>ERZ773148.191-NODE-191-length-52184-cov-20.737517_pt1 | contig 52184 bp, 45 predicted proteins | sample MGYA00580846_ERZ773148 | MGnify/ENA primary metagenome ERZ773148 (study PRJEB29015, sample SAMEA2737879) | human gut metagenome | biome: human gut; feature: human-associated habitat; material: faeces | place: China | collected 2012 ... | reverse complement strand
CCGAAGCCGAATCCCGAAAGCAACACAGCGATTCGCCTTTATGCAACAGTCTCTGGCGGAGCCTTCCTCTAGAGGCACAAATAAAAAGCGTCACCCCTGAGCGAACTCAAGAGTGACGCATGTGGATGAGACTGTATCAGTCTCTGGGGATCTGTGCGGATGGCTTACTTGCCGTAGCGAGCGCGTAGCACCTGGATCATATCCTGACTCATGGTGTCGAGGTCGTAGTGTGGCTGCCAGTCCCACTCACGACGAGCGCAGCTGTCGTCGAGCGAGTTAGGCCACGACTCAGCGATAGCCTGACGCAGTGGATCGACATCGTAAGTCATCTCAAAGTCGGGGATGATGCGCTTGACAGCGGCTGCGATCTGGCTAGGCTCGAAGCTCATCGAGGCAATGTTGAAGGAGTTGCGATGTACCAGTCTCGTAGGATCGGCCTCCATGAGCTGCACCATAGCGTGCAGTGCGTCTGGCATATACATCATATCCATATAGGTACCCTCCTTGATGGGGCAGACGAACTTGCCCTCCTTGACGGCTGCGTAGTAGATCTCTACGGCATAGTCCGTAGTACCACCACCAGGTAGCGTCACATTGGAGATAAGCCCAGGGAAGCGTACCGAGCGGGTGTCTACGCCGAAGCGCTTGTGGTAATAGTCGCTAAGTAGCTCACCAGCGACCTTGGTCACGCCGTACATAGTCTTAGGACGCTGGATCGTGTCCTGAGGAGTCTTGTCCTTAGGTGTCTCATTACCAAAGGCTCCGATAGAGCTGGGAGTAAAGACGGCACAACCCTTCTCACGAGCTATCTCTAGGACGTTAAAGAGTCCACCTAGTCCGATGTGCCATGCTAGCTGAGGCTTGGCCTCTGCTGTAGCACTCAGGAGAGCTGCTAGGTTATAAATGGTATCGATCTTGTACTTGTCAACGATGGCTGCTAGCTGAGCTGAGTCGGTGATGTCGGCAAGCTCTGCGGGACCACTCTCGAGGAGCTCGCCCTTAGGAGGCATTGCAGCGATGTAACCGGCTACGACTGAACCATTCTGGTACTCACGACGTAGTTTCATTGTCAGCTCGGAGCCGATCTGACCGGTCGAGCCAATGATCAATATATTCTTCATGTCTTTATATAGTTGAGCTTGTTTTGCAGTACAAAGGTACCTAAAATGAGATGATTAATAGCTTTTAGTCTGTGATCAAATTACGGCGACGCTTACGCTGTACCTGCTTGACTATATAGATCGCCAGCAGCAATAGCACAATCGCCAGTATGGAGTAGCCGATGATGTGGCTGTACTCGCTCGCCTTAGCGACCACCTGCTCCTTTGTCTCGATGCCAGGGACACGCGAGAGGAGCACGCCGATGAGCGCGAGGATAGCATTCCACACTCCAGCCCCCAGAGCCGTATAGCCCACAAAGGCACCTAGCGGCATGCGGGCTAAACCAGCGGGAATGGAGATGAGCTGACGAATGCCAGGCACCAGACGACCCACGAAAGTGGAGACAGCCCCCTTGCGAACGAAGTATTCGTTGGCACGGTCGAGCTTCTCGGGGCTCAGCAGGAGCATACGCCCCACTCTACTGCCAGCAAAGCGGTAGACGATAGGACGCCCCAGCCACATGGCTAGGTAATAGTTGATGAGTGCCCCCATGATCGCTCCGCTAGTGGCAAAGAAGAGTACACCCACCACGCTCATCTCCCCATCTGTGGCGGCCAGAAAGGCTGCGGGTGGCACAACCACCTCACTCGGGAAGGGGATAAACGAACTCTCGATGGTCATCAAGAGGAAGACCGTCCAGTAGTTCAGGTGGTCGAAGAACCAGAGTGTCAGCTGTTCCAGCATACTTTTCTAAGCGGGGAAGCTCTCTAGCGTCGATCCTTGAGTGATACGGTGCGGTTGAAGACTAGTGCGCCTGGACGGCTATCGGGATCGACCGTAAAGTAGCCGACTCTCTGGAACTGCAAGTGGTCTCCCACCTGAGCGTCTCGTAGGCACTCCTCGACAAAGGCGTGCTGCACGATGAGCGAGTCGGGATTGAGATGGTCCTTGAGCTCCTCAGCAGGGATACCTGAGGGGTCTTCCTCTAGGAAGAGTCGGTCATAGAGACGTACCTCAGCATCTAGTGCGTAGGCCGTAGAGACCCAGTGTATGGTAGCCTTGACCTTGCGGTTGCTACCCTCCATGCCTGTTTTGCTGTCTAGGTAAACTTCGGCAAGGACGGCCGTCACATTGCCCTCGGCATCCTTTTCGCAGCCAGTACACTTGATGATGTAGCCACCACGTAGGCGCACGTCCAAGCCACCAGGCGTAAGACGATAATACTTCTTAGGAGCATCCTCCATAAAGTCGCTCCGATCGATCCAGAGCTCACGCGTAAGGTGCTGGATATGCGTACCCTCCGATAGATCTTCCGGGTTATTGACCATCTCTAGCGCCTCGTCGTGACCCTCGGGGAGATTGGTCAGGATGAGCTTGACAGGGTCTAGGACAGCCGAGACGCGTGCAGCGTGCTTGTTGAGATCATTGCGCACGGCATGCTCTAGGAGCGAGAGATCTATCGTACCCTCATAGCGAGTATAGCCGATCAAGCTGACGAAGTCACGGATCGACTGTGGCGTGTAGCCCCTGCGACGCAGACCGCAGAGGGTCGGCATGCGGGGGTCGTCCCAGCCAGTGACTAGTCCCTGCTGTACGAGGCTGAGGAGCTTGCGCTTGCTCATCATCGTGTAGGTAAGGTTGAGGCGGTTGAACTCAAACTGATAGGGTCTGTAAGTAGTGCCCTCGGGCATCAGGAGCTCCACAAGGTAGTTGTAGAGCGGACGATGCGGTACGAATTCCAAAGTACAGATCGAGTGGGTCACACCCTCGAAGTAGTCGCTCTGTCCATGCGCAAAGTCGTACATAGGATAGACCTGCCACTCTGTACCGGTGCGGTGATGCGGACGCTTGATAATGCGGTAGATGATCGGGTCGCGAAAGTGCATATCGTCCGAAGCCATATCGATCTTAGCACGGAGCGTCATAGCGCCCTCGGGGAATTCGCCCGCATTCATTCGGTGGAAGAGGTCCAAGCTCTCCTCAGCAGGACGATCACGGTAAGGGCTATTGATACCAGGGGTCGTGGGCGTACCCTTCTGCTGAGCAATCTCCTCAGCACTCTGCTCATCGACGTAAGCATGCCCCGTCATGATGAGACGCTCGGCAAAGGCGTAAAGCTGTGGGAAGTAGTCCGAAGCGTAGCACTCCTTACCCCACTCGAAGCCGAGCCAGTGGATGTCCTCACGGATAGCGTCTACGTACTCCACATCCTCTTTGATCGGGTTGGTATCGTCAAAGCGTAGATTGCACACGCCCCCATACTTCTGCGCGATGCCGAAGTCGATGCAGATAGCCTTGGCGTGACCTATGTGTAGGTAGCCGTTAGGCTCTGGTGGGAAGCGTGTCTGCACACGTCCATCATACTTACCGCTCTGGATGTCCGCTACGACAACCTGCTCTATAAAGTTTAGTCCCGTGCTCTCTGCGCCATTGCTTGCAGCATCCTCTAGTGGAGTCTTGTTCATTGCGTCTATATCTTATCGGAGGCCCTTGTGCCGTGAGGCAGCCTCCCTCGGTTATCTATTTGGATACAAAGGTAGATAAAAAAAGCACGCTACTCGACGTTGCTGGGCATTTATGCCTTACAAGAGCGAAGTGAGTAGCTAAGGTTTGCGAAGAGCTATCGTTTGGTACTTTTGTGTAGGGTCATTCTTTTCTGTCGAAGACATGGACAGAGCGCTCCCCAGTAGCGGGTCTATGTAGACTCTCTTCATACGATATCTATCTCTGAAGCCAAGCATTGTAGATATTTCTATCAGCGTCCTAGGCGTTTCGCAAAACTCTAGGACCTGCAGAGCAATCCCCTTCGTACGACTACTCCATGCTGACATCTCTATCTCAGAACCATCCGCTCCATACCATACGGCATCAAGGTAGTCCTTGTCTTCTACTCCTTGACTTTTACTCCTTGACTTTGTGGCTACTCCTTGACTTTTACTCCTTGACTTTGTCTCCTCTACATAGCGAGTATTGACAGAGTAAGTCGTCCACCTAGCCTTGCCCGATGAGATGAGCAGGTGCTTATTCACCATCGCATAGAGTAGTTTGCCTGCGTCTAGTGGATTCATATCCAATTGCAACTGGACAATATAGTTCGTCACACTACCCTCAGACAGCGCAGATGCGAGTACAAACTGCTCCTTCTTAAGAAGCTTGTTGTACACTTCTCCATATATGCTGATCAATTTCTTCTCTATCTCTGGTGATATGAGAGAAACCATCGAGACTGTTAGATCGACCAACCTCATGTCTGAGTGCTCTATAAGAATGGGCTTATACCAATTCTCTTTTTTGCACGCTTCTATCATTGTCGGAAATCCAGACCCTATGTTCTCCCCCATACCTATCATGCGTAGCATTGTCTGAATCTTAGGATTACGTGCTCGCGAATTGCCCCCCTTATAAATCTGCTCTATTGGAATCTTGAGCGATCCTGGATTAGAGAAGACTAGACAATCATTGTTTCTCTCGACTTTCAGCACCCCAACATCCATATAGTCTGCATGGATTATCATATTGGTTAGAGCCTCTCGAATGAGCTTATGGACGGGAGAGTCATCTACTCTTACTACACCAGACAACTTAAATGGACGCTTAACGCCATCAAACAGCTTAGACATCACCAGCATGAAGAAGTTGTACAGGTTATTCTCCCAGCGCCCATCATAAGTTAGTCGATCGCTCCACCTGCTATCTTGTTCCAAGCCTGTTCGATCAATATAATCCATACGGATATTATCAAGCCGATCCCGGATAGAGAGCCCTGTGCCAAACATAAGGAGACCCGCCAATGTCAGCCCCTCTTGAGATGTAGCTCTATCTATCGTATATCCTCCTATGTTGAGCAAGAAAGTCTTATCGTCATAGCCATTCCACACATGATCTGGATTTTGGAGAGCAAATCTATTTCTATAAGATGCTAGAGTGGGAGTATCTATATCGTCCATCCCATAGTTCTCGACTAAGAAGCCATCGTTGCCTTGCTCATTAGCATCTCGTATCATCGCCCTAACTTCATCCTCTGTGCAGTGATAGTCACCTTCGAAGTTTCTCTTAAAGGCTCCTTTTAATAGGTTCCCGTTTATGTAGACGGGACGTTGCCTATAGTCCGCTTGAGGAATGGTAATACATAAGACGATTTTGTCATCAAATGGGACTTCCACGACATCCTCATCGGTGAGTATATTTTGACTCACCTTATCACTGTTCAGCGTGTCAAAGAGTTCTTTTCTAATCTTTGAGGCGCCTTGAACTCCTACGACTTCAAACCTAGCTCTTCTATCTGACTCCGTTACGTCTTCTTTAACACCTAGAAGTACTATTCCCCCAATAGTATTGGCAAACGAAGAGTATGTCTCCCAAAAAGATTTCGGAAGGCCTTTCTCAGATCTCTTACACTCTAGAGAGATGCGCTCTCCAACTTCCAGCAAAAGCTCAATGTCAGACTTGTTCATACCTAACTCTTAAACACTACACAGCATGCCCATCGCAGAACTAGAGGGATCTATAAAAGCACGCTACTCGACGTTGCTGGGCGTGCGACCCGCTAAGGTGAGGCTGAAGCCGTAGCGATAGCGGTGAGCACCGTCGCTCTTGCGGATCATCTCTTGCGTCTGCTCCCACTGCTTGACCCATAGAGGACGTACCTCTTCGCTCTCCTCCTCGGTACTCTCGTGGGGCATCTCGACTAGGGCAACCTCGACCTGCTCTTCGGGGGCAATCTCCGTCTGTAGGATGTAATGTATCAAGCTCATCGCCAGCATATCGAGCCACAGCTCGCGTGGCACCTCCACGGGCAAGCCCTCGAGCCTTTGATCCAAGCTGGGGTCTGTCACAATGAGTGTCAGGTAGCCCTCACGCACCTCCTCTACGGGTATGCCCATAGGGTACTGCAGCGACACCTCCATGTGAAAGTTTTCGTCCGCCACCAGCTCAGCAAGGCGTAGCGAGAGAGCGTCAAAGAGGGCATCCGCCTGGCTGTTTGTATAGAGGAGCTGTGGGTAAGCCCCCTCAAAAGGCAGCTGCTCGTAGAGCGTGCGCCATGGGTAATAAGGGAGGAAGTGCCCCACGGGAGCCGTGGGCATATAGATATTGTGTGAACCAAAGTGATGTGGCTCAGCTAGCTCTTCGGCTATCTTCGTCTGATCTGTCATAGTTCTGTCTTTCTTTCAGTCATTAGTAGGTTGTGCGGGTTCACCCTCTTGAGGCTTGAGTCCACGCTCTGCAGCCTCTTTGAGCAGTAGCTCACGAGCTGGCTCATATTCGTTGGGTATCTCACCGTCGAGGATTGCATTCTTGATCCGCTCCTTAAGCGTCCCCACGATCTGCGAGGGCGGGATGCCAAAGAGACGCATGATCTCTGCACCATCGATCGGAGGCGCGAAGTTGCGAATGCGATCCTTCTCCTCCACCTCTTGGAGCTTGCGCCGTATCAGCTGATAATTGTCTAGGACCTGCTGTACGCGCTTGGGGTTCTTGCTCGTCACGTCGCTCTCCACCAGCGTCATCAAGTCCTCTATATCATCGCCCGCGTCAAATAGCAGACGACGTATCGCCGAGTCTGTCACACCCTCATCGACGAGCGACGAGGGACGCATGTGCAGGTCGACCAACTTAGCGACATACTGCATGTGACTGTCGAGCGGGAGCTTGAGGCGGCGAAACATACGTGGCACCATCTTAGCTCCTATGTAGTTATGATTGTGAAAAGTCCATCCCAGCTGCGCATCCCAGCGCTTGGTCTTAGGCTTCGCAATGTCGTGCAGCAGAGCTGCCCAGCGAAGGTAGAGGTTGTCACTCTTTGCGGCCAACTGGTCGACCACCTGATAAGTGTGCGCTAGGTTGTCCTTGTGCCCCACCCCGACGACCGTCTCGGTGCCTCGCAGTAGCTGCACCTCTGGGAGGATCAGCTCCAGTAGCCCCGTCTGCTCCATCAGGGATAGCCCCACACTGGGACGAGGTGAGAGCATGATCTTGTTTAGCTCCACGATGATACGCTCTGCAGAGACAATCTTAATGCGCTCTCGAAGCTTCACAATAGCATCAAAGACCGCATCATCGATGAAGAAGCCCAGCTGCGAGGCAAAGCGCACAGCACGCATCATACGCAGCGGATCATCATCAAAGGTGACCTGCGGATCGACCGGCGTACGGATCATATAGTCCTGCAGATCCTCCAGTCCGTAGAAGGGGTCTACCAGCTCGCCATAGGTGCGTTCGTTGAGCGAGATAGCCATCGCATTGATCGTGAAGTCTCGTCGCTCCTGATCATCTTCGAGCGTACCATCCTCGACGATCGGCTTGCGACTATCCCGCTGGTAGCTCTCACGACGCGCTCCGACGAACTCCACCTCCACGCCCTTGTAGCGTAGCTGCGCCGTACCAAAGTTCGCAAAGACATGCACCTGGCACTTCGGTCCTATCTCCCGCGCTACCGCTTTAGCTAAGGCTATTCCACTACCGACGCAGACGATGTCTATATCATTGCTAGGACGCTGTAAGAAAAGGTCACGCACCCATCCACCGACCACATAGGTCTCCAGATCGAGCGTATCAGCCACACGCCCCACCAGGGCAAAGACTGGATGGCGCAGGTACGGGCTGTAGTCAGCGTAAGGGTCAAAGGGTATCGACATATCTATCTCCTCTATATGGTAAACGAAGGCTGTCGCACAAGCACTGCAGCCTCAGATGAAGCGTTACAAAGGTAATACAAATTAGAGAGTGTGACGTTAGGACGCTATCGAATAGATTGTCAGTTCAATAATTATACTTACATTTGCACTCAGCAAACGGAGAAAAGCATCGACGGCTATGGCACACATTAAAAATTTAGATAGTCGCCCTTTCTCGCCCGCTATGTGATGACGACACAACATCGCCGTGACAATAGATGGCAGTACGGTAGCAAATCAGACAGTTTGAGATCTGTATCACATTCGTGAGGTGTCTCTCTCTCCCCAATGCTTCACTAATTATTTTCCATTTTTCCCTTTTCCCTTTTATGACCCTATATTTAGGCAACTTGAGCTACCGAGTTCGTGAGAACGACTTGGAGCAACTACTCGGCGAGTTTGGAGAGGTCTCCAACGCTCGTGTCGTCATGGATCGCGCCACTGGGCGTTCACGCGGGTTCGGCTTTGCCGACATGGCAGACGAGGATGCTCGTCGTGCTATCGAGGCACTTAGCGAGCAGGAGTTTGAGGGGCGTCGTCTCCTCATTCGTGAGGCTGAGGATCGTCCTCGCCGCGAGAAGCGCTTCTAAGAAGTCTCTGAGCCGATTCGAGCCGTTGTGAAGCGAGACTAGACGTCTTCATCTCACGATACGGTATGGAGCGCGTTGCCTAGCGACACGCTCGGTATAATCTAAGCCAATCCAATCAAAGAGGAGCTACCACCCCTTCGGGCGATAGCTCCTCTTTTTACGTATCTATAATAGGTTTACTTGATAGAAGCCTGATAGACGTCATCGACCGACTTCTCGATCGTAGCGTTGAACTCCTCATCGCTCTGCTGTGCCGTCAGGCCCTCAGCCAGTGCACGAGAGAAGGATGCGATCACACCCTTATTGCGAGCGAGTAGCTCATTAGCGTGCTCACGGCTATAACCACCCGATAGAGCCACTACACGAAGCATATTAGGATGCTCGATGACCTCCTTGTAGAGATTATCCTCCGTGGGGAGCGTGATCTTGAGCATGACAGGGCGATCCAGCTTGTCTAGGTGTGCGAGTAGCTCACGCTTGAGGATCTGCTCAGCCTCTGCCTTGTCGGGGCAGTGTATGTCCACCTCCGGCTCTAGGATAGGCACGAGATCATGAGCTAGGATCTGCTTGCCCCACTCAAACTGCTGATCGACGATAGCCTTGATACCCTTCTCATTAGCCTCCTTGATGACGCTACGCATCTTGGTGCCGAAGATATGGTACTTGGTAGCATCCTTGAGCAGATCATCGAGTCCGGGGAATGGCTTCATCAGCTGTACGCCATCCTGTAGCTCCTGTAGTCCCTTATCGACCTTGAGGAAGGGGACGATGTGCTGCTTCTCCCAGAGATAGTCCGCCGTATTCATACCGTCGATCTGAGCACGCATCGTGCGCTCGAAGAGGATCACACCCACGAGCTTGCCCGTAGCAAAGGCTGGGCTCTTGATCATACGTGTACGCATCTGGTGGATCAGGTCAAACATCTCCTCCTCATTCTTCCAGGCCTCCTCAGTTAGGCCGTAAGCCTTCAGAGCCTTGGGCGTTGAGCCACCACTCTGGTCGAGTGCTCCGACGAAGCCACGACCGCTTTTCATCTGTTCTAATTGCTTCTGATTCATATTGTGTAAAAAGTAAGTTAGACGCTTGTCATGCACTTGGCTCTTCAGTAAAGAAGTTTGAGACGCTCTGCATCTGCCACACGTCTCTGCCGTAAGCTCTTCAAAGGTAATAAAAATAAGTCACACAGCCCAATCACGTGCCCCTGCTCGCAACTCAAGTGATCCGATGAGACGTGTAACGATTTGACGGGCGAAGCGGGGACGACTCCTGTAGGGACGCTCGGCTCGAGCGTCCGTTGTGTCAAAGGTTACAGCGTCAAGGTTTTAACGGGGAAGGACGCACGAGCCGTGCGTCCCTACAAAGGGCTACACGTCTCGCTTTGACACGAACGCTATACGATAAAAGACAAAGTCTGGACTTGACACGAGGTCAAGCCCAGACTTTGTTTTGCAGCCATACTACTGTCCAGTAGTTGGCTATCATAGCATCTGACGAAGCTTTAGCGAACGATCACCTTGGAGGTGTAGACGCGTAAATCGCTGAAGACACGGACGATGTAGACGCCATCACTTAGGCACCCGAGATCCATCCTAACTGTCTCAGAGCCGTCAGAAACGGTACTACCAAGCATAACACCCTCAGCAGAGTAGATGCGTACAACCTCTCCCTGAGCAGCACCTGATACAGTTATATAGCCTTCTGCTGAATTAGCATAGACCTCTAGTGGCCTGGATGAGATATCCTCAATGCCTAGGACAAATGTCGCTGAGACTACTACGTCAGAGTGAACTGTAAATCGCTTCGTCGCTGTAATGTCTTCATCTCCTGCCATCAGGCGTCCTAGCGTATATCCTTTTTGGGGAGAAACCTCTACCGTCAGTTCAGTACCCTCTGGCACTTCGTCAAGATCGTCCCATCCTTTGATAACAATGTCACCACCACCATTGATATCCTTAGATACCCGATAGGTGATCAGCTCTGATCCTTCATACTCGAAGATATCATCGCCAGAGCCTGGGTAGTAGTATGCCTGCCAATTCTTGTCATGAGCTAAAGCAACATCGCTCTTGAGACAAACATTTGCCTCTGAGGGAAAGTTATTAATAATGTAGAAGACACCCGGCGTGTCAGCCTCCGCACGATTAGGTAGGCTTTGGATCAACTTGATCATACCCTCACCTCGTATGTGGTTGCTTGCGCAGCACAGCATAACTAGATCGGGATTGTGAGATAGGTCTATCGTCTGCAAGTTGTTGCCAGCACAATCCAAGGTGTTAAGTAGCTTATTTGCCGAGACATCAACTGTGGTGAGCTGATTGTCATAGCAGTAGAGGTAGAGCAGTTTCTCATTTTTAGAGACGTCTACCTTGGTTAGACTGTTCTTGCCACATTCTATCAGAAAAAGCTCAGGAGCAGCGGCAAGATCCAAAGAACTGATCTGATTGATCCGACAGTCCAAGAGCGTGAGTGCCTGAGTCGTTGAGATGTCAAGAGCTTGGAGCTGATTATTCGAGCAGTATAGCAAGTTTAGGCTCGGGCAGTCCTTGACGCTTAGCTCTGTCAGTAAGTTGTCCGTGCAGTATAGTCGCTGGAGGTCGTGTGAGGAAGAGAGGTCCAGCTTCGAGAGCTTATTATTCGAGCAAACCAGAGCAGAGAGCGACTTGGATGCAGGTAGAAGTAGCGAGGTGAGCTGGTTGAACGAGCAGTCCAAGATGCTGATCGCTCCACACTTTGAGAGGTCCAATGTGGTCAGATCATTGTTTAGGCAATACAGCTCTAGTAGAGAAGGGCACGCAGATAGATCCATAGCCGTCAATGCATTCTCAGAGCAGTCAAACTCTATGATACTACCATAGACGTTGATCATCTGATTGCTTACAGTATACTGTATAGCCCTGCCATACTCAGACACCGTCTCTCCGTCGTCACAGATTTTATTGCCGTTGAGATCGACCCAAGCTTGCTGATCCGCTGCCTCTTCAGCGACTTTGACCTTGAGTGTTATCTGCTCTCCGGCATTGCGTGAAGTGGTGATAGAGATATGAGAGCCTTCTGCAGGTGCGGGTGCCGTTGTGGCGTGTGGTGAGTAGCTCAGAGAGCGAGTCTCAGCAGCGTACAGTGTAGCTCCAAGACGAGCAGATAGTAGTGCCACGAATAGGAATACAATAGCGAGGGCTCGTCTATTTCTTGCGATAAAGAATTTCATACTATGGTTGTTTTGTGGATGTGATTGTTCTTAACGTCGCTTGGATAGCTGATGCTAGTACATAGTACGAAAGCAACAGGCTTCGCGACTTCAGTAAGGTGGAGAGTTAAACTAGTAGTGACGCCCAGAGATGAGCGTCACTACATAGTACAGCACGAGGTCAAACTCATGCCCTTATCATTCGTTGACTATAAAAGCATCTTAGCGTACTTACAGCCAACTCTGAGTCTTATCTAGGTCTTAGCGAACGATCACCTTGGAGGTGTAGACGCGTAGATCGCTGAAGATGCGGATGATGTAGGTGCCTGGTAGGAGGCGTGTCTCTACATTCGTTGTGACGAGTGCACCAGACATGTCGTATAGCTCGAAGGCATCAACACGACCTAGGATGTTTAGGTAGCCACCCTCAGCCGTTACGACAGGAGCTTGTGCAGGAGCTACAGGCTCGTTAGCGAGACCAAAGCCTAGAGGAGCTGTCTCAGCAGTGTGTACAGCACGGTTCTCCAATTTAGACTGCTTGATGCTTGGGTGAACGACAGCAACTACATTGCACTGGCTACCTACCCAAGTAGACTTGAGGGTACCACGTAGCGTGACAGTGAAAGTGCCGTCAGCCTCGACCTTGAGCTTGTTACCCGTAGCTGCGGTGAGGTAGAGACGAGGTACAGCCTCATGCTTATAGCCTTTACCAGCTCCTCGTTGGCTCCTAGCGGGGATGTTGTCCTCCGTTACGAGTACCGTTAGGTAGAGATCCTCTGGGTCAAAGCTATTCTTAAGAGCTACACCCTTGACGACTACCTCCAGCGTACCGTCAGAGATCTTCTGATTTATGCTCTCGATCTTGACGCCCTGCTTATCGTTCTTCATCTTGTTAGTCCATGCAGTAGCACCATCCTTGCTGATTCTACCGTCCTGGCTAAGAGATCGTCCATCTGGTGTAACAGCGCGGTTGATAGATATAGATGGGAAGCCAGCAAGAAGGAAGTATTGACCGAGTTCATAAGGTTCTCGTATTGACACGAAGTCTTGATTAAAGATGTGGTACGCAATATAGCTAACACGTAGTCCAGCCTCTGTCATCTGCTTGATAAAAGCATTGATGGGAGCATCTGCTTGTGGGCAGTAAGGACAATCCTCTCCTGTAAAGCGCTCTAGGAGAACCGTCTCTCGATTAATTGCATTGTAGTCTCCAACTCGATAAGTAAGGTCTACACGATTATCTGCAAAGACATTCTTCTTACCATTGACCTGGGAGACAGCAAAGTGTAGCGTACCCATACCTTCTACCTCAGCGGGGATCTCAAAGGTGTACTCGCCCGTCTGAGTAGCTGCCAGTGCGGGAGTTACGGTATGTGAGATAGTCTTGACCTCACCTGTACCAAACTGATAGGTGAGATCGAAAGAGGTGATCTCGTTCATACCGATGTTGCGGAGAGAGACCTTCGGAGAGACCTTTTCACCTACTTTGATCTTGCTGAAGTTGCCCTCAACAGCGGTTAGGTAGCCTAGATCCTGTAGTTTGCTCTCATCCTTTAGTGTGACGAAGATCTGTGCAGAGCCGACGTTAGAGCCCATAGCGTTGAATAGGTTAAAGGCACGCTCATTCTCCTTATTCTTCTCTGTTGGGAAAGGATCTGTACCCGCAGCTATATATAGCGCATCTTTGATTTCGCTTTTTCCATCGAAGGGGAGAACGTATGCATCTTGTCGGGTACTACCTACAGGCTTTGTGGCAAAGCCTACGAGGTAGCGCTTGCCCGCCTCAGTAGCAAAGGGTGTCGTGAGGGTCATCTCATTAACGCCAACAGCGATCTCGCACTTCTGGTTGTAGAGTGTGGTCTTACCATCTTCTGAGAGTATGAGGAGGTAGGCGACCTTGTCAGCCTTAACTCCTGGGAAAGAGATCTTCTCAATCTTATTAGCACCTACGTCGGGTAGCAGGATGTAAGCAGAGATGTAGATGTTTGTTGCACCGACGCCAACGGCCCCAGTCTCTGCGTTGCGATCAGCAAAGCCAAAGCCAGTCAGGGTACCGCCAGCACGTAAGGATGTGCCTGCAGGTGCTGCCTGCAGACGTGGCGTTACAGGCTCCTGAGCCGTACTCACTGTGACGGCTATGAGGAGCGTGAGGAGTAAACTCCAGAGGGTAGTTGTTTGTTTCATAATAGATTGTTTAATCTGTTTGTTATTATGTCTTTAGAAGATGTCTTAGACTCGTGTGCTAGTAGGTGTGAGTGTCCTGAGATTAGTGCGTGGCGTCTCGTCATCCCGACAGCCTGTAGCACCAGCGAGCTATTATGATGGCAAATATAGTGTTTTTTATCGAAACAACAGACAATTCAGTAACCAGTGAGTTCGCAAATCTCACGAGCGATGGTCTCTCCGATCAGTTTCACCCTAGTGGCACTGATGGTTAGCTTCAGGAAGAGTAGAAATAGGGGCGAACCTCGCGAGGTTCGCCCCCTGTCGATACGTTTGTAGGTTGGTCAGCTAGTTGGCTGAGGTCTTGTAGTGGATGTTGTCGATGAGACGAACCTCGCCGCAGTAGCAGACGATGCAGCCGACGGGGTCGCTGCTATCAGCCCACGACTCGAGGGGGCGAAGGGTCTTGCCGTCGACAATCTGGTAGTACTCGGGGCGCAGGAGCGGATGCTCTGCGAGGCGTGAGACGACGAAGTCAACGACCTCACGTGGCGAGTGTGCTGGAATGAGCTCTTGGCTAGCTACAAGTGTGTCGTGGATGCGGGGCGCTACGTCACGCTGCTCGCTGGTCAGGAGGAGGTTACGGCTGCTCAGAGCTAGTCCGTCAGCCTCGCGGATGATGGGACAGCTGTGTATCTCTACGGGCAGAGCGAGTTGGCGAACCATCTCCCGCACGATAGCTATCTGCTGGAAGTCTTTCTCGCCAAAGAAGGCGCCATCGGGCTGCACGAGCATAAAGAGCTTGCTCACGATCTGTGCTACTCCGTTGAAGTGTCCTGGGCGATGCGCTCCTTCCATCGTCTCTCCGAGGAAGCCGAAATCAAACTGACGGGTGTCCGCCTCGGGATACATCTCCTCGACGGTGGGCAGGAAGGCTATGTCTACCTGAGCGTCACTCAGGCGGGCTAGGTCTTCCTCTGGTTTGCGGGGATAGGTGCGCAGGTCTTCGGGGTTGTTGAACTGCGTGGGGTTGACAAATACGGATACGACGACGATGTCGTACTGCTTTCTAGCAGCTGCCACTAGGCTCAGGTGTCCCGCATGCAGGGCACCCATAGTCGGCACTAGCCCTACACGGGCTGAGGGGTTCTCCTGGCGTAGCTTAGAGAGTTCTTGCTGTAGCGCAGCAACCGTTGTAATGACTTTCATTTGTGTGTGATATGCTGAAAGGGTGTGTATGATTTGATTTCTATTTATAGGTCTTGTCTATAGAGCAAGCAGGCGTCGCCATAGCTGAGGAAGCGGTAGTGCGCATCAGCGAGGGCGTGCTCATAGAGCGTGCGCCAGTGGGGACCGATGAGTGCCGAGACGAGCAGCAGGAGCGTGCTCTTCGGCTGGTGAAAGTTGGTCACCAGGATGTCTACCATCTGATACTGATAGCCTGGGGCAATAAGTAATGCCGTGGAGAAGGTGAGCCGATCAAGCCCCTTGTGGCGCGCATAGCGGAGCAACAGTTCCAGCGCCTCACGACGTGACGGCAAGGCTGCGCCACAGCTCTGACGCATACGATAGCTATACCACTGATCTAGGTGAAAGGGCTCTGCCACTTCCCCACCCTCCTGCTCTGCTTGCTGCAGCGCAACGGCAAACCAGTAGAGGCTCTCCAAGGTGCGTACCGAGGTGGTGCCAATGGGTACAAAGGAGCTATCAATATGCTCTAGGAGCGTCTCCAGCGTTGCTGTCGGCACGCTGCAATACTCGCTGTGCATCTGATGGTCAGCGACCTGACGGCCCTTGACCGGTAGGAAGGTGCCGGCACCGACATGGAGCGTTAGCTCGGTGATGCGGTGTCCCTCGGCTAGGAGTCTGTCATCAAGCTCTGGTGTGAAGTGTAGTCCCGCCGTCGGTGCCGCCACGGAACCCTCGATGCGTGCGTAGACGGTCTGATAGTCGGTGAGGTCGCTGCTCTCGGTCTCTCGATTGAGGTAAGGAGGGATGGGTAGCTGACCGCACAGCTCTAGTATCTCGCCAAAGGTTTTGCTTTCGTCGCTCCAGCTGAAGGTGACTACGTCTGGCATCTCCGCCTCCCTACTCGCTTGTAGCGTGATCGTTTGTCCGCCAGCTAGTGGGAGTGTACAGGAAATAGTTTGCTCGGGGCGCCACTTCTTCGAGTTGCCCACGAGGCAGTGCCAGGAGCATGATCCGAGCGAGGCAAGACTCTCCTCGTAGCTAACCGGTTTGTAGGGGTCTAAGCAAAGTATCTCGATGCGGGCACCCGTCGCTTTGACAAAGAAGATGCGCGCCTTGATGACCCGCGTATTGTTGCGAATGAGGAGCGCATGAGGCGGGAGCAGCTGTGGCAGCTCAGCAAAGGTGTGGTCCTCCAGCCTCCCCGTAGCATCGCTCAGGAGGAGTTGGCACTGGTCACGCTCCGCCAGCGGATGCGCTGCGATACGCTCGTCGGGGAGCGGGTAGTCGTAGTCGTAGATGTCTATATCGACCCAGTGCTGCGTATGAGGCTTGTCACACATACTCTCGACCTTCTGATTAGCTTTTGCGGTACTACTCAAGCGTCACGTAGCAAGACTCTTGCAGCTTAGGCTCTACGACGACACGCTGCATGACGCCGTCACGCAGGTAGTCGATGGTGACACCCGTGCGGGGTGCTGTCGTGATCCAAGGATTGAAGGCAAAGAGGTAGCTAAAGCCTCCGAAGTACTTATCCTTGTCCAGGAGCTTAGCGACTCGAGCGTAGTCTTCCGAGTCCCAATAGCGGCAATTGGTTGGTCCATCTTTGATCGCAAAGGGATGCTCATGCGTGCGGCAGGCCATGCTCTTCTTGACAAAGGCCAGATAACCCTTGGAGAGTTCGTCGGCAGTTCCTAGAGGGCGACCATTGATGGCTACGATCTCATCGCCAGCACGTAGCCCTGCCTCAGCAGCTGGTGAGTGTAGTGGTAGCGAGTGGATGGTAGCTATGTTGTTTGCCCGATAGTTGATCCCCAGCGACAGATGCCTGTGGGTGGCAAAGCGCACGACGAGCGAATTAAAGTAGCGTGTGAAGGGGAACTGCAAGAGCATCACCGGCACCGTCAGAGCGGTGTAGTCGGTCAGCGTATAGTCGTCAGCGAGCAGCTCCTCGGCTTCGCTCGTCCATAGCATCTTGCGCTCGTTGACACCACTATATATGGTGACGCCAAACTTCAGATAGAAGCGCGCCAGCGTCTTGTCGCTTCCCATCGGCAGGATCGGCAGCTCGACGAGCTTATGCGCCTTGGGGTCGATGCGTAGCGACGTTTGCACGGCAGAGCGACGAGCGGCAGCAGCGTCGTAGGCGCTGTTTTCGGTGATACTATAATAGGTATCTACGAGTAGGTCAGGATTCTTCTGATCGTAGGTCAGCCCCAGAGCTTGCAGTGCCTCAGCGAGTTGCTGCTCGATGAGCGCGTCCCGATTGGTGTGCTGCTTGTTGGTGCGCACGAAGCCAAAGGTCTCATAGTTGATCAGATCCGTCTTACCCTCGGTGCCTGTGCTGATGGGGTAAGAGATCAATATATCGGACTCGTCCTCTAGGCTGTACATGCCAAAGGCGCGAGCTATGTCCCGCTCCGTGAGCGCATCGGCAGGCTGAGCGATCGGATTGAGATGGCGCACCACACGATGATAGGCGAAGTTGGAAACAACTAGGAGTAAGTCGTCAGAGACTTCTCCCTCGCCTTGCAACTCGCGGATCATCTCCTCCTCAGACATCTTAATGGTCTCGTGTCCATTGATCGCCTCGATGATGTCGCCCACTCGCAGGCCAGCCTGTGCTGCGGGGCTATTGGGATAGACGGTCAGGATGACAGGGCGATTGGCTCCCCAGTTGTCGTTGTAGCTCATCTGATACTCTAGGCCGACGTAAGCTTTCTGAGCTTGCATGGTCAAGGCAAAGGAGCAGAGTGCTAGGATGAGTAGCAAAGTGGTGTGGTATAGTCGCTTCATGGTAGTCTGTTCTTTGAGTGTGTTGGTGAAAAGGTTTACTCCAGCTCCAAGTGGTAGAGCTGATTGATAACCTCGCAATAGGTCTGCCGGACGATCTCTTGTCGCGAGCCGGCGAGCTGCAAGCGTGCCGAGTGGATGCCCCGAGGTGTGGCTAAAGCGATGCAGACGGTCCCGATGGGTGTCGCAGCCGTACCGCCAGCGGGGCCTGCCACGCCTGTGGTCGCTATGCCGATGGTGCTACGACAAGCCTGACGCGCGCCACTAGCCATCGCCTCAGCGACCTCTCGGCTCACGACGCCATACTGCTCGATGGTGGCGGCTGGCACGTAGGCTAGTCGCTCCTTGAGCTCTATCTGATAAGTCACGAGGGCGCCCTGGAACCATTGCGAACTGCCCGCATGCGACGTCAGCTGGCTCGCTATATAGCCACCCGTACAGCTCTCGCAGATCGAGACGCTCTCGTGCTGCTCTAGCCAGTGCGCTATGAGACGCTGTAGTTGCTCTTCTGTCGTCTGAGGGGTGGGCATAAGACGTGGGTTAGATCGTTGTCTTGGCAAAGGGGACAGCCTCTATCGATCCGTAGGCTCCTCGCTCATAGGCAAAGGTTCCCGCCATGGCAACCATAGCGGCATTGTCTGTCGTAAAGGCAAAAGGCGGTATGTAGACTTGCCAGCCGTATCGCTCGGCATAAGCGTGATAAGCGTCACGCAGACCCGTATTGGCCGAGACACCACCAGCCACGGCGATGTGCTTGATGCCGGTCTCCTTGCTGGCGCGTAGTAGCTTGCTCATGAGGATGTCGATGACCGTCTTTTGGAGTGAGGCGCAGAGATCCGCTTTGTTTTTCGCAACAAAGTCAGCATCCTTGGCCAGCTCATCCCGTAGCGTATAGAGGAAAGAGGTCTTCAGCCCGCTAAAGCTGTAGTCCAGCCCTGGCACCTGAGGCTTGTTAAAGTGAAAGCGCTCCGCGTCGCCCTCGTTGGCGAGCTTATTGACGATCGGTCCCCCCGGGTAACCGAGCCCCATCACCTTGGCGCACTTGTCAAAGGCTTCGCCAGCCGCATCATCGATCGTCTGCCCCAGTATGCGCATATCATCAGGCGCATTGACCTGTACGATCTGTGAGTTGCCACCCGAGACGAGTAGGCAGAGGTAAGGAAATGGCGGGGGCGTGTGTGGTTCCTCAGGCTTAGAGATAAAGTGTGCGAGGACGTGTGCCTGCAGGTGGTTGACCTCAACGAGTGGGATCTGGAGTGCTAAGCTCAGTCCCTTGGCAAAGTTAGTCCCGACGATGAGCGACCCGAGAAGCCCCGGACCACGTGTGTAGGCGATTGCGTCAAGATCGGTCAGAGAGACTCCAGCCCGTGCTACCGCTTGCTGTACGACGGGGACGATGTTTTGTAGGTGAGCTCGTGAAGCCAACTCGGGCACCACGCCTCCATACTTGCTGTGTACCTCTTGACTTGCGATCACATTGCTACAGAGTAGTCCACCCCGTAGCACAGCTGCCGAGGTATCGTCGCACGAGCTCTCGATACCTAAGATGAGAGAAGATGAAGATGTCATGATGCTGTGGGGTGAGATTAGTTGGCAGCCTGGTAGTCAGCGCACACCTTGTCGACATACTTGAAGAACTTCGACCCGCCCTGACTAAGGAAGTAGTCGCGTCCCTCCAGCATCTCGACCAGCTGCATGAGTGCTCTATCCTCGGCCATACGCATCAGCTCCCGCTCGGAGTCGGTCTGATCATCAATGCCCAGGAGGTGCAGGATGCCATGTATCATCACACGGTATAGCTCCTGCTCGAACTGCACGCCCAGCTCCTGTGCATTGGTCGCAACCGTGTCGATGCTGATGAGTATGTCGCCATAGATTGCATCGTCACCCTCCCGCTCACTCTCTCTGGGGAAGGTGATAACGTCCGTATAGTAGTCATGCTGGAGAAATGCTTTGTTTGCCCTCAGGATACCCTCATCGTCAGTATACTGAAAGTTGATCTCCCCGACCGTACGATTCATCTCGTCACATACGCGGCGCATCCAACGATTGGCGATCTGCCGCCGGATGGGAGGCATCAACACATCGTTGTCCGAATAGTAGTTAAATTGCATATCTCGTCTCTTAAGTCTATCTGCATGCAGGCATCGCTTGCAATCTTGTGAGGCTGTTGACTGTAACAGCCTCGTATGGTATTGCAAAGGTAATGTTTTCTTTAGACTTACACAGCGTAACGCGAGGTGCGTCCACTTCGCAACTCTCACGAGTAACGATTTGAGGGATCAGGGAGTCTGACTATATGATGCATCATTCGACTAAAAAATGTAACTTCGCCCAATAGAAGGAGCAACGGTACAATGGCGTCGTTGAGTTGGTCTGCGTACTGCTTTGCCTTTCCATTTTTTTACCACTATAACCTCAACCATATTCTCTTATGAAAGCAAAACTACCTTTATTACTAAGCCTCATGACCTTGCTCGGCTTAATGAGCAACCCTCTAAAGGCTCAAAGCAATGAGCTACCCGTAGTCACGATCTACACCAACTGGAAGAGTGACCAAGAGGGGGCTATCCACCTATCTCTCTCTGGCTCTGAAAAAGACTTTGAGACTACTTACATTGATGCTGGCTATGGCAAGAAGAAGCCTACAGAGGTAGATCAAGATGGTGCCATACCTGCAAAGGGCAACGTCATCAAGATCTATGGCCACTTTGAGGGTATCAGCACACCCACCGACATTACCAAAAAGATCGAAGTCACTCCAAACGACTTTATCAAGGAGGTCAACATCTCTCTGACGCCCCTCGAGGAGCAACCCGACCTGAGTAAGTGCCAAGCTCTCACACGACTCACGATGATGGCGTGTGAGCTCAAGAGCATCGACTTTGACAAAATCCCTAGCACTATTACGACCCTCCAAGTCCTCGTCAACGACCTCTCTGAGATAGTCCTACCTAGTATGCCTAACCTTAATGAGCTGAGTGCTGGATCTTGTCCTAACATGAGCAAGGTTGACGTCTCCAGAGCACCTAATCTGACTAGACTAGACATAGGGGGCTTGCCCATGCTCACAACCTTGGATCTATCTAAGAATCCTAACCTAATCTACCTCGCAGCATACGACTGCGCACTGCCAAAGATCGACCTCTCTAACTGCAATAATCTAGAAAACATATCGCTCTCGGGCAATAAGCTTTCGCAGCTCAAACTGGGGAATACTGAAGACCTAGAGATCCTTGAATTGGCCAACAACAAGCTCACAGGGATCGATCTGACGAAGATGCCAAAGCTGAAGTCGCTCAGCCTACGTGCGAACACGCAAATCAGCTCTATCGATCTATCAAACAACCCCGACCTAATGATCTTTACAGCAGATAGTACAGCGATCAAAGAGATCAAGGTCAACCACCTGAAAAGCCTTGAGACGCTCGACCTCGGCGCTACGCAGCTGACCAAACTCGATATATCGGGTATGTCTGCACTCCAAAACGTATCCATAGAGTGCTGCTACTCAGTTACCGAGATCAACTTTGCAAACGCACCTCTACTGACCAACATACTAATCGACGGAAACAAACTATCCTTCGATCAAACGGCACAGATGGCCAAAGACTTGCCAGAGGCTGATATACAGATGGGACCTTTCATTGGTGTCTATGCACAAGGAGACCCAAAGGAGGGCAACCTCATGCACGAAGAGGCTGTCGAGCTGTGCCGTAGTAAAAACTATGCGGTAATGCAGAAAGACAGTGAGGGCGAAGTGTATGACTATAACGGTATCCCGGCATCTATTGATCCGATCACAACACCCAAGCTGAGCTATCGTGATGCGGGAGCGCAGATCGTAATAGATCTAAGTACTATAAATAAGAGAGTCTCTGCCGCACACCTCTATAATATGAGTGGTGAACTCATCAGGAGCTACGAGCTCTCTAGCGGATCCCTCGAGATAGACAAGAAGGAGCTACAACAAGGGGCTCACTACTTGATCCACATAGAGGGGATAGGGTCACTCGTACTGCACCTCTAAGCCGATCAGCTAGAGAAAGGTGTCCTCTCCTTGTGGATGGTTGGACTGGGACTGTAAACTCCGTCTAGTCCGACCCACAAGGGGTCGACCTGCTACCACATTCGCCTATCCATCGGTCGTTCGGGGTGGTGCCCCTCCGACTAGATACTAGCCGTGATTGAGTCCTGAACGGACGCACGAGAGTGTCTAGTGGGAGGGCGTCCGTCCCCGTTAAATCACGATACTGTAACCTTTGACACAACGGACGCTCAGGTCGAGCGTCCCTACAGGATTTCGTCACGGCTAGTGTCAAGTGGGAGTGCGTATGTTGGCTTTTGGCTGTTGGCTAGAACTACTAGAGTCACTAGTAGCACTAGAGTCACTAGTGCCTCTAGCCCTCTAACCTCTATTTACATATCTTTACGGGGAAATTCGTCCGATTCCCTCCTTTCTCGAATATCCACGTGGGAAATCTCAAATCTCCACGTGGATATTTTTTATTTTCCACGTGGGCGTGATTCATTTCTTCCGAAGTTTCATTTGATTCTTCCGAAGTTTCATTTCATTCCTCCGAAGAATTTTTTATTCTCCACGTGGAGATTTTGAAATATCCACGTGGAAATCACTTTTCCCCGACACGGTGCCGTTTTGATATGTAGTCGGTTCTAAATTATTGTAACAGACACCCCTGCAGCGTAATGAAAGAAAGCACCTGCCCCAGACGAGGAGCAGATGCCTTCCTTATTATTATATTATGTACAGACGAGGGGCGTTGATGCCCGCAGCGTGTGGTGTAGCGTTAGAGTAGGCGGATCGAGGTGATCGTATTTGAGGAGGCCTCTGCCTGGACACCCTGCACGTTGCCACTACCCTTGAGAGCCATCGTACCGAATGTGTTCTTGATCATACCAGTCTTGCGGTCGAGTACGATATTGTCTATGCCATTGCCCTCGATGACCAAGCCCTCGAAATTGGCGGTTGTCTTACCATTGGCACGGAATGTATAGTCTGTGTCAGATACAGCTACCAGCGTGACGACACCCTCATACTGCTCATCGGCATTGTCACCCGTGAAGAGAGGTCTACTAACAGTGAAAGACTCCCCCTGTGCTATAGGCTCTGCGGGGAAAAATGCTGGAGACATTGCCATAGATACAATGCCTTTCTTGACAAAGTCATCTACTGCATCCCCCTCTAGCTCACCTATGGGATTGTACTTAGCGTCCACCCACTGAGTGACCTTCTGATTGACTATCTTACGCATCCGAGTCGTTATTTCGTCTTTAGCTTCTGAGTCGGTATCTATATTCATCTCTTGCCCCATAGAGCTTGAAGAGATCTGGATACGATCGATGTTGATCTCCATCTGGTAGTTGCCATCCTTGACGTCCAGTACCTTATAGGTATAGTTGATAGTCTGGTTTTGCTTGATCTCCATATTCTGACCCATCATAGAGATGGTCATAGGATTGTTGAGCGTCACCTGATAGGTGAAGGTCTGTCCCTTCTTGAGGTTCAGACGCAGATCGTACTTCTCCTGTGCGAAGACGGAGGTCATCACACCAAGTAGTAGCAGGGTGGATAGAATGAGTTTCTTCATAGTTTTATTGTGGTTTGATTATACGTTGTTTACTTGACATTGTGCAGGTCATGCCCCATACGCACCTTCTTGGTATGCAGGTAGTGGGCATTGTACTGATTGGGCTTGATCTCTAGAGGCACAGTCTCCACGACCTTCAGCCCGTAAGCCTCGAGACCGACGCGCTTGACTGGATTATTGGTCATCAGTCGCATCTCGGTCACGCCAATAGCACGGAGTATCTGAGCACCGACACCATAGTCACGCTCGTCGACCTTGTGTCCAAGGTGCAGGTTAGCATCGACCGTGTCGAGCCCCTCGTCTTGAAGCTTGTATGCCTTGATCTTGTCCATCAAGCCGATGCCACGTCCCTCTTGGTTGAGGTAGACGATGACACCCGCGCCCTCCTGCTCGATGATCTCCATAGCCTTGTGCAGCTGCTCTCCGCACTCGCAGCGCAGACTACCGAAGATGTCTCCCGTAGCGCAACTGCTGTGCATACGTACGAGCGTAGGCTTATTGGTAGAGATGTCACCCTTGATGAGGGCAATGTGCTCTAGTCCGTTGCTCTTCTGGCGAAATGGTATGATGTCAAACATACCCCACTCGGTCGGAAGCTTAGCTCTCACACCCTCCTCGACGATGCAGTCGGTCTTGAGGCGATAAGCGATGAGATCCTCGATGGAGATGATCTTCATATCCCACTGCTTAGCGATCTCTACGAGCTGAGGAAGACGCGCCATGGTGCCATCCTCGTTGATGATCTCGATGAGTGCCCCAACGGGCTGGAGACCAGCGAGACGCGCCAGGTCGATAGCCGCCTCCGTATGACCCGCACGACGCAACACACCACGATTGCGCGCCCGCAACGGGTTAACGTGACCAGGACGAGCTAGGTCTGTCGGCTTGGTGTTGGGATCTGCTAGCGCTTTGATGGTCATGGCACGATCATACATCGAGACACCCGTCGTACAGCCGTGACCGATGAGGTCGACCGTCACGGTAAAGGGGGTCTCGTGTAGCGATGTATTCTCATGCACCTGCATATTGAGTTCGAGCTGGGCTGCACGCTCTTCGGAGATAGGCGTACAGAGTACACCACGCCCGTAGCGCATCATAAAGTTGACCTTCTCGGGTGTTATCAGTTCGGCGGCCGTGATGAAGTCGCCTTCGTTCTCACGATCCTCGTCATCGACAACGATGACAAACTTGCCCGCTTTGAAATCTTCGATAGCCTCCTCGATGGAGTTTAGTTTGAAGTCTTGGTTCATATTCTAGGAATACTATATATAAGGAGCAGATCACGCTGTCTGCGAATCGATCTGCTTGACAATATGGTTCAATATGGGTGGCATCTGATGCAGCTGTCTCTTGTTGCGCCGTAGGGCGATGCCTAGGTATAGCATCAGGAGCAAGGAGACCGGTAACAAAGGTATGCAAATCCAGACATATAGCTTGCGTTGCCAGAGGTTACTTGCCAATGTTTTCCCCAGGAGTGGGATGTTGATGAGCTGTGCAAAGATATACTTGTCGGGGTAGTTGTGGAGCGTCTCGACAGTCTCCTCAAGCTGCTGGTAGAGCTGCTGATACGCAGTGGCAAAGTCCGGCAGGCGATCCAGCCTTAGCCCCCTACTCTGAGCATAAGTCATACCGAGCAGTGCGTCCATCTGACTTTGCAGTTGCCCTATCTCACGTAGCACCTCCCCAGAGGTGGCGGGCTGCATGATAATCTCTTTGTACTCTAGTTGTCTTGAGTAGTTCGGGTGGAAGATGCGACGGAAGAGGACCACGTAGGCATCAGCATTGAGCGTGGCTGAGTCTCGCGAAGCCTTGTAGGTAAGGAAAGCACCCAGCGGTAGGATCACAGCACTCGACAGCCACATGCCAGCCCAGACGGGGATCTGCCCACTATTGATCATCTTAAGACCGAAGGTGTCGATGACGTAGTAAACGATGAAGATAAGCACCGCCAAGACCATCGGCGTACCCACGCCTCCCTTACGGACGATGGCTCCCAGCGGAGCACCCACAAAGAAGAAGAGCAGACAGGCCACGGGGAAGGTGAACTTGCGGTGCATCTCCTGCGCATTAACACGGTAGTCCGAGGCGGCATCGTCATAGTAAGTGTCGGCAATCTGCACCGACGAGGAGAGACTCTCGAGCCACTCTAGAGCCTGCTTGTAGCCCATCAACTTCTCCTGATCGGAGGCTCTATCCATCAGCGTATCTATCGTATAGGGTGGCGGCGAGGCGTGACCAGACTCAGCCCCTAGTAGCTCATCATGGCTCAACCGACGAGCCGTGACTGTCGCAAAGGGACGATGCGAGAGTTGATCTTGCTGTAGCCAAGCAGCAGCCTGTAGATTAGCACCGGGCATGGTCGAGCCAATATCCGTAGAAACTAGCGGCGGGAGCTTGGTATGTATCTCAAAGAGTACGTTGCTCCCCACCTGACGCCCCACGCTGTCTGTCGCCATACGGGTGCTATCGCTGTAGTTAATAAGCTCTCGGAGGTTCTTACCGACGAACTGAGACTTGAGGTAGTCATCGCCCATCATCTCAAAATTGGCATCAAAGGGTATGAAGATCACCTTCTCCGTAAAGTGCTCCTTGATATAGGAGGCGGGTCGCTCATCCGACGCTTGACTGCCTGGGATCAAGGTCGTCTGACTGCTGAGCTGCTCAAAGCTCTCGCCACTCCTGAGCGACATAATGAGATAAAGCTTGCTCTCGTCCATCAGCAAGCGGCCCGTATCGGCTAGTATGATGCGTGGCGTGCGCTGCTCTGAGAGGTCGTAGATCATTACATTATATAGGGTACTCGTCGCAGCATCTTTGTCCCCTACGTAGATACTGTAGCCATCGATACCGTTGAAAAATATCCCCTTCGGTATCTCTAGCTCTGGACGCGCATAGCGTGCCGAGAAGAGTATCTGATAGACGCGCACACTAGCCTTTTGCACACCCCTATCTAGATAAACGAAGAGCCCCAGAGCGATACAGGTCACAAGGATCACCAGCGGCTTCATGATCTTGCTCAGAGGCACGCCTGCCGACTTCATGGCCAGCAGCTCCAGTCGCTCACCGAGATTACCAAAAGTCATCAGCGATGCTAGCAAGACGCCCAGCGGCACAGCCGTAGGCAAGACGTAGAGCCCTGCATAAAAGATCACCTCCAGCAGCACCCCTATGTCCATACCCTTGCCGACCAAGTCGTCGACATGCTGCCAGAGGAACTGCATCAAGACGACAAACCAGCAGATCAGCAGGGTCATCAATAGGAGAGGCAAGAAGGACCTCACCATAAAGATGTGCATGATCTTCGGCCGCAGACGCATACCTCTTACTTGCATGATCGTAGGATTGGGTAGGAGTAAGCTTTTTACTTCATGAGCTTGCCCTCACGCTTCAAGTCATTAAAGAGTCTGTCTAGCACAGCATTGATAAAAGAGGCACTCTTAGCGTTGTTATACACCTTGGCCAGCTCGATGTACTCATTGATCGTCACGACGAGCGCTATGTCAGGGCAGCTGAGTGCCTCCGCCACAGCCATCTCCATCAGGATCATATCAACCAGAGCGACACGATCCTGCTCCCAGTTATCTAGTCGTGGCGTCAGCATCTCATCATACTCCTCACGATGTAAGAGCGTCTCTGAGAGGAGCTGATGTGCGTATAGGCGATCCCGATCACTGTGAAACATGGGGAGCAAGTCGCTCGGTAGCTCTAAGCCATCCTTAGCACCACGGCGCAATGTCTTCAGCGCAAAGTCCTGTATCGTCACCACAGGCTGATTGGTAAAGGGGATGACACGATAATCCTCCGACCCCTTGAGGCGCTCTACCGTCGCCTCCACCTGCTCTACAGTAGGCATCTCCTCGACCTCTAGACGCTCGCAGATAGCGGTCGCATCAGCCCAGTAGAAGGAGCTTGCCGCAAGATGCTCATTGAGCTCCGCCGTACGGAAGAGTTGCTTAAGGATATTGCTCCAGTAGTTACACTGCTCCTGCATAGAGAGCGTAGAGACATCTTCTGGTAGCGCACTATACGAGGGGTCTTCCTCGACCATGCTGTAGAGCGTGCGGAGCAACTGCTCATCCTGCTCCCAGCGCCTCTGCATCTCGTCGAGCGGATTCTGTATCTCCGTACAGCGCGCGATCTCCTTGACGAGGGTCATATCGGAGAGCCTGCGAGGAGTCACCTCGTCCGACGACTTGAGGAAGCGTCGCTCACGTATCTCTAGTAGCTCCCTCTGATAGGCTGCGAGCGCACGTATCAGATCTAATAAGTAGTAGTAGAGGTAGTAGGTGTGACGTAGGGAGGTCGTGAGCGACTGGTCCGCAAGTGCCACATCTAGACGACCGCTAGAGATAGACTGGTAAAGTTGCTGGAAGACGCGGATGCGTACGATAGACCGATTGATCATATCACTCTATGAAATAGATAAATATAGTAGGAGCAAATAGTTCACGAGGAGGGCACTACCCTTCCCAATCTGTAGTCTACGGAGGCGAAATCAAGGCATCCGCCCTGCTGACCACCCTAGATCCGCCACAAAGGTACAAAAAAGGTCTCGGAGAGGATCACCCCTAGATACCTCAAAAGCTTAAAAGCGGTAGGCGAGGTAGCTGTCGGCGCGCCAGCGGGGCACGCCGTCGTCTAGGTTGCGATCGTAGCGCACGGAGGCTGCTAGGGTCCAGTGCGGTGCTAGCTGCCACTGCAGGAGCAGTGCTGTGGCAATGCCTTGACCCGTGGCACTGTACAGTCCGAAGGCGTAGCGCGTGGTGGGCAGGTAAGCGTAGCTCGCAACCCGTACGTGGTCGGCATGGTAGTAATGCCCCGAGAGCGCGATGCTCAGCGGACGGCCTACACCCGTACGATAGCGCGCCACAACCGTGAGCGACCTCCCCCACTGCGCTTCATCTTGCCCCTCTAGGCGACGCTGCTGGATGGTGCCGACAAGCTGCAGAGAGAGGGGCTCTAGACTATAACGTAGCGTACTGCTGAGTCGCCAGCGCAGAGCCTCTTCATTGGAGCGTCCCAGCTGCCCGTACCAGAGTTGCTCGAGCTGACTGTTGTAGCGGGTGGTGAGGTAGAGACGTGTCAGGAATCCACGACTGCGCTCGAGCTTGCGGTAGCGCGGCTCGAGGCTATCGTATAGCTCCAGCATAGCACGCAGGGTGGAGTGCTTTAGCAGGCGCGTGGTGCCGTAAAGACGTAGCCCCATGTCGTTGCCCAGGCGGGCGTAATGGCTTTCGCTGCGACCATAATAGGAGGCAAAGTGGGGAGACATATAATATAGTGTCACGCCAAGGTCTCGCTGCCGAGAGGTGTGGTAGCGCAGATGCTGTATGAAGCCCAAATGCTCTAGCCGCTCAGTAGCTAGCTCGCCCTGCAGCTCCAAGCGACGCGACGGGCTCTGCCTCTGGTAGGCAAGCGAGGTGAGCCAATGCGACTGCAGCGGGGTGTCGCTCTCCAGAGCTTTGTAACCAGGCATAAAAGCTAAGTCATATCCCATCCAGTCGGCGTAAAGCGTCTGCAACGAAAGTAGAGCTCGTGGCATGGTGTAAGCAAGCTGCGCCCCCACCGTCTGCATCGGGATAGCTGCACGCTGGGCTCGTCGCTCAGGCGTGTCGTAGCGCATATTGGGTCTGATAGCCTCAATCAAGCCTTGTCGCTCATCGATCGAGCCATCAAGCCGACTGTATGAGTAAAAAGCAGAGTAACGCCACGCTCCCCAATGCCCCTCACTCGCAATGCCCCGCAAGGTTCGCTCACGCATCGCACTGAGCGACGGCGAGAGCATCGACTTAGGACGAGCGAACTGTGGCAGCGCACTAGCACTTGCCCAGACAGAGCGAGTGGCGAGGAGACCAGCGCCCCACCCCACCTTAAAGTGTCCGACAACCACCTTGTCGAGATAAGCCAGGCGAGGTTCATACATAGCGAAGTAACGCCAAGTGCCATCTTTTGCTAATTCCTGTGGGTATCTCTGATACTGCGCTGCCACCTGCCACTGCCCCTTCTGCCTGAGCGATATAGCTGAGCGCAGCTTGAGCGGATCATACCACGCATCAGAGATAGCTTCGGAAGCTTTGGGGTAACTCATCGCTACGTAAGCCTCACCCGTGACGGGTGTCGAGGGCTTTGCGTAAGGCTCCCCAGCAAAAGGACGCACCGTCACATAAGGTGCCACACGAGTTATCGTCTCACGATCCCATCCCGTGACCCACTTGAGGTCATAGACCGATTGTAGCTCGCCTCCGCGCTCATCACGGTAGCGTCTGAGCTGATAGATCTGGTAACTGGTGAGAAAGGGGAAACGCTCCTGCAACTCCTGCTGGGTGGCCCGGTTCAGGTCGAGTAACGTCTTTGTATCTTGTTGCGATAGCTCGAGCAAGTCGTCCTCTTCTAGTTCGGCGAGTTCATCACTCGGCAAGCTCTCGACGAGCCACTCGAGGGGCAGTTCGCCCGTCACGAGCGAGTCGCTCTGCGCCCACCCCTGTAGCGGAAGGAAGAGCAAGAGAGCTAAATAGTTAAGCCCACTACCCCTGCAGATGAACGATCGTAATGCCTGCACCGCCAAACCGCACATCTTCATCATGATAGTGACTCACCCCAGGGTAATGGTCGAGCAGTTCGCGGATAGAGACTCGCAGCGCACCCGTCCCCGTGCCGTGCAGTATCTCCACACGGTTGAAGCCTAGACTGATCGCATCGTCGAGGAAGTATTGAACCGCTTGGATCGCCTCAGCGGCACGCATACCCCGCACGTCGAGTCGGTCGGAGAAGTCCAGCCGACGCTCATGCAGATGCTCCACCACATTGGTCGTACGGGCTGGTTGCGCAGTGGCCTGCGCCTGCTCCTCCTTACGCTCACTGCCGAGACGTACGATCTCATTAGGCTTGCAGGTGATACGTATGCGTCCATTGACCACCACCGTGGCACTATTGGCCGAGAGTTCAGAGAGGACGCCCACCACATTCATCGTCGTGACCCGCACCTCATCCCCCTCCTTGGGAGGCTTTGGCACAGAGAGCTTGACAGGCGATGAACTTTGCACATCACGCTCTGGAGCGTCGCCCTGCTTGCGCTTGCGTTCCTTACGCTCCTTGCGACGCTTGAGCCGCTCCAGTTCACGCTCCACACTGCCCGACTGCTCTATCGTCTCAGCCTGCGCCAACTGCTCACCATAGGCACTGAGTGCTTGGCGAGCCTCCTTCGTCTGCTGCCGCTCCGCTTGGCTCTCCTTGATCTCACGGATCGTGCGCTCGATCTGAGCACGGCTCTGATCCAGTAGGTCGGCCGCCTCTTGCTGTGCCTGCGTTAGGAGGTCCTGCCGCTGCTCCTTGAGCTTCGACAGACGCCCCTCGTAGTCTGCAAGCAGACGCTCGAGCTTCTGCTCACGATGCTCTATCTCGGTGCGCTTGCGCTGCCAGTACTGCTTGTCGCGTACGATATCCTGCACGTAACGCTCGCTTTGGATCACCTCCTCGCCGACCAGCTCGGTGGCGTACTCCAGCACCTTGCGCGGCAGCCCTTGCTGACGTGCTATCTCAAGGGCAAAGGAGCTACCCGGCTGACCAATGGAGAGTTCGTAGAGCGGCTTCATCTCCTTCTGATCATAGAGCATGGCACCGTTGACGATGCCCTTGTGCGTGGTCGCATACTCCTTGAGGTTGCGGTAGTGCGTCGTGATGACGCCCCACGCCCGCTGCTCATTAAAGAGTGCCAAAAGTCCCTCCGCTATGGCTCCACCCAGCTCCGGCTCCGTGCCAGCTCCAAACTCATCGATTAAGAGCAAACTATTCGCTCCACAAGCGGCCGACATGGCCCGCATGTGCTTCAAGTGCGAGGAGTAGGTACTCAGATCGTCCTCCATAGACTGGTTGTCGCCGATCTCTATCGCTAGATGCTTGAAGACGCCCGCCACCGAGTCGGGGTGCACAGGAATCGGGATGCCACTCTGTAGCATATACTGGAGGAGTCCGACCGTCTTGAGACAGACCGACTTACCGCCAGCATTAGGCCCCGATATGACGAGGATACGTTCATTGGGATAGCGTAGTAAGATGTCTTGTGGCACGACGCTCTTGCCCTCTTGGCTAAGGGTGTGCTGGAGTATCGGGTTGACCGCTTGGTACCACTGAATGGTTGGCTTGTTGCGCACCTCAGGGATAGAGCAGTGCATCTCATCGGCAAAACGTGCTATCGCACAGACCGCATCGATACGCCCCATGGAGAGGTAAAGCTGGGACAACGTCTCACGACGCTCCCGAATAGGTGCCGTAAGCTGGCGCAAGATTTCGATCACCTCACGATGCTCCTCGCTCTCCAGTTCACGGATACGGTTGTTTGCCTCGACCACCTCGAGAGGCTCTATATATAATGTCTTGCCCGTAGCACTCTCATCGTGCACGATACCTGGTATCTGACGCTTGTGCATAGCGGTCACAGGCAGTACGGGACGCCCCGAGCGCATCGTTGCCTGAGCATCCTCCTCGACATAGCCAGCCGCCTGCGCCGCCGTGAGCAAGCCTCGCATCAACTTCGCTATGGCACGCTCCTCACGCTGTAGGGCTAGGCGTAGCTCGGCAAGACGTGGCGAAGCGTTGTCCACCAGCCTGCCATGCGGGTCCAGCTTGCGCAAGATCGTTTGCGCTATCTCCTGCAGTCCCTCACTGCCCACCACAAGGCGAGACAGACTGGGATAGAGCGGTGAGACGTCGCCCGTCCCATTGTCCTGCACTTTCGTCAGGAGCCTCGACCATGCCTCATAGCTCACGATCGCCTGAGCTACCTGCGCCAGCTCCTCCTCTGTCAGGTAGCTGCCCTCAGCACGTAGCGTGCCGAGCGTAGCCCGCAGGTCAGCGACACGTCGTGTGGGTAGCTCCATCGTGACGCTCAGCAAGTGTCTCATCTCCCGCACACGCTCCAGGCGGTGACGGATAGCGTCCGGACGAGTCGAGGCGGTCAACGCACCCACCATCTCCCGCCCCATAGAGCTGTGACACTCTGAGGCAATCAAATCCAGTAGGTCGTAGTAGCCTACTTTGTCGAGGTAATCCGAGGGATAGGTTATGTCGCTAGGCATCTTGTCAGAAGAGCTTAAAGAGGTCATTGCCATTGGCATAGATCACCAGTGCTATCAGGAGTAGCATCCCCACCATCTGCGCTCGTATCAGCACTTCGTCCTTTACCTTGCGCCCAGTGATCATCTCCCAGATGACAAAGAGTAGGTGTCCCCCGTCCAGTCCCGGTATGGGGATGATATTCATAAAGGCAAAGATGATCGAGAGGAGAGCGCATATTTGCCAGAAGGTAAACCAGTCCCACTGTGCGGGGAAGAGCTTGCCCATCGAGACCAAGCCCCCTAATGAAGAGGCCCCCTCAGGGGTGAAGACATACTTCATATCCTGCGCATAGCCCGAGAGGGTGCCTATCCCTTTGTGCCACCCCACGACAAAGCTCTGCGGTAGCGAGTAGTGCACCTGCTGCACCTCGTAAATACTTTGCAGCGGACGGAGCATCACCCCGATCACGCCCGTCGTGTCGGGACGTATCGCTAGCTGCACCGTATCAGCGCCACGAAGCCACTCAGAGCTAATCCACTCGCCCGCATGGGTGTAGAAGTAGCGACGCCCACTCGGCAAGTGAGGCATCGGGATGCTATCCAGCGCGAGCAGTTTGTCGCCACGCAGCACCCCCGCCTGGGCAGCCGCACTGCCTGGCACGATACTATCTGCGATAAAGGGTACCTGCATTGTCATCAGCCCCTCGTTGCCCCGCAAGATACGCTGCATCATATCGTCCGGGATCGTTATATCGATCAGCTGACCATCGCGCTGCACGGTCACCACCTTCGCCTCGATCACCGCACGCATGAAGTCGGTACGCAGCACATCCCGCTCCTGGCCGTCGATAGACCATATAATGTCTCCATCGTGGAAGCCCACCTCCTGAGCCGCTGGGCTAAAAACCATACCCGCCGTGACAGCTCTCGAGGACATCTCCACATCGCCCCAGTGGTACGATATGCCCGCATAGATGAGGAGGGCTAGGACAAAGTTAAAGAGCACCCCACCGATCAGGATGAAAAAGCGCTGCCATGCTGGCTTACTGCGAAATTCGTTGCCACGCATCGGCTCCTTGATCTGCTTCGTGTCGAGGCTCTCGTCGATCATGCCATGGATCTTGCAGTAGCCCCCGAGGGGGAGCCAGCCGATACCATACTCCGTCTCGCTACCCTTAGGACGATAACGCCAGAGCGCCTTACCCTTGACATCAAAGAAGAGGTAAAACTTATCCACCCGCACGCCAAAGAGTCGCGCGAAGAGGAAGTGACCCAACTCATGTATAAAGACCAAGAGACTCAACGCTAGGAGCAACTGCCCGATCCGCATCAGAGTACTCATGAGTGCTACCGTATCTATACCCATCTAGTTTGTCGTAATTATAGCTAGCCACAAAGGTACAATAATATTGGAGGCTAACCTTTAGGTAACGGCTGTTGGTTGTTGGCGAGAACCTTTAGATCAAGCGGGAGGGCCGTCCGCTGTGTCAAAGCGATACGAGTAACCAAAAGGACGAACTCTCGCTCATTTCACTAGCCCAAAGGTACTAAATCTTTCGCTCACGAGGAGCTCTCGGCAGTGCCATCCGTGTGGCACTGGAGTTTCCTACCTATGGCACTACAGTTTCCTACCTATGAAACTGGAGTTTCCTACCCGTATGGCACTGGAGAATGTCTTTGGCTACTTGGGACTATCCGCTCTCTGCGGTTATGAAGAGCTGAACGAGGATAAACGGTTACTACCCGATGGGGCTACACTCCTTGATTGATCTCGCTTTACTTATGGTGGGGCGATACATAGCTCGGTGGAACTGTTCCTAACAGACAATCTGCTCTTCGTCCTCAAAGCTCAAGGGCGACTGCTCTTCGGCTCTGACCTGCATCGTTTTCGTCCTGCTATCTCAGCAGGACTCAAGTTCAATATCTAACCACCAACAACAATGAAAAAGTTCCTAGTGAATACGATATGGGCTGTGGGAGGGGTTGCCCTCGTCCTCTTTTGTCTATCTGCTTGTACTCGTGAGCTGGATGTACAACAGGCTTATGACTTCTCGCTCGAAGTGATGCCTGTGCAGAACTCCATAGCTAAGGGGGAAACGGCTGAAATACGCTGTAGTCTCAAAAGAGCTGGTCGCTTTGCCAATACGCAATACACGATCCGTTACTTCCAGCCGGATGGCAAGGGTTGCTTGAAGATGGATGATGGCACTGTATTCAAACCGAATGACCGATATCCGCTCACGAGAGACGCCTTCCGGCTCTATTACACTTCACTCTCTACCGACCGCCAAACAATTGACATCTACGTGGAGGATAACTTCGGACAGCTTCAGCAACGGACTTTCAACTTCAACAATGAAAGGGAGGATAAACCAAAATCATCAATAGAAATACAGCCAACTTAGGAAGAAGTGTAATCTTCTTTGATTGCGACTTTCTTTTGCTTCTTTGCTTTGGTCGCCTGCTCGTACTCAAAGACAAAGAAAAGAAGCCCCCGAAAGGGTTGCCGTCTGTCGGTTACCTTTTGGGGGGCTTTTGTTATTGAATCTACGAACAAGGTTCCGAATCTTCATCCTTTTACTTACCTTTGAGACAAACAAAGAATAAAGAGGATATGGCAAGAGCTACAACGAAGGCGGATTTGATAACATCTGCTAATCAACAATTTGTGAAGATGTGGGAGCTCATAGATAGGATGAGTGAGGAGCAACAAGCGACACCTTTTGCTGTGGAAATGACTACAAGCGGTAAGGAAACACATTGGAGAAGAGACAAGAACTTGAGGGATGTACTTGTGCATCTGTACGAGTGGCATAATCTGCTATTGAATTGGGTCCAAGCCAATAGCAATGGGGTGCCTAAGCCTTTTCTTCCCGAACCTTACAATTGGAGAACTTACCCTGCACTGAATGTTGAGTTTTGGAAGAAGCACCAAAGCACATCGTTGGAGGAAGCAAAGGAAAACTTGAAAGCGTCTCATAATGCTGTAATGGCTTTGATAGGGAATTATTCCAATGATGAACTTTTTGCCAAAGGCTCATTGCCTTGGACTGGAACATCTATACTCGGAGCATATTGTGTCTCGGTAACGGCAAGTCACTACGATTGGGCGATGAAGAAAATAAAGAAGCATATCAAATTCTTGAAATAAACTTGGTGGAAAAGAGCCGACAGCTCCTTTACCGACCTTCATTGTACAACTTCCCGTATCAGCTGGTGATGGGCATTGACAAGGCTCACAATTTGCTCGTGGTATGGGCTGTTTTGGTTGCACACGCCACGGCTCTGTATTACTTGTAGTGTGTCCAGAGAGACCTCTATCGTCTCTATTCGTTTGCCCTCAATGGTAGCAGACAGAATGATCGAGTTCTCTTTGAGATAGTACTCATTTGAAAATAGGCAGTGATGCAATTCAGCTCCTTCGTCCATATACTCCTGCACGCTCTCCAGGACGTGTACTTGGATTGTGCCATCCGTGAAACGGATGCCGAAGAACTTTGACTTGAGTTCACGAAAACGCGCTTCGTCCGCCATTGCCTTTTCCCGCTTTCGCTCCATCGCCTCCCGCTCACGCTGTCTGCGTAGCTCCGCTTCTCGTTTGTTATGCTCTCCTCTGAGGTCGGAGGGGCAGATGTATTTCGGATTGTGGATGTCCTTACCCAATCGTTTGAGCATATCTACATAGTCACACCATAAGGCAATGTCACCTATTGTGTAGTGATGACGCAGTGTCAATTTGTATGAGTTCCAATAGTTGTTAAGTCCTTTGCCCCTTGATAGGAGGTGTCTTAAATCCTTGTATCGTCCTGCTTTCATCATTGTTTCTGCACGACTATCAGTAAGTAGAGCGGGGATGAGTTGAGTAGGTGCTATGTCGTGAAGCTCTCCGTTGAAGCCATTCCTATAAAGTGTATTCGTAACCTTTAGCTTCGGATATATCTGCGAATAAGCTACATATCGGTAAGCTTCGCTATCGTTACGGATAGCCATCGGAGAGTGAAAAGAGAAGCTATCAATATAGTGTCCAAAAGTACGCTGTATGGCTACTAGTGCTTGTCTCCCTGCATCGCTCCACCAATAATGACCAATCTCAATGACAGAGCTCTGAGCTCTGCAACCTTTCTCCATACCTACAACAAGGAGAAACATTCGCAACACTTGATACTCACCACAAGTGGTTAGGAGCGTGAAGTACTGCTTCTGTTGTAACTTACGCGCTCTTGTTGTCTTGACTTGCAACCTTGCCCTACATTGAGGGCAAGTGCAAGTATCTATAGGCTGCTCTAAAGTCCAACTATAACCACAATCCATACAAGTCGTACGACCTTTAGGTAAGCGGTAAGCAAAGTGGTCTATACACTCTCGGAATGCCCACTGATGCTGCGCTTTTGTTATCGGGCATAGTTTCGTACTCAGTGCCAAGACGGCTTTCTCAAACTTGTTCCTAGGTTTCATAAGGCAAGGGTGTCAAATAGTGTGGGTTGCGGTTGTGTAGAAGATGTTGTCTCGGTTCTTTCAGTTCTCTTGGGTCGCTTATTTCGCTTCTGCAATTTGACAAGTTCCTCTTGTTGGTATTGCTTGATAGCTTCCTGCCGTGCTTGCTTTTTCTCTTCTTCGGAGAGCTCTACAACGTGATTGACCACAACATTGCAACCAGCGACTTTGTCCACCTCTATATCATCTTCGTCATAATAGTGAACTGCCATTGAGTATATCTCCTCATCAGCAAAGCCATTACAACCACTTCTTTGCACTTCACTCAAGATGTAGAGAATGCACTCCTCTATGTTCTTATGGGGCTTCTGTAGATTGGGAGCAAACAAAGGGTCTGTCATCGCACGTCCATTAAGGTATTCGGCTATCGTTCGGGTAAATTGTTCTGTTCCTTTCATTGTCTTATCGGTATTAGTGCTGTTAGTACTTGGGTATCTCTACGATTTGGTTGATAGGTCCATAGAGGTAGTTGCGTAGGCTGGTGCGGTCGGGAGCATAGTACTCTGCCCACTGTCCATATTGATTAACGAGGTACTTCTTCAATACATCAATGAAGTCAAATCGCCATCCTTGTAGCGGTACGGCAGAGCGGAAGTAGGTATTGTTATTCACCGCTTCACAGAGCCAATCCTTATCCTCACGGCTCATTCGCTCGCCACGATTAAGCTTTGCTCTCAGGAGATATACAGAGCTGTCACAAAGGCTTTCCAATGGGGGTACGTCCCAATGGACGAACTTGGTAGCCAACGCCTGCTCACTTTGTTCAAACTCAGAACTTATGCGGTAATGAGAGGAGGAGCTATATCCTTTTTCTTTCATTGATGATGTCATGTTTACTTTCTGCTTATTCATAAGAGACCTTTTTTTTATGCGTTCAAAGATCGGAGTATGCTGATTCCTTTTTTCAAGCAAAAACAAGGTAGCGGGGCGAGACTTACACAAGGTTTTGGCGGAAAATACTACCCGAAGCAAACAGCATAGGGTTGGAGATTTTCCAGACAAACCGAACGGCCCGACCTTGGGAAAGTCTTTAAGCCCCGTACTACCTTTGCGATGAAAAAGAATCAGCTTCCGATTTGACCACTGCATAACTGGGGATCTATGACTGAGAAGCAGAAGTGCAATGCCTAAACACAGGAGGCAAAAAGGGTGACCAGCTTCGCAAGAGAGCTAGTCACCCAAAGAGTTGTTTCTCAGAAGTGATAGAGGTGCTATGTCATAGCACGCAAAGCAGTATTACGGCTAGTACAACAATCCAAAAGAGGTAGCGTAGAAGCGTAAATGTGATTTGCAGAACGGTACGAACGATGAATCGTAGTACCACAAAACCAATCAGTATCAATAGAGCTGTTACGACCTGTGCTGTGACTAACTTAGAGAGTAAGTACACTCCACCCGATAGGATACCTATAAGTAAGGTAAGTCGGATGATGCGAGACCATTTGATCTCGTTGCTTGGAGTTGTTTTGGACGCAGCTTGTAGTGGTTCCTCTTTATCTGCAGGAACACTTGCCCGTATGAAGGCTGGACTGTGCAAGTCTTTGTTCATGAGAGATCTATTCATATTCGGAGTCTTTTAGAGTTTTCAAGAGCAGAGCCAAGAGACTATGCGACATAAAGACAAGACATAGAATATGCTCTTGACGTATGGAGCAGAGAGACTATCTTGGCTCTTGAAGCTCAAAAGGCTCACGAGATAGGGATAAGCTACATTGTCTACTCTAATGCACTCACATCGCCTATCATGGGAAGTTGATTAGCTTCGATAAGAAGTACAACTGTTCCTGTCAGTTCTGTGTAGAGCGTGTCATACTCAGGTGTTGCAACAAATTCATCCGTAAGGTGATACTTGTCAAATAGGTTTTGTATCGCCTTGTTCCCGAGAAGTATCTGAGAGAGTCGCTCGGGGAGTGGGGAGGGGAGCTCCTTTTCAAACTCATTCTCCAAGACGGACACAAGCGTGTCGTATTTGGAGAAATGCAGGTCACGATACAGCACTTCACTTGCCATACTCTCTGCTTCGGGATATGAGAATCCCTCTTCTACAGCATCACAGTAGGTAGTAAGAGCTTCATCAGCTCGTGCCGTGATAAATGGCTTGTCTTCCACCTTTTCAGGAAAATGCTCACTAAGGTAGCTCTCTAGCTTTAAGCGGAAGTAGGATAGTTCTTTCTTATTCTTTGTCTTCATCTTCTTATTGGGTTTTAATGGTTGCACTTATTGCCAGTTATTCTCCCCGATACCCATTGCCGTATTGAACTTGCCTAGCTTGTCAGCAAACTGCTCCATGTCATGTTCAATCTTCTTATTGGTGATACGGGCATAGATTTGCGTTGTTCGGATATTGGTATGTCCCAGCATTTTAGAGACACTCTCTATCGGAACTCCTTTGCTCAGTGACATTGTCGCAAAGGTATGTCGAGCTAGGTGGAAAGTCAAGTTCTTCTTGATACCACAAATATCAGCAATCTCTTTGAGGTATGAATTGGTCTTCTGATTGCTAAGAATAGGAAAGAGCTTGCCATCACGATATGTTTGGTGGCTATATTTACTGATGATGCGCTTAGGGATGTCAAGGAGCAGCACATTGGTCTCCACGCTTGTCTTCTGTCGCTTAGTCATAATCCACTCTTTGCCACCAAGCATCACGATATTGTCGGGTGTAAGATTAGCCACATCAATGTAGGCTAAACCTGTAAAGCAGGAAAAGATGAAGATGTCTCGTACCAGCTCCAATCTCGGGATATTCAACTCCTTGTTGACAATCTGTAAGACCTCTTCATCGGTCAGGAACCCCCTATTCACTGGCTCTAAGTGAAATCGGAAGTTGACAAAAGGGTCGTGGTGTAGTACACCTAACTTTTGCCCTAAAATGACGACAGTCTTGAAGGTCTTCATCGTCTTGGTGGCTGTATTAGGATTTTGCCCCACCACTGTGCGTAGGTATAGGTCAAAATCATGTATAATCATATAGGTTAGCTCCGTGAGCTTGAGGTCTCTGCGTCTGAGTTTATCTTTTAGGAACTCAGAAAAGCGTCTTTTGCAGACCTTATACTTTTGAAGAGTGGGTGCAGAGACTGAGATGCCAACTCGAGCTGCAACATCTTCATTGTGTTTGTCGAAGAGTTGCATGATGGTATCTATATCTTGTTTTTTGCCAAGATGTTCTGACTTGATACGCTCTAACGAAAGCTCATCAGTCATTTCTAACTTGCGAAAGATGGCTTGTAAACCACTTTGGATGTTATCCAGTTGCAAGTTCGTATTCAGAGCGTCTGTGTGACGCCCTTTTACTCGCTCTTTTTCGCGATCCCATTGGGACTGCACGATGGTGATGCCAGTGGAGCCTAGTGACATCCGCTCATTGTTGAGATAGATGCGTAGCATTACTGGCGTTTTTCCTTCCTTGTTCACATAGTTGCTGCGAAGGTAGAATGCTGTTCTGAAAATTGATTGCATACATTGTCTGTTTTTATTGTAGCCAAGCATAGAAAGTTTGCGACCGGAAAAGCTACACATTTACGGTGCTGATAACTCTCTACAACTCGCCTACAAAGTTGCACATAATTGTTTGAACTACAGCAATGTACAAGTACTCTAAACAGACTCTCTACGTACTCTTGGCTACAATTATTTTTTGCGAGAAAAAAGTGTAGCCAGATTGTAGCCATTGGAGAGTATTTTGGGCGTTTCGGCTATCTCTGTAACTACTCTGAAGAAGTAGAGGACTATAAAACAAAAGTATCGTAACTCGTTAGAATTACGATACTTATACTTTTTCGGTAGTGCTCTCTGGCGGTGCTGCCAGAGTACTTAAAGCGGAGAGGGAGGGATTCGAACCCCCGGACCCGTGAAGGTCAACGGTTTTCAAGACCGCCGCGATCGACCACTCTGCCACCTCTCCTTGCTTGACAACTGAAGGGATAGGCTCTCCTCAGCGCGCGAGCATACATCTTGGTCGATGTGGATGCAAAGGTACTACAATTTCTCAAATAAACAAACAATCCAGGGCTGACGCATTATATATTATGGCTGTCAGACTACTCGACTTCGACCAATCTACAGTTTCCTTCGTATGAAACTCTAGTTCCTCACCTATGAAACTCTAGTTTCTCACCTAAGTGGTACCGATAGTTAGCTCATTTCTGCAGAATGATCTACTCGATGCCCCTCAAAAAGATTTCACTGAACAGCAATATAGTATATAATGCGTCAGCCCTGACGTGGACGTCCGCAAATAGTCACGTGGAGACGGCTCATCGTGCGATGCCGTGCTGACATGCTCTGTTCTCCAGGCTGTGAACCACGACGTCTGCACGCTCTTCGGGTGTTAAGCTGGCCTGTGGTCTGGGGGGAAAGCTATTCATTTGTGCTGATTTCGCTATCTTTGCACGGAAAGTGCATTAGGACGGGGCGTATCCATTGATGCCCGACTAGGACTCTCGGATGTGTGGGCGTAGCACGCTCTATTTATACCCAATAGGTTAGTAGCCGTATGAACTATCTCTTACGATCGGATCGTTGGTTTGTCTCGCGCTATGCGAGGGTACGAGGATGGAGACCTTCGGGGCGTCTGCTCTCGTCGCTCTCTCTATTGCTGGTGCTACTTGTTGGGTGCGCAGGCTCCGACACGACGGCACAGCAGTTGCCGACCCATCTACTAGACATCTGTAATCAACGCACCGATAGCCTGCTACTGGAGGCGACGCAACAGATTGAGAAGATGACGATCGAGGAGCAGATCGGGCAGTTGATCATCCCCATCTGGGAGCCTCGCTATGACTCGGCCTCGCGAGCGCGCTATCTGCAGCTTATTGACAAGATTCGTCCAGGGGGCATCCTCTTTCGCAAGGGGGAGCCCTACGATCAGTATCGGCTGACGCGTCTCCTGCAGGAGCACTCACGCATACCGCTGCTAATCACGGCTGATGCCGAGTGGGGGCTGGCGATGCGTCTCCAGGGGACCATACGCTACCCACGTATGAAGCTGCTGGCTGATCACTGCAGGCCCGAAGAGATGTACACCCTCGGGCAACACATGGCGCAGCAGTGCCGTGTGATGGGCATCCATGTGAGCTTTGCGCCAGTACTGGATGTCAATAGTAATCCGAAGAATCCGGTCATCGGCACTCGTAGCCTAAGTGCTACACCGGACATTGTGATCTCGCATGGGCTAGCCTTGGCGAGAGGCCTGGAGGATGGCGGGGTGCTGTCGGTCGCTAAGCACTTCCCGGGGCATGGCAATACGGACAAGGATTCGCACAAGACACTCCCCACCGTGTCGGGCAGTCTAGAGGAGCTCGAGCGGGTGGAGCTAGCCCCCTTTCGCGCCTACATAGAGGCGGGTCTCGGGGGGATCATGGTAGCACATCTCTCGGTGCCAGCTCTGGAGCCTAATGTGACCTGCCCCTCCTCGCTGAGTCACGCTGTCGTGACGGGCTTGCTGCGTGAGCGGTTAGGCTTCAAGGGGCTCATCTTTACCGATGGCCTGGAGATGCGAGGCGTGCAGCGTGCTGAGGGGTTGCCCATATCTGTGGCGGCTATCTTAGCGGGCAATGACCTGCTCCTGGGTCCTCTAGATCCGCTGCAGAGCTATGAGGAGCTACTCTCTGCTTATCGTGCGGGCGTCCTCTCGGAGGAGACGATCCGAGATCGCTGCCTGCGCATCCTCTGCTACAAGCTCTTGCTCCATGCGGGAGAGATGGTCGAGCGTCCTATATATAATAAGGAGGAGCTATACGAGGCGCTGCATACGCCTGAGCTGGTCTCCTTTGCCAAAGAACTGCAGAACAAAGTATCTCAAAAGAAATAACATTCACAGCTGTCTAAACAAGCGTAGTATGATAAAGAAGAATTCCTCTCAGACGATGAATCCCGTCTGCCCACCCCTACAGTTTGACACCGCCTCATGGTTTGCTCCCGAGCTGACGAAGCTGGCTGAGCACCTTAACGATCGCATGGTCGAGATGATGCGCTTCTATCCCGAGAGCGACTACAAGACGCTACGGACTATGATCTCCAAGCGCAATGAGCTACATGTAGACAATATCGTGATCACGGCTGGTCGTACGGCTGCTTTCTACATTATTGCGGAGGCTTTTGCGGGGAAGCGCGGCGCTATCCTCGTCCCCTCGTACCAGCACTATGAGCTAGCGGCTAAGCGTTATGGCTGGCAGCTAACCTATATTCCTGAGGATATAGAGACGCAGGAGATAAAACTCGAGGGAGAGGAGTTTTGCTGGATCTGCTCGCCCAATAGCTCGACGGGACGCTTTCGCTCCCGGGCTGAGCTGCTGGAGCTCATCAGTGCTCACCCTCAGGTCTTCTTCATCGTAGATCAGTCCTATGCGTCCTTTACGACACAGCCTACGCTTACGCTGAGTGATGTGAAGAGCCACCCGAACATTATCTTCGTCAGTTCGTTTACACAGACCTATGGTTTGCCCGGGCTGCGCATAGGCTATGTAACGGCCGATAAGAAGGTTATCAAGGAGATTCAGAAGGTGATCGACCCGTGGTCGGTCAGCACGATGGCGGTCGAGGTGGCGAAGTATATCTTGATTCACCCAGCGCAGTTTACACTCCCGATCCGTAAGTGGCAGCGTAATGCGCTCGAGTTAGAGACCAAGCTTCGCCAGATAGATGGTATCGAGGTGATGCCGAGCGATGCACCTTTCTTCTTAGTCCAGGTACACTGTGCCACAGCAGCTGAGCTGGTCAAGTATCTGCTGGAGGAGCACAACATCGCGCTCTACGATGCGACCAAGTTGCGAGGCATCAAGGGCGAGATGGTGCGTATCACCTCTCGTGATGCGACAGACAATGCGAAGCTCGTAGAGGCTATCACAGCCTTTTGTGAGTCTAGGTAAGAGGCTCTGAGAGGGCTTTTCGGAGGAATGTGCGATAGCATTTTGTACCCGACTACCATACTTAGACTAATTATTTATTGCTACCTTTGTAATTGCGAAAGTTGTTGCAAGGTGAATGACAGAGTCGATGAAGTCTGAATGTATAGAGCGAAATGCTACCATAACTGCCATAGAAGGTGGGGAGGTGCGTCTCACGGTGCTACGTCCGTCAGCTTGTAGTAGTTGTGCGGCTGCAGGGCATTGCCACGCCTCGGAGAGCCGTCTAGAGACGATCACGCTCGATCGCGCTCAGTTGCCTGGCGAGGTGGCTGTCGGTGATCAGGTCTCTCTGGAGATGCGTAGCTCGTTGGGTATGCGCGCTGTACTTCTCACGATGGTCGTCCCTACGATTCTCATCATTGCTGTAACCATCATTCTAAGCTACCTAGAGCTAGGTACGCTGGCTCAGATATTGATCGCCTTGGGTGTAGCCGCCGCATATATGCTCCTGCTATGGCTCTTACGTGACCGGTTTGAGCGAACCTTTGCCTTTACCGTGCGAAAAAAGTAAGTTCATACACACTCCTATGACAATACTACCCACCATACTTGTTCTTGTAGTGATAGCACTCATCAGTGCCGTCCTACTTTTTATCACCTCCAAGAAGTTTGAAGTAAAAGAAGATCCGCGCATCGGAGAGGTCGCTGAGGTCCTTCCTCAGGCCAACTGCGGTGGCTGTGGCCATCCTGGCTGTGCCGGCTTTGCTAAGGCTTGCTGCGAAGCCTCCTCTCTCGAAGGGCTCTGGTGCCCCGTAGGCGGAGAGCCGGTCATGACCAAGGTGGCAGAGATCCTCGGCCAGACCGTTGCCAAGAGCGACCCGCTCGTAGCGGTCGTGCGCTGTAACGGGACCTGCGAGGCGCGTCCACGAGTCAATACTTATATAGGAGCTAAGAGCTGTAAGATCGAGTCGACTCTATACAGTGGCGAGACGGGCTGTAGCTACGGCTGTCTAGGCAATGGCGACTGCGTCGCTGTGTGCGACTTTGATGCGATCCACATGAATCCCGAGACCGGCCTTCCCGAGGTGGACGAAGATAAGTGTACCGCCTGTGGATCTTGTGTCAAGGCTTGTCCGAAGATGATCATCGAGCTCCGCAAGAAGGGGCCCAAGGGACGCCGTCTCTACGTCAGCTGTGTCAATAAGGACAAGGGAGGCGTGGCACGTAAGGCTTGCACCAACGCTTGTATCGGATGTAGCAAGTGCTTTAAGGTATGCCAGTTTGAGGCAATCACGATAGAGAACAATCTCGCTTACATAGACCATCAGAAGTGTCGTCTATGTCGTAAGTGTGCGGCTGAGTGCCCGACGGGAGCTATCCATGAGGTCAACTTCCCGCCACGCAAAGAACCTGCAGCAAAGCCAGCGCCCGCCGACAAGCCTGCTCCAGCCATGGCAACAGCCGCTGCCTCTGCAGCTCCTGCTGCTACCTCCTCAACAGCATCTGTACCTCAGAAAGATTAACACGAAGCTATGGCAAAGACATTTAGAATAGGGGGTATCCATCCCCATGACCATAAGATCAGCGCCGGGGTACCTATCACCGTTGTCGCTCCTCCAGACGAGGTGGTCATCACATTAGCACAGCATATTGGTGCGCCCGCCACCGCTGCCGTCAGCAAGGGCGACAAGGTGCGCGTAGGTACACTCCTAGGCAAGGCGGGAGGCTTTGTCTCGGCAAACATTCACTCCTCCGTCTCTGGTACCGTCACCAAGATCGACCAGATCACTGATGCGAGTGGCTTTAAGAAGCCCGCCATCTTTATTAAGGTCGAGGGCGACGAGTGGGAGGACTACATTGACCAGACAGACACGCTCATCACGGAGACCGATCTGGATGCCAAGCAGATCATCGATCGCATCGCTGAGATGGGTATCGTCGGTATGGGTGGTGCGACCTTCCCGACGCATGTCAAGCTCTCGCCTCCTCCTGGTCAGAGTGCTGACTACGTTATCATCAACGCCGTCGAGTGTGAGCCTTACCTCACGAGCGACGATGCGCTCATGCGTGTCAAGGCGATGGAGATCATGGTTGGCTGCGCGATCATCATGAAGGCTGCCAATGCGCCACGCACGCTCATAGGCATTGAGAATAATAAGCCCGACGCTATACGCATCATGCGTGATGCCGCGGAGCGCGCTAAGGAGTTCCTCCCCGAGGGACACAGCATCGCCGTCGTACCGCTCAAGAAGCGTTACCCGCAGGGTGGCGAGAAGCAACTCATCGACGCCTTGATCCGCAAGCAAGTTGCCTCAGGTGCGCTACCTATCTCTACGGGTGCTATCGTGCAGAACGTCGGGACTACCTTCGCCATCTACGAGGCGGTCATGAAGCACAAGCCACTCATCGAGCGCATCATCACAGTCACCGGACGAGCTATCGCACACCCCTCCAACTTTAAGGCACGCATCGGTACGCCTATGCAGACGCTCATCGACGCTGCGGGAGGTTATGCAGAGGAGCCAGGCAAGATCATCGGCGGTGGTCCTATGATGGGACGCGCACTTGTCAGCACCGACATACCCGTTGCCAAGGGTTCGTCAGGACTACTCATCCTCTCAGCCAAGGAGTCGACACGTCCCGAGATGCACGACTGCATACGCTGCGGTAAGTGCGTATCGGTCTGCCCGATGGGACTCAACCCCGCCTTCCTCATGCGTGACACCATCTACAAGGACTGGGAGAGCACCGAGCATAACTACATCGCCGACTGCATCGAGTGCGGCTCTTGTAGCTACACCTGCCCAGCTGGACGTCCGCTCCTCGACTACATACGTGTCGGCAAGCAGACCGTCATGGGTATCATGCGAGCCCGCAAGAAGTAATACACACTGAGACAGATCACCGATCCTCATCATCGACTACGATATATAGCTTATGGCACAACAAGTCATCGTATCACCCTCACCGCATATCCATAGCGGTGACACCATTAGCAAGAATATGTATGGGGTGCTGATTGCTTTGATACCAGCATTCCTCGTCATGCTCTACCAGTTTAGGACTGACGCTCTACTTATCACCGCTATCTCGGTAGCCTCCTGTATGCTCACGGAGTGGGTCATTACCCGCTTCTTCCTGCATCGCCCTTGTCGTCTGCTCGACGGCTCGGCACTGCTGACAGGCGTCATCCTAGCCTTCAACCTCCCCGCCTCGCTCCCCTGGTGGCTCGTCCTCATGGGGGGTGTCGTCGCTATCGGCATTGGCAAGATGGCCTTCGGCGGACTGGGCAATAACATATTCAACCCCGCACTCGTCGGACGTGTCTTCCTACTTATCTCCTATCCTGCGCAGATGACCACCTGGAAGCTCCCCGCCCGCCTTGCCGAGCAAGCTCCCGATGCGGTCTCTGGCGCAACGCCTCTAGGCATCCTCAAGTCAGGAGCCATCGATCAGTTGCCTGACTCGTTGCAGCTCCTCGTCGGCTTCAACTTCTCCTCCATGGGAGAGGTGAGTGCCATCGCTATCCTCATCGGATTAGCTTATCTACTCATCCGTCGCATCATCACGTGGCACACGCCCGTGGCTATCATCGTCTCGGCTTTCGTACTGAGTGGCATCATGCACCTCTACGACCCAGCGATGTATGCTAGTCCCTTCTTCCACCTATTGACGGGAGGTCTTCTCTTTGGCGCAGTCTTTATGGCGACCGACTACGTCACCTCGCCTATCTCGCACCGTGCGCAGCTCATCTACGGCTGTATGATCGGACTACTCACCGTCATCATCCGCTTGTGGGGCTCTTACCCTGAGGGTATGTCCTTTGCCATCCTCATTATGAATGCGTTCACCCCACTACTCAACACCTACATCAAGCCACGTCACTTCGGTCATGTGGTCAAATCTAGAAAGGAGGCTAAAAGATGAAGAAGCTACCCTCTACACTCCCCAACATGATCCTCTCACTCGGGATCATCTGTCTGATCATCGCTGGTATCTTAGCTTTGGTCAATGTGGCGACCAAAGATACCATCGCACAGGCCGAGACGAAAGCTAAGGTCGAGGCGATCAAAGAGATCGTCCCTGCCTTTGACAATAATCCTTACGAAGAGCAAGACACCGTCGCACTCGAGAGCGAGCCTCGTCCACTCATCGTCTACCCCGCTATGCAGGGCGGACAGCCCGTTGGCTACGCCATCGAGACCTATACCGACGCTGGCTTTGCGGGGCATATAGACATCATGGTAGGCTTTGACATGCAGAGCCAGATCGTCGGCTTCAAGGTGCTCAAGCACGAGGAGACCCCAGGACTAGGTGCTAAGATACAGGAGTGGTTCACCTCTCCAGCACCTAATGCGGACCTCATCCGTGACGTACGTGGGCTGGATATGAGCCAAGCTTCGCCACTCAAGGTCTCTAAGGACGGTGGTAAGGTCGACGCCATCACCGCAGCGACCATCTCCAGTAGAGCCTTCATTGATGCCCTCGAGCGAGCTTACCGAGTCTATCAGAGCGTCATCGGTGAGGGTGGTTCCACGGCACAGCCCACCGAGAGCAGCTGTGCGCTCCCCGAGCGAGAGGTCATCGATAGTCTCTTCAATACGCTCCTCCCCGCTTATCGTCTTGTGGACAAAGCGAAGACCGGCACCACCGACGAAGGCACTCCTTGGCTGATCCAGAGCTACGGCACCAATGATATGAGCGAAGCGACAGGCCTACTCGTCGTCACTACCAGTGATGATGACTACGAGGGGCGTTGCCTTCCACTGCTCGTCTGCTTTGACAATAATGGTGCGCTCGCAGCTTTTGCCATCGCTGATCTTAATGCCAAGGGCAAGCTCATCTCCATCAGCAATGTCTATGGCGGCAACCAAGACCCCGCTACCACCAAGCCCTCGAAGCAGTCTCTCATCGGCAAGAAGGTCACACCCGCTAGTCTCAAGCTACGCCAAGATGGCGGATCTATAGACGCTGTCTCAGGATCTACAGTCTCTTCGCGCGCTATACTCCAGGGTATCGCCCGGGCGCAGCGCATCTTTGTAGAGGCTTCTGCCAACGAATCAACTAAGTAATGCACCGCCATGAATAAGTATATCAAGACAATTACCAATGGTATCATTACGGAGAACCCCACCTTCGTGCTTCTCCTCGGTATGTGTCCTACCTTGGCGACCACCACATCGGCCATCAACGGACTCAGCATGGGACTAGCCACCACCTTCGTGCTTATCTGCTCCAATGTGATGATCTCCCTCCTGAAGCGACTCATACCCGACGCCGTACGTATCCCCGCCTTTATCGTCGTCATCGCAGGCTTCGTGACCGTACTGCAGATGGTCATCAAGGCATACCTACCGGCACTCGATCAGAGTCTGGGTATCTTCATTCCGCTGATCGTGGTCAACTGTATCGTCCTCGGACGCGCTGAGTCGACCGCCTCTAAGAGTAGCGTCGGCATCTCCCTCTTCGACGGTATCGGCATCGGACTAGGCTTCACCATCGGACTAACCCTCCTAGGCATCGTACGTGAGATGCTCGGTGGCGGTTCATTCTTCGGTATGACGGCCTATCCCAACGACTTCTCCGCACTGCTCTTCGTGCTGCCTCCGGGAGCCTTCATCGCTCTAGGACTACTCATTGGCATCTATCACGCTATCACAAAGAAGCAATAGATCAAACCCACGAGATGCAACGGCTACTCCGTAGCCACAGTTCATCACACAGACACTTACTACTATGAAATTTATCATCATATTCATCGTTGCAGTCTTTGTCAACAACGTAGTCCTCTCCCAGTTCCTCGGTATCTGCCCCTTCTTAGGTGTCTCTAAGAAAGTCTCTACCGCCACAGGCATGGGAGCTGCTGTCACCTTCGTCTTGCTACTAGCAACGATGGTTACCTGGCTCGTACAGTCCTATATATTAGTTCCCCTGGGACTCGAATTCCTACAGACCATCGCCTTCATCCTCGTCATCGCCACACTCGTGCAGATGATCGAGATGATCATCAAGAAGATTTCCCCTGCGCTCTATCAGGCACTCGGCGTCTTCCTCCCGCTGATCACGACAAACTGCTGTGTACTCGGTGTCGCTATCCTCGTCATCCAGAAGGAGTTCACCTATGCTGAGTCACTCATGTATGCTGTCTCCATCGGTATCGGCTTCCTCCTCGCTATGGTCATCTTCGCTGGTATCCGCGAGCAGCTAGCCAAGACCGGCAGCACGCCACGCGCTATGAAGGGCACTCCCATCGCCCTCATCACCGCTGGTATCCTAGCGATGGCCTTCATGGGCTTCTCAGGTCTAGCCAGTCTCTAATATCTAACTTCTAACCTCTAAGTATCCATGTGGAGAATGCAATCTCCACGTGGATATTTTTTACTCCCCACGTGGGCGCCCCCCCCTCTGATCTCAAGTTCGCAATCACTTGCTGGAGTCTGAAGTGCCATGACAAGCTCTCTGGGATGAAGTCATGCTAATGAAAAGTCGCTTACTTGGCAAGATTTGTATACCTTTGCGGTAGGTACATTTTCACCATATAACGAACCTATCATTAATATGTCACAAGACAAGACCATACGTTGCCTGATCATCGGGTCAGGACCTGCTGGATATACAGCTGCCATCTATGCTTCACGAGCTAATCTCTCCCCCATACTTTATCAGGGACTACAACCTGGTGGACAGCTCACTACGACCACTGAGGTGGAAAACTTCCCTGGCTTCCCCGAGGGCATCACGGGCCCTAAGCTCCTTGATCAGATGCGCCTGCAAGCAGAGCGCTTTGGCACAGACATTCGTTCTGGCGAGGTCACACGCATAGACCTATCGCAGCGCCCCTTCAAGGTAGAGATCGACGGCTCTACGGAGCTGACAGCGCACTCAGTCATCATCGCCACGGGGGCTCGGGCTAAGTACCTCGGTCTAGATGATGAGAAGAAGTATGCTGGCATGGGTGTCTCGGCATGCGCTACGTGCGACGGCTTTTTCTATCGCAAGAAGCGGGTAGCCGTCGTAGGCGGTGGCGACACGGCTTGTGAGGAGGCACTTTACCTAGCAGGCATTGCGGAGCAAGTCTACCTGATCGTGCGCAAGGATCACCTACGCGCCTCTAAGGTCATGCAGGAGAGACTCTTCGCACGGGAAAACATTGAGGTCCTCTTCGAGCACAACACCATCGGGCTCTTTGGCGACAATGGCGTGGAGGGTGCTCACCTCGTGTATAAGAAGGGTACCCCCGAGGAGGCCAAGCGCGATATAGTGATCGATGGCTTCTTCCTTGCTATCGGACATAAGCCCAATACGGACTTCCTCGCCGGTCAGCTAGAGCTAGATGCTGCGGGCTACATCGTAACACGAGAGGGAAGACCGCTCACCAGTGTCGAGGGTGTCTTTGCTGCTGGCGACGTGGCTGATCCACGCTACCGCCAGGCGATCACCTCTGCTGGTACCGGCTGCCGCGCTGCGCTCGAGGTGGAGAAGTATCTCCTCGAGAAGGGGCTATAAGACTACGACAGCACACTCCGCTCCGCTCTGATTGAAATTCATCTAACACAATTAATATGGATATGAACAAGCAGTGGACCTTTTGGGCAGCCTTGGTGCTGGCCATCGCCTTTGTACTAGGCATTTGGATCGCCGGATCGACCTATCTATCGGTCCGCAAGCAGCGTATCGTCTCGGTTACGGGCAATGCAGAGCAAGACTTCGAGAGCGATCTGATCGTCTGGACAGCCTCCTTTCGTGTGCAGCGGGCTACGCTGAGCGATGCCTATGCGGAGATAGAGCGAGAGCGCACTGTCGTACAGGACTACCTCCAGAAGGCTGGTCTGAAGGCTGACAGTTACTCCTTCGGTAGCCTAGATGTGTCGCAAAACTACAGCAATGGCTACGACACGCATGGCAACTATCAGCAGGTACCCAACGGCTATACCCTCACGCAGGCTGTCACTGTGACGAGCGGAGATCTAGACGGCGTCGAGGAGCTCTCCAAGAGTATCTCCTCGCTCATCTCGCAGGGTGTGGAGATAACGAGCGAAGCTCCCGACTACTACTACACGAACCTCAACGACCTCAAGCATCAGATGCTACGCCAAGCCTCTGAGGATGCGCTCAACCGTGCTGAGGAGATCGCCTCAGGGAGCCATGGTAAGGTGGGCAAGCTACAAAATGCCTCAATGGGGGTCTTCCAGATCGTTGGCAAGAACGCTGGCGAAGACTACTCGTGGGGTGGTGCGTTCAACACCTCTTCACGCCAGAAGACCATCTCCGTCACCGTCCGCGCTACCTACGCCCTCCGCTAGGAGGTACACACGACTGACCCTGGCTATTGGCTGTTAGCTGTTGGCTGTTAGCTAGTACTACTGAATCCGTTACTGACGACCTGTCGGGACGCTATCGGTGCGTCTCGACAGGTCGTTCTTTTGTGAGTCCGCAATTTCCAGTAGTAAGTGCAACACGAAGCGTATAAAAGCACCCACCCCTGGG
>ERZ773148.180-NODE-180-length-53723-cov-7.962082_pt1 | contig 53723 bp, 52 predicted proteins | sample MGYA00580846_ERZ773148 | MGnify/ENA primary metagenome ERZ773148 (study PRJEB29015, sample SAMEA2737879) | human gut metagenome | biome: human gut; feature: human-associated habitat; material: faeces | place: China | collected 2012 ... | reverse complement strand
ACGACAAGCGGCGTGTGGTGGATTTGATGATTACCACCATAGCCGCCACAAGCGATAGTTTGAATATCACATGGAAAATCTGACGGGCGGAACCCCTCCCGTCAGATACCTACCCTGTGTAGTCCCTTGTAAACTGTACTTTAATTCAATTCAAATACGTTATCTGCAGACACAAAAAAATCCTGGAAAATAAATTCCAGGACTCTTTGAGAGGCGACAACCAGATTTGAACTAAAATCACATCAGAAAAACCGCGTAGAAAGGGGGCTTCTGGGAACTCTGATTCTGGTTGCACCAAATTTGCACCAAACCGCAAGACGGGACTCGATAACTACCAATGTCCAAGAGCCTAATGAAACAAAGGGAAAACGTACACTATCTAACATATATCTACAGACTGTCAACAACTTAAACGGCAGAAAGGAAGCTGTCAAGGAGGTGGTCTGTGAAGTAGATATATTTCACTTCTTTACTGCTTCTAGTAGTTTGCTGAACCATATTATTAAAAAGAACTAGATTATAAATATTTTCCTATAATCTAGCCATGATAATCAGAATTTAACGGATTTAGACACTAGAAATACCTGTAGAAAAGAGCTTACTGCAATTCTCCTCTCGATTTGCATACTTTCTGCATATAATAGTATTAATATTTTTCAATGTCCACTTCTTGCGTCATTTCACAATACCTTTTTATATTTTCATTTATTTCTTTTAAAAATTCTCGTTTACGGGTAGATGATAGATCTTTGAGCTTAAATAACGGCAAAGACATAAATCCGAGCGCAAACGATGGATCACCCTCAAAATTGTCTACGATTTTTTCTAATCTTTCATTTGTATATTTAACATCATAATTTGATAAAAAATTAATTTCATTTAAAAATCTTGATATAAGCCCTTTATTTTCTAAATCAAATTTACTAAGTGCATTTTGATATTCTTCCTCAGTCTCCATCTTTTTTCTCATACTATATTGTACTGATATTGAATAGAATTTATTACTTAGTAAAATTTCTTCCGTTTCCTGTTTACACGTGTCTATCATTTTATCATTGTGTACGTCACCATTCAATTTATAATAAATTTTAAGTAAGTGATAAAGCATTACATAAGGAAACATATATTCACATTTATCTATTTTCCCTTCTATAAAATCCTCAATTCGCTTTTCATCGTAATTTATATAAATAAAACTACGCCTAACCTCTGCACTATCTGCTTCTCTATATGGCAACCAAACATTTTTATCTACCGTCTCTGGATTAATATCATGCTCAGCAAAAAAATCTTTACCTAAATCCTCATTTTCGTTTATGTAATTAGCTAACTCAGTTGGAGAAACATTTAAATTAGCCATATTTTCTTTAATAAGTTTAATTACAGCTTCTGTTATCGGAAGTTGTCTTTCCATTAAATCAAAATTCAAATACCAGATTTCCTTTTCTAACTCATCAGCGTCAATATTTTGAGCTATTTTTTCGCAAAAAATAATATATCCATCTTCAACTCCTGTTATAAAATTTGCCATTTTAACTAATTCTTTTTTTTCTATTTGTTGTATTTGTCCTTTTTCAAGTTTTGATATGTATGCAGGACTTTTATCCATATATTTTGCAACATCAACAGCTTTTTTTTTATATTGCATTCTAAACTCTTTTAGTTGTGCACCAAGAAAATCGCTAAATTTTATTTTAGGCATATTATTATCCATCCTGTTTTATTTACTATTAATAATAACATCATCTATATCCATTATCAAGTTTTTTCTTCAAAAAATAAAAAGTTAATTTTTTTACTTAATTATTGACGTTTCAGGAAGATAATGGTAATATATATATGTAGTAAAAAAATAAAAGTCCAATTTTCATTGGACTTAAAGGTATTAACCGAATTCAGCTAATACATAGTGACATATTTATTATACCTGATTTCAGAATTATTGCAATACCTTTCTAATATATCCAAAGAAGGAGGTTTATCACTGGTTAGGATATTTTTTTGCTACTTTATGATAAATAATACGATATAAAGAAAGGTTATTAAATGGATAAAGCATTATTTAAAACAGATAATACAATTAAAATTATTAATGCACAAGACGTAGGTTCTCGAAAGGAATACAAAGAAAAATATATTGGGAAACTTTATTGTCCTGAACATGGTTGTAATGCTCAGTTAGTATTTGCTGAATTACCATTCGAAAGGCACAGTAAGATTTTCAAAACGCACCCAGGAAGTGAGCACAGTAAATTGTGTCCACATCGAATTACTCATGACTATACAGGTAGTCCCACTTTCTCTTCAGAAACCTTTTCGCAGGCTATTTCTGATAAGCATGTCAAGTCTGTATTAGACACTTTGTATAAACGAAATAGTGAACCGGAATTTTCGCCTTCAGCTTCTAAAAAGCGGGGTACTGTCTCCAAACATCCATCAAAAGATTCCACTACATCATTACGCGGAAGAGCCATAGCTTCTATTGATAAAGACGCTGCACCTGTTGTTACTGGAGAAAGAGAACCTACTGTAAAAAAAAGGAAAAGTCAAGATATCATTTCCGAAGATAACGGTAGACTTCGTGGCATAGATGGCAAAATTACTCATGCAAAAATTGAAAAAACTTTTATTGAACTTTATTTTGAAACCTCCGGAAAACCATTATCGCTGTATTTTTACAACTCATTTAGAGATAAAAGTAATCAAGCATACCGGTATATCGAGGATTTAGCTAAATTACTTAATGAAACGGATTTAACTATATTAACCTGTTGTTTAGGGGTGGTTGAAAATCTACCAGATAAAATACAGATTCAAATTATGGGACCCGAGTATATAACATTTGAGGGATTATCTATCTATAATTATATTCGTTTAAAGTCTGCTTGAACAGTGATCAAAACACATATTTGCAAAAAAGCTGGAAGTCTTGATTATTCAAGGCTTCCTACTTAAATAATTAGAACGTGAGACAAAATAAAATCGGAGAAGAACGCACACTATCTACAGCTTGAAAATCAGAGAGGAAAGCTGTCAAGGGGTCTGCGGAGCAGATACATTTTACCCCTTTACTGCTTGTTATAACGGTTGATAATATTCCAACATTGTAAAAGAGGTTGATAGAACAGTTTTTGTCTATCAACCTCTTGATTACTTCTATTTTTCAAAAATAAGTCTATTTTCTTTTAAGTTTCCATCACTTATATCAAACCATGGAATGATAGCAATCAATTTCCCATCTTCAAAGATAAAATGATTGTATTCACAATAATAGTTTGTCCATTCATCAGGATAAATGTCAGATATCGGAACATACTTTTCTCCATCTTTTATGTAACATTGAACAGCTTTTCCAGTTTGTTCGTTACGTTCTTTAGATTCAATTGTACCATTGGAAACGGTAAAATAACCACTGTCCTCGCTATCTCCTGGATTCATAACCATATATTCACCGTTTATTATGCCACCGGTCAAATGATACTCACCATTAATTTCAATATCTGAATTTGTATCTTCCTGTGTTTCTGAAACGATTTCTCTTGTTTTAACAATACCATTTAATACCCACGCTCCATTTTCATTTACTTCATAGCTATTTTCTGCCATAGCATTTGTCAATAGCCATCCCTCTGAATCAAAATAATAACATTCTGCAATTCCATCATTATTACCGTCAATCCAGTACCAACCATTGTTTGCATAGGAACCGTCCTCGTTATCATACCACCATTTGTTTTGATTATCTCCAGCTCCCGTCTTCCATGTTCCTGCAAATGCTGTGCTCGACATTGCCATTGAAAGCGCCATTATTGTTGGAATCATTTTCTTAAATTTCATTTTGCCCTCCTAAAATTTATTTTATCTTGCTACAAGACAGTATCTTTTAGCCTCACCCTTTCGATTGCCTCTTTAGGTTAAACATCGCCATTACAAGGATTAGCTAGTTTCTTCATTTCTTCCCGTGTAAATATGTAGTATTTTCCGTTAAACTCATTTATGTATCCAACTCGTGTAGGTATTTCAAATAATGTTCCATTATCAGTGTACGGTCTTGGATTGGTGTAGTTTTCAGGAAGTACTGTATATAAACTTGTACTATTTGTTGAATCAGCCCAATATTGAACACCATCTATTGTCAGCAGTGTTACTACATGAAACAAACCTTTGAAGTCTATTGACATAGATTCAGCATTGATTCCAGCGGCTTTACACATAGCTGTATATAATTTTGTATAATGTTCGCATACGCCCCTCCCGTCTCTTAAAGCGTAATATTCCGGTGCTCCGGTATAAACAAAATCGTATGTAAAATATTGGTGAACATATTTTAATATGTTCATTGCCGTATCATATTGACTATCGGCTATTGTAATTTCAGACAAATGTTCAATTTGCTTAATGGAAAATGCTTGCACCAATCTGCACCAACTTTTATAAAAATGAAAAATGCTTCAAACCCTTGTAAAATAAAGGTTTGAAGCACTTTCCGAGAGAGGCGACAACCAGATTTGAACTGGATGACGGCTGAAAAACGTTTAAGAATGGAGGGTTGTGCATGCCGAGGGGTGTTTGCGCAAGCGGGAGGGCAAACAAACAATTCTAGTTAAAACTCACTATAAATTACACATGACAATTACACTTTCCCACAACCCATCAATTGAATCCTTTTGCTGACTACTAGGATTAATTTTTCTTGCATGACGAATTTCCTTAATTGATATATTATGATTTTGTGCTATTTCGCAAACAATTTCATCCACTTTTATAATTGTATTACAATATGCAGAATTGGCTATATTAAAAAATATTAACCCATCACGTTTTACTACTCTATGTAACTCTGCAAATAATAAATCCATATCATCAAAATATCCTTTTATCATATTAATAATTTCTTTATTCCACATATTTTTTTCGTTATTCTTCATAATTAAAAGAGTATCGCTTAATGTGTCACTATCTACAACATCTATGCACCCCCACTTAACTTGTACATGCGAACGAATTGTCTTGCTCCTTAAATTTCTTACTTGTTCAGGAGTATTTAAATATCCCAGAACTCGTAGTTCTACCATATAGGTATCTGTATAATCTCTTGAATTTAGATATGGAGGAGACGTAATAACTAAATCTATCGAATCATCTTCAACTTTACTGCTCAATAATCGTCTGACATCACCATTAAATAAATAGCGTTTGTTGCTAAACAATACTTTTTTCTTATTATATCCATTTAATCTTTCTATATCCTCTAAAAAGACTGTATTAAGACGTTTAAAAAAAATCTCATGCACTTGACTCCGATTGAATGAAGGCAATTCTTTCCATCCTTTTTTATACGAAATACACTTTCCATTTCTATATACGTTACTTACTTCTAATAAAATAGAAGCTAACGCTACCATAAACAACTCTCTATACTCGCGATTAGGTATCTGTTGTATAGCATTTTTTATATCCATTACTCCATATAAAGATTCTTTGTTAAAATTCCATTTTTCTATTTTTTCTTTTTCAGCAATTGTCTTAAACTGTGGAAAAAAAGGTTCATCATATACAATATTTTGTTTATTTATATATTGTTGCAAAATATTGGTATATTTTTTTAAGTTTCTAACTGTATATTTTGTTTCTAATTTAACTTTTGATAGATTATACATAAATGGGCTCACTTCAAAAGCATAACACAAAATATTCATTTTTTGAAGTTCTAAAGCTGTAGTACCACTTCCAGAAAAAGGTTCTAAGCACACTTTTGGTTTTTCTCCATGTATAGCGGTATATTCTGCAACAATATTTTCTATAAATTCTCTAGAATATCCTTCTACAAAAGGATACCATCGGTGAATATATTCATTTTTGTTCTGTCCAAATTTCATAATAGGTCCATAAATCTCTGTATAATCATTAACCAAAAAATTAGCCATCAGCTATTATTCCCCTTTTTGATACCCATCTTTTTTTGCTTATATACCTCACTAGCATTAATATCTTCTTTTTCACATTTATATATTTGAGACAAATCAATATTAGAATAATTTAAAATTTCTTCTGGATAATTAATATCAGTATATTCTTCTCTAAAATCATAAACTAATAAAATTGCACAGTATATAGGATACTCCATAAGGTAATCATTATATTCTTCTGCCCTGTCTACATACTTTTGCAATTGATAAGCACCTGCGATCGCTCTTTCTGGCGAATTATAGTTACTAAAAACATTAAATTCTGAAGTGATGGATCTCCCTAACCATTTTAATTCAATAATATATATTTGATCCTTTTCTGAGGAAATAAATACATCATAGCGATCGTCTACGGCGTTAGTATATTCTCTAATAACTGTATCAGAACAGTTTTCTCGTAAGAATTTTGTAAGACCTTTATGTAATAAATTCTCAGGTTGTGCACGCAGTAATTTCTTATACTTGCACGTAGTATTTACCCTTTTATCTTTTGGAATATCAATATTTCTAGCGTAAAGTAATTCGCAAGGATCAAACTGTACATTTTTAGCAAAATATTGTTCTAATAGCTTTTTATACTCTTGAATTGGTAGCTGCTTTGAGGAATCAAGTAGATCTTTATAACTTTTTAAACAATTTTGTGCTGTACAAACTTTTCCGTTAACAATTAAATCTACTCCCCCTAATCCCAAATGCAAAACAATACTTTTCATACTAGATGATAGATTACAACTATGTTCAAGATTCCACTTTTCTTTACTCAATTCTTTGTCTAATAAATGTCCTTCTTTATTAATAATATAAATATATGATTCAGCTATAGCATTTTGTTTGATTTTGCGGATATCGTCATTGAAATTATAATTATAAATAAACACTTTTCCTGTTTGCGTTTCTGCTGTTATAGCAATACTAAGTTGAACATAAGCTTTTCTATACTTTTCCCATTGTTTAGCAACTTTAGTATGAATTTGCAAAATATTTGCCGATGAAATCCAAGATATTTCTGCTTTATACTTTTCTAAAGTTGATACTGGGTTTTCTATTAGTACCTCATCAATTACACTTTTATATTTATCTAAAGTATTATCTACCACTATTTATCCTCCTTATATTTTCTATAAAGGAGATCAAAAAATAGCATTAAATATTCTTCATCTAAACTACTTTCTAAATTCAACCTATCTTTACCACTTTTCTTAAGATATTTATAAAGTTCTATTGTTAAATTTTCATCAGTATTAGTACAAGGTATATTTCCATTCTGATGCAAAGAATTCATTGATGATACATTGGGATCTTCTTTTATTAATTTTGATAAAAATGACTCTCCATATACACTCAAAACATTAACAATGATCTCAAGCCATAATAACTTAGATTTTTCAGAATCCAAAATAAAGCAAGTCTTTTCTAACGCCTCACACCCTGCATCTGATATAACATATTTTTCTTCAACACGATTGGATATCACTTTCCTATTCGACAACATTAAAAAACCTTTCATAAATAGTTCATCTAATTCTCCCGTAATATCTTTATTTCTGGGGCCGAATATAGTATTAGAAAAGGAATAGGTCCACTCATAGTCTTTTAAAAATACCGTTGAAAGGACTGCAGCAAAATAAAGCACCCTATGAAAATTAGTCTTACTTATGCCTTCCCACCCATTTTTCTTCATAAAATATGCAATACATAATATATCATTTTTTAAAGTAAAATTCTCTTCCACATTATGCCTCCGTGATTTTTTCTAAGATATCACATAGCTGCTGCAAACTATTATTTTGTACCCTCGTCAAATTACCCTTTTCTAGCAAATTCAATATTCGTGACTTTCTATCTTCTTTTGCGATCCTAGTAAAAATATCAATCAAAAAATTTGAACTATTTAAATTGGATGTGAATATAATTTTATTGTGAGATTGTGCAAATATATAAAACATTTCTGCCACCTGATTTTCGTATGCTAAATCCAAACTACCTTCTGGCGTCTCAGTAATAAAAAAAGTCGAAAAATCACATACGTTCTTTTGTAAATAGTCAATTATTGCCATTCTAAAAGCCTGATCCAGAAAAAAACGTTGTGATTCCGAAACTGACCATATATCTTTTCGTATTTGATTAGCAATCTTTGGTGTGTAAACAATATGAGGTATACTTCTTATTACCCGTTCAGTAACAGTTAGTTCACAATCTAATCCAATAAAAATACTAGCATACTTATTGAAATAATTCGTTAAATCATTTGTTAATAGGCTAATCAGATTTCTAAATTTTTTAGTATAATTCTTTAAATCATCCTTATATAAATCACGCCTCGCATAAGCATTTTTGCTATCTTGATCTAATTTTTCAACTTCAGCCTCTTTCCTTTTTAAAATTTCAGTATACGTATCTGTTTTCTCATCTTTATTTCTATGCTCTAGTTCATTATCAATAATAAGCAACTCTCTTTGAAGTATCTCCACTTTTTCTCTTCTACTATTTTGCTGTTTCTTTATTGATGTAATTTTTTCTTGTAATTCTTCAAAACGTTTTGTTAAATTTTGTATGATATTTTCTTGTGAAACTTTTTTTTGATTTAAATCATTTAATCTCTCTATATCAGTAGAAGCAAATTCTTCAACTTCTGATATTTTAGAAGCACAAATAAAACATTCATTATTATTCTTTTTCCTAATTGCCTCTATTTTAAGATTATTAGACTTTGAATTACAAATCAAACATTTACCTTCTGATAAAAGATTTTTTTCCAGCGTATAATAATAACCAGGTAATTTTTTATAAATACTTTTATATAAAGCTGTTTCAATCTTTTTAATTTCATCTTTAAAGCCATCACCTTTAACTATAGATAATGTTAGTTCACCCTCTAGATTATTCAAATCATTAATTAAGCCATTTAATTCTTCTTGAATAATACTAATATTCTCATTCAATTCATCTATACTTTGTATGATACTATTTTTTTTAATTTTTATTTCCTCAATATTTTTATTAACATTTATTTCTCCATTAAACTCTTCTTTTAAATTATTTATAACTTGTTCCTTTTCTCTAATCAACTCATCTATTGATGCTTGTACTACCTTACGATCTTCACTCTTATGCCTACCTTTTGTGTCTTCTTGAACTATCTTCTCTTCTAATTCTTTAAATTTATTGAAGTATTCTTCGTCAAAGAGTAATACTTTTAATAAATAATCCTGCATATCTATTTCCCATGCAATGTTTTTTCGTCTTTCATCAAAAAACAAAAATTCACTTATTATTTTTCTAAAATCTTCAAAATCAGTCAAACCAGAATATTTATTTACTATATTCTGGTAATCACTTTCCGCTCTTTGTTTAACCTCTTTATAATTAACAATTAATTTTTGTATTTCATCATTATATAAACTTCTTTGAATAATTAGAGTATTGCTCCCCAAACTATACTCCAATGTTACTGAAGCTGCTTCGTTTAATCCACCATCAAAATTATAATTCATTCTATCTTTAAAAAAATTTGTATCTTGTAAAGTTATATCTTGTAAATTAAGAGCCTTTTTATTTCTTCTCTCTTCTTTTTTATATCCAACCAAAGCATAGATAATCATGTTAACAAATGTTGTTTTTCCAATCCCATTCGCACCCACAATTGCACTTATACCCTCTTCGAAAACAAACTCAAAAGAGGGACATTGAGCATATAGTGAATAATTATCTACAGTTATTTTGTTTAAACTTGGTAAATATATTTTTTTCATTCTGTCACCTCTTCTTTAAATACCATATAGAAAACAAATTGTTTTTATATCGTAAGTGCTAGTATTCCTTTACAATTAATACTATTATATCTTTTCCATTTATAATCTTCAAGTTTATTTGCCAATATTCATTTGCGATTTTAATCTGTACCAACTTATTTCTGTATAAATGTTTCGTATCTATTTCGATTATATTTCATTGCCCTATATTCATTTATATCCTTCATCTGCTTTGCAAATCCTACCCGCTTCACACTCTCTCGATGCTGCCCATTTAAAGCCAATCCCCCCCATAAAACTCCATATAACTCCGATAAATCCCCCCCCCCTCCTCAAATTTGCCATCAGGCGACTAACGCCATATAAATTGGTCGCGCCCAAAAGAACAGCCATCATTTACAAATAGAAGCATCATTCCAACACTTCTTTACTTGTACATATAAATAATTCCTTATCAACAAAAACGCCTACATATCTTCCCCTAAACTAAACCTAATCCTCCCCACCAAATACAACGGAACTGCATACTTCCTCCCATGCACCCCTCCATAAGTATTCTTCAGGCTATAAACATAATCCAGCTTTCCTTTCTCCAACAGCCCATTCGCCGTCACAGCGATCTCATTCCCTCGCTTCACCTCAACTCCATAATTCTTATGATCCAACCGGCTTCGCACATAGAAATCCAGTTCCCCGCTCGTCTTCTCATCCGTTCCGAACCAGGGAACCTGACCTGCGATTTCACGCCGTTTAATCCTGTCCACCAGATTTAAATACACAAAATTCTCGCACAGGCAACCGTCGATTGTTTCCTGAACCGTACCGGTAAGAGAAAGGAACCTGTTTGCGATCCCCAGATCCATAAAATAGTAACGGCAGTTTTCAACGATATTTAAATTATCGCAGTCAATGCTCTTACTGCAATATCCAATCTGGTGCGATAAATAAAGCCAGCTGATTGCGTAATTAACCGTCTTTTTCGCTATCCTGCCGCTCTCTTCCTTAAATATAATATTAGTTAAATCTGTAATTAAATCCTTAGTCCCCTTCTTTTCTTTCAGCATCATCGCCGCAATGGAGGAAAACACCTTATCAAAAGTTGCAGTCTCCAACGGACTGTCAAAGTATCTGGTCGATTCCTTGACAAAAATCGCCACAAGATTCTCAATCAAATCCGCACATGCCTCAATGCTGCCAGTCTCAATATAGGTTTTTACGACCTCCGGATATCCCCCAATGTGCAGGTAGATATCAAAATATTTCTTCAGCTTGTCATAATCTTCATGGCTGGAAGCGCCAAACAAATCAATATTTTCATATAGATCCCTCATATGAAAGGCATCTAAAAACTCCGGAAATGTCAAGGATGTCATCGTGAGTGACTCCACGTCTCCAGCAGACAGAAAATATTCTTTCTCCCTGGTTTTCCCCAGGTAACTTCCAGTCACAATAAAATGGCACTTAAATTCCCTTGAGAACTCCCTAATTTTGCTATAGACTATCGGGGAATCCTGGATCTCATCTATGACAACCAGCAGATCATCATTGTCAACGAAATCCGGCTTATACAACTCGAATGCCTTGTGAATCGGTTTTTCAACCGGTATCTGTCCAGGTTCCCAATTTAGTGTCGTCTCCAAACACTGTAAAAATCTCTGCCCGGTAGAGCCAATCATATTAATGTAAATATAAGACTTATATTCCTTAGAAAATGAATCTAAAATAAACGTTTTCCCTACCTGGCGTGCTCCCTCCAATTCCAATACTTTATGAGAATTCTTCTTTTTCCAATCTAAAAGTTTCAAGTAAATATCCCGTTTCAGTTCCATCCGCTTCACCACCTATTTAGTTCTTCACACGCATTTATCTATGTTCCATCATACCATTTTTTGATATTCTAAGCAATTATAATATAATCATACAATTCTACTATACCTCTGTTTTATCGACAAGTTTCAGCCGGGAATAAAATGCCGCTAAGAATATCGTTATCACCATAAATTATATTTTCTGCAAACAAGTCACCCCCAATTATTCCAAATACCGCTGATTTACAACACCCATCAGTTTTTTGCCGGCTCTGCCATATATCATTTTCCGGCATACCGGACACTCATGCCATTCTTCCCTTGTCCTGCCCTGTGTAAGTATTTCGTTGTGACATTCCTTACAGTAAAGAACAGAAAAAATGATTTCCTCTGCCACCAACGGCTTTTTAATCTGCTTTACAAACTCTTTTAACTCTATTATTTCCTTTTCTCTTTTATTAATGGCATTTTCTTTTCTTCTATATGCACCGCCGACACCGTAAACAAATTCATCATCCCTCTGTCTGGCCTTTAGATCAATAATGCTGCTCTCTAATTTTGATATCCGGGCATTAACCCTCTTATCCAATGCAGTCATCTGTTTCTCAATAAAGTCCATATGAACCTCCATAATCATCTCACATAACCTGCTATATGCAAGACTCTTTCTATATCAGTTTTATAAAAGTCTCTTACGTTTCCCAAAAAGGCTAAGCACAATATTAAAAGTATGCGATAATCTGTAATACCTCACACTATTCCTTTGAATAAAGCGCCTAGCCCTGCTTATTATAGAATTATAAAGTATCAATCAAACTGATTTTATCATCAGCACACGAATACCTGTAAATCCGGTCAGAAAGCACATCTTCCATCGGTACATTTTCTTTATTGATGCATTTCACCATTTCGTTTAACTCCTGGTAATTCATCTCTCCCCTGTCACACACCAGCAAAACCTCATGGATACTGGACGGCAGAATAATAAGATCCGAATGTTGCTGCTCTGCAAGTTTGCGTAAGCAGCCTTCATACAGGATGCATCCTGCCCCTTTCACCCCGTCCCCATTTGACAAAACATAAAATGAGGAGGCTGTGTCTTCTTCCTCCGATAACTCCTCTATCATATCCGGGTTAAGGGAATCACCAAACTGTACCTTACATATTTCAAGCAGCACCTGCCCCAATGTCTGAATCTTAGCTGGAAACAGCTTTGGGGTATTTACCTTCGCTATCTGGTACAATTCATCTCCTGTTATCTTCCAGCACTCAAGATGGTTATTATGAATCAGTGCCGTCATCCGCCCCTTCTCGTTTCTGTCAAGAAGAAGATAAAAGACAACTGCCATATCCAGGAACCGGACATGGGGAATATCCTTTAAAAGCTCCGTATTTGTTTCTGCCCGGATTAAATTATATACGACCCGGTCTTTCATTTCCTCAAATGAAGTAAACGCCTGGGCAATTCCGCTAGTCATGTCCTGGTTTTCAGTGAAAACTTCCACGATATCCATAACGATTTCATTGAACGGCATTTCTCTTTTAAACTGTTCATAGTAAGCATTCAAATATATGACAGGGGCACAATTCTCTTTGCATTTACATATACTTAGTCCATCCAGCAGGCTCCCGTTATTCTTCAGGACCTGTTGTAATTTTACTTCGTAATCCTTTCCCAGTTCCTCTTCCACTGCCATTTTCACTTTCAATATAAACTCTTTATATTCCATCTTAATATCCTCCTATAATAATCTCTTAGCAATATGAAATCCGTCTTTTAATCCGGACAAATATAACAGCCGCTCTTTTTCCGCCTCACTGGAAAACAGATGCTCCATCAGCTGATCGACCTCCTGGCGTACATCAGGAGAAAAACCGGCAAGGACATGCTCTATGTCATACTCTTTTTCCGGACTGTTCTGTAGAGTAGCCTTAAATCCCTGGTTCATGATACTTCCTATTCTATCAACAACAAATTGCTCCAATGAATCTTCCAGTGACATTGTTCTTTCCCTCCATGCCAGAAGACTAAGGTCTTCTAGGCTGCGCTCTCTGCCGTTAAAGTTTCGGACAAATCTTCATTTTGAACCTCGCTCATATCAACCGACAACTCCGTCTTAACCGTCTCATCCAGCGTAATTGCCTTTTGAAATTCAGATTTAACCGGGGCATATTTAAGCAGCTGCTTTATCACCGTCTTTTTCGCCATCCCCTCATAATTGCTTTTCCATGGGCTGAATTCGGAAGTAAATGCTTTGGAATACCGCATGGCATAGGCATCCACATAGCTTTTGCTCATAACCTCGAAGCGGTAGCCGCCATTGTCCAATCTGAAAATGGCATAAAACGCACGGATTTCTCCCCGGTCTTCAAATGTAGGGCGGTGGACTAACGCCGGATGTAATCCCAGTTCATAGAAAAATTCATCATGTTCATAAACAGTCTGGGCCTCTATGCTCTGCATCCGCTCATTACGATATGCCAGATCGATCATCCCACGGTATCCCAACTGGAACTGGCATTCCAGAACGCCCTTATTCTTATATGGTATTAAATAAGCCTGTCCCAATGGCGTATTGGGTTCCAGCCCGAGCTGTGCCGCGTTCATCAACGCTGCAATAAAACTCATCGGCGTACATTCTGCAAGCTTTGGCGTGTTATTAATGGCAGATAACGCCATTCTTGTAAAGCGTTCCGGTGTCAGGATACTGGGCAGCGCCCGTTTGATCTCCGGCTCCAAAGCCTTTACCATATCGACAATCGTCATATTTTTTGTCAGCTTTACCGCCTGGCTGGTACCTGCCGCCTTCTTTTCTAACTCCTGTTTTACAGCTGTCACGTTTCTATCCCTCCTCATAAAATAAAACTGTCCTGTATAAACCAGAACAGTTTCTATCTATCAAGCATCTGAATTTGATTTTCAGGCAACTGATCATTGCCGCTCATGCCGCTTTAATTGTAAACCGCCTTGACTGGCTGCATTTTGAAAAGCTTTGGTATAGCTCCGGCATTTCCTGCTTCAGACGTTTGCTGTCAATCCGGACAGTATCCACATTGCTCCAGGTAATCCGGTAATGCTCATTGGACGCAGCTTCATGCTCTCCCATAAACAGTTTGATTTTTTGTTCTATCTGCCGCTGCTCCTGTTCCAGCTTGCCAATGAGATCCGTAATATCCTCCCTTCTTTTCAGTGTCTCGTTAAAGTCGGACGGTAAGAGAATTTCCTGCTTTTGTGCTTTAGGAAAATACCGTGCGATAATCTCATCTGAAATGCTGCTCCCATCCGGTTCCGGCATCATCCGTTTGGTTACATGCTCATTCCAGAAATCCTCCTCCACGGTAATTAAATTCTGTATTACTTCCTCATCACGGTCAATTTTGACAATCTTAAACCCCCTGCCTAATATCACTACCGCCAGATACCAGGCAGCTGCCCCGGTAACCGCCATATAATGATGGCATTGTATCTCATAATGAGGCGGGATCAGACCGTCTGCCCATTTATCGGCATTGTACGCACTGGTGGTCTTGCATTCCAGACCAATGCGCTCTCCCACAAGCAGACGGTCCACATTCGCCAGCATAAAGGGATAGGCTGTATTCTGATAGATCGCATTGGCACGGCGCACTTTGAATCCCGTCTCCTCCGTAAACCGTCTCGCGACGTATTCCTCCAAATCCCGTCCCTGCCTCATTGCTTCATTGTCAAAATCCTGTATTTCCTCAGATGTCTTGTCAAAATATACACTCATCGGGCTTACATATGGGTTCAGCCCGCAGATCGCTCCGGCATCCGATCCGCCGATCCCTGTCTTACGGTACCTCAGCCATTCTTCATGTGTAAGATTCGTGGTAGAAACCAATTTCTTCATGATGCCTCTCCTTCCCATTTTCCTATCGGTAACATATTCGTTTCCTTCATACTGATAAAGCTCCCATCAAGACCTAAAATTATATGGTCGATCAGCTCTACGCCCAGCAGAGCGCCTGATTCGCAGATCCGTTTTGTAATTAAGGAATCCTCCCGGCTAACTTCCAGATTCCCTGATGGGTGGTTATGAAAACAGATGATTTTTGCCGCATTGGATAATACTGCATGCTTAAAGACCTCCCGCATATCCACGCCACACACATTCAGGCTGCCTACTGCGGCAATTTCCAAAGCGACTGGCGTAAGCACCGCATCCAGTGACATAACTAACAGCATTTCCCGGTCAGAATACTCAAACAACGGACGAACCATTTCGGCAGCTTCCCTGGCGTTACGAAACCGCTTCGTTCCATACAGTGCTTCCCCCTCACGGACCATCTGAAGCTTGATAATGCTTACCTTTCTTTTCGGAATCGGTCGTTTCATCATGGAAACAATCCGCTGTTCCTGTGTCTGTTTCTTCATATCATTTCCCCTCGCTTCCCGTTTTTTCAGCTCGTTTTTTTCAAACATCACTTGACACTTTCTTCCCGTTAATTACAGTTTTAGCTGCATGTCTGGCAGCATCCGAATTCCTCCATAATATCTTCCGTCGGAATCATTCCCTCATACCAGCATACAATCCGGGGAACATCCTGCAAATACTGCTCTGACACCTCCGGCATTCTAATGTATTGGTCTAACTGCTCTTCAAAGCAATCCAGCAGCGATTCGCTGAATACCTTCTGAAACCTCGGATATTCCGGGCATCCCTCTAGCCTTGGCCGGGGCTTTCGTAATTTCTGTATTATTTCACTCACCATCTTTCTCTGTTCCTAACGGCAGCTATATCTAGCATATACAAAAGGAGTATCCATAGCGGATACCCCTGTACACCTTAATAGAATATTATCTTATCAAATATCAGGCGGCTTTTGCCAGCTCATAAGCCCTGTCAATTAAGGCATTCCCGTCTATCGTTCTGGTAAACAGGCTCTCCCTGTAATTTGCCCTCTCCCTCAGCGGTTTGGAATGGGTGGCGAAGTCGGATACGGCGTTCACAAAGCGGTAGGCGTTCTTCCCCACATGTTTAAGATCAGGAGCATCGAAATAGCGCAGCTTCATTTCTTCTTTCATTTTCAGGATGTTTTTCTTCTGCTGCTCCGTTGGGTTCTCTAACAGCGGAAAAAGGGCGTCTATATACTCATATACCTGCCTGTCCGTCAGCTTTACACGGGTTAAGCTGTCAATCGCTTTCCCCAGTTCCGCCATGTACTGATCGGCATAGAGCAGCGTATAACGGGCATCCTCCATCTTCCCCCGTATATCTCCGGTATGGTTTGTTGACCAGTACCGCTTAGCTGTTGATAATGCTAAATTAAGCGTATTCTGGCACACCACCCGGATCGGCGTCATCGCTGCCTTGATGGCACCGGTTCCATCGTGGGAATTCATAAATACAAGATAGGGTGTAATTTCATCACCTGATATGATATAACGCTGCGGCAGTTTTGCCAGCAGCCAGGTACGCCGTCCTTCCTGCAAACTCCCGGCAGTCTCATATGTGACTCCCTCCCCCAGCAGTTCATCTGTAAAAGAAAAGGCGTCAATATTCTGAATGACCTTATAACGGTCCGTCACAATACCCAACACCTTTTTGTCTGTATCCCTTAAATTTGCTTTAAACCCAGGAATAGGAATACCGTCTTCCGTTACAACAGACTTCTGGATCACATTCCAGTCCAGACCTGCAAGTGATAAGGCATCGGCGGAAGTCGGTGCCTCCATTACCATAGTTCCAAGACCGTGCCATGGCTTTTCTCTTGTGTAAAACATGGTTTCTACGTTTGCTGACATAAAATTACCTCCTTGAATAAGATTTTGTTATTGGTATTCAAGGAGATAATATATAATTAGAGTCAATTACTTTTACTCTCTTTTAATTTAATTGCCGGTAAGCTTATATGCATAAGAATATGTGTCACTGATACCAACTGTATCAAATTCATAATCCACAGTTGGAAAATCTATAGAATCTGATGTAATCCACTCTACTGTTAAATAATCCTCTTCCCCAGTAACTGCATTACGGCCATTAAACATGAGAGCTATGCCGCCATATTCTAAGTTTTGATAACGGTTAAATTCTCCACGCCACAGCTCTGTATTACTCTTGGAAAATATTATGTATATCTGTCCTCCATCACTGTATGTTCCAATTTCCATAGTAATATCCGTGTTGTTAGAGCCATAGACTGAATCAGCCACATCCTCCGGCTTTAACTGGCTTACAAAATTACCTTCTACCGCTCCATTTTCTGCTTCTTTTATGAAATCCAAATTAGCTTTTTCATATTCGTTAAGTATAGCATCATCAAATTCTTCTGCCGACAGATATCCCTGATACCAGGGCTGCCTGCTGAAATATTCATTTAAGTCCACTGTTTGAAATTTTCTTCCATGACGGGCATAAATCTCATTTCTTGCCAGCCTCAAAGTCTCTTTATCCAATCCAGCCAAATCATCCTGCGTTAAATACCTGCTTCCACTTTCCGGAAGAATCATATAGTCCTGATTTGTGAGGCCCATTACCCCTTGTACACTGTCAGAAATACTTATAATATTAGCCATTTCGTATTCATTTAAGACGTTATCATCCATTTCTTCGATAGGCACAGACGGCGCATACCACTTCTTACTGTTAAAGTATTCTTGCCATTGCTCCCCGTCATCCACATTCATAAATGTCGCACCGTGCCTCGCCGCAATTTCATACATAACAGCCAGTTTCTCATAATCTGACATTGCAGATATTTCTTCTGCGGTCAAATATCTCTCACTGCTTTCCGGCGAAAAATATTCCTCGGTACTATCATCTATGCCTGAAGGTCTGTCACCAGTTTTCTCTTCTTCTATTACATCCTGTGCACCTGTTGACATATACTCCAGCTTTGTAATTAAGCCTGTAGAATCTAATGAAATCCCTATTAAACGCTCACCGCTAGTAACTACAACCCTGTCCGTACAATCTCCAATAAAACTATAGCCGTGCTCCGTCAGTCGTCTTCCATCCTTTTCTGGCGAAAAACCATTCCCTACTTTCATTCCATATAGGGAGTATTTTGGAGTCTCTATTATTAAAATATCAATATTCCCATTATCATTCAATGTGATTGCAAGATCGTCATTCCCGTAAATGGTATCTTCTAAAATTTCTTCCATTCCATTTTGTTCTATAAATTTCATCACGTCTGCCCGTGCCAGAGGGATATAGTCGGACATTTCTGTATCTGTACCACCTCCGCCTAAAAACAGTAAAATAGCCAGAACGATTACTACGGCTCCCAAAATAATGACTATTTTTTTCTTTCCTTTTTTATGTAAACTCTCAGTGTTTTTTTGCAAAACCCCTTCTGGCAAGGCTTCTCCATGATTCTGTTTTTCCTGCATAGCACAAGTCTCAAACTCTTTGGCAGCGCCCTTCCCTACCATTCTCATGTCAATCTGCCTGCCATCCCAGCTTAATATGCACACCTTCTCGCCAATAAATGTCCCGGAAATAGCATTAGAAGGCTCATCCGACTTAATGTCTTTGATTTCCTCATAGTAAAAACTCTCCGTCTGGGGGCTAAAATACTGCATCTTTTCAAATTTTATGATCCGTTTATCCGTCAGTGCGACAAATTCCTTCCTGTATCTGGCAAACAGGGTTTTTGACTGGATATGCCGAATAGCTAAAAGCCTCTCATCTCCCCGTAGCAACGGATAGAAATGTTTACATAACACACCGGTACCAAGAAGCGAAATGACCGCCTTGCTTCCATTATCCTCATCACCAAGCTTCTTTAACTCCGCTTTGAAGACTTCCAGCGTCCTAGAGCGCGTGTCCTTTTTCTGCTCCGAGGAATCTGCATTCTGCCCTGTTTCCCCAAGTTTCAGCGTGTCCTGTTTTTTTGTGTTTTCTGGTACTGCCTCCTCCGTTCTGGATACTGGCTCATCTTTATCTGCTTTAACAACCGGTGTTCCGCATGAACTGCAGAATTTCACCCCTGCTTCCAAAACTTTTCCGCAATTAGGGCAGTATTTCGTTTCCTCTACTTTTTCGCCACATTTAGGGCAGAATTTAGCCTGCGGCTTTAATTCGCTACCACACTTTTTGCATATCATCTTTTGTCCTCCCACCTATTTACATATTTTCTTAATAATATTACGATTACTCCTCCTGCTAAATAAGCCACTATATCATACAGATCGGTAACTGCTGCAGCTATATATAGCGGGGCAATAAATTCCCAGTAACTTCCTGCTGCATAAATCAAAAGTATGTTCTCTGCATCTTTTATTGGCCGCTTCAGCCAAAACCACATTAACAGCTGACTGACTGTAGAAAGACAGATTCCCGCCATAATATCGTTTAGATAGCACTGGATAAACCAATAATCTGTTAGCTGCTTCAGAAATATTTTATTAATTGCATAAATACTCAAAGCCGTAAATAACAAAATAACCTCGAATTTGATCCGGACCCGTCTTTTCTTCATCAGCAAAAAGCCATGGCCAGGATTACTGCAATGATGCTGGCTGCAAATCCAGTTACCATCTGTAGACACCCCATAAAACAGCCGCCGGCAGCCTTTGCCCCTCCTGCCGTCATTTTCATGCCGCTCCTTGCCATACCTTTGCCACGTTCCTCTGGATGGTATTCCCTTTCAATAAACAGTACGGCTTCTTTTTCCCCTGCAGTATTTTTAATTGTGTCATATTTCTTTAAATATTCCGTTGCCTCATATACGCCCATATTACCGGCAATGATACCATAAACAGCTAACAAGGCACCCCCGATTAGCCCTCCTACTATAATTGTCTCTAACAGCCGGTCTTCTCCCGGATTATTTATGTAATATAAAATAGTTAAAAACAGGATAATTCCGATCACGACGGTTAATAATCTTTGCTCCATCCTGCTTTTTTCCTTCAACATATCCCGGTACCGCTTAAATTCCATATCCGCTTTTTTGCTGTCCTCTCCCCCTGGGATTCTTGGCTGAGTTATCGCAGTCCTGGAAATATCTGAGTCTTCAAGCATCGTGCCACACTCGATACAGAACCTCTCATCTTCTTCTACCTGCCTGCCACACTTAGGACAGTAGGCAGGGAGTTTCAAACCACATTGAGGGCAGAATTTACTGCCATCCTCAATATCTGCTTTACAATTTGGACACTTCATCTTGTATTCCCTTCTATCACAATGTATTCTGCTTACTTTTATAAGCTGCTTAAACGAATTCGCTGACATCCTTCAAAAAATCTATGTAATTTCGATCAATCCCCATATACGGTTTTACTTATCCGGATTCCCACGTTCCAATTCAGGTTTATCCCCAATATTACCTCCAGCCTCCAATCCAGCGATGAAAATCAACACTTTTACCACTTGTTCCGGTGGCAGTTCCTTAATCTTTTCAATTACAATATCTTTCTCTGTAGGTTCCATGTCCCTCTCCCTTCTATCAAGATACTCTAAATTGAGTTTAGTTTATCATGATTGAATTTAGTTGTCAATATTGCTTTCTTGACTGAATTTAGTTACTATGATATTATTCTGTATAAAGGCGGTGATCCATTTGAATTTAAGCGAACGAATCAGACTGATACTGAAAGAGAACCATTTAAAACAAAAGGAATTTGCTAAGGAGATCGGCGTTACAGAAAGTTATATCTCCGCAATACTCAATGGCAGAAATAATAATGTATCCATGGCACTTGCTACCTTAATTGAAGAAAAATATGGATATAGCAGCGCCTGGGTTCTGGACGGAATAGAGCCCAAGTTAAAGGTGGCAGGTAAAAACCGCACCTTATCCGATATTCATAAAAAAGCGATCCTGCAAATAGAGAAACTGTCCCCCGAGCAGATTAAAGCTGTTTTAGCTTTTATAAAATCCCTTGAAGAAGTGGAAAATGATTTGAAAGGTGGGCAGTAAGCCATCCATACATGGCTATAATATATAACTGCCAGTATTGACTCTGGCAGTTATCAAATATGGAACCTGCATATAAAATCAAGGGAGCCGAATATATCAGCTCCCCTTTTTAATATCCTCTTATCTATGAACCGAAGGCATCATCGTGGCTCACGAGGAGCCATTTTTATAATATATATTTAAATCGACCGCCTCTGACCAATTTACATAATGTTGATCCCCTTTATGATACCTTCAGTATCATTATGCTGCTTGATCCACATTTTCGCTTCCTTCAGAAATATACCTATTCCAGCTCGTCCTGCTCTGTCTCATAGGAATCACTGGCATCCATCTTATAATGCCACTGATACATTTCTCCAGTCTGCTTATCCAATACTTCTTTTAATTCAATTAAGTTCTGATTACACTCATAATATCGATTTCCATCCACCCAGCTAACCGGGTTCACCGCAATATGTATATGAATATAATCCGGTTCATTAATGCTCCCATGATGCACTACAAAACAGCACTGAAAACGGGAACCGATATACTGCAAAACAGACATTCCTATCATACAGGCTTCATAATCCGTTATAAATTCACTCTTTGAAAATCCAATTACAATGTGTTGAATTCGCTTTCTGTCTGCTTTGCCAAAATGATTCTGTACCATTACAAAGCTGTTTATAATTGACTCAATATTACAATCAAATACCATGCAAGTACCTCCGCTATTATAATAGGCAGAGGTATACATATAATAAATAAGCCGTTCAATCGCATCATTGTTAGTGTGCGCTCCCGTTTTCATAATGATATACGGCATAACTGATCACCAATCCTTTCCAAGCCCGTTGTGTTTACTTCTGGATAACTGTTCTTAATTTTTTGAACTTCTTTCATAAGATTAATAGATTGCTGCTGCACAATACTCTTAGGTACACTATAATTATCATAAAGACTTTGTGTTAATACCGCCTTAATATATTTAGGAGTCGTAAGATTGCTCTCCTTTGCAGCCCGTATCAAATCATTTTCCAATTTCTCATCACATCGAATAGAATATTTTCTTCCACTCATTTCTCTTTCCTCCTACATATAGTATATTACTATATATTATGTATAATATTATATCTATATATTGTATATATTATTGCTATATATATTAAATACATAATATCAGCAAGTAGGTAATATTGGTGACATTCCTACTTTATTTTACTGTTATATACTTTATATAAAATTATTTTGTATTTTTATTTAAAAATTAAGTATTTATATACCCCCTCAACACAGCAAAATCTTAACTCTGTAAAACAAATATGTTTTGTATGTTAAAGCAAATACAGCCTATGAACTATTAAATACCACAAGGTGTCGGTAGATAAGAAAAAATTCCGAATCATTGCTTAATAGATATAATTTATTACAGTAAAAAATCCACCTGGAAGTAACTCATGGTGGATTTTTTATTCAATATGTATTAAATTCTGATATATTTTCTATGACTAACCACCAGTACGCGCCCGTGCAGACTGAACAGACTTCCAAAAACTATTTCTTCCGTTTGAAATCATAGTAAAAATTTGAAGCTGGAAAATCATTTTTATCCGATGGTAAGTTTACATCAAAAATTAATTTATCCCATTCTCTTTGTATATGGTCTATAAAAGGTATTCTTAATTTCAAATTGCTCCCTTTCATAAAGCCAGAACTACTTTTAAATTTGGAATAAATCTTGTAGTTATCCATATAGCTTACATGTTTTGAAAAATAAAAAAAATGAGAAATATAAAACTGAATTTGTTTTTGATATTCTCTATCCGTGTTTTCATTTTTTCTATTAACACGCTCTCCCATTTTCTTTAAATAACCGTCATAATCTTTTAAGCGCAAATTACTATATACACTATCGCAAAGATCTTCATAGTAAGAGTACCTGGACAAATTACCGTTTACATAATATTTGAGTCTTTCTAAAATATTATAATCATTAGCTTTTTTATCGTTCAGGCAACTTTTACAAGTATATAACCTTAATAAATGTAAAAAAACTGTTTGCAATGTAGGAATAAGGCAAGAATCAATATATATATACTTTTTTACAATAGGCTCTATTCTGCTACTATCGTTGTCAACTACATATTCCTTAATTGCATCATCATAAGACTTTAATTCTCTCTTGCATAAGATATAGGGCAATTTAAAAATCACTTGATAATAGTATAGGATATCATATCTTTGCGCTGATGTGTAGATTACCGGTCTATCAGACAAATTTGTGTAATTTTTTATATAGTAGTCGCTTAAGAGGTCTAAATTTGAAAACGATAATAAATGATCCCAAATAAATGCTTCCTCAACTTTTATTAACCTTTTATCTTCGTATTTTGAAATCAACTCAATTCTTTTAAATACTTCCTTCGTTGCCTCATATATATGATTCAAGTACATGCCGCACTTAGCAGCAGAGGTAAATGGCAGATCAGCCTTAAACTTCAGCATCATATATAGTATATTAGCATTTGAATAAAAAAATCTATATTTATCTTTCTCTTCTTTTTCCCCTAGTATATTATAGCTACAACACTGATTCAAATAATAATACAACTCTGGTGTGGGTATCGAGAAAGCATCTGGGAAATTTTCAATTTTTACTTTATTTAGTCTATTCAGCACAGATTTTCTTGTTTTTGACCACTCTTCCCCTTCTGATGATTCTCTAGCATTAGGTCTTTTTCTAAAACTGTCAAACTCATACTGAGATGCAAAACCATGTTTATGCATTTCCATAAAATCCGGCTCATGTTTAACAATTTCATCTATAAAATCTTTACGTCCTTTCCCTGATTCTAGTTTACATTTCAATGATGTATACAAAGAAAATATCACTTCATATTTTAGTAAATTCAACTCTTGCTCCAAAGAAAATGCTTTAATCTCTCCACGCAACCAATTCGCTTTCAACATTTTTATAAACAGATCCCATAGATCATCTATACTTTCACACGCCGAAACCGCTTGTAAAATTTCAAACTTAGACTCACCAATACTATAAATAAGACCAGCTGGCAAAAAATCATACCAACTCTCGATATTCTCCAAATTAATAATTTGCATGTAAGTTCCTCCTTTATTCCCTATTCATAACAGTCCTAATAAAGGAATGTGTTTTTCCAAATAATGGTCTAGACTGGTTACAAAAGAACTATGCTCATATTATACCTCAAAATATATAACAGGACAATTTATCATTTAATAATAAGGGCATAGCCACTCATCAATTTTGACATGCCAGTTTTTTTGGTAAATTGATAAATAAAAAAACAAGGCAAAAAAATTGACAAAACATTTTATATTACAGGAGGAGGTATAAATTAATGAAAGGATTATTACAAAAAAACTGCTTGATAAGGGATTCCGGTTCTGACATATTAAATCAACTTTATCAAACTCCTAATGGCAAAATTTTTCATACTGAAGATGGCTATATGACTGGTCGTCGATTTTCTCATCAATTTCTTAGTAGTTTGCTTACCGATCAAAATATTTGCCAGCTGACAAACGAAACGCCCGTCTTCATAGATGCTCCTACAGGTTGTGGTAAAACCACCTTTGCTATGGAACACATATTGCCTTTAACGAAACAGAAAGGTAAACGCATCTTAATATTGTGTTCACGGACAGCCTTAAAATCACAATACCAATATGATGCGATAAAGCGGGAAGCACCTGAGTTGTTGGAACAATTAACACCCGTTGGTATACAAAAACAATCCTCTATTGGTGTAGTTGATATTTACACTTATCAGGCATTTCAATATCAGCTTAAACAAAAGCCTTTAGGTTTTTTTCAACAATATGGTTCCGTCATTTTTGATGAATGTCACTTTTTTATCTATGATGCAGCATTCAACGAATACACAAGAGAGATTCTCGATGACTGTATAAAAAAATTGCACCATTGTCTGCGCTTCTATTTAACAGCTACTCCTGAGTCCTGTCTGGATGAAATCGTTAAGCTGGAAAAAACTTATTCAAGCAAGATTCTTAAAATCGGAGCAAATAACTGTAAAAGCCAGTTCTTTTTATATTCTATAGAAAAGGACTATAGTTACATTAAACCTTGCTTCTTTACCGATGATAGTGACATCATTGACATTATCAAGGAAGATTCCTCCTCTAGTAAATATCTAGTTTGTGTTGACAATAAGGAGTTGGGACAAAAATTACAGAAGCTTCTGGGTGATATAGCCGAATATATCGATGCTGAAGGCAAAAATAATGACAAGGCAGATTTTGTTGACAGCATAATACAAACAGAAACTTATGACAAAAAAGTTTTAATTGCCACTTCGTTTCTGGATGTCGGTGTCAATCTTACGGATGAACATCTACAAAAGATTGTAATTTATAGCACTAATAAAACTCATTTTATTCAATCCATAGGGAGGAAAAGAAGATTGACGAATGAAACGGTAACATTATACATAAAAATTCCGGATCTCACCTATATAAAAAAATTATGTGGACACCTTAAAGTGGATCTCGCGCAGATGCTTGAATATAAAAATCAATTAAAAACATTAGTGCGGCATGGCCTTTCATCATTCGCTTTTCCGTATTATATATCTTGCGTGAATGGAGAATACCAAATTAATTATAATGGTTTTACCTTCACTAATCTTAGCTCTCGCATTACTGAACTGCAGAACATGATTCGCCATGCAGAGACAGCATATTCAACTAATGAAGGTTTTGCCTATCACTATCTTCAGTGGCTTAATTTGGAGCGCCTTTATCCTGAATGTCACTGGCTTGGTAATACTCCTGATGACATGGAGAGTGAAATGCATTCCTTTATAAATAATTATATTAACAAAGAGCTAAGCCGCGAGATGTTCACACAGTTTTGTGCAGAATTTCTAACACAATATAATCAGCTATTCCCACATAAGAAACTACGCTCTGATCGTAGCCCGGGAATAAATAAATTAAAACGTGTTATAGCAGAGCATAATTGGTCCTATCGTATTACTACCATTAAAAATAATGGAACCACATATCGCATAGAGAAAGGATGACGACAATGAATAATATCCCCACATCATCTGCATGTTTTTCTTCCGGCTTATTCTGCGTGATAATACATTACAGCAATGATAAAAAAAAGCTACCACTAAAATTTACTATTACGAACCAAGGTGCTCTAATTGCGGAATTCATTAACCATAAGAGACCACATTATCATGTTAGGGCATTTACTCTATATTATGATGCCAATAACTATTTAAAGAAGAGATTGTCTCTCGAGGATAAATTCCATTATCAAATATCGGATGATGGCATGATACCTATAAACAACTGGTATTTATATCCTTAAAAAGTATTATAGCCGCACATTTTATATCCGAACATTACAACATGGCTACTACGCATCCCTAGAAACGGGACTGCTATTATGTTACTTTTTACCGATATATTATATTTTAAATAGCAATAGTGACAACTAAATGAAAGGAGGTGATGACGGTTTGTCCAAATCAATCAGTCCCTATAAGCAACAAAATGAAGAACTTGTGAGAAGCTTCACGGTCAATCCGTCAACTCCTCCTTCAAGTTCGGAAAACCTGGCTGTCCAGCAGCTATTGAAATGCCTATGTCCGGATGGTATAATTACTGCATCGGCATGTACAAAAGTAATGGAATTTTCAGAAAAGGAAAGCAAGGTAAAAGAGGTATGTAATTTATCCAAAGTAAAAACACGCCCGGATGATGGGAGAATTTATCTCATCGTAAAAAGGAAGCCTATCAGCAGCACCAGTTATGTTGGTCTAATAGAGAAGCTACACGAACACTTTTTCGGTATCCAAAATATAACTATGGAAGGCTTCTTTGAAGTATGGATGAAATGGCGTGAAGAGGAAACGAGCGTTTCTAAAAAGACAATCAAAGAAAACCGTTTTCTCTATAATGCACTTTTAAAGGATAATCCTATCACAAAAGCTCCTTTAAAGGATCTGACCGTTCAGGATTACATTAAGTATTTTAGAAACATTACGAAAAGCCGGGAACTCACCAGGAAGCGCTTCAATGATCTGAAGAGCATTATGAATGGGATGCTGTACCTGGCTGTCGAACAAGGTATTCTGGATCGTAATTGCCTTAGGGATATCAACTACAGGCAATTTACATACAAGTCCGAGGATACCGATGTATTTCCCTATACAGAGGAGGAACGCCTTCTCATCATCAAGCACCTGGACGATGATGATTTTTATTCTCTGGCAATCAAATTTGACTTCTACATGATTTTAAGGATTGGAGAATTAAAGGGACTGAAATGGTCTGATATTAATGGTGAATTTATACATATCCAGCGATTCGTGAATAATGAAAATGAGATCGTGGAGGATATCAAGGGCCATCAGAAAGAGGGAAAGCGTTATATGCCTCTGACGCCCTCAGCGAAAGCGATATTAGAGAAGATACGGCAGAAAAACCCTGATTCCGAATATATCTTTATCCGGGACGGTCAGCCGTTGGCAACGGTTACATTTAACCGGCACCTGAAGAAGTGTTGTGAAGAACTGGGAATTGAATACCGTTCCTCTCACAAAATACGTTTCTCCACCGCATCGATCATGTATGATAATGGTGCAAAGGTAACGGAATTAAACCAATTGCTAGGACATACGACGCTCCAGATGACAAACCACTATCTCAGGAACATTACGCCGGCTGATGAGACAGCTGAAAAAATGAGGACAATCTTTGGTTGATTGTCCTCATGTCACATTAAAACCTCACGCAAACAAGCGCAAGCACCCAAAAACACAAAGCAAAAACCCCAGAACCCTTGATATTACAAGGTTTCTGAGGCTTTCATAATAGAGGCGACAACCAGATTTGAACTGGTGATCAGGGTGTTGCAGACAGAACCCCTACTAGGATTTTTTCTAATGTTTTCAGTGCTTTGGCGGGCTTTCGGAAAACATTGTCCACTCTATCTCCACTCTATCCAAATATAGCCCTCTATATTTGCTGTCTTCTGCTTTTTACTCATCGGACACTTATGTTTTATTATAGCATATTTCCTATTAAAAGTGTAGTTTGAATTAAATTCCATATTGGAGGTAAACATGGATTACCAATTAGAAATTAAACAGATAGTGGATTACCCCCGGTGCAGAATGTACCGGGAGTTTATCCGCCGTATCATGGAAGATAGAAGCATTCGTACCAACGGAAGCTCCTATCTTTTTTATTTTGTGATATTATGCTCCTATGTAAACTTTAGAAGCTCATACCGCCGCCTTGACGGTATTACCTACCTTGTTGAACCTGGACAATGGATCTGCACAGCTGCAGATCTGTCCGAGTGGTTCCGAACGCGATTCCAACATCAGGCTATTTCTATTCTGGACACGTTGGAAAAGCAGCACTACATAACCTATTCCAAACTTGGCCGGGGAAACCTGATAAAATTTTCAATTACCGGCTGGAAAACCTCTAATACCGCGTTGGAATATAATTACCCATGTCTGAAGGACGTGGGCTTTTTCTTTTTCCCGATTGCAGCCGCCCATGAACTCATCAGCTTGGGAAAGGCGTCCGAAATGGATATTGTTTTGGACTTGTGGCTCCATACCATTTATCAGGACAGCCAGGTACAAGGCTCCGATAAAGGCCCGGTCGTATATTTCCGGAACGGAACCGGAAATCCGCTTACCAATTTTTCAGACCTGGCGCTCCGCTGGGGAATATCAAAATCAACAGTAAGCAGAATTTTCAGCAAACTGGAAAAGTTAGACTATCTCTCCCTGATCTCCTTCCCTGGCAGACACGGGAGCGTCATCTACTTAAATAACTACCTGTCAACAATGTTTCAAGTATCAGATGTCATGATAGACAAAGAGGAGGTTTCTATGGCTTTCAATATTCCATTACATATCCCGGCTGCCAGCCTGGAGGCAGACACATCGCCTATCCGGGATGAACAGATTTGCGTTCCAAACGAAGAAAATAGCGTTTCAAAACCGCACATGCGGGCGATGGTCCGAAAAGTGGCAAAAGTCCTTGCTACACAAGGGATTCCATGCTGTGAGTGTTCCAGAACTATATATAAGTTATATCCCTTATCCGACTGCGTGGAAGGTAATTATAGGTATTCTCTAAGGATCATATGTCCAGACGGCCGGGAAGGGTATCATTTTGAACTTTTCCTGTCGCCGGTACGAACCGATGATGAAATGGCCGGGAGGAAATACGCTGGAGGACAGAGTGGAAAAAATCAGTTCATGGGAGGACATGTCAATGCGTAAAAAATCATCTATCCAAAATGAGACACCTGTAAACAAGGACAGTGCCATATATCACGATACCAGTAAGCTGCTGGAAAGTTACCGGGATGCGGTGTGGAATCTGGAATTGGCAGTTCAGCAGGTCCGCCATAGCTTTGAAATTGAGTTTGGCAGCTCTATTGAGGAGTTTCTGGACTCCATTTATCTGGCCGGGGCCGATGTGGGCGGCTCCAAGCTGGAGGAATACGCTAAGAGCATTGAGAGAAGCAACAAAATGCTCAATACGCTCATGGCTGCCGTGGATCTGCTCCGGACAAAGCATAAGCACGGAGAGCAATACTACTGGATACTGTACTATTCCTATCTGTCTCCCCAGGAGCTGCAGAACGTAGAGGAAATTATTGAAAAGCTCAAACCGCATATTGCCAACATATCGCAGCGGACTTACTACCGTAAACGGCCGAAGGCGATTGAGGCACTGAGTACCATTCTTTGGGGATTCACCTCCAGGGATTGCATTTCCGCTCTAAACAGGTTCTGCCCCGATGAGAATAACATGACATAGAACTGGCACTGAATTATCCTTAATTGGCACAGTATTGCGATTTACACGACATTTTACCCATGATATAATAGTCATGCTCAAAGTTCTATCAAAATTTCATACAGCACACAGATGGCACCCCTTAGATGGTGCTTTTTTTGTGCCAAAAACAGCAAAATGCTGCTGTACCTGGTATCTTGCTCCGCAGATTTCAGGTTCCCGGAAAAGTCGGCGGTCCCTTATCCAGACTGCCGGCTTTTCTGTTTCCGGAGAAAAAACACAATAATCAGGAGGTACAAAGTTGAACAGGATTAAAAAAACAGGGGAACTTCCCCGGAGGGCGCTACGGCGTATCCCTTTCCGTAAGATTCTTTGCACGATCAGTTTCAGCACTTATTTTCTCATGCTGAACGCCCAGACAGTCATGGCCGCTGATATGTGGGCGAAGGCAGAAACCATTATGAAAGATGTCTATGGGAAAATTGTCGGCATTTCCACCATTGCGGCCATCGTGACAGCTTCCGTGGCTCTGCTTCTCATGAATTTCAGCAAAAGCGGAAAAACCGTTGATGAATCGCGCGCCTGGCTGAAGCGGATTGCTATTTCCTGGGTAATCCTTAACGGCCTTGGTTTCATCATGGCCTATGTGACGCCATTCTTCAGCGATGGACGCTGGAACGGATAAGGCAGGTGCGTCATGAAAATATGGACTTTAAATAAAACGATCCCTGCCGATGTGTACGCGCTGCCTTCCGATGGGACCAGGATTTATCTGGGGACCACCAATATCCATAGAAAACAGAACCACTTCTATACGCAGGTGCATTCTGCACTTCTGGGTGGAACCTCTTATCCGGTACTGCAGGTGGCATTTCCGGAAGCATTCTGCCGGAAACATGGGGACCGGACGCTTTGTATCTGTTTTAAAAACTCGGCCATTCACACAAAAGTCCAGAAACAGCTGGCCTTTTTAGCTGTGTAGCCCCGGAAAGGAGGAATTTCTATGGGTATTTTAGATGGGATTGTGGAATGGATTTCAGAGCAGGTCATGAACGGTCTGGATCTCATTACCACTTCCGTTCTGGGTGCTTTGGGATGTGACATGAGCACATTCCTTCGGTACTTCCCAGCAGCCAAAAGCATGTATAAGATTTTTGTTGCAACTGCCATTGGCCTGGTGCTCCTAAACCTGGTATGGCAGGTCTTTAAAAATTTCGGCCTGATTGCAGGGATTGAAGCGGAAGACCCCATCAAGCTCTCAATCCGGTCAATCCTTTTTATTTTGCTGATCTATTTCTGCAATCAGATCACGGACATTATACTGAAAATTGGCGGCACCCCCTATACCTGGATTTTAAATTCAGAGATTCCGCCGATTAGCTTTTCCAATTTTAATTCCGTGCTTCTGACAATAATCGGAGTCTGTGCCAACGGCTCCGTGGCCTTAATCGCCCTGATTCTTGTCCTGATTTTGGCCTGGAACTACATTAAACTGCTTTTTGAGGCTGCCGAACGGTACGTGCTTCTTGGAGTGCTGGTCTATACCGCGCCGATGGCATTTGCTACCGGCGCCTCTCAAAGTACCGCAAACATTTTTAAATCCTGGTGTCGTATGTTCGGAGGCCAGGTATTCCTGCTGGTGATGAATGCCTGGTGCCTTCGTCTTTTCACCAGCATGGTTGGCAATTTTATCGCCAATCCACTGTCATTATAGGAGGTCACAATGAAATCATGGAAGAAAATATTGACTGTCCCATTTCTGGCAGCCACTTTACTCTTATTACAGGCGGTACCCGCTATGGCCGCCGTTACTGAAGCCGACGTACAGGCTGTTGGGAAAGAAACTGTAGCCGGAAATGTCCTGATCTGGTTTCTGTGTGCGGTAGCCTTTTTAAAGATCAGCCAAAAAATTGACAGCTTCATGAGCAGCTTAGGAGTCAATGTCGGCCATACCGGTGGCAGTATGATGGCTGAACTCATGATTGCCGCCAAGGGATTGACAACCGCAAAAAATGTAGCCAGTGGAGGCATGTTCCGTGGCGGTTCCTTTCGCGGCGGTCCCAGTTCCCAGCATATGAACAGCGCTTCCTTTATGTCAGGTGGGCTGGCCGGTGCAGTAAGCCGTCAGTTCACAAATGAAGCCGTTCAGAGTGCCACCGGACAGGGTGGAAATCCCATCAGCCGGAAAATGTTTGAATCCTCGTTACAAAAAGGAGGCTCATTTGCTAATGATGTCACCGGGGCGGTTGCCAAAGGGAATATCAACTATACTGGCACCATGTCCGGTCCACAGGCAGCGCAGGCCCTGACTTCCTACCTCGGTCAGACTGGAGTTCCAGATGCCCCAGCCTATAAAGATGTGGAAATCGGCGGCGGACGGATCAGCGGCATAGAAACCTCCGTGGAACATCCCAACGGTACTTCATTTGGGATGTACCAGACCGATCAATACATGGCTCCGGAGGGAAACTACGATGTTATTACGGCTGCTGATAATTCCACCTGGTACAGGCAGTATGCAAAAGATACGGTGGAGCGAACTCCTTACATGACAGAAAAGGGGCAGATTGCTTACCATGAAAAAATCGTTAAGCAGCTCCCCAACATGCCCAAAAGGAAGGACCGCATATAATGGAAGATGAAAGAAACAGTTCCATAGATACCCTCTCCACGGCTGCGTCTGCTACGAATACACTCCGGGGAGCTGTCAAAACCGGAAAAGCTGTTACAAAAATCGCCCAGGGAGCTGCAACTGGTGGGCCACATGGCGCTGTCGCTGCCGGATTGTGGGAAGGAAGAAAGACGGTTGTGAAAATCATTGCCATTGCCGCCTTTATCCTGTTTCTTCCCATACTATATATCCTGATGCTGCCCTCTCTGATTTTTGGAAGCGGCGGTCTGGATTCTGTCCCAGATCATGTTTTAAATGATAACTCGGTCATCCTGGCAAATTTAACGGATGTGGAAACTACGATTGAAAACATTCTATATGAAAAGCATAATCAGATCATAGCAAAAATCAAACAGGAAGGCGATTCCCTGGGCAGCGACTGTGACTATACCATTATAGATGACTTTGCTGACAGCATTGTATATGAAAGCACACTTATTATTTCCCAGTTCTGCGCCTCCCAGGGAGATTATCAGGAGATCAATCTTCCAAAGCTGAAGCAGATGATTGAAGCTGAAAACGGACTGTTCTCTTACAGCACCGTGATAACCAGCGAGGAGGTAACCGCTGAGGACGGATCGAAAGAAACCATTTACCACTATACCTACACCGTAAACTACGCCGGTGATGCCTATTTTGCAGAGCATATTTTTCAGCTCACCGATGAACAGTCTTCTCTGGCCCTGGAGTATGCAAATAACCTGAATGTATTTCTGTATGATACTGCCTATAAAGTAGAAATCAATCCGAACCTTCGCCCTGGTGAAACCGGAAATGCGGCGGTTGACCTGGCACTCACTAAAATAGGAACTCCTTACAGCCAGGGGAAGCGGAATCAGCCCGGCTATTTTGACTGCAGCTCTTTCTGCTACTGGGCCTATAACCAGGTTGGTGTCCAGTTAATGTATGAAGGCTCCAATACTGCCGCCGCACAGGGACGTTACATTGTCGAGAATAACCTGGCGGTTTCGTATGAGAACCTGGCTCCCGGAGATCTGGTTTTTTACTCATTTGAAACTAACAACCGATTTATGAATATCAGCCACATGGGAATCTACTGTGGAGACGGCTACATCGTGGATGCTTCCTCCGGACGGGGAAAAGTTGTCTACCGGCCAATCTACAGCATTAACCGCATTGTCTTATGCGGAAGGCCCTATGTCGTTGAAGATGAAGCAAGCCCAACAGAACAGTCATCCGACTGATTCTGCTTTTTTATTGAACCAGGAGGTGAACGCAATCCATGTCCATGAAACAGGAAGAAAATGACCTGTATATTATACCGCCCAACTTTATAGAAAGCGGAACATTGTTTGGCGGTACTGTGAAAATAAGAAATGCTATCGAAGCTGCCATAATTACTCTGGGTGTCGGACTTCCCATTTTTAAGCTTCCGTTTACCCTGACAACAAAAATTATGATTGCCTGTGTAATCGTCCTTCCCCTGGCTCTCTTTGGCATCATTGGGATTGACGGAGAAAGCCTTTCCTCTTTTGTTATCAATTTTTTTGTATATCTGAAAAAGAGGCGAATTGTCGGGATCTCTGAAACGAAGGAACCGGATAGCGCTGATAAACAGCCGCAAAAGAAGAAGGGCCGGCCCCGGAAAGAAAAGGCGCCTAAAGTTAAAAAAGAAAAATTTGCGGAGGAATTCGGCCAGGTACGGGAAAAGAAGGAGAAACCGGCAAAAGCAAAATCACAAAAGCGCAAGTCTTCCGGGAAAAGCAAATCCTCAAAAAAGCCGGAGGCCAAAGCTCCCGAATACAGTTATCTGAATCCGGCCGCAGCCTATCTCCCGATTGAGAAGATCGCAAACGGCATTATTTATACAAAGGATCACCGCTATGTAAAGATCATCGAAGTGGTACCCATCAACTTCCTTTTAAGAAGTGCCAGGGAGCAACGGAATATCATCTATTCTTTTGTCAGCTATTTAAAAATCAGTCCGGTCAAGCTGCAGTTTAAAGTTTTGACGCGCCGGGCCGATATTAACCGACACCTGGAAACCATCCAGGCGGAGATGCAGTCAGAAACAGATGAACGCTGCATTGCCCTCCAGAAGGACTACGAAAAGCTGATCCGGCAGATTGGCTCCAAAGAGGCTATAACCAGGCGCTTCTTTATCATATTTCAGTATGAGCCGTTTACGGGCAGCAACCGCCATAATGAAGAGATGGATGCCATCAATGCCCTCACTACAGCAGTCCAGACGGCCCGGACGTATCTTCAACAGTGTGGAAATGAGCTTGTCCAGCCGGATAATGCGGATGAGGCGGCAACCGATATTTTATATAGCCTTTTAAACCGGAAGTCCAGCGTGGAAAAGCCGCTCCCTGTCCGGGTGAATGAAGTAATCGGCCAATACATCAATGCGGGCAGACAGAATGATTTAGACAGGATACCCGCACAGGAGTTTATTGCTCCGGAGCAAATTGATTACACGCACAGTAATTATGTGGTGATGGACGGGGTATACCATACCTATCTCTTAATTCCATCCAGAGGCTACCGATCACAGGTCTGTGCAGGCTGGATCTCGCTCCTTGTAAACGCCGGGGACGGAATCGACGTTGACCTTTTCTTTGACCGCCAACCGAAGGACCGGATTCAGCAGAAGCTGGGCCAGCAGCTCCGGATTAACCGTTCAAAAATCAAGGAAGCTTCAGACACGAATTCTGATTATGATGACCTAGACAGTGCAATCCGTTCCGGATATTTTCTGAAGGAAGGGCTGTCAAACAACGAGGATTTTTACTACCTCAACACCCTTATCACGATTACGGCGGAATCGCTGGAAGAATTGGAGTGGCGGAGTAATGAAATGAAAAAACTTCTGCTGTCACAGGATATGGAAGCCGTCTCCTGCCATTTCCGGGAAGAGCAGGCGCTTCTGTCGGCTCTACCGCTGGTATCGCTGGAGAAAAAGCTGTTTGAGCGCTCTAAGCGCAATCTGCTCACAACCAGCGCCGCGAGCTGTTATCCCTTTACCTCCTTTGAGATGTGCGACGATAACGGCATTTTATTGGGGGTCAATAAGCACAACAATTCCCTGATTATCGTGGACATCTTCAACAGCCGCGTCTATAAAAATGCCAACATTGCGCTGCTGGGTACTTCCGGAGCCGGAAAGACCTTTTCCATGCAACTTATGGCGCTAAGGATGCGACGGAAAAATATCCAGGTATTTATCATCGCCCCATTAAAAGGTCATGAGTTCCACCGGGCCTGCACCAATATCGGCGGAGAATTTATCCAGATTTCACCGGCCTCCCGGAATTGTATCAACATTATGGAAATTCGGAAAACGGACAAGGCGACGAATGAGCTGCTTGACGGTCCAATCGTCGATAAATCGGAGCTGGCCGCTAAAATCCAACGGCTTCATATCTTCTTTTCACTCTTGATTCCGGACATGAACCATGAGGAGAAACAGCTGTTAGATGAGGTGTTGATTCAGACTTACAACGGGAAAGGAATCACACATAATAATGAAAGCCTGATTGATCCGGAACACCCGGACCAATACAAAGAAATGCCGGTTCTGGAGGATGTTTATAACATTCTGAAAAAGAATCCGGATACCAGACGCATGGCAAATATCTTAAACCGTCTGGTACATGGTTCTGCTTCTACCTTTAACCAGAGAACCAATGTAAATCTGGACAATAAGTATACCGTCCTGGATATTTCCGAGCTGACAGGCGATCTGCTGACGGTTGGCATGTTTATAGCTCTGGATTTCGTCTGGGATAAGGCCAAGGAGGACCGTACCATTGAAAAAGCAATCTTTATTGATGAGACATGGCAATTAATAGGCGCTTCTTCCAACCGTCTTGCCGCGGAATTTGTTCTTGAGATTTTTAAAATTATAAGAGGGTACGCCGGGGCGGCAATCTGTGCGACCCAGGATTTAAACGATTTCTTCGCACTGGATGACGGCAAGTACGGGAAAGGCATTATCAATAACTCTAAAACAAAAATTGTTCTCAACCTGGAGGATGAGGAGGCCCAGAGAGTACAGGATATTCTGCATTTATCAGAGGCCGAGACCATGGCTATCACTCATTTTGAGCGCGGTAACGCCCTGATATCCACAAACAACAATAACGTCACGGTAGAGTTTAAAGCGTCACAGTTGGAAAAAGAGCTTATCACAACAGACCGTGAAGAACTGAAAAAAATGATTGCAAGGCAAAGGCAGCAAAGCCAGGAACCGGCTACTGCGTAACATATATGTAGAGTGTACGTACATATTTGACCTGCTGATTTTTATACGTAGAGTGTACTTATACAATACTTACAACTGAAGGAGGGAATCCAATGTATCATAAACGGCATGAACATGAGACGGCCGAACTGCTGCGCTACCTGTCGTTATACCAGTGCCTGACTTACGGCCAGATTATGCGTCTGGTACCAGAACTGAAGGAGGATGTCCTTTCCGGCCTCCTGACGCGGCTGGATCACCAGGGGCGGATTTATTACAATCGCCTGACGGATACGGTTACGATGTATCAGGATACGGTAATAGATTCGGACACGCTGGCTGGAATATGGGTGCTTCTGGATTTTCTCCCACAGGTTTCTTACCATACTGCCAGCAACTATCCGGTCATACTCACCTTTTTTGCAAAAGATGAAATATATGAAGTAATTAGTGTTCCATCGGGAAAAGAACTGCTGATAAACCATGCGGTATCCACACTTCCAACTACTGAGCGCCCGCACCGGCTTGTGATTGTGGAAGCAGAATCCCAGATAAGCAAACTGGACTTTCCATGTATCACGGCTTTCTGCCGGGTATTTCCTGATGGAACCATACAATATTATAAAAAGCAAGGAGTAACCACCCCCTATGGATAGAAGAATTTTGAATTTACGCCTGCAGAGAATTGAAGATGAACTGCCCAAAATCACCAATGCAATTCTCGCCATGCGTATTACCGATACAGAAAAATACCCGCTGAACTATGAAGAGGTCAGCACAGACGCCGCGATCCGGGCGGAAAAAATCGCCTGCTCACTGAGGGGCTTAATCTATGCCGCCAACATTGTACCAAAGGCCACCCTGATGGAAAAAACAGTCCAGGCCCACGGTATTTCAATCTCACAGGAGGACGGCATGACATCTATCACCCTGCCGGGGCTTCTTCCTAAGAAAAGGAAGCAGGAACGCACCACGTTTTTGACCGATCCGCTCTACTACGCCCTGAAATGCTATGTCAATGAAAACGCCGTTACGAAATACGGGGAATGCGTGGTCTGCTTCTCCCATGTGTTTAATGAAGAACTTTCCATCGGCCGAATCCGGGATTACGACAATATGGAATGCAAAATGATTCTGGATACCATCGCCGCCTTCTTGATGGTGGACGACACGGGGCTTTTATGTGACACCTATCATACAACCGAGTTTGGGCCGCAGGACTGCACGGTTGTTACTTTAATGGCCTGCGGGCAGTTTCCGAACTGGCTGAAAAACCATGAAGGCCGCCTGAAATCCATGTCGGATTTTTGAGTTTTTCAATCACATTTTATCCGACTACGGTAAAAAGCGCTGAAATTCCCCTGGAAACTCCCGATTCCGGCATTTCCAGAAGGCACAGTTTTACCGGAGTTTCAGTCGGATACGGTTAAGTAAGGGAGGATTAAACTTTGAATACAGATACATTCCAGTACAGGCTCATGGAGCTAACCGCCCTGTCAGGCGAGTTCCCAGCCGACCTACTTTGGCGCCTTGGCATGGGTGGCAGTTATGGTGGAAAAATAATTACCCGCTTAAAGGATGAGCGCCTTCTAAAAACACATTACCGGGACAAGCTCCGTGGCTACCGCCTCTCATCAGTCGGCAAGAAGGTTCTCCTGGCCAAGAATCCGGAACGTTTTTCCTTCTATCTGACGGGCAGTTCCGATACCAACCAGCCCCGCAGCGAACCGCCCCGCAGGCTCCGGCTCCATCAGACCGCCCGTACATACCAGCTTTTGACAGCGGCCGGCATTGAAATATTCCGGGACCGGAAACCAAATTTATTCCAGGCCGGGGAACCAGCTGCCATGCAGGCGCTGCCCTGTCCTGTATACTATCATTCCCGTGAGATTAAAGAACTGGGAATGGAAACTGTAAAGGTCAATAATTCCCGGACCATGGGCGTTCTGTTGTCGGATTCCACGGTATACGTGATTTACTATACCGGGGACTGTGCTATGAAATGGTCCTATAATACAGAGATTAAGCTGAAGGCCATTTTACAACACCATCTTAACCAGGGTGTCCTTTCCCGGCACTATTGCGCAGATACCCAAATCCATGCCATTATGGTTGGTACGGATATGTATACAGCTTCTGTCCTGATGAGAAGCACCGGGGGCTACCATAAATGCTGCTTTGCGCTGGATACCAGCTATGACTATTTTCATTTTGTTCCGGACACCCCAGCCGGGGAAGCGCTGATAAAACTCCTGTCCTCTCCACCGCTGCTTGAAAAGCTGGCGGGCCTGCTGGGGGCCGACTTACAGCCGCCAGACCGCGAAGCCTTTCCATTTGAACACGATGCAGTCCAGGAACCGGGAATCCCTGTGCTTTTTGCCTATGACTTTGACATGCTGGAAATCTGCCGCTTTATTACCGCGCTCCGGATGCACCAGCTTACCGGCCAGATTCTATGCTTTGACTTCCAGAAGGCAGCTATCCTGGAATACGCAGGCGATGCCGTATCCGCCAGCACAATCGACCTTGAAAAATTTAAAAGGAGGTTTTTCAACTGAAACAGAAATTATGGAAGCTGGTATTCCTGCTTCCGCCCATAATCCTGCCGATACTCTATGCAGCCGGTTATCTCTCACAGTTTTTTATAAACTACAACGCCTGGCTGGATAACGGATACAGCCTGGGAAACTCTGTTTCCCCCGGATTTCCTTCCGGCAGTCCTTCCGCCTGTTTTCATGCCATGACGATTTTCCCGTACAATCTGTATGGAATTTTTATTTGCCTGTCCCTGCTTGGGCTTCTGATCTTCATGGTGATGCGAATAGGCTTTGGGGATAAGCTGATCTATGATGAGGAACGGAACTTAAAATACTCCGACCAGGGTGCTTATGGAACCTCCGGCTTTATGACGGAAGAGGAAATGCATAAGGTACTGGAGCTTGTCAAAGATCCCAGCCACACACGCGGGATTATCCTTGGAAAGCTGGGGAATCAGGCCATCTGCCTACCGGAGAATACAAGAATGAACCGGAATATTGCCGTTTACGGTGCCTCCGGCTCCATGAAGTCCAGAGCCTTTGCCCGCAATCTGATATTTGGATGCGTTGCCAGAGGGGAATCGCTGATTATAACCGATCCCAAAAGCGAACTCTATGAAGATATGGCCGCATATTTGGAGTCCAACGGCTATACCGTCCGGGCATTTAACCTGGTTAATCCGGAAAATTCTGATTCATGGAATTGTCTGATGGAGATTGAAGGGCAGGAAACCATGGCCCAGCTCTTTGCAGACGTCATTATCAAAAATACCGGTTCGGGCAAACCGGACCATTTCTGGGATAACGCGGAGCTGAACCTGCTGAAAGCACTGGTGCTGTATGTAGAGCAGGGATTTCCACCTGCGGGAAAGAATATCGGTCAGGTATACAAGCTCCTCACGACTACCTCGGAGCAGGAATTGAACAGCCTATTTGATTTGCTGCCGGTCTCCCATCCGGCTAAGGCGCCTTATTCCATTTTCCGGCAGGCGTCTGATACGGTAAGGAGCGGCGTGATTGTTGGACTCGGTTCCCGGCTGCAGGTATTTCAGAATAAACTGATCCGCCAGATCACCAGCTACAACGAGATCAATCTGACGCGGCCAGGCTATGAAAAATGTGCCTATTTCTGTATCACCAGCGATCAGGACAGTACCTTTGATTTCCTCTCTTCCATGTTCATGAGCTTTGTTTTTATCAAGCTCGTCCGGTATGCGGATAAACATGGGGTGGGTGGCAAGCTCCCTGTCCCAGTGCAGATCGTGGCCGATGAGCTGGCGAATATTGGAGTTATACCGGATCTTACCAAAAAAATCAGTACCATCCGAAGCAGGTCGCTGTTTCTGGCATGTATCTTCCAGAACCTGCCCCAGATGCAAAACCGGTATCCATTAAATCAGTGGCAGGAAATTATCGGAAACTGTGATACACAGCTATTTTTGGGCTGTACAGATGAGCTTACAGCCACATTTATTTCAGACCGGACCGGAGAAATTACTATCGGAGTATCCAGCCAGGCTAAACAGCTGGGAACCTGGCGCATTTCAGACTATACACCGGAATACCGGGAGACAAGATCCATTGGGAAGCGGAAACTGCTCACCATGGACGAGGTATTACGGTTTCCTTTGGACCAGGAGCTTATCATTCTGAGGAGCCAGAAGGTTTTAAAGGCCGAAAAGTTTGATTATTCCCTTCACGCGGAAAGCAAAAAGCTGATTCCCAGAAAGGCGATAGAGCATATTCCGGACTGGAGACAACTGCCGGAGGCTCCAGAACCGGACTTTGCGAATATGGTAAAGCCTCCGGCACCCAAACGAAAACGGGATTCAAAGCCAAAGGTTCCCGCTCCGGAACCTACAGTTCCAGTATTTCAAACCGGACAGTTACCGGAAGACATGCCGGACAATCAGCTTCAGATCGTACCTACCGATAAAGAATCTATCATGTCCAGTTAATTGCCGCAAATCTTTTGATTGCGGTTTTTATATACCATTTCGAAAGGAGATTTATTATGGCAACTCAAAAAACAGCAGCAAGCACCAAAGAAACCGCTCCGGATACGGCTCCAGTCAAGAAAATAGTCCCATCATCCATCCTCACGATTGATGCGGACAGTGAAATTGAGACACCGGAAAGCCGGGAGGATATTGTCTGGCATGAATTTCAGAATGCATACCGCACCAAAAAGGTTCTGACCGGAACTCTTGGCGGTATCGAAAAAATGGATCAGGGTGGTATGATCTCGGTGATCTACTACAAGGAGATGAGGGTGGTAATCCCCATGGCCGAGATGATGATAAACCTGATTGAGGACGAAAAGCATAATTATGGGGATCTGGTACAACGCCAGAGCAAAGTCCTTGGCAATATGCTTGGATGTGAAATTGACTTTCTGGTGAAGGGACTTGACACGGCCAGCCGGAGTGTTGTCGCCAGCCGAAAAGAAGCGATGTATAAGAAGCGGCAGATCTTTTATATGCCGGACAGCTCCGGAAACTCCCGCGTGTGCGAGGATCGCATCGTTCAGGCCAGGGTGATTGCCGTGGCCGAAAAGGTGGTCCGCGTGGAGATCTTCGGTGTGGAATGTTCCATCCTTGCCAGGGATCTTTCCTGGGACTGGCTGGGTGACGCCAATGAGCGGTTCCACGTCGGGGATCAGATTCTGGTCCGTATCCTGTCGATAGATGCGCCGGATGTCCAGAATATCTCGGTGAAAGCCGATGTGAAGAGTGTCAACGGCAATACCAGCAAGGCCAACCTGGCCCGGTGCAAAATCCAGGGTAAATATGCTGGAACCGTAACCGATATTCATAAGGGGACAGTATTTGTGCGGCTTAGTATCGGCGTTAATGCGATTGCCCACTCCTGCTATGACAACCGGCTCCCCGGGAAAAAGGATGATGTCAGCTTCGTTGTTACCCGGATTGATGAGGAGCGGAATGTTGCGGTTGGGTTGATTTCAAGGATTATTAAGCAGAATATTTGAAAAATGAGGATATTAAGTTTTCCATACCCAATATAAACCATCTAAATTCATAACCAAACATTTATACAACAAAAGGCACGGAGTAATCCATGCCTTTTGTTGTATATTAATTATGTAAATGGCATTCTAACACCCCTCGAAAATAGATAATTCAGCCTCCACATAATCGGCAGAAATCCAGCCATTTTCCCTTGCCGATTTTTCGCCTTCTTCCAGTTGTACCATAAGTGCAACTGAAGCTCATAGTTTATCCAACTCTTCACTCTTTATGTTTACACATTCACCGTTGCTGGAATGATAATGGTGATCCAAGTACAATTTCAAATACACAACAGACTTTTTTTATGAAATAAATCTATAATTGCATTTTATAAAATTATGATGTATAATGAGTATATAAAAAGAGCAGCCGCCCACAAGGTGGAAGCCAGATTGTCAAGTTACGTCCTACATGAGGACGCGCCTATCCTGTTGGCTGACAGGGTAGGCATTTTTTATTTCTTATTATGCCTGTCTATGTAGGTCAGTAATGCGATCAGGAACGTGCCGCCCAAAAAAAGCAGACTTAAAATTTCAAATGTCCCCATTTCACATCACCTCCCTTCTTTTGTAAGATGGGAGGCTGCCACCCTGTACACGGTGCTCATATAGGAATCTTATCACAGGCCCGATAATTAATCAATCCCTTTGATTTCTTTGAATACATGGAATTTTCTCTAATAAAAGCAACATCACATGTCGCAAAAAGGCCCAGGAACCCCGCATACCACTGGCTTCCTGGACCTTTTTCAATTATTCAATTCTATAACATAATCCTATTCCTCTGAGACGGTTTATTCTGGTTTCAAAGCTCCAACCAGGCTTAGTACCCGATAGGCGTCCGTCAGGCCCTGAGCATAAAAATATTTCCTGCAGTTTCTCTGAAAAGCGCTGTCCAATTCTTCCAGCCGTGACACATCTTCCTTCAGGCCGTCATCCGCCTCCATACTGTAATGGACAATACGATCCCATGTCTCGCCACATTTCATATGTGTATCTTTGAGGTCTCCTTCTTCCAGAAACCGTCTTTCCCAAAACGCAATGACTTCATCTAACAGCGGATCGGCCAGTTTGGACTCTTTATCCGGATTAACAGGAGCATGGCTCCAGAACGTGCTGTACCCATCCATCAAATTGTAAAGCGTATACAGTCTGAGATTTTCAATCGGTATATAAAACTGGCACGCCTCCACTTCATCCGGGAAAAAAGAAACCATAAGCTCCTGATCCGATACCCCTCGCTTAAAGTAGACATCGATTCCATTGACATCATGTAATCGTTCGATTCTCTGGACTACACTCCCAGGCACCAGCATACTCATTAACACCTTAACTTCTCTATCCTGCATTTCTTCTGACAATATCCGATACTGCATTAGTTCTCCTCTCTGCATAACGCTACGATAAACTGTTTAAATTATACGATAAACAATATTAAATCACAACGAAAGAATGAAGTAAAATAAACGATATAACAGTATTAAGGGAGGCCCTGAATGATAAATATTACAGAACGAATCACAGCCCTGCGTCTGGAACGGAAGTGGTCGGAATACCAGCTTGCAGAAAAATCAGGTATTACCCAGTCCACCATATCCTCCTGGTCCAGGCAAAATGTTGTCCCCAGTATCCAGAACCTTGAAAAGATCTGTAATGCCTTCCAAATCACCCTCTCTCAATTTTTCCTGGAGGACGATTCACAGGCTATCTGTCTCACGGAGTCACAGAAATCCATGTTCCATGCCTGGAACCGTTTAACAGTAGAACAACAGACCACTCTTCTTCAGTTCATGAAGACAATCTGATACCTGGCCTACGGCCAGCTGTCTTCTGCTATCAATTCTACTTCGTTACCATCGACTCTGTATGTATACTGCTTCCAGCCAATTCCGTTGTCAAAACCTTTCATGCTCCTGTAAAATATAAGTGTCATCTCATTTGTGGGCGTATCATAATTAATTCGCCTATGTTCCCGCACTACTTCATCTGCAGTCTTATCTAACTGCTTTTTTAACCATACATGCTTTACCACCACACAGACCATAGTTTCTGTGTAGTCTCTGCCAGATGACCGGAGCTGGAAAACCACTCGGTACTCTGGTTTTAATGCTGTCCAGGCGATAACAAAAAAAGTCACGCCGACCATGATTCTTTTCCAGTATTTTTTCACCGCATCCCCTTCCATATCATTGCTAATCCGTACTTTTCACGTTATTCTCCTTCCTTTACATTCCATCCCCCTCTTTCCGATGCTGTTTTCTATGACTTTCGTACTTTTTTAGTCATCTTTGGGGTAATTTTACCTAATTTGTGTGATAGTGTCAATTAGTCATCTTTGGAATAATTTATTTGTAACAGGGGCGGTGAACAATTATGAAGATTTATCAATATCAGAAAAAAGCCAACATGTGCGGCGAAAATGTGAAGAAATACAGGCGGGAGCAAAAAGTTTCGCAAGTAGATTTGGCCGCCCGTATTCAGACCCATGGTGTAATACTGGAACAAAAATCCATCAGCCGCATTGAAGCTGGAACCAGGGTAGTTGCCGATTATGAATTATTCACTTTAAGCAAAGCTCTGAATGTCACCATTTATGATCTGCTCGGATTGCCGAATCCAAAATAATAGGGAATTTTGTCCCTGGCACAACTATGGCACTGAAATATCCCAAACTGGCACGGTTTTGCGATTTACACGGTAAATCCCATATGATAAAATTGGTATTGTGAAAATTAGTAAGCAGACCAAAGAAACGCAGGTTTCTGGCCCTCCAGCCAGGCCCGCGTTTTTTTATTGCCAGCAGAAAGGGGGGATTTTTTGAAACAGAAAGTATTTCAGACTTTAAAATCGGAGAAAGGGGAAGCGTCCTATATTGGCACCTTTGTTTATATCCTGGTCGCCGCTATTATGATCGCGTTTATCATCAATGTCTTTCAAGTGATCTCCGTAAAACAGCAGATGGATCACTTGGCCGATCAGCTGGTAAAGCAGATCCAGCTGAATGGAGGGGAGAACGATGACACCAACTCGCTTTTCACCCATCTTGCCAATCAGATATCCGGAGCCGAGGGCCTTACCTACGACGTGGATTCACCGGATGACACGGATCAGATTCAAATTGGCACACCGTTTTATGTTTCTGTTTCCGGCCGATGCCATCTGGGCGGTTTCTGGAAGCTGCGCCTGGTACCCATTACCATCCGGGCCAGCGGCGCAGGTGTGAGTGAACATTATTGGAAACCGAGGTGAATTTCATGATGCAGCGATTATACCGGGATGAGCGTGGCGACTTATCCTACTTTACTATTTTTGTCATTCTGGCCGTCAACATGCTCCTGGCCTTTGTCCTGCTGTTCGCAACGGTTAAAATCAATAGTATTAATATCCGGAATGCAGCCAAAATGGAGTTAAACAATGTCAGCGCCCGGATTTATGCCGATACGTTCCATTCCCAGCGTGAGGCGAATCTGGAGTCCTACATGAAGGATCTGCATTTGAGCCATTCCTATCAGGAAGCGCTCCGCGCGGACTTCATCAACAGCCTGAAGGATTGGATTGATATGGAGAATGACAATTATACCCTTCGGAACATACGGTTGGATTTTAACCAGTATGATGACAAAATTGAATACGTTTTTTACTGTGAGGCCCAATTCAAAATCCACATGTTTGGCAGGGCCTTTCCACCGGTTACACAGCGGATTGAGCTGACCGGTTCCCATCACACCAAATATTAAGATAATTTGTTGTTGGTTTTATGCGGCCGGTCCGTATATAGTATATATCAGCACATAGATAGGAGACGAGCTTATGAAAAAAGAAAAACAGAACCATTCCAATATAATAGCAGTTACCGCCTTATCCTTATTATGCATCGGCATTCTGGGAGGCGCCTTTCTTTTAAACCGGAGTCCGAAACCGGCATTTGAACCGGCCGCGTCTGAACCGGCCGCCGAAACCGTCACCTGGAGCGAACCTGAGACAAAACCGGCCGCCGCTTCTCTTCCAAAGGAGACTGAGGCACCCACACGGGAGTTATTGGAGGGAACTCCCAATGATGAAATACAGGTAGTGGAAAGTGAAGGCGATGAGGTTGAAATTGCCCTGACTCCGCCAGTAACAAAGCCAGCCAGGGAAATCCCAGAAACGCAATCACAGCCAGCCAAAAGCTGCCCGGATAAACCAACGCAGGCTCCAACAGAAGCGGCTCCGGATACGGAAGGACAGGAAGCTGCAGCTCCCGCTCCTTCAGCCGGCTCCCAGGAGCATGAAGGCCAGATATATGATCCCGTCTTCGGTTGGCTGACTCCTGGTGTTCCCCAGGCAGATATCCTGGATAACGATGGGGACGTGAATAAACAGATCGGTTACATTGAATAGGTAAAGACAAGAAAGGCTTAGGGAATCCACCTGAGCCTTTTTCTATGAGAGGAGAACATTGAATTATGAAACGAATCTTTTGGCATATCCTTCTGTTTACCCTCCTCCTTACGCTGGTCTACCCTGTGCAGGTCTTTGCAGCCGGGGATGGCAATATGGACGGAGGCGGTTCCGAAATGGGACAGGGGACTGCCCAGAACTTCTGGTCCCCGGGTAATGACGGCGTCCGCATTACAGTGGTAAATGCAGAAACAGGGGAAGCAGCGGCTCCCTCTGTTGATTTTTCCAATAAGTCGTTCTCGAAGCCCATCTTTCATTTCGAGAAACACAGTAAGCTGGACTACCGGGCCGGAGCTGCCCTTAACCCGATACAGGGGAATTATCTTTATCATATACCGGCCGCTACTATCCCTTATATTATGACGAGCAATACCCATCCGGCCAATATCCAGGCAATCCGGCAATACTTCTGTTCGGAATTTGCGGCAAAAATGATATCCGATGCAACCGGCCTGGAATATGAAACGCTGATCGGCGGCGATTATAAACTTGTGATTGAGCCAATCTGCTATTTTACCTACCAGGGTAATTTTTGCGCCATGACGGCCACCGAAGCCGCCATGTATAACCAGTTAAGCGGCGGCGCACTCGTATCCATGCTGCCGAATGTCATCCAGAAAAACCTGCCGCTTGCTATTTTCCTGGAAAAAGATGATCTGGGCTTTCCGGCCTGGACTGGTCCCACCAACGAACGGGTAACGGATGAGCAGATTATCGCGGCCCTGGGAATCGGCATCGTAAGCTATAAAGATCTGCCTGCGCCTGAGATTGAGGCCCCTGATGTTGTATACCGCGTCGATACCGATGTCATCACCAGTATTACTCTTAACTCCAAAAGGCGTCTGACTCCGAGCAGCCCCGGAAAGGTAACCTTTTACATCAAAGACCGGACCTACCGTGTTACCAATATTGTCATGCCTTCCTACAGCTCCCAGGTTGTCTGGGTGAAGTGGCATACTCCGTCCACCCCCCAGGACATCCGTATCCGGGTCAGCGCGTCATCCGGAAATACATCTGAGACGGAATTTATCGCCCGGATTGAGTCCCTGGATGAAAACCCGCCGCCTGATCCGCAGGCCACAGACACGAATCCGCGTTTTACCATGCCTTCCCTGCCGAGGGATTCGCAGAAGACGTCCGCTTCCTGGAGTGTCTGGTACGCCTACTGGGTGTCGGATTTCTGTGATGAGGGACACGATCACGGCGATTGGGAATATGACGCCAATTACTATTATGCCTCCCTGGACGGGGATATGGAGCTGTGGCCGGATGACATTGTGCCGACTGCTTCCGGCAAGAACATGAAAAGCGGATATGGAGTAAAAGAAAACGCAAACGCGCGTTTATCCTCCAATGCTCCGTCAAGCCATTACACCACGGCCCAAACTGCAGTATCCTACTTTTCCGAGTTCAAATATCAGACATACTGGCGGCTCCTGTCCCGCAGGCAGAATGGTTTAAACTCCACGTTCCAGTTTAAGGAGAATCCCTATTCCACGTACAACCGAAACGTCCATTTTTCTCCTGTGTGGTATCCAGATCACAGCGACTATACGGTTTACACCCGGATCATAGATGCATGGACCCCAGCCGGTATGCTGTCCGTGAATGTCAATGATTCCGTAGACATCAATGGCAGCCTGTTTGACGATTGGGTGCGCCCATATAGCTTCACATATATGCGTGAAGCGTGGGATAGATAAAAATCTGCCTTTGGCAAGGCAGTGGGCAAGGTACTGACTGCCCATCGTTATCAACTCAGCCTGCGGGGAAACCCATAAGGTGACAACAGCATGTTTGAAAAGGCATAATTCCACAAGTCACTATGTGGCGAATGAATGTCGAAACGAAAAGCTGCGTATAAGGATAAAAGCTGGATTGCTTGAACGATAGTCAGAGGTGTTGAATCGAAGGCTATGGCGGAAAGTGACTATGAACGCCATACGGTTATAGGTGGATTCCTATGCCAGTCGGGAAATCACAAGTACCCTTAACCGACCGACTGCAATAAGCAGAAAATGACGAAAGTCGTATCCGAGAACGCAGTAAGCCATGTTTTATCTATTCTAAATGGGGATTGCCTAAGTTGGAACGCAGAACGCTCTGCTATGGGATTTAGTCCCTGAATATCCGATATGGCAACGGAGCTCTGGTAGTAGTCCGGGCAAGGGAAAACCTTGTACATGGCGAAGCAGAGCAGATTACCTTCAATACTAAAATATTAGAAAGGTGCGTGAGGCATTTGAGAAATCCGATTGAAGTATTGAAAACTCTACAAGAGAAAGCAGGCAACGAGAACTATCAATTTGAACGCCTGTACCGAAATCTGTACAACGAGGAGTTTTTCCTATTGGCATACGGAAATCTCTCTGCAAAAGAGGGAAATCTGACCAAGGGAACAGACGGCGCCACAATAGACGGAATGGGAATGGAGCGGATTCGCAAGCTGATTGAAAGCCTGCGGAACCACAGTTACCAGCCGTCCCCTGCGAGACGTGCCTATATCCCAAAATCTAATGGAAAACGGCGTCCGTTAGGCATACCCTCTGTTGACGATAAGCTGGTGCAGGAAGTTGTGAGGTTAATTCTCGAAAGTGTGTATGAAAGCAATTTTTCTGAACATTCGCATGGTTTTAGACCGAACAGGAGCTGTCACACGGCACTGACCCAGATTCAAAGAAACTTCACAGGGGTTAAATGGTTCATTGAGGGGGACATCAAAGGTTATTTTGACACCATCGACCACCATATCCTTGTGGATATTTTAAGAAAGCGCATAAAGGACGAATACCTAATCTCGCTGATATGGAAATTTCTGAAAGCCGGATACTTAGAAGACTGGAAATTCAATCCTACCTATTCCGGCACTCCGCAAGGCTCGGTCATCAGTCCAATACTTGCCAATATCTACCTTAACGAATTCGATACCTATGTTGAAGAATACATAGAGAAATTCAACCGTGGTAAAAGACGTGAAAGAAACAGTGAGTATCGCTTTTATAGTGATGGCGCATCGAAACTGAGGGTAAAGTACCGCGGGTTATGGGAAATAATGACAGCCGATGAAAAAGAAAAAGCCAAATGTGAAGTAAATGAGCTCATGAAAAAAGCAAAACAGATTCCAGCTATGAATCCGATGGACAGCAATTACCGCCGTCTGCTCTATTGCAGGTATGCGGATGATTTTATTTGCGGAGTAATCGGAAGCAAGGAAGATGCAGAAACCATCAAGGCTGATTTTAGCCGGTACCTGAAAGAAAAGCTGGGACTGGATATGTCGGAAGAAAAGACACTGATTACACACTCAAACGAAAAAGCGGCGTTCCTTGGCTACGAAATCGCTGTTTCCAGAAGCAATGAATACAAAAAGATAAGCAACGGACAGAAGGCAAGAACCTTTAATGGGCGTGTTCATCTATTTATGCCACATAATAAATGGGTTAAGAAGCTGACCAGTTGCGGAGCAATGGAAATCAAACAGCAGGACGGCAAAGAAATATGGAAACCGCAGGCGAGGAAAGACCTCATCAACAAAGAGCCGATTGAAATCCTAAGCATTTACAATGCCGAAATTCGTGGGCTGTACAATTATTATTGTTTGGCAAGCAACGTATGCAAGCTGCAGAAATATTACTACATCATGGAATACAGCATGTACCAGACGTTTGCAGCGAAGTACCGTGATAATTTGCGGAAAACGATTAACAAGCATACCCGAAACGGCGTGTTTGGTGTCAGCTACACTACAAAAACCGGCAACGAGAAACGGGCGACATTCGTGAAAGGAAGCTTCCAAAAACGGACTGTCAGCTTAGATTACAGTGATGAAATCCCCTCTTATCCTGCCGCAAAATATAGTCGGAAAAACGGCTTAATTGAGCGGTTACAGGGTGGAAAATGTGAACTATGCGGACAGCAGACCGACAATGTAAAAGTTCATCATGTCAGGAAGCTGAAAGAATTAGCCGGTATGAAAGAATGGGAAAGAAAAATGGTTCAGATGAACAGAAAAACTCTGGTTGTTTGTAATACCTGTTATGGAAACATAACAGGCAAGTAAAGGTAGAGGGTAATTGGAGAGCCGTATACGTCGAGAGGCGTAAGTACGGTTCGGGGGCGAGTATCTGGAAATCTGCCGTGGCAACACGGTAAGGCGCCGGGTGCTTAGCCTACTATACTAACCGGGAATAGCCTTCCGGTACTTTTCTATGAAACGCTGGTTTTCTGTGCCATTACCGGCTTTGCTGTTTACGATCTGTTTCATAAACGGGTGCCTGACCGGGCGCTCGTTTTATTTTGTCCGGCCGCGCTTGCCGCTCCCTTTGTGCTAAACGCCGGTTCCTTAAACTGGCAGATGGTTTCTGTAGCCTGGCTCGCTTCCCTTGCAGGGGCGGCGGCCGGCTTTGGTATCCTTCTCACAGCCGCTCTTGTCTCTAAGGACGGCACCGGCGTGGGGGGAGGGGATATCAAGCTGGCTGGAATCATGGGATTTATTTACGGTATGAACCGTATGGCCGCGATTCTGCTGACTGCCGCCGCCCTGGCCGCCATTGCTGTGCTTCTCACCAGAAGAAACCATAGGAATGAAAATCTGGCGATTCCATTTGTTCCCTTTCTTGCCATGGGAAATCTGGTCATTGCCGCAGCTTTGAAATTTTAAATCAGGAGAGATAAACATGAGATTAAATAACCGTTTTTTATTTGGGCTGCTTAGCCTGCTGCTGGCAGCCATCATTGCTTTTATAGCCCTTCCCACCATTGCCAGACAGACCAACGGCAAAACTGAAATCGTCCGCGTGTCGGCGCCTATTTTAAAGGGTGCTGTTATCACGGATAAAAGTGTGGAGCTGGCAGAGGTAGGAAGCTATAACCTGCCTGCAAATCTTGCCCGCTCCACGGAGGATGTGACAGGGAGGTATGCTGTCACGGATTTAATGGAAGGAGATTATATACTTTCCTCAAAGATCAGCGCACTTCCCCTCACCTCGGATATTGCGCTGAATGATATCCCGTCCGGAAGGGTGGCTATTTCTCTAAGCATTAAAACTTTGGCCTCCGGTCTGTCTGACAAGCTTCAGGCAGGTGATATTGTGCGTATTTACCACTTTCTTGAAACAGCGAGGGAAATACCGGAGCTGCGCTTTGTAAGGGTTTTATCTGTCACCAGTGCTGACGGAATCAATATAGACAACACAAAGGAACCCACGGAGGACGAGGAAAAGCAGCAATCTGCAACCGTCACCGTCATAGCAGCTCCCGAACAGGCCCGTATCATCACAGAGCTGGAAAATGACGGAGTTGCCCATGTTGCCCTTATCTCCCGCAATAATGAGGAGTTGGCGGCGGAATTGCTTGCAAAGCAGGATCAGTTGCTTTCAGACCTCGGTTCACCGGAGACGCCGGAAACAACGGTGGAAAACAGCAAAGGAGCATACCTATGGCAAAAATAATTACCGTATGGGGCAGCCCAGGCAGCGGAAAATCTATGTTCTGCTGTATGCTCGCCAAGGCCCTGACAAGAGATAAAAGAAAAGCCATCATCGTCAATGCGGACAACAGTGTTCCCATGCTGCCGGTATGGCTGCCGGAGCAGCTTGTCCCTGCTAATGCTTCAATCGGACAGGTTTTAAGCAGTGTGGAGATTGACACTGCCCTGACAGCCAGCCATGTGACGGTGCTGAAAGCCTATCCCTTTATCGGACTCATGGGCTATTGCGCCGGCGAAAATCCGTTGAGCTATCCGGAGATAAAATATGATATGGCTGTGGGACTGATTATGGCAGCGTCAAAGCTGGTTGATTTTGTCATTCTGGACTGCAGCTCAACCATGACAAATGTATTCACGCCGGCTGCCATTGAATCCGGCGATCTGGTTGTCCGTATCCTGACTCCGGATTTAAAGGGGATTCACTACCTAAAGGCCCATCAGCCCCTGCTGGCAGACAGCAGGTTTCGCTATGACAGGCACATGACCTTTGCCGGCCTTGCCCGTCCTTTCCATGCCATTGACGAGATGGGACATCTCATAGGCGGCTTTGACGGCCTGTTGCCATATGGCAAAGAGATTGACCGCTGTGCCACAGAGGGCGGCATGTTTCAGGCAATCAGCTACTGCAATCAAAAATACACGGCCTCTCTGAATAAAGTGCTGGAAGGGCTGGAACCAGAGAAAGAGGAAAACCAGCCGGAGGATATGCCGGAGCACAGACAGGAGGAGTGCGCGGATGAACAATTTAAATGACATTTTCTTTGCCCCGGCAGCCAATGATAATTTGACATATGATCAGATTCTCGAAGATGTCCAACGGTATTTTTCAGAAAACCATGCTTCCACGATTGCAGAGGCCGGCGAAGAGCATACCGATAAGGCTACCACTGTTTTAAAGGAGCTGATGGAACAGTATATCGTCAAACGGAAGTATACGGCTGACGGGCTGACAACAAAGGAGCTCTGCGAAAAGCTCTATGAAGATATGGCAGGCTACTCCTTTTTAAATCAGTGGATTTATAAGCCGGGCGTTGAGGAAGTGAATAGTGCGACACGTTCCTAGCTGAAAAGGTTAGGCACCAAACGTAAGAATGTAA
>ERZ773148.179-NODE-179-length-53813-cov-21.217791_pt1 | contig 53813 bp, 32 predicted proteins | sample MGYA00580846_ERZ773148 | MGnify/ENA primary metagenome ERZ773148 (study PRJEB29015, sample SAMEA2737879) | human gut metagenome | biome: human gut; feature: human-associated habitat; material: faeces | place: China | collected 2012 ... | reverse complement strand
GTGTCAAGTCAATCTGCAGCGTGCCTCGATCATCGGCACGACCCGCATAGAGCCGCTCGCCCGTCATGCTGTGTAGCGTCACCTCGCTGGCAGGCGCTACACCCTCCACGATGACATAGTCAGTCGCTGGATTCGGGTAGAGCTGGGTCTCTTGCGTGACGGTCGTCTCCACGCCTGTGTGATCCACAAACGTCGCCTTGACCTCCGTTTCGCCCTCGACCACAAAGCTCTTGGTAGCAAGGATGTCCGTACCATTGGCCGTCAGCTCCGTCAGTACGCACTGCGCATTCTTGCCCGTAGCCTTGACCGTCAGAGTCGTACCATACGGCACTGCCTTGAGGTCTACTGGCTCAACGATTGTGATATCTCCATGCTCGTTGCTGGTCAGCGTCACAGCAAACGTCTTCTTCGTGAAGGTCGCCTTAACCTCGAGAGCCTCCTTGACAGTTACCTTCTTGGTAGCAAGGATGTCCGTACCATTGGCCGTAAGAGCTGTTAGCTCGTAACCCGTAGCGGGTGTAGCTTCTATGGTCAGCTCCGTATCGTAAAGCACAGCCTTCAAGTCATCTGCACCCGTAGCTGAGAGCGTACCCTCGCCCTCCTTGGTTAGAGAGACAGCAAAGACCTTCTTCGCGAAGGTTGCCTTGACGGTTAGGTTGCCAGTCACGACTACCTTCTTGGAAGCTGTGATATCCGTACCACCAGCCGTAATGGATACGAGTTCGTAACCCATAGCAGGTGTCGCATTGATGGTTAACTCCGTGCCGTAAGCAACTGCGTTGAGGTCGCTGGCACCCGTTGCGGAGATCGTACCCTCGCCCTCCTTGGTTAGAGAGACGGCGAAGCTCTTCTTAGCAAAGGTTGCCTTGACGGTGAGGTTGTCTGTCACAACTACCTTCTTAGTCGCTGTGATGTCAGTACCATTAGCCGTAATGGATACGAGTTCATAGCCTGCAGCTGGCGTAGCGTTGATGGTCAACTCTGTGCCGTAAGCGACAGAGTTGAGGTTGCTGGCACCCGTTGCGGAGATTGTACCCTCACCCTCCTTCGTTAGAGAGACTGCGAAGCTCTTCTTCGTGAAGGTTGCCTTGACGGTCAGGTTGCCCTCGACAACGACCTTCTTCGTAGCGAGGATATCCGTTCCGTTGGCCGTGAGAGCTGTTAGTTCGTAACCCTCGGCTGGCGTAGCGTTGATGGTCAACTCTGTGCCGTAAGCCACAGCATTGAGATCATCTGCACCAGTCACGTCAACTTTGCCCTCACCCTCCTGTGTCTGTGTGATAGCAAAGTGCTTGATGCTAAAGGTCGCCCGAATCTCCGTTGCACCCTTGACGATAAAGTTCTTCGTAGCGAGGATGTCCTTCCCGTTAGCTGTGAGAGCGGTCAGTTCGTAGCCTGCAGCTGGCGTCGCTGTAACTGTTAGCTTCGTACCGTAAGGCACCGCCTTCAGGTCGTCTGATCCAGTTGCGTCTAGATCGCCTACACCATCGTGGATTAGTGTCACAGCAAAGCTCTTCTTCGTGAAGGTCGCCTTAACTTCGACAGCCTCTTTGATAGTCACCTTTTGGGAAGCGAGGATGTCTGTACCATTGGCCGTGAGCGCAGTGAGCTCATACCCCTCAGCAGGTGTAGCAATGATAGTTAACTCTGTGCCGTAAGCCACAGCATCGAGATCATCTGCTCCCGTAGCAGTGACCATACCCTCGCCCTCCTTGGTTAGCGTAACGACAAAGGAGCGCGTCGTAAAGACCGCCTCGATGGTGGTCTCCTTCTTGATCGTCACCTTCTTCGTCTCTATGATGTTGATACCACCAGCAACTAGAGCGGTGAGCGTACTGCCCTCAGCAGGCGTAGCCTCGATCGTTAGCTCGGTGCCGTAGGGGACTGCGTTGAGATCGTCTGCACCTACAGCCTTGATCGTTCCCTTACCACGCTTCTCTAGAGAGACTTTAAAAGTTTTCTGAATAAAGATGGCCCGAATGATCAGATCCTCGTTGACCACTACCTTCTTCGTGTCAAGAATGTTTTTATCGTTGGCGGTTAGCTTGGCCAGCTCGTACCCCTCGGCAGGTGTCGCCGTGACGGTCAGCTCCGTGCCAGGTGCTACAGCCTCTAGGTTGTCCGCTCCGGAGACGTAGAGCGTACCCTCGCCTAGCTTGATTGGGGTTACGTTGTATGCCTGCAGGGTGAAGGTTGCCTTAACCTCCGTCTTTTCCGTAACCTTAAAGCGCATCGTCTCGAGGATGTCCTGACCATTAGCGGTCAGCTTAGTCAACTTGTAGCCATCAGCTGGGGTAGCGACGACCGTCAGCTCCGTACCGTAGGGTACAGCGTTGAGGTTGTCTGCCCCTATGAAGGAGATCGACCCACCACTAGTTGAAGATGCGGTGACTGCAAAGACAGGGTTGTCTGCACCCGTATAGTCGTACCAAGTGTTGCCATTATAGTCTCGTGTAAATTGAGTCTTCCATCCCTTAGCTTGGGCGGTAGCTACATGCACAGCGAGACAAATGTTTCCCTCTTCCTTCGCATCATAGTCGCAAAAGACTCTAAATAGTCCTACACCCTTACCTTGCAGATTTGGTAAGCTGTTGACCAGATTCGTCATTTCACGCACTTTGATTTGATTTCGGTAGCACGTCAACGAGACTAAGCTTGTACAACCAGACAGCTCTATTTTCCTCAAGAGGTTTCTACTACAGTCCAAAGCTGTCAAAGCGATATGATTTGAGAGATCCAAGCTGGTCAGTTGATTGCTTCCGCAATCAAGCGACATCAAGGAAGTACAGCCCGATACATTCAAGCTAGTCAGTTTATTGCCCAAGCAATCAAGCTCTGTCAAAGAGATACAGTCTGACAGCTCCAAACTGGTTAGTTGATTGATCCGGCATTGAAGTTTTGTCAAGGCGGTACAGCCCGATAGGTCCAAGCTGGTCAGTTGATTTTCCCGGCAGTCAAGCGTTGTCAAGGCGGTACAGCCCGACACATTCAAGCTAATCAGTCGATTACCTTCGCAATCAATCTTTGTCAAGGCGATACAGTCCGAGGCATTTAAGCTAGTCAGTGGATTCCTAGGGCAGTCAAGCGTTGTCAAGGCAGTACAGCCAGACACATCTAGGTCGGTCAGTTGATTATTAATGCACTCAAGCGTTTTCAAGGCGGTACAACCCGACACATTCAAGCTAGTTAGTTGATTGCTGGAGCATTTAAGTTCTTTCAAGGCGGTACAGCCCGAAAGGTCCAAGCTGGGCAGTTGATTGCTACTGCAATCAAGCTTTGTCAAGGAGGTGCAGCTCGAAAGGTCTAAGTTGGCTAGTTGATTCCAGTAGCAAGCAAGTTCTGTCAAGGCAGTATTCTTTAACAGGTCCAAGCTGGTCAGTTGATTACTTCCGCAATTAAGCGATTTCAAGTTGATGTTTTTTGAGACATCCAAGCTGGTTAGTTGGTTATTTCTGCAACTAAGCTCTGTCAAGGCGGTACAGCTTGAGACATCCAAGCTGGTCAGTTGATTGCTGGAGCAGTTAAGCTTTGTTAAGGTAGTGCACCCCGAGACATCCACGCTGGTGATCTTTCCATTTTCCCAAGAAAATTCTTTTAGCGATTTGCAATTAGAGAAGTTTACACTAGTCAATGGATTAACTTCGCAGTCAAGCTCTGTCAAAACGGTACAGCCCGATAGGTCCAAGCTTGTCAGATGATTGTAAGAGCAGTCAAGCTTTGTCAAGGCAACACGTCCCGAGACGTCCAAGCTGGTCAGTTGATTCTGCCCGCATCCAAGCTCTGTCAAAGCAGTACAGACGGAAACGTCCAAGTTGGTCAGTTGATTGCGGAAACAGTCAAGCTTTGTCAAAGAGATACAGTCTGACAGATCCAAGCTGGTCAGTTGATTACCTTTGCAGCTAAGTTCTGTCAAGGAGGTACAACCTGAGACGTCCAAGCTGGTCAGTGAATTCCACCCGCAATCAAGCTTTGTCAAAGAGCTGCAGTCTGACAGATCCAAGCTGGTCAGTTGATTCCATGTGCAATCAAGCGATGTCAAGGAGGTGCAGCCCGAGACATCCAAGCTGGTTAGCTTGCCTCTATTCCATGATAACTTCTTCAGCGACTGGCATCCCGAAAGATTGATACTAGACAGAGGGTTGCCTCCGCAGTCAAACTCTTTCAAAACGGTACAGCCCGATAGGTCCAAGCTGGTCAACTGATTGCCGTAGCAGTTAAGCTCTGTCAAGGCGGTATAGCCCGAGACATCCAAGCTGGTCAGTCGATTGCCTCCGCACTCAAGCGTTGTCAAGGCGGTGTTCTTTGATACATCCAAGCTGGTCAGCTCATTGTAGCCGCAGTCAAGCTTTGTCACATCGCCTCGGATGGAGACCGTTTGACTCGTGAGGGTGTAGAGCCTACTTCCGTCCGTTCCGTCATACTCTTTAACGCCAGTGATTGACACATAGCCATTTGCCTTGATACCGAGACTGATCGTTTCTCCGGCTTTTTTGGAGGTGGTCATGGTGATGACACCTTCGGCGAGGAGGGAGGTGGAGGTGAGGAGCGTGCCGAGGAGGACGAAGAGCCAGATGCGTAGTTGTTTGCTCATAGCGTAACTAGAGATTAGATGTTAGAGATTAGATGTTAGAAGAGGGGGGGGAGCTGTGATGGCTCTGCCGTGTGAGTTATATTTTCTGCGAAGTTATACCTTTATTTTGAATTGAGCAAGGGGGAGAGACTAGAGATTAGAAGTTAGAGGTTAGAGATTAGAGGTTAGAGGGGGATCGGAGCTATCTGAGGGATCTGAGGTGTCGGAGCCATCGGAGGGAGGCGAACGAATAGCTCGCATCGTAAAAGCTGGGCATCGTAACTTTTAACGGGGACGGACGCTCGACCACTAGATACTCTCGAGCGTCACTACAGATTGGGGTTACAGCGTTTGATGAGTGGAATTGTCGTGCTGACGTAGCTTGTGTAGGGGCGGACCTATGTGTCCGCCCGCAGAATAGACTGCGCTCAGGTGAGGACGGGCGGACACACAGGTCCGCCCCTACAGAGGGTGCCGTCTCTCTAATTTTCGTACCTTTGCAGGTGGAGCTGTGGCTCGGAGGGCTGTACTTACTGTGTAGCGCTTTCGGTCACATACGCCATTTTACTGATCACGCAAACGTAATTAATCCCTAGAATCGTTATGGACGACTCCTTACCGCCGAGTGAGCCTCGAAGTCTCTCGTGTAGACCTCCTCTACTGCGGAGCCTACGCCCTAGCGTCTGCCTAGGGGTTCCCAACGCCTAGATCTACTTGACTAGGTACCGCATAGGAGCAGGAGGTCTCTTAAGTTTCACCTCCTACCAATTACCCCTTAAGAGCCATAGATATTATGCGGAAGTTTTACCTACCCAAGCAGCAGTTTACTCAAGTCGACACCCTAGAGCCACATACGTGGGTCAAAGTGGTGCAGCCTACCTCGGAGGATATAGACTATCTCTGCGACGAACTGGGCATCCCCGACGGCTTCATCGGAGATACAGCGGATAGCGATGAGCGCCCTCGTACGGAAGAGGAGGATGGCTGGCGACTCACCATCATACGTATCCCGATTGAGACACCCGAGGGTACGACCCCTTACAACACGGTCCCCATCGGTGTCATCTCGCACCTTGAGAAGCAGCTCGTTGTCACGATCTGCTACCACCGCACAGACCTCATCCCCGACTTCATCCAGCACAACCAGCGCAAAGGCATCTCGGTCGATACGGATATAGACTTTATCCTCCGGCTCATCATGAGCTCGGCCGTATGGTTCCTCAAGTACTTGAAGCAGATCAGCTTCTTGATCCTAGAGACCGAGGAGGCACTGGAGAAAAGCATTCGCAACGAAGACCTCCTACGGATGATGCGTCTGCAGAAGTGCTTGGTCTACTTCAACACTTCCATACGAGGCAATGAGTCGGTCATCGGACGCTTTAAGGTGAGCCACTATGAGCAGTATGATGCCGACCTGGCGGAGGACGTCGCTATCGAGCTCAACCAGGCGTACAACATGGTCAATGTGTACAGCGATGTAATGAACGGGACGATGGATGCCTTCGGCGGGATCATCAACAACAACATCAATACGATCATGCGCCGCATGACTAGTATCTCGATGATCCTGATGCTCCCTACGCTGGTCGCCTCTCTGTATGGTATGAACGTCGATCTGCCGTGGGCTGAGCATCCGTTGGCCTTTATAGGGATTATGGTGGTCTGCTTGATCTTCTCGGCGATTGCCTTCTGGCTCTTTAAGCGCATCCACTGGTTCTAGCTCCAGACGCTCTAGACGTTTATGCTACTAGATACGAGTAGTACCCAGGTCTTTTACGCCTTTCTGATTACCCTCTGGGCGGGTCTCTCTACCGGCATCGGGAGTGCTCTAATCTTCTTTACCAAGCGCACCAACCGCATCTTCCTATCGGTCTCGCTGGGCTTTTCGGCGGGCGTGATGGTTTATGTCTCTTTTGTGGAGCTCTTTCGCTCTGCTGAGACGACGATGACGCCGTTCTATGGAGAGCGACTGGCGACGCTCTATGCTACGCTCGCTTTCTTTGCGGGGGTGGCGTTGATCGGTATCATCGACCGGCTGATCCCGGAGGCGGAAAACCCTCACGAGCTGCCCGACCAGAGTGCTGTGCGCAGCCTTCAGAATGAACCCGCCCAAACAACTACCGCGCACGAGCAGAGCCTGCTACGTACCGGCATGGTCACGGCGATAGTCCTGGCGATCCACAACTTCCCCGAGGGTATGGTCACCTTTATGTCTGCGCTGACCGATCTCTCGTTGGCACTGCCGATAGCTATCGCTATTGCGCTGCACAACATCCCGGAGGGTATCTCGGTCGCTATCCCTATCTACCACGCTACGGGCAATAAGCGCAAAGCCTTCTTTCTCTCGCTCGCATCGGGTCTAGCCGAACCTATCGGTGGCTTGCTGGGCTTCTTGCTCTTGCGTCCTTTCCTGACCCCGACGGTGATGGGCTGTTGCTTTGCGATGATTGCGGGCATTATGGTGTACATCTCCTTTGACGAGCTACTCCCTGCTGCGGAGCGGTTTGGTCACCACCATACGGCACTCTACGGGCTCATCGGAGGTATGGCGTTTATGGCACTCAGCCTGCTGCTGCTCTAGCTGTTGGCTGGAGCTATCAGAGCTATCGGAGCTATCAGAGCTATCGGGACTCTAATCTCTAACCTCTAATTTCTAATCTCTAACTTCTAACCTCTAATCTCGATGTGCTTGTTTTTGTGTACTTTTGTGCTAGTGGAGGCTGGCGCATAGCGTATCGGTCTCTGCGAGACAAGCTAAAAAAGATAGATATAGAAATAGGTAGCATCAGATTATGTACAGAACGCATACGTGTGGAGCTCTGCGTGCCTCTGACGAGGGGCAGCAGGTGACGCTCGCGGGTTGGGTCGCTAAGATTCGTCGCATGGGAGCTATGACCTTCCTCGACTTACGTGATAGATATGGCATTACGCAGATCTTCTTTGATGAGTCGCATCAGGGACTCCTCAGTGAGGTGGGGCGCGAGTGGGTGCTGGCGGTGACGGGTACCGTACGCCTGCGCAGTAGTGTCAATGAGAAGATCCCCACGGGACAGATCGAGATCCTCGCAGATCGTATGGAGGTACTGAATCGTGCCGACACGCCTCCCTTTACGATCGAGGATGTGAGCGACGGTGGCGATGACCTGCGTATGAAGTACCGCTACCTAGACCTACGTCGTAGACCCGTGCTAAGCAATATAGAGCTGCGTCACCGTATGACGATGGAGACGCGACGCTATCTCGACGGGCTCCACTTCCTAGAGATCGAGACACCGATGCTGATCGGCTCGACTCCCGAGGGTGCGCGAGACTTTGTGGTGCCTAGTCGTATGAATCCAGGGCAGTTTTACGCATTGCCTCAGTCGCCACAGACCTTCAAGCAGCTACTGATGGTCGCGGGCATGGATCGCTACTTCCAGATCGTGAAGTGCTTTAGAGATGAGGATCTACGTGCCGATCGTCAACCGGAGTTTACGCAGATAGACTGCGAGATGAGCTTCGTGGAGCAGGACGACATCTTGAGCACCTTCGAGGGGCTGGCGAAGCATCTCTTTAAGGAGATCCGAGGCATTGACCTCCCTACACCACTACGACGCATGACTTGGTACGAGGCTATGGATCGCTATGGTAGCGACAAACCCGATCTGCGCTTCGGGATGGAGATCGCAGAGGTGACGGAGACGATACAGGGGCATGGCTTTGGCGTAGTTGATGATGCTAAGTACATTGGTGCTATCGTGGTCACGGGCAAGGCGGACTACACACGTAAGCAGATCGACCAGCTGACCGACTTTGTCAAGCGTCCACAGGTGGGTGCCAAGGGATTGCTCTGGCTACGCTATCAGCCTGATGGAACGATGAAGAGTAGCTTCGACAAATTCCTCGATGCTGACCAACTCAAAGCACTGGCCGATAAGCTGTCTATGCAGCCTGGCGACATAGCCTTCCTGATCTCTGGGGACAAGCGTCCAGCACAGAAGCAGCTGGGCACGCTACGTCTACACGTTGCCTCTGAGCTGGGCCTGATGAAGCCGGGGCACTATGAGTGTCTCTGGGTGGTCGACTTCCCGCTACTCGAGTGGGACGAGGAGACGCAACGCTACTATGCGATGCACCACCCCTTTACGGCTCCAAAGCCTGAGGATCAGGATCGTCTCGAGAGCGACCCTGGTAGCGTCCGTGCGGATGCTTACGACATGGTGATCAATGGTGTCGAGGTCGGCGGTGGCTCTATCCGTATCCACGATGCGGAGCTACAGGCGCGTGTCTTTGCGGCACTAGGCTTTACGAAGGAGCGTGCCGAGGAGCAGTTTGGTTTCTTGATGAATGCCTTTAAGTATGGTGCACCTCCTCACGGTGGTATCGCCTTCGGACTGGATCGCTGGGTATCGCTCATGGCGGAGCTGGACTCGATACGTGACTGTATCGCCTTCCCGAAGAACAATTCGGGCCGTGATGTGATGATCGATGCGCCTGCACGACTAGATCCCGAGCAGCTCGACGAGCTACACCTGACTGTGCGGGAGACACTATAATATATAGGAGTCCTTATGGTCACGATAGGAGATGTAGTTCGTACGGTAGAGGCGTGCTATCCGCTGAGCTATCAGGAGAGCTACGACAACTCGGGTCTTCAGGTGGGTGATGTGACGCAGCCGCTGCGTGGTATCATGCTGGCTGTGGAGACGACCGAGGCGGTACTCGAGGAGTGCCTGCAGCGTGGGTGCAACCTGCTCATATCGCATCATCCGATCCTCTTTCGAGGGCTTAAGCGGATCACGCCCGCGACTTACCAGGAGCGTTGCGTGGCTTTTGCCTTGAGAAACAATATCGCTATCTACGCCTGTCATACTTCGGCAGACAATGAGATGACGCAAGGCGTGAATCACTATCTGGCCAACCTGATCGGTCTCAAGCGTGAGGGTAGGCGACCGATGATGCCTCAGCGAGGCCGCTTCTACAAGTTGCAGACTTTCATCCCGCACAGTCATGCCGATGCGCTACGCACTGCATACGAGGAGGCGGGCATTGGCTCCCTGGGTGGTTATACCGGCTGTAGTTATAGTTGCTCGGGGGTAGGGCGCTTCCGCCCAGGAGCTGAGACGCATCCGACCATTGGTACACATGGCTCTATGGAGGCGGTCGAGGAGGAGATGATCTCCGTGCTCGTGCCACAGGAGCGACTCTCGCAAGCCCTCACGACACTCGTAGCGTCGCATCCCTATGAAGTGCCAGCCTACGAGGTAATCCCGATCGTGATGGATCACCCGACGAGTGGGTTAGGGGTCATAGGCGAACTGCCTAGTGCGCTGACGCCGCAGGAGCTGCTAGAGCATCTATCTACGCTGCCAGCCGTGGAGCGCATCGCCTACTCAAATCCCCCCACGCAACCGATCCGCCGCATAGCACTCTGTGGAGGCAGTGGCGGTGGTCACGAGTTCATCGGAGAGGCTATGCGCTCAGGCGCAGAGGTCTATATCACAGGTGAGGCCAAGTACAACGATTATCTTGACGTGCAGGGGCGTCTCTGGCTGATCACGCTAGGGCACTTCGAGAGTGAGCACTGCACACGCACCATGCTCTATGATGCATTGTCGGATAAATATCGTAACTTTGTCATCCATACGTCAGATGCTGACACCAATCCTATTCACTATTTCTAAGCAATACCATCTATGAGCATTAATACAACGACCCACGAAGTAGCCGAGCGTAGTATCCGGGAGAAGCTCATCGCCCTCAAGCGTCTACAGGAGACGCTCACCAGTATTGACAAGATCAAACTACTACGAGGCGAGCTACCCCAAGCTATCGAAGATCTAGCGGACGAAATCGAGGGACTGAAGACACGCTTAGAGAAGTACAACGCTGCTGCCAAAAAGCTCTCACAGTCGGTCAGTGGTGAGAATCAAAAGATCGCTACGGCAACCGATAAGCTCGAGGCACTCAAGGAGCAGCTTAATGCGGTGAGTAACAACCGCGAGTATGAGCACTTGTCGCGCGAGATCGAGTTTCAGGATCTTGAGATACAGCTCGCTCAGAAGCATATCCGTGAGTTCAACGCAGAGCTACAAGGCCGCAAGAATGACATCGCCAAGCTCCAAGAGCGTATCAAGGAGCGTGAGGAGGATCATCAGGCTAAGAGTGAGGAGCTGGAGCAGATCATTGCCGAGACGCGCATCGAGGAGGAGCAGCTCCGTGATCGTGCTAACGAGCTGGAAGCGCAGATCGATGAGCGCATCCTCAAGGCATTCCAACGTCTACGCAAGGGCGCTTCCAATGGACTGGCAGTCGTGCCTGTAGAGCGTGAGGCGTGCGGTGGTTGCTTTAACCACATCCCGCCACAGCGTCAGCTAGAGGTCAAGCTACACAACAAGGTCATCGTCTGCGAGTACTGCGGACGTGTACTCATCGACCCAGACATTGAGGAGGAGCCAGTAGAGGAGACGACCGAGGCAAAGGCCGACACAAAGAAGAAGGAGACCAAGAAGACTACGGCTACTAAGAAGACCGCCTCTAAGAGTACCAAGAAGGCTGACGCTAGCAAGGATAGCGAGGACAAGTAAATCTCTTCCTTCCAGCGATGAGTCTTTTCGGACGGTTTGTCGCTCTTCTCTCCCTTTACGACATTCACTCCCTCGCACTGTGTCTCAGCGACGTACGCTACTCAATCATGCTTTGGTGCATCAGATGCGTCGCACGATCGAGCAGTATGAGCTGCTAGACCGAAAGAGCCAGCGAGTGGTCATCATAGCCCTCAGCGGAGGTGCCGACTCGACGGCACTTCTGTGGGGGCTTTCGCTTTTAGGGTACCGCTGTGTGGCGGCGCATTGCAACTTTCACCTGCGAGGGGAGGAGAGTGATCGTGACGAGGCATTCGTCACAGAGCTTTGTGAGCAGCTAGGGGTGACACTAGAGCGCGCCTCCTTTGACACTTATGGCTATGCGGCTACGCACAGAGGGGTAAGCGTAGAGATGGCGGCGCGGGAGCTGAGGTACGACTTCTTTGATGAGTTGTATGAGCGGTACGATGCGCAGTGCATCGCTCTCGGGCATCACCTAGAGGACAATGTGGAGCAGCTCCTGATCAACCTCTCTCAAGGGGCGGGGGTACGAGGACTACGGGGTATGCTTCCTATTCGTGAGGAGGGGAAGTATATTCGTCCGCTCATAGACACGCCGCCTCGACTTATCTATGACTTCTTGCGCATTGCCGAGCAGTCTTTTGTGACGGACTCGACGAATGCGGACACAACCATACGGCGCAACTTCGTCCGGCATACGTTGCGTCCGCTCTTTGACCAGCTCAACCCCTCCTTTGACCAGGCGGTCGCTTCGACGATTCACATCTTGCGAGACTTGGAGCAGCTGCAAGACTATTATATAAGGAGTACCCTCCCCGCAGACGCCACTCAGCCGCTAGAGATAGCATGGCTCCGTCAGCAGATAGTGCCGCTCGCACTCCTCTATAGTCACTTTGCCGCGATCGACTGTGACCGCCTGGTGCTACAGCAACTCTTGATGGACTGCACAAAGTCTGAGCGTGCCGACAGCTATGCTCGCTATGAGGGTCGCGGGGGGATCATCGAGCGTTATCGTGGCTATCTGATAGGCACGACGAGTGAGACCTTAGCGCATCTGGAGCTGGCAACCAACTTTTGCCTAGAGCTGCCAGCTATCGAGAGCTGGCCAGCGAAAGCTGTGCTGGATCACCCGCTAGGATCGATAGAGATAGCGGTACACGACTCCTCGGAGATGCCTCCGCCTGCAATTAGCACGCTCACGCCTTACAGCTATTTGGTCGACTACGACCAGCTACGAGTTGCAACGCCCTCGCTACAGTGCAGAGCCTCTATCGATGGCGAGCAATGGATCGTACCGCTGGGCATGAAAGGACGCAAGCCTCTAGCGAAGCTCCTCCGCGACGCTAAGGTGCTTCCCTCACGCAGAGCGGCTACGATGCAACTCACCGACAACCATACGGGCACCACGCTGTGGCTGGCTGGTGTGTGTCGCAGTGCTGACTACCAGCTCACGCCACAGACTCGTCGCTGGGCGGAGATCACCTTCTCGCCTACATTATCAGCCCCCTTTGAGGAGTGCACGAAGCCACATACAGTAGCTCGTTAGCCGTTTATTTTGTACTTTTACAGCTAGAATCGACTTATAAAGCATGACGAAGACCTTTCCCATGATCGCCAAGACGCTCCCTGGGCTGGAGCCAGTACTGGAACAAGAATTGACAGCCCTCGGTGCGAACAATATACAGATAGGACGTCGCATGGTCTCTTACGAAGGAGATCTCAAGATGCTCTACAAGTCCAATCTGTACCTCCGCACAGCTCTTAAGGTGCTGAGACCTATCTATGAGTTTGACGCGGAGGATATCGACATCCTCTATACGACGCTGCTAAACTTCGACTGGAGCCAATGGCTTACGGCCGATATGACCTTTGCGGTCGATGCGGTGGTCTACTCATCGACCTTCAAGCATAGTCGCTACGTGGTCTATAAGACGAAAGACGCTATCGTCGATTACTTTAGAGAGCAAACGGGTGGCACGAAGCGTCCCTCGGTCAAGCTCTCTAACCCGCAGTTGATCTTCCACCTACACATTGCCGAGCAGCATGTGACGCTCTGTCTAGACTCTTCGGGTGAGAGCCTCCACAAGCGGGGCTATCGTATGGAGCAGGATCGTGCTCCTATCAACGAAGTGCTGGCGGCGGGCATCCTGCTCAAGGCGGGCTGGCACGGACAGTGCGATCTGATGGATCCCTTCTGTGGGTCGGGCACCTTCCTCGTGGAGGCTGCACTGATCGCTACGGGTACGCCTCCAGGCATCTATCGTGAGAGCTACCCCTTCGAGCGGTGGCCAGACTTCGACAGTGAGCTTTGCAGTGAAGTGTACAATGATGACTCGACGGAGCGCTCCTTTGACTACCACATCTACGGCTCCGACCTCTCTCCTCAAGCCATTGCCAAGGCTAAGCGCAACGTCACCCGATCGGGTATGTCTCGCTACATTGATCTCTCGGTAGGCGACTTTGCTGATCAGCATCTACCGCACCCTGAGGCGGAGACAGACCCTAAGTGTCTGCTCGTGATGAACCCGCCTTACGGGGAGCGTCTCTCAGACTACGACCTCGAGCAGCTCTATAGTATGATCGGTCGTACGCTCAAGTTCCAGTTCGCCGGAGCTCAGGCGTGGATCATCGCTCATCAGGTAGAGCACTTTCATGCGATCGGGCTCAAGCACGATCTGCGCGAAGAGCTGTACAATGGATCGCTGCCTTGCGAGTTGCGTGGCTATACGCTCTTTGAGGGCAAGCACAAGGAGTACAAAGAGCAGATCGCTCAGCGTGAAGAGACTCCCCAGCGGAGAGAGCGTGGCGAAGCGTTTCACCGTGGCAAAGGGCAAGATGCTCACAGACATCGGGCAGCCTACGACAAGCCGGCCTATAGCAAAGGACGTGGTGGCAAACCTTACGAAAAGCCTTATGACAGGCCTGCACATCGTGGCACACAGCGCACGAAAGGACCACACCCCGCAGGCTCTTCTAGCTCTGGCTACAAGGCCAATATCCAAACCTTTGGCAGCGATGAGACGTTCGTCCATAAGGATGAAGCAAACGACAACGAATAAGTAACACCTATCACTCCATACCGATCCTATGAATAGCATATTGCGTCACTACGCCCTATGGCTCTTCGGAGCTCTTACGCTCACGCTCACAACGGTCCTGCAGGGACAGACGAAGCAACCGTTAGACCTTGAGACTGTCACTTATGGAGGCAAGACCTTTCGGTCAGACTTCTACCCGCAGCCCGTCTATGGGCTTGCTTGGCTACAGAGTGGCTACACCTATACGGTAGATGGTGGCGACTACCGGAGTCTACGGGTCTACACCCCGACGAGAGGACAGGAGCAGACCGTTCTCACGCAGGACGAGCTCGTTCGGCTCCTCAAGCCTTACGATGACACCAACAAGCTCTATCCGCTGGTCGCTTACGACTTTACCCCGCAGTGCCACTACCTAGAGGTGGAGCTGTCCAAGGGGCTTTACCTAATAGATGTAGAGCAAAAGCAAATTGTCGGATACTTCGCCACCGGTGAGATCGAAAAGCGCGCCTCACTCCTCAGTCCTAACGAACGTAATCTAGCGGTCAAGAGCGAGGAGGGTACGCTCCTGATCTACACCATACAGCCCGCAGGTAGTACGCCTCAGGCTCCTCTGCTGGTCGCTACGGACGAGGCGGAGGCTGCAGTCGTCTATGGCGAGTCTGTCCACCAGAACGAGTTCGGCATCGACGGGGGGCTCTTCTGGAGTCCCGATAGTCGTCAGCTAGCTTTCTATCGTATGGATCAGTCGATGGTCGCGCCTTATCCTATCGTCGATATGACACCGCACAAGGCGGTCGTCCAGCCCGTTCGCTACCCGATGGCAGGTACTCCTTCGCACCATGTGACGCTAGGCGTCTTCCATATAGAGGATCAGCAGACCACTTACCTAGCTACAGGTGGCGACCCTGAGCATTACTTGACGAACGTGGCGTGGCATCCCAACAGCAAGAAGGTTTACATAGCCGAGCTGAATAGAGGGCAAGACCATCTCTTCCTCAATGGTTACGATGCCCAGACAGGAGCGCACGTTGAGACGCTCTTTGAGGAGACTGATGCACACTATGTCGAGCCACAGCGCCCGATGATGTTTGTTCCTGGGAGCAAGGGCGAGCAGTTCGTCTGGGAGTCTCGTCGTGAGGGCTATCGCCAACTTTATCTCTATAATAGTACGGGCAAGTTGATCCGCAAGCTCACCGACATGGAGGGCGAGGTGACCGACATCTACGGCTTTGACCCCAAGGGCGAGCGTATATACTACCAAGCTGCCTATCCCTCACCGCTCGAGCGACACATCTTCGCGAGTGACCTCAAGCGAGGACGTACCATACAGCTGAGCAAGGTAGCTGGGACACACGAAGCGACCTTTAGTCCAGACAAACAGTACTATATAGATCATCTGCAGAGTGCTACCATCGCACGCTCTGTCATGCTGCACGACAATAACGGGCTGCAGCTCCGTCAGATACACCAAGCACCAGATCCGTGGGTCAAGCTTGATATGCCCAACATTACCACCGGCACGCTCCTAGCGGCTGATGGTAAGACCGAGCTTTACTACCGTCTCATCACGCCGTCAGACTTTGACGAGATGAAGGAGTACCCCGCCATCGTCTACGTCTACGGTGGCCCACATGCTCAGCTAGTCACCAACACACCGCAGTGGGGTGCCTCGGGCTGGGACCTTTACATGGCACAGCAAGGGTATATCATCTTTACGGTCGACAGTCGTGGTAGTGCCGAGCGAGGTGCCGCCTTTGAGCAGGTCATCCATCGTCAGGTCGGTACAGCCGAGATGGCCGATCAGATGAAGGGTGTCGAGTATCTCAAGAGCCTGCCCTATGTCGATCGCAACCGCATCGGTGTGTATGGCTGGAGCTTCGGAGGCTTTATGACTACCAACCTGATGCTCACGCACCCCGAGACCTTTAAGGTGGGTGTCGCTGGCGGTCCCGTCATGGACTGGTCTCGCTACGAGATCATGTATGGCGAGCGGTACAACGACTCGCCTCAGGACAATCCCGAGGGCTATCAGCAAAATAACCTCATCGAGCGTGCCAAAGACCTCCAGGGGCGTCTCCTCCTCATTCACGGCACCTCCGACAATGTGGTTGTATGGCAGCATGCGCAAGCCTTTGTCAAGGCGTGCGTAGATGCTAAGACCTATCCCGACCTCTACTACTATCCAGGGCACAAGCACAACGTCATCGGTCCCGACCGCGTGCACCTCAACTATGTTATAACCCGTTACTTCCTAGAACACCTATGAGCCTTATCTATCCCAACACAAAGCAAGACGAGAAGAAGTCTACAGACGCTGAATTTATGAAGTACGCTAAGATCGAAATGGTAAAAGCTCCTCAGACCGTCCTCCTCCTCGGGAGCGGGGGCCGTGAGTGCGCCATGGCGGCTGCCATAGCTGAGAGCAAGCTACTCAGGAAGCTCTACATAGCTCCAGGCAATGCGGGTACTGCTGCTTATGGCACCAACGTCTCAGACCTCAACCCCGCCAAGCATGAGGCGGTGAGTGAGTTCATCTCCACCCACGGGGTCACGCTCCTCGTCTGTGGTCCCGAGGCTCCGCTCGTCGATGGGCTCGTCGACTACCTGCAGGAAGATGCTCGCCATCCCAACCTGCTCATCGTTGGCCCCGACAAGGCGGGTGCTCATCTCGAGGGTAGCAAGGAGTACAGCAAGGAGTTCATGCGTCGTCACAGCATACCGACGGCCAGCTACGAGACCTTCGGACCTCAGGATATAGAGGAGGCGGAGGAGTTTCTCGATCAGCTCTCCGCACCCTTTGTCCTCAAGGCTGACGGCCTAGCTGCTGGCAAGGGTGTCCTCATCTGCCAAGATCGTAAAGAAGCGGAGGAGGGACTAGGCCAACTCTTCAGCGGTATGTTTGGAAGTCGTGGTCAGCGCATCGTCATCGAGGAGTTTCTCGAGGGTATCGAGTGCTCCGTCTTTGTTGCTACCGATGGAACCGACTACTGCGTCCTACCCGTTGCCAAGGACTACAAGCGTGTCGGCGATGGAGACACAGGTCCTAACACGGGCGGTATGGGAGCCGTTAGCCCCGTGCCTTTTGCCGATGAAGCCTTCATGCAGCGTGTTGAGGAGCGCATCATACGTCCCACGCTAGAGGGCTTGCAAGAGGAAGGCATACAGTATGTCGGCTTCCTCTTCATCGGACTGATGAATGTAGCGGGCGATCCCTATGTCATCGAGTACAACTGCCGTCTAGGCGACCCCGAGACCGAGGTGGTACTGCCACGTATCGAGAGTGACTTTCTCGAGCTACTCATCGCTATGGCGACCGGTCAGGTAGCGGGCTACGATCTAAAGATCTCACCCGAGGTAGCTATGACGCTCGTCCTCGTATCCAAGGGGTACCCCGGGCATTACGACAAGGGCTTCCCGATCCAGCTACCCGATCCAGCAGAGGGTATACGTATCTATCATTCAGGTACGGCGCTTGACGAAGAGGGACATGTGGTGACCAATGGGGGACGCGTCCTCGCCATCACGGCACGAGGCACCACTATCCAGGCAGCTCAAGAGGCGTGCTATCGCACCGCCACGCAGACACTCTATGAGGGTAAGAACTACCGCCACGACATAGGCAACGATCTCTTGTAGAGCCGTAGACATAACCCAATAACCTCAAGACAGCAAAGGGGGGAGTAGGAAAATCAGTCCTACCCCCCCCCCTTTTTTGTTGTTGAAGCTTTACACTCCTCGTTAGGTGAGTGCCGACCTTTGTGACATCCTCTCTAGGGAAGTAGTCTCTACTCTAGAGAGGTGTGTCACGATAGTGCCAAAGGGCTACTTGCACACCTTGAGTACTAGTCTCGTCTGTGTCGTGCTGCCCTCTAGGATGATTAGATAGCTTCCTGATGGCATCGCTGTGTGGTCTATCGCCACGGTCGTCTCAGCGATAGGATACTCAGCCAGTGTGCGGAGTGTCAGATCTACGACCCGAGCGGTCTGATAGCTAGAGGGTATACCAGATAGTCTCCAGGAGCTTCCGTCCACGGCTAGCTCTATGCGCTCTGTCGGGAAGGCATCGATGGCAGTGTCCTCTGCGATCTTGAAGCCTCGCCAGATAGGTGACTGCTCATAGTCAGCCTTGCTGCCCTTGGGAACGATCAGCTCGCACTGACTCCGGTCTACTCCCTCAAAGGGATCATTCTCGTAGGACGACTGTGGAGGAGTGCTTGTCAGCATCGTCAGTCGCTTGAGACTCTTACAGCCACCGAAGGGTGTGTTGCCAAGTATGGTAAGGTGCTCGGGGAAGGTGACCTCAGCCAGCTTCGGTGCGAACCAAAAGGCAAAGTCCTCGATCGTTTGAGTCTTGTCATGCAGTCTCAGCGCAGTTTCGGTGCGACCTGCAGGGTAAGCGTAGAGGATAGCAAAGTCCTTGCTATATAGGACACCATCCTGTGTGGCAAAGGCCGTATTGTCGTCGTTTACGACAAAAGCCTGGAGCTTTAAGCAGCCGAGGAAGGGATTTTGACCTAACAGTGGTGCCGCAGCACCGATGGTCACACGCTTTAGGTTCGTCGACTCAGCAAACGCAGCATAGTCTAGCTGCTCGAGTGAGCTGGGGAGCTCGAGCTGTTGGAGTGCATGGCAGTGCCAAAAGGCCTTCTCGCCAATGTGTGTCAACCCTGCTCCAAACTTGATGGAGCCTATAGACTCACACTCTTGGAAGGCTCCCATTGCTATCTCTTGTAGCGAGTTGGGTAGCTCCAGTTGCTTGAGGCTTCGGCAGTTTTTGAAAGCATCTAGACCGATGGTCTTCAACCCCTCGGAGAAGTGTACCGTGTGCAGAAGGTTGTTGTCCTGAAAAGCGGTCTCTTCGATACGCTCCACATCGGCAGGTATCGTCACCTCTAGGAGGGCACGGCAGCCGTCGAAGCAGGAGGCGGGGATCGTCTTGAGCCCGTTAGGTATCGTGACGCTCTGCAGTGCCTCGGCACCTAGGAATGCCTCTGGCTCAAAGGCATCCATCCGACTAGGCAGCTGAACCTTTGTAAGGCTTGTAGCATTGTCAAAGAGTCGCTTGTTGAGTACCTTGACACCCTCTGGGATGGTCACCTCCTTGAGGTTAGCACAGTAGGTGAAAGCGTATCCCCCGAGGTACTCTAGGTCACGTGGCAAGGTAATCAGCTCGAGAGCGTTGCACACCCCAAAGGCGGTACTATTGATACGAGTCACCTCATCGGGGATAGAGAGCTTCTGTAGCTTGATACACTTCCAGAAGGCTCCGACACCTATCTCTCGTATATTCTTAGGTAGTACAAGCTCTTCGATAGAGCAACAGTGGTAGAAGAGCTTGTCCGGTAGGAGCGTCTCCTGCCCCTCGGGTACGACATACTCTCTCATCGTGCCTTGGTCATCAACCTTGATGTAGTATACGCCTCCAGGTACGATGCGAGCCTCCGAGAGGTCTAGCTTGCGGATACGCGCGTGGGGAACCTCTGCGGCATACTCATCAGAGCCACAGAACTGGCGGATAACTCTTAGGTCACTACCGTTTAGCTCGCCCTTGATCTTGATAGAGGTAGCCGACTCCCACATCTCTACGGGACCATCCTCTTGGAGTCGTCCAGCGACGTTGGTATAGACTACGTCAAAGGCGTCGTCTCCCTCTTCGGAGCAACCAGACCCATCGCCCTCGACAGAGACCATCCACCCTTTTTGTACAGCTATTTGGGTCTTGCTCTTGGGAGCTGCAGGAGTGCCGTTAAAGAGCATACACCCACCGAGGTCGTTCTTTGAGTCTTCGTCACGACGCTCTCTCAGCGATCTGTATAGCGCATTGAGTGCGCAAGCATCGAGTGCCGTGCCATCGATCTTGACAAAGTAGATATTGTAGGCATTAGGTAGCGTGAGAGCCGTGATAGGGTTGTCACTCACGGTGATACTCTTGAGGGCAAATAGCTGTGTGACTGACGAGAGATCCTTGATCTGATTCTTAGGACAGGAGAGCACCTCTAGCCCATAAGCACTAGAGAGGTCTAGCTCAGTCAGCTTGTTGTCGACACAGGTGAGAGTCTTGAGTCTACTAAGCTGGTTGAGACCAGGTATCTCTTTGAGTGCACACTGGCTCACATCGAGCGACTGAATGCTTGGTGAGAGCTGGAGTGTCTCTAGTGTAGGATTGACCGAGCAGTCTAGGGAGGTGAGTGCATAGCAGCCACTTAGATCGATCTTCTTGAGCTTGTTGGAGTAGCAGGCTACATCTTTGAGTCGCTTCATCTTGGAGCAGTTGAGCTCGGTCAGGCTGTTGTTATTGCAAGCCAGCACCTCAAGATTAGGACAGCCAGAGAGGTCTAACTGTGTGAAGGCACATCCCTGACAGTCGAGAAACTTGAGCTTGTCTAGTCCCGTGAGGTTGAGCTCCGAGAGTGACTCGCTATAGCTCACCATCAGGGTCTCTAGGAGTGGCGAGCCTGATAGGTCTAGCTTCGTGAGTCCGATATAAGGTAGGAGGACCGTCTTTAGCTTGCTCGGTGAGGGTAGTGTGAGCTGGGTGATAACCCCCATGAAGCTCTTGCCAGCGACTAGATAGGTGAGCTCGAGGTTTTGAGATAGATCTAGCTCTGTCAGAGCCAGTCCCGATAGGTCGAGGTACTCCAAGCGTGGCATTCCCTTGAGATTGACCGAAGAGATAAAGGGACAGGTACTCAGATCCAGCTTCTTCAGCTGAGGAGCTTGCTGCGGCAGTGCTAGGCTACGTAGCTTATTATTATTGGTACAGACGATGCTGTCTAGCTGCGCGCAGTGTGACAAGTCGAGCGACTTGACTTGCGAGTCTTGTAGCAAGAGGTAGCGTAGCTTCGTGCTTTTCGTCAGATCCAGCACCTCGTGAAAGTTCTTGCGAGAGATAAGGTCTGTCAGCTGGGGCATTTGCGATACATCGAGCTTGAGGAGGTTATTGCCCGAGCACTCTAAGACAGCGACATCACCCTCTATGGTGAGCGTGCGGTCTATCAGTTGGGCCTTGATAGCCGTTGCTTTGTTTTTGTAGAGATCTTTTGTCTCAGAGGTGCCATCGCCCCAGACGAACTTGACTGTTCCGTCTTGTCGTCCCATGAGTAGTAGCTTGTACTCAGATCCGACCTGCCCAGCGAAGGTCATGGAGATGCGCCCTTCCTGAGCGAACACTGAACTAATCCCGGCCCCAGCACAGAGCAGCAAGGCGAGAAATGCGATACAACGCGTAATGAGTTTATTCATACTAATAGTAGTTTTGGATGTGACTGTCCCGAGCTGTGTTGCCTTAAAAAAAAGAGTTGCAAGGGATATTTTGGATGCAAATATAATGAAATGTTCTTTAAGCAGTCTCTTTTACCCCCATATCTAGACGTCCTTGTATCAAATGCGATGCGATTAGGATATTACGATCTGGCTTATTTCCTGACGAATACGCTTTTCGATCCGATTCCTACGTGGAGAATCGAAAATAGCCTCGTGGAAAATTCCAGATCTTCCGGCACTATGTTGAGATTGCTTATTATCATGTGATCTTCCTCGGCCAGTGCTGACGCTTCATAGACAATAAACTCATCGACCTCCCCACTCCTCGCTTGTCGCTCGTGTGAACCTTCTGAAAGAACGATTATGATGCGTCAGCCCTAGCAGGGCAAATTCAATCCCGACTCATTACAATAATTTAAAGTCGACTACATATCGATACGAGCTGTGTCGGGGAAAAGTGATTTCCACGTGGATATTTCAAAATCTCCACGTGGGGAATAAAAAATTCCTCGGAGGAATGAAATGAAACTTCGGAGGAATGAAATGAAACTTCGGAAGAAATGAATCACGCCCACGTGGAAAATAAAAAACATCCACGTGGAGATTTGAGATTCCCCACGTGGATATTCGAGAAAGGAGGGAATCGGACGAATTTCTCCGTAAAGATATGTAAATAGAGATTAGAGGTTAGAAGCTAGAGATTAGAGATCCGATCACTCTGATAGCTCCGATGGTCCCGATAGCTAACAGCCAACAGCTAACAGCCAACAGCCAATCCATGGTTGACACATATATAGGGAGCTCATCTAAGCCTCGCTTGTTGCTCATGTGTGGCTCCTGACAGAGCGATTATAGTGGGTCGGCCCTGATCTCTCGGCGGCGATGCCGAGACCAAAGAGAAGATTGTGGTATATTTGCACTGTCGGTCGTGGCTATGGATATACTATAAGTAGCTATCCCCACGTTATTAGAATGCTTATGAGATATAGACTCCTATATATATACAGACCTATTTGCCTGCTACTGGTCATGCTGCTTGCCACGCTGCTGGGACTGGAGGCACAGTCCTCATCCTATGCTCCGCTTCGTGAGGGGCACTGGGCGCGACTCTCTGTGACACGTACGGGCGTGCATAAGGTTACCTTTGCGGCACTGCGCGAGGCGGGCATTGCGAATCCTGCCGAGGTACGTCTCTTCGGACGAGGCGGAGCGATGCTCAGCGAGGTACTAGAGGATAACAGTTTGCAGCTGACGCCTGTCCCCACCTATGTGGCTGATGAGGCGGTCTACTTTTACGCTACGGGGACGACCGAGTGGATCCCTGAGGTGTCGCAGCAGACCTTCCGCCATCAGCAAAATATCTATAGCAACAAGGGGTACTACCTAGCGACCGATCGCGCGGATCTGCCAGCGCACCGTATCGACTCTCAGGTTGCGCAACAGGCTACGGAGGCGGCTGTGCGGACGAGCTTCTTGGCGCATGTGGTGCATGAGGAGGATCGCCACTCGCTGCGTGCCTCGGGACGTAAGCTCTTTGGCGAGCCGATCGGGGGGCATCCGCTCTCGGTATCGCTCTCGCTACCGACGCCATTGGTGTCTGCAGCTGAGGGACAGCTGGGTGTGGCTTATGTGGGGTTACCTGACAAAGATCAGACGCTGGAGCTGACGGTGCAGCTAGGTGGTGAGACCTACCAAGATGTCATCAGATGGAGTGAGGATAGCTCCACGAGTACCTATCTGGCTGGGATTCATCATGCTAAGCGCTTTGCTACGCACCTCCCCTCTGAGGCTCAGAGCGTGGAGGCGCAGCTACAGATAGCACCTGCAGGGCGGGCGACTTATCTAGACTATGTGACACTGGTGGCACCAGTCGCTTTGCAGTATGGGGGCAAGGGGCAGTTGGCCTTTCGTAATTTCTCCGCAACGCCAGGTGCGATAGCCGAGCACCGCATCGGGATGACAGGCTCTGCTGGTGCACTACAACTGTGGGGACGTACGGCCGAGGGGCAGGTAACGAGCTTGTCCGCAGCGGAGCAGGGTGGCGCCTTGACCTTTACGGGTGCGGTGACAGACGGGACGGGCCGTCCTGTGGAGTATACGCTCTTTGCTCTGACAGATGCTTATCCTGTGGAGCAGGTGGTGACACTGCCTCACGGAGGGGTGCGTCTAGACACGGTGCCGGACTATCTGATGATCACGACAGAAGCATTGCGCCCTGCAGCAGAGCGCTTGGCCATCTACCACAGAGCGCACTCGGGGCTACGGGTGCAGGTGGTGACGCAGCAGGAGCTTTTTGATGAGTATAATGGTGGCACGCCCGATGCGACGGCTTATCGCTTGATGCTGTGGGACTACAAGCAGCGCTACGAAGCGGAGCATGGTGCGGGTAGCTACCACCCGTTGCTGCTCCTAATGGGCGATGGTGCATACGACAATCGAAAGGTATCGCAAGACTGGAGCTCACGGGACTTGCAGCAGACGGAGTTCCTGCTGACTTATCAAGGAGAGAACTCGACCAATGTCTACAGCTACTCGACGGATGACTACTTTGGTCTCCTCTCAGAGGGTCAGCGTGGTGTAGGTATCGGGGCTCAGCCCCTCTCGGTGGGTATCGGTCGTCTGACGGTACGGACGCTGGCTGAGGCTGAGGCAGTGGTGGATAAAATAATCCGCTACGATAGCGAGCAGGTGCCAGGGGTGTGGCGTACGCGTGCTTGCTATGTAGCGGACAATATGGATGGTTACTCGCACCTAAGACAAGCTGACGGTATTGCTCAGCTTATGGAGCGGTTGCAGCCAGAGCTGATCGTCTCTAAAGTCTATATGGATGCCTACGCGCACAAAAATGTGGGCGGGCGTACCTCGGTGCCAGATGCGCGCCGCAAGCTGATGGGCGAGCTACAGAAGGGGTTGCTCCTCCTAGACTATACGGGACACGGGGGGCCTGCAGCGTGGAGCGATGAGCAGATCTTGACGCAGGCAGATATTGTGCGCTTTGACTATCCCCACCTGCCGGTCTGGATCACGGCGACTTGTGACTTTACTAATTACGACCATCCGCAGACGTCGGCTGGGGAGTCGGCTATGCTCAATCCGACCAGTGGGGCTATCGCGCTCTACACGACTACGCGCGTGGTGATGGATGTAGCTAATGAGCAGATGAATAGGGCACTACATGAGAGTCTCTTTACGCCCCAAGCGGATGGTTTCCTTCGTCCTATGGGCATCGTGATGCGTGATGCGAAAAACGATCTGATAAGCTACGATACGACGAATAAGTTGAACTTCTTCCTACTTGGCGATCCCGCTCTGCGCCTTCGTATGCCAGCCTACGAGACGGTCCTCACGGAGCTGGCGGGTGTCTCGCTCGACAACCTCTCGGAGGGTGAGGCGGTGCCACTCCACGCGATGGATAGTGTGCAGGTGCGGGGCTACGTGGCGAGCAGTCAGGGGGTTGTGCAGGGTGACTTCACGGGCCGGCTCTTTGTGACGGTCTTTGATGCTAAGGCTCAGGTCAAGACGCACATTGATAATGCGCCTGGCAAGGATCCTGATGAGATACGGACCTTCGAGGATTACTCGGGACTCCTCTATGCGGGTATCGCTGAGGTAAAAGAGGGACACTTTGACTTCTCATTCGTAGTGCCTAAAGACCTCCCATATAGCGGGGGCAATGGTAAGATCAATCTCTATGCTTACAGTGACGCGAAGGGTAGCGAGCCATACGAAGCGATGGGCGTGAGCCATGCGATCTGTGTCAAGCCTGGAGTGGGTGAGCACAGTGTGGTCGATACGATACCGCCAGAGATACGGGAGCTATACCTAGGGCATCCAAACTTCTCGTTGGAGAATCCGATCGGCTCGACACCACTCTTCGTTGCTACGCTGGCTGATGCTTCGGGGATCAACCTTTCGGGAACGGGAGTAGGACACAATATGACGCTGGTTGTGGATGGTCGTGAGGACTTGACCTTTAACCTCAATAGTAGCTACACTGCCTCTGAGATGGAGGCGGGTGTGGGACGGGTGCTTTACCTGCTGCCTGAGCTACCTGATGGTGACCATACTGCGACTTTTACGGTATGGGACGTGTGCAACAATGTGACGGTGCGTAGCTTTGCCTTCCGTGTTCGTGCTGGTCAAGCACCGACGGTCGTCGAGAGCCGTGCTCGTCCTGGGGTCTTGACGGCTGATGATCCGCTGATCGTGGAGGTCTACAACAACGCGCCAGGCGTGGAGGTCGATGTGACTATCGAGCTGTACGACTATCGTGGTGCGCTCGTTGCGCTCTCGCCACAGATGGTGGCTCGCTCTGTCTACGACACGCCTGCTCTGATACGCTGGGAGCCTAAGCTACAGTCGGGTGGCGCCTTGCTGCCGGGGCTTTACATCTACCGCTTGCGGATGACGCAGGGTGACTCGGCACCGGCCTATACTTCGGGCAAGATTGTGGTTCGTTAAGCCTATCTGACTAAGCAATCTGTTTCGTTATGCAAGCTGATCTTTTAGCACTGGTTACTAGCTCGACGCCTTTCGTGGCGGTGGTGGTGATGGCACTCCTCGTGGCGATCAATCCTTGTCCACTGGCGACGGTGGTCTCCTCGCTACTCTTCTTGACGGGACGGCAGACGAGTAGACGGCAGGGGTGGTGGATCGCTACGCTCTATGCGCTGGGACGTGCACTGCTCTACTTCTCGCTGGGGTTGCTCTCGGCCTGGCTCTTGCGTACGAGCATTCAGACGCTCCAGATACAGGAACAAATTCTGTATGGCTTGGAGCACTGGCTCGGGCCGCTGATTATCCTACTGGGAGTCCTGCTCTGGCTGTTCGGCCGTCACGACCATCACGATCATCACGATCATGAGGGGCATCATCATGAGGCGGAGCAGACGCACCCAGCGGAGGATCCTGATCATGAGCAGAGGCATTCGCTAGAGCGGCAGGGAGCGTGGAGCTGGCGAGTCCTCTGGTTGGGCTTTAGCTCGGCTCTCTTCTTCTGCCCCGCTACGGGACTGATATACTTCGGTATGCTGGTGCCTATGACTGCTCAGGCAGAAGGTGCTGTGGGGCTGCTCTATCTGGGACTCTTTGCGCTCCTGACAGCTAGTGTTGCTTATCCTGTCTATGGTCTGATACGGATGGGGATGAGTCGCTTAGCGCGTTTCGCTGGCGGCATGCAGCGGTGGCGCAAGTGGCTCAATGTGGGGGTGTCGCTTCTTTTCATTGTGATGGGCATTGTGATTACGCTCGTTCACATTCTGCATGGTCACGACTCGGTAGCACTGGTCGGATCTTTGTAGAGCTTGATGAAGCAGTGCGTGGCGAGGACCACGTCGTGTCGGGACTTGAGTTGGTAAAGGATCTCTAGCCCCTCTCGGCCCCACAGTAGCTTGCTGTAAAGTGTCTCTAGACTGATGCGTGTCTGTAGAGGATCGGCTTGGTAGTGCGAGATAAGGTAGTTGATGCCTTGACGCATGGTGCAGAAGCGTCGCTTGGCCCATAGGTCCTCACTGGACAACAGGTAGTGCTGCAGGTCGTGTACTAGGACAGCTAGGTGGAAGGCGAGACTATGCCCTACGATCATCTGCGTAGTCTCTAGATCTCTGAGGAATAGCTCTAGCACCGCTTGGGGTGGCTCGCCATGCCCCGCGACAAACTCGGTCGTCAGCTGGTGGTAGTCGGTCGCTTCGCTCGTGATCGGCACGCCACTGAGTAGTAGATGGTCTTCGCTGCGCACGACGCGTAGCTCGTCGTCTAGGAGGAGCCACGAGAGACTTGCTAGGAGCGGTGTGTCGATGGCGGAGAGCTGTGTTTCATCGAGCGTATCGTGCAGATAGCATACGGTCTCGGTGTCTACCACCAGGTAGCGGGGCGTGGCACCCTCGGGTGCTGTGCTGAGCTGCAGGAGCGGTGACTCCTCGATGCTGAGCGCACAATGCGAGGCGAAGTCGCGCTCTACGCCTTTGTAGACTGGGTTGTGCTTGCGCAGTCGCTTACGGCCGAAGGTGGTGATGCCGCCAGCTAAGATCAGTAAGAGCAGGAGGTCAACCCAAGTCATAGTCTAGTTGAGGGTCAGGCGGGGCATTGGGTCTCGCCTGCTTTACTTATTAAGGCTCTCCTCGATGATGCGACGATCGCGGGCGATAGCTGGCGCAGCCTGCTCCTTAGGTATGAAGGACCAGTTGCTGTAGCGAGGCGGCGTGAGCGGCTGGTGAACTTTGGCCCACTCGATGAGGTGATAGCGTAGGTCGTGAGGCGAAACCCAAACGACGCGTTGGCGTAGCTCTTCGGGCGAAAGACCAGCACCTTGCGTCAGGTGGCCACCACCACCGATAGCTCGGTAAGAGTTGACAGCCACCATGTAGACGCTATCGGGAGAGAAGATGCGTCCGTCAGACAGCTGCTTGATAGAGATCCGCTCGCCTTGAGCTTTGCGCAGATCCACCGTGTAGTCTATGCCCGCCGCTGCGCTGAAGTTAAAGGTCGGATTAACTGTTGGGAAGTGTTGCTCGTCAGCTTGATCCTTCAGATAGAGCAGATGCTCGCCCGTGTTGGCATCGGGACCGCACCACAAGCCGTAAGAGTACTCTAGGTAGCCCAGTATCTCTTGCCCTGAGAGTCGCAGCTTGTAGAGATAGTTCTCATAAGGGTAGATGTCGAAGAAGTTTCGTACCCGTAGCGTGTCAGCAGGCTGTGACAAAGAGAGACGATGCGGTGCGGAGAAGGAGATGTCTGCCTCGCTCAAGTCTAGCTGGAGCTGGTGAAGCAGAGAGATATAAGCAGAAGGCCCGAAGAGCGCGTCCACGCCTACTAGAGGCTCTGTGAGCTGTGTGATCGGCTCTGCGATAAAGCTGCGCACCGTGTCCGCAAAGTCTGAGAAGTAGCTGACGAAAGCGGAGTCTACCGGTACGTCTGCCATGGGGACTATCTCTCCCTGGATCTTTTTGTCGACCACTTTGTCTCCTTGCTTGGTGATGGCGACCGTCACGTCTGCCACGTTTCTCGCATGGCTCCCCGGATTGATCAGCAGGACGGGAGATCCTGACGGACTCTGCACGGTCGTCTGATTAGCCTGATGATCGTGTCCGTAGAGGATCAGGTCAATGCCAGAGACCGTACGAGCCATCTGGAGGGCAACGTCTTCCTTTCCCTGCCCATCGCCTAGCCCCGAGTGCATTAGGACTATGAGCAGGTCGGGATGGACATGCTCTTGGATCGTAGGGATCCACTCCTGTGCGGTGGCGATCGGATCGGCAAAGGTCATCCCCTCGTAAGAGGACTGGGGAATCCACTCTGGCACGGATGGAGTAATCAGCCCGAGAACGGCTACCTTGACCCCGTCGACCGTGTGGACGCTGTAAGGCGAGTAGTAAGGCTTGCCCTTGAGGGGTCCGTCGCTGTGTATGATGTTGGCGGCTAGCAGCGGTGTCGCCATGTCGCGTTGCCAGCGGTGGTAGACGCTCGGCGTAGCCTCTAGGTCATGGTTCCCCACGACGGCTGCGTCGTAGCCCAGTAGCGTCATAGCGTCAGAGACGAAGTGCGTGCGCACTGTGTCGACAAAGTTGGAGTAGTAAACTGCCGCATTACCTTGTAGCACATCGCCTCCGTCGAAGAGTAGCGTGCTCGCTGGGTACTCTTTCCTCACTTGAGCCACATAAGTAGATACCCGCGCTAGTCCGCTAGGCGTGCAGCTATCTTGGACAAAGTCGTAGCCCAGTATGTTGCCATGTACATCGGTCGTATGTAGGATACGAATTGTGTGAGTCTCCCGCTCCGCCTTCTTGCAACTAGCGAAGCTCCCCAGCAGGAGGAGCGTAGCGAGACAATAGAGTAGGGTGCGATACTGAAGTTTGATCATAACGTGAGGGGCTTTCTAGTGACTACTTGTCTGAGAGGTAAGGGTTGTACTGGTAGATATTGCGAATGAGGCGCACGACACGCAGGGCATCCTCTATCTCCACCGCCTGAGCGGTCGGGTCGCCCAGCAGAGCGCGTGCGGTGTGGTCGATGACGAAGTGATGGTTTTGCGCGGAGCCGCTGTAGGCTCCGTAGGCGTTGCCAGGTTCGCTCTCGCCCAGGTCGGGACGGTCGTAGCCGTCGATGACGCAGTGCGTTAGCTTGTTCATGAAGGGGCCATCGAGGACGATGCACCCACGCTCGCCTAGCACCGTGAGGCGCACCCCGCAGTTGGTCCCGTAGACTGCTGTCGAGTAGGTCAGCAACCCCGTCGTATCTTGCGGGAAGGTGAGTTGCACCACGCCCGAGTCCTCAAAGTCTACCATCGTCTGGTGGTTGTAATTGTAGAAGCTCCCGCCCTGCACCTCAGGCATGCCGAAGCACCAGATCAGTAGATCGAGGAAGTGTGAGTACTGCGTGAAGAGCGTCCCGCCGTCTAGCTTGAGGTCGCCATGCCAGCGACGAGGTAGATAGTAACGCTCGTCACGATTCCAGAGACACTGCAGCTCGATCTGGTAAAGCTTGCCGAGGCGCTTCTCTTCGATCACCTGGTGTAGCCAAGCTGAGACAGGCGTAAAGCGATTTTGCAGGACACTATATAGGTGACAGCCGTGAGCCTTCGCTAAGGCGATCAGCTCCTCGCCCTCGTCGGGGTGTAGCACAGCCGGCTTCTCGATGAGGAGCGACTTGCCCGCTTTGATCAGCTCTAGCGCAATAGGGTAGTGCAGCCCGTTGGGGACGCAGATCGATGCTACATCGAAGGTGTCTCCCCCACGCTCTAGTAGCTCCTCCACGCTTGGGTAAAAGGGTACCCCAGGAAACTGCGCAGCGCCACACTCCGAAGCGGGCAGCACGTCGACCATCCCGACCAACTGCGTTTGCAGATGCTTTGAGATATGCTCCATGTGCCGACGGCCGATGTGTCCGCACCCCACGACGACCCAGCGGAGCGGGCTGTGGAGTGGCGTAGGTGATGAGGTCGTTAGGTCGCTGTGCTTTGCTGTCATAATGGGGAAAGCTTTTATAGTAAAAACTGTCTGATTCGCTCGCAGATCTCTCTAACCTGCAAGTAGAAGGTCGTCGGGGCTATTGGTAGCGAGAGCATTGTCTTCTGGAGCTCCTCCGCTACGGGACAGGAAGCCTTAGAGGAGCTGGCGTTGTAGGCCGCTATCTGGTGAAGCATCTGCGGGTAGTAGACCCGTGCATCGATGCCTGCGGTGCGTAGTTCGTTGAGTAGTCCGTCTCGCTTGTCAGAGGGTACGCAGATTGTGTAGAGGTAGAGCGCTTCGGGCCGGACCCCACTACGCCATGGACGTCTCACCATCGGGAGCTCGGCCAGTAATTCGTCGTAGCGGTCGGCTAGCAAGCTACGTCGTCGATTCGCCTCGTTCAGGTGACCTAGCTTAACCCGTAGCACGGCTGCTTGGAGCGCATCGAGACGGCTGTTGTAGCCACACCGCTCGTACTGGTATCGTGTGCGCTGACCGTGGTTGGCCAGTTGGCGCAAACGCTCCGCCAGCTGTTGGTCATGCGGTACGAAAGCAGCGCCCCCATCGCCCATACAGCCTAACGGCTTCGTCGGAAAGAAGCTCGTCGTGCCGATTGTAGCACGAGTGCCTAGCGGTACAGGAGTAATTATGCATCCCGAAACTTCCTCGACTACGCCTCCCATCCCCTGAGCATTGTCCTCAATCCACGGGATCTGATGTCGCTTGCAGAAGTGCGCCAGCTCGTCTGCGGGGCAGGGCATACCATACATATTGACCGCTATGAGTGCCACCGTACGAGGGGTGAGCAGCGACTCCAGATAGTCTGGCGAGCCATTCATCTGAAAGGAGACACGTCCATCGCTACTCAGCGAGGCCATCACGTCAGCCCAGACAGGTCGGAGCCCTAGATGACAGACCGCCTCGGCAGCCGCCACATAGTTGTGTGTGGCAATGATTACTTCGCCACCACGTGGCAGATCTAGCGCAGCCAGAGCCAGCAGGAGTGCATCGCTCCCATTGCCACAGCTGATGACACTCCACGGAGCCAGCCCTAGGTAGCACGCCAGCTCCGCCTCAAAGGCACGCACCTCCTCACCGCCGATGTAGCCGCCCGAGGCGACAACCCTCCCGATACTCCTATCAAGCTCAGCTTGGTAGGGGCTATGTTCTTCGGGGAGGTTGACTAGAGGGATGCGCATGTCGCTATGAGGCTAGACCAGTTTGCTACCAGGAGTTATCGTGTCAGGCAGTGTGACCACCTGTAGCTGTCCCGTCTTGTAGTCCTCGACCGAGAGGATCATACCTTGCGACTCGACGCCACGTATCTTGCGCACGGGGAGGTTAGCAACGAAGGCAACCGTCTTGCCAACCAGCTCCTCCGGCTTGTAATACTGAGCGATACCCGAAACGATCGTTCGTCCGCCCATGCCATCATCGATGGAGAAGCGCAGGAGCTTGTCCGCCTTAGGAACCTTCTCGCAAGCTAGGATACGGCCTGCACGCATATCGCTCTTGGTAAATGTGTCAAACGGCACATCCTCCAGCAGAGCTTCAGGGTGACGGTTCTGCTCCTCGTTGAGCTTCTTGATCGCAGCGAGCTTGTCGAGCTGTGCTTGGATCACCTCATCCTCAATCTTCTCAAAGAGCAACTCGGGCGTACCCAGCTGATGTCCCTCGGAAAGTAGATCTGTAGCTCCAAAACGGGAGAAAGCAAAGCCTCCCTCCTCAACTTGTAGGATACTGAGGAGTCGACGGGTGGAGAAGGGGGTAAAGGGCGCAAAAGCAATCGACAGATTACCCACCAGCTGCAAAGCTAAGTGCAGGATCGTAGCGACACGATCGGGGTCGCTCTTGATCACCTTCCAGGGCTCCGTGTCGGCGAGGTACTTATTGCCGATGCGGGCTAGCTGCATAGCGGTCTTGAGTGCCTCTCTAAAGTGGAAGTGCTCTAGCTGATCATCTAGCTCTGCGGGTATAGCTGCCACCTCTCGGAGCATCTCCTCGTCGATCTCCGTGAGACGACCCAGCGGAGGCACCTTGCCGTCGAAGTACTTGTGCGTCAGCACCAAGGCGCGGTTCACAAAGTTGCCGTAGATAGCGACCAACTCATTGTTATTACGCGCTTGGTAGTCACGCCATGTGAAGTCATTGTCCTTGGTCTCAGGCGCATTGGCTGTCAAGACATAGCGCAGCACGTCTTCCTTGCCGGGCATCTCGTCGAGGTACTCGTGGAGCCAGATAGCCCAGTTGCGACTGGTCGAGATCTTGTCGCCCTCGAGGTTGAGGAACTCGTTGGCCGGTACATTGTCTGGCAGGTTAAACGAACCCTCCGCCTTTAGCATGGCGGGGAAGATGATGCAGTGGAAGACGATGTTGTCCTTGCCGATGAAGTGGATCAGACGGGTCTCGGGGTCGCACCACCAGGTGCGCCAGCTGTCGGGGAGTAGCTCCTTCGTATTGGATATGTAACCAATAGGCGCGTCAAACCATACGTAGAGCACCTTGCCCTCAGCACCTTGGAGCGGTACGGGGATACCCCAGTCTAGGTCACGCGTCACAGCACGTGGCTGTAGTCCTAGGTCCAGCCAGCTCTTGCACTGGCCGTAGACGTTGGGCTTCCACTCCTTGTGCCCCTCGAGGATCCACTCGCGGAGGAAGCTCTCGTAGTCACCCAGCGGCAGGTACCAGTGCTTCGTCTCGCGTAGCTCAGGCTTAGCCCCTGATATAGCACTATGAGGGTCGATCAGATCGGTTGCTGAGAGGGAGGTGCCGCACGCCTCGCATTGGTCGCCATAGGCGCGCTCGTTGTGGCAATGCGGACAGGTACCCGTGATGTAGCGGTCTGCGAGAAATTGCTTAGCCTCAGGGTCGTAGTACTGCTCCGAGGTCTGCTCGATCAGCTTGCCCGACTCGTAGAGCTTGGTAAAGAACGCACTTGCCGTCTTCTCATGTGTCTCGGAGGTTGTGCGCGAATAGATGTCGAAGTCGATGCCTAGGCGAGCGAATGACTCTTTGATCAAGGCGTGGTAGCGATCCACCACCTCTTGTGGAGAGACGCCCTCCGCTTTTGCCTTGATGGCGATAGGTACTCCGTGCTCATCGCTACCACCGATGAAGAGGACCTCGTCGCCCTTCATACGCTTGTAGCGAACGTATATGTCGGCAGGAACGTAGACTCCTGCTAGGTGTCCGATATGTACAGGCCCATTGGCATAAGGGAGGGCCGTAGTGACTAAAGTGCGTTTGAATTGTTGCGTACTCATAAAGTTCTTATGATGATTAACGGCTTAGCGCCGATGTCTACCGCAAAGGTAGCAAAAATGAGACTGTTGCGAGGGTTTCCAAAAGATTTCCAAGCTTGGAAAAATAAATTTCCAAGCTTGGAAAATAAAATTTCCAGCGTTGGAAAACTTTCTTTCCAGCGTAGGAAAGTTTCCTTTCCTACGGAGGAAACGAAGATTCCTACGTTGTGGTTCTCAGAAGAGTCTGTTTGGAGGGGGCGAATCGGCTAGGAGTGAGAGGCTTTTGGTGCGGGGGTGTTGGGGAAGAGCGCCTTTAATACTTGCGTCATGGTGCGACGGGTGTTGCCTCGATGGCGCATCTCGTTGGCGAGGAGGGAGACACAGTAGGTGTGGCCGTTATAGCTGACGTACCCTGCATAGTTTTGCACCCTTCGTATGGAGCCGCTCTTGAAGTAAGCGGTGAGCTGCGATGCTGGGAGCAAATTGCGGACAGTGCCCTCACGACCCACTTGGGGCAGGGAGAGGATGAAAGGATCTGAGACAGGTAGCGGTAGCCGGTAGACTTGTCGCAAGGCGGCGGTCAGCGCATAGGGTGAGAGCTTGCTGCGGGGGGATAGCCCAGAGCCGTCGTAGAGCTCCAGCTCGTCAGCCGAGAGGGAGCAAGTCTCCCGCCAGTAGTTCATCTCTTGTCGCAGGGCTTCGGTCGTTGAGATACATCCACTCTGTTGTATGGCACCAAAGCGGTTGCCTATGCTACGGAGGAGAGCCTCGGCATAGAGGTTGACACTGTGATAGTTGCAGGTGCGTATCAGCTCGCTCAGATGCGGACTTAGGTAGATGTCTAGTAGGGTGGTGAGTGTCGGAGCGGACTTGTCATAATAAGCGACACTCTGGCAGTCTGTGAGCTCTATGCCACGTTGCTGTAGATGCTCTGCTAGTTGCAGTGCCAGTGCCATTGCGGGGTTGCTCAGGTCGCAGGCGATGACCTGTCGCTTAGAGCTACCTCGAGCTAGGCGACCTGAGAGACGGCGTGAGGTGCGGGAGTTGCGATCTGCCGAGATGGCTAGTTGATTGCCACGCTTGACCAGCTGTATGTCTATCTGCCACGCATGACCTGGTGTGGAGGGGTGGAGGAAGGTGGGTGCCTTAGCTCCTTTTGCCACCTCCTGTGCGGAGATACCGACCTGCATGATGTTGTCGCAGAGGTTGACTCCATAGAGAGCTGGAGCGTAGCGCCGGCCCCAGTCCTCTCGGGGCCATGCTTCGAGATAGCCCTCGTCGCAGTAGGCTGAGGCATCGACGACGATACGACCTTGTATCTGCCTAATGCCAGCCTGTTGCAGTGCTAGGTAGACCTGATCGTAGAAGATCCCCTTGCGGCGGGGATAATGCTTCGACTCGAGCGAGGGGTCGCCATGCCCAACTATGATGAGGTCGCCTTTGAGTACGCTATCCTTTGTAATCTCTCCACGATAACCGATCTCTGTGGGAAACTGATAGTCGGCACCTAGGGCTATGAGTGCCGTGGCGGAGGAGAAGATCTTGGTCACGGAGGCGGGTGTAAACCGCTCTCTGCTACGGTAGTCAAGTAGTGGCTTGTCCTCATCGATGCGCCATACGGAGACTCCATAGCGAGCCTCTCCACGCTGCTCGGCTTGTTGCAGTATCTGCACAGCTTGCGTGGTGTCTATGATATCTTGTTGCGCCCTCCCGGCCAACGGTAGGAGTAGCAGTAAGAGTAAGGCGTAAAGCGTGATGGATCGTGATTGCATCGGTATGGACGGATCAAATGTGACGAGAGCAAAGTGCTTCCGAAGACTCACCTTGCTCTCTTAAGTTACTTCATAAGTTATGTCTGTCTCTCTCAGAGGGGTGACGATGCACCTGTTTTTAGATTAAAAACACCTGGGAGAGATCTCAAATTGTGTGTGCTAGTATTTCAGAGCTTGCCCTGGGCGCAGCGTAGCTCGTGAGGACATATTGTTTGCTTTGCAGAGATGGCTTACAGAGGTCCCCGTCTTCTTAGCAATGTTCGAGAGTGTGTCGCCCTTCTTCACACGATATATGCGAGGCGAGTGCGATACCTTGGCACGGCTCTTCTGAGCCTTAGCCTTGTACTTAGCATCTCCAGCCTTGCTCTGACTGCCTCCATCCTCGTAAGCATAGGTCTTATAGCCCTTAGGAGCGACAAAGGTGTAGTAGTCGCTCTGGGGCGCTCCTACCTCGAAGTCGATGATCCTAGCGGGGTTGATGTCGATGCCTAGGAAGCGGGTCTCGAAGTGCAGGTGTGGTCCTGTGCTACGACCCGTGCTGCCGCCCTTGCCGATGACCTCGCCAGCACGGACGATCTGTCCCTCCTTGGCGATGCAGCGGCTCATGTGTCCATAGACGGTCTCGAGACCGTTGGGGTGACGAATGACGATGTAGTTGCCATATCCCCCACGCTCGTAGCCACGGATGCGCACCTTGCCATCGAAGGCAGCTCGTACGTCATCTCCTGTGCGGAGTGCTAGGTCTATGCCCTTGTGCTCGCGACGATAGCGAGCGCGGTAACCATAATTGGATGTGACACGCATCGTACCCTCTAGAGGCATGACGAAGCCCGAGCAGTCGATATTATATGTAGCGGGGATACGTGGGCTACTTTTACCCGCAAAGGGGTTTACCCAGTCAGTCCACGAGTCTTCGCCATATAGATCTATTGCAGGGTATTCGAGAGCCTCTCTCTCGAGTGCGCGCTCCATCTCAGCGCTGGATATACGTGTCTCGGCATCTCTGGCCGTCTCTATAGTGTACCCGTCTGCTAGCAAGTTGCGGCTCACAAGGGAGTCACGAGATGTCGCAGCCCTTGTGGGGGACACTAGTCTTACTGGTGGTTGTGTGGTCTTCTGCTGGGGTGATGGCGCTGCAGCCAGTTGGACACAGGCTACAAAGATAAGCCCCACGAAGGCGACAAAGCTGTTACTCTTACTGATCATGAGTCTAGTCAATGTTTTTGATTTGCTTCTGTCGATAGATTGCGGATTAAAAAACTGATATAGAGTAAATAGTGCCTCTGGTAACTGTCACTTACGCTAGAAAACAATACCTACTTTCCTGCCAAAGGTCGGAATAAATTTCGAAACAGCCAAATTTCAGCCCGACGAATTTAGCCTGTTTGACCCCTTAGACTGGCAATAAGTGAACGATTTCGAGCCAGAATTATTGTTGCTCTAAGGCATCAACGACCCGCTTGTTGAAGCGTGCTGCGTAGGTGGACACTAAAAAGAAAAGTCCCCACATCGGTCTCTAGGACTGGTGTGGGGACTCTCTAATTATCTTGCGGGTCGGATTACTTCAGACCGAGCTTCTTAGCAATAGCTGCGGGGATAGCGTCACGGTGTACGACGATATTCATCGTGCGACCGGCTACGTAGTTCTTAGATACGTACCAAATGCCCTTGTACTGACCGCTCTCACCCCAAGAGTTCTTGATCATATAGAAGATACGACCGTTTTGGTTCTTAGCCTTACCGACCAAAACCATACCGTGGTCGTCGGTGAGGGTGAAGTTGTCAAAGCCCTCCTGACGGAACTCCTGTGTAGGCTCGATCTCGGGGCAGTCAGCGCTATTGATCATACGACGGATCTCAGCAGCCTTGTCGCTGTAGCTGAGGCCCACCCAGCGTGCCTGATCAGAGCCTTTCGTCTCGATAGCATCTACGTCAGCTAGTACGCCGATACCGTCACGTGTGAAGCCTACCTCGCTGACGTCAGCGCCCCAAGCGACGGGGTAGCCATTGACGATAGCGTTGTCGATAACCTGCATGAGCTCGTCGATGGGGAGGTTCCATGAGCTAGACCAGCGCCAGTTGTCCTCGATCTCGATGGGGAAGGCGGTGTAGAAGGGGTGGTGTGTGTAGCTCGTCAGTGAGACATAGTCACTAGCCTTGATGCCGAGGCTCTGAGCAAAGCTCTTGGGGGTGTAGCGCTTGCCGTTGTAAGTAAACTCCTTAGGCAGCTCGCCTAGATAGGTGTCTACGACCTTGTCGTAAGCACTCTTCCATGCTGTGGAGAGACGGCCATTGTGGTTCTCAACGACAGCGTCGAGCATCCCCTTGAGGACAGCCTCTAGCTCGCTGTGAGCGTTCTTTTTTGTACCGTAGTTGAGACCAGTCATGAACTCCTCGGGAACAGCTCCGTAGTTGTCGAATACGTAGAGCACGTCGTAGAAAGAACCTCCCTGAGCGAGGTTGCCCTTGCCATGTAGGCGTACATACTTCTCCGCTTTGTCACGATAAGTGTGATTGACGACAAACATATCGGAAAGGTCTACCTCGGGACCACCCTTACGAAGGATCTCAGACTCGAGGAAGCCAGTCGTAGAGTAAGACCAGCAGGTACCACTATTTGCCTGATCCTTGATAGAGGTGATGGGTAGTTGCTTGATGATAGTAAACTCGTTGCTCTCACCGCTCGTCTTGGGGGCCTGAGCGACCATGACGAGACTCGAGAGGAGTGCGATAAGGAGTAGAGAGATTTGTCTCATAGCTTATTCCTGTTTTATAGTTAGAAAATGAATTGTCAGTGAAGCGGTCGTGAAGACCGTCACAAAGATACGAATAAAAAACTGGAGATGCAGAATCTTTGCCGTCTGGCTAAACGGTTCCTCTATTGGAACTGTAAAGTTCCTGCCTTGGAACTGAAAAGTTCCTCCGTTGGAACTAAAGAGCTCCTCCGCTGGAACTAAAAAGTTCCAAAAGAGGATCTGCTTTTGGAACTCGTATATATCTTAAGAACAGAACGATATGGCGATGTGTACTTCTCGTCCACAGAGCTGTCATGACTACGCCGGGAAGACCCGCATGGCGATGCGACAGCGTAAAGACAAAAAAAAACAGCACCCTCCGCATCATACTGACGGGAAGGGTGCTGCTCCTTTTTGAGAGGCTTCTGCTATGCTACGAGAAGCCTTTATGGAGAGTCGCCTGCTTTGCGGAGCAGGGACTAGCGACGTCTTTTGTTTTTCTTCTGCTTCTTAGCTTGAGCACGACCGAAGCCTCCGCTCTGCATCTTGCGCATGACCTTGCTGATCTGGTCAAACTGCTGTATGAGCCTATTGACCTCAGCAACAGAGGTACCACTACCCTCAGCGATGCGCTTGCGGCGTGAACCATCGAGGATGCTAGGCTTGGCACGCTCCTCGGGGGTCATGGAGTGGATGATCGCCTCGATACCCTTGAAGGCGTCGTTGCTGATGTCTAGGTCTTTGACCAGCTTGCCTACTCCAGGGATCATAGAGACGAGATCCTTGAGATTACCCATCTTCTTGATCTGAGCGATCTGCGCGAGGAAGTCGTCGAAGTCAAATTGGTTCTTAGCGATCTTAGCCTCTAGGCGCTTTGCTTCCTCCTCGTCGTACTGCTGCTGCGCACGCTCGACGAGTGAGACGATATCTCCCATGCCGAGGATACGGTCGGCCATACGTGAGGGGTGGAAGACCTGCAGCGCCTCCATCTTCTCGCCTGTACCGACGAACTTGATCGGCTTATTGACGACACTGCGTATAGAGAGCGCAGCACCACCACGTGAGTCACCATCGAGCTTGGTGAGGATCACACCATCGAAGTCGAGTCGCTTGTCAAACTCGGCTGCGGTATTGACCGCATCCTGACCAGTCATGGAGTCAACGACGAAGAGTGTCTCATCAGGTCGGATCGCCTCCTTGATGCTACTGATCTCATTCATCATCTCCTCATCGACGGCTAGACGACCTGCGGTATCGATGATGACGGTGTCTAGTCCCTCTTGCTGGGCGTGGGCTATCGCATTGCGGGCGATCTGTACGGGATCTTTGCTGTCCGGCTCGCTGTAGACGGGTACGCCGATCTGCTCACCCAGTACGTGTAGCTGCTGGATAGCAGCGGGGCGGTATACGTCACACGCTACGAGGAGTGGCTTGCGCTGCTCCTGCTTCTTGAGCATATTGGCGAGCTTGCCTGAGAAGGTCGTCTTACCCGAGCCCTGCAGTCCTGACATGAGGATGATGGCGGGGCTGCCCTTGAGGTTGATCGCCACCGCCTCACTACCCATCAGTGTGGCCAGCTCGTCATGGACGATCTTGACCATCATCTGCCCTGGATTGACCGCCGTGAGGACGTTCTGTCCGAGTGCTTTCTCCTTGACTTGGTTGGTGAAGTCTCGTGCTACGTTGTAGTTGACGTCGGCATCGAGTAGGGCGCGGCGTACATCCTTGAGCGTTTCGGCGACATTGATTTCGGTAATACTCCCTTGTCCTTTGAGTATTTTGAATGAACGCTCTAGGCGTTCGCTTAGATTTTCAAACATGTTGCTGAGATGATGAGTGGTTTATAGACGATTCGTGTCGCTATCGGGGAAGATGATCTTAGGCTGGAAGGTGCGAGCCTCGTCGTAGTCCATGAGTGCGTAAGACATGATGATGACGATGTCGTCAGGCTGTACGAGACGAGCTGCGGGTCCATTGAGACAGATGACCCCGCTGTCGGGTTCGCCAGCGATGACGTAGGTGTCGAGGCGGTTGCCGTTGTTGCAGTCTACCACCTGCACGCGCTCTCCTGGTAGTATGCCCACGGCATCCATGAGGGTGCGGTCGATGGTGATGCTACCCACGTAGTTAAGGTTAGCCTGTGTGACCCGGACACGATGGATCTTAGATTTGAGTACCTGTATGTACATAGTTTATTGTGTGGATCGCGAGGGGCCTAGCGTAGGTCTACGACCTCAAGCGATTTGTATTCTTGCGGTGCAAAGGTAAAGGATTGTGACGTAATATGCTCCTTCGACTGTATCTTGTGGATGGTGTAAGAGACCTGCTCGCCTAGATCAAAGTAGAGATCGACCCGCTTAGGAGCCTGACTCTGTTGGTCAAAAGTCACCTCATAGTACTTGACCCCTGCGAGTACGTTGGTACCCTGCGTGGGGACAAAGCGGTAGACGACCGTGCCTCGAGGACTCTTGCGCTCGGTGATGCGGAAGCGCTGCGAGGTCTGCTGTATATAAGCGAGCGGATTCATCGCCGTGAGGTCTTGCTCGGAGGGAGTCATCAAGGTGTAGGTGCGCTCGCTCTGATTGATGATACGCAGTGTCGAGCCGTCGAAGGCTACCTCCATACCGGGCATGCTGAGCATAAAGCGACGTCCGTAGAGCCATGTGTAGCCCTCCTGAGGCTTTGTGCCCTGTGAGGTTAGGGTAAAGGTGATTGCGACCCCTTTCTTGACCTGCTGCTCGAACTGTTGGAGCGCTTTGTTGAGGTCAAAGACCGCTTTGCGCTGTCCCTGCAGAGGTGCTATGGCAAAAGCACCACACAGGAACAGAGCGAAGAGCGAACTCAGGAGACTCATCGCAAAGGGCGCAGTGTGTTGCTGGTATGATAAGGAGAGGTTTGGTCTCATGTGATTATCGTTTAGAAAGTGTCTAGGAGTTGATCAAGCGTTGTCTCATCAGCGATCAGCACTTGGCGAGGCTTGCTACCATCTTGTGCCGAGACGATGCCGCACTCGTAGAGCTGATCCATAATGCGTCCAGCTCGGTTGTACCCGATGTTAAAGCGTCGCTGGATGTTGCTCGTCGATCCCTGCTGCATCTGTACGACATGGCGAGCCACCTCCTCAAAGAGAGGGTCGCGCTCGGACGCGCCACCACCTCCAGGACCAGCAGTTCCAGCCGCACCTTCTGTAGCTGGCGGCTCAGGTAGCAAGTAAGGCACTGTCGGATAGGGCTGACGAGATATGTGATCCACGATGCGCTCTGTCTCAGGCGTGTCAATGAAAGCACACTGGATGCGTCGCATCTCCTTGCCGTCGTTGATAAGCATGTCGCCACGCCCGATGAGATCCTTGGCACTCTTGGTGTCAAGGATGGTGCGTGAGTCCACTTGCGAGGAGACCTTGAAGGCGATACGTGCCGGGAAGTTAGCCTTGATCAGACCCGTGATCACATCTGTACTAGGACGCTGTGTCGCTAGGACGATGTGGATACCCGCTGCACGCGCCTTCTGCGCTAGACGTGCGATAGGCTTCTCGATGGCTCGTCCTGTGGTCATGATGAGGTCGGCAAACTCATCGACGATGAGTACCAAGTAGGGGAGGAAGACGAAGCCATCCTCCTCACGTAGACGCCCCTGACGGAAGAGCTTGTTGTACTCTGCGATGTTGCGCACCTTAGCACGCGCGAGCAGTTCATAGCGCCCGTCCATATCCACGCAGAGAGACTCTAAGACGGGAAGTGCTTTGTTTGTATCGGTGATGATATACTTCTCCTCGTCCTCGAGCTTCGTCAGGAAGTGTCGGCCGATACTCTCGTAGATGCTAAACTCTAGCATCTTCGGGTCGATGAGGATCAGCTTGAGCTCCTCGGGACGCTTATTATATAGGAGTGAAGTGATGAGCGCATTGAGGCCGACACTCTTACCCTGACCCGTAGCACCGGCGATCAGGAGGTGCGGCATCTTAGAGAGGTCAAAGAGGTAGACATCGTTCGTGATGGTTCGCCCGATGGCTATCGGGAGCTTCTGATCGGTCGTGATAAACTTCTGCGAAGTGATCAGCGCCTTCATACCGACGGTGCGCGGGTTACGGTTTGGCACCTCGATACCTATGGTACCACGTCCAGGCATTGGGGCAATGATACGGATGCCACCGATACTCTCTACCTTCATCGCTATATCGTCCTCAAGGCTGCGGATGCGGTTGACTTTGACCTTAGGGTCTAACTTAAATTCGTAGAGCGTCACGGTCGGTCCGATGGTCACCTCGACCGGTTCCAGTCCGATGCCCAGATCGCTCAGCTTCTCGATAATAAGCTGCTCGATCTCCTTGATCTCAGCCCGATCGATCGTCTGCGAAGACTGATCGACATCTGCCAGTAGGTCAGGCGAAGGCATCTGATATCCTCCACGACGGGTCTCACTCTGTGGCACGACGGCGGCGGCTTGCGAGTCGGCATCCCCCTGTGCAACGGTCACCGTGACACCGCCCTCGAGGCTCTCCTCAACTGGTGTGGAGACGGGCTCGCGGCGTGCCTGCGGAGCATTTGTAGAGGCCTGTGATGTGGCACGTGATGCCAAGACGCTCGGTGCAGGAAGTGGTGCCTCCTCATCTTCATCATCTGTAGTGTCAGGCTCATTATCTACATCATCTGGATCAGCATCTTCACTTGCATCTGTAGGCTCTTCACCTGTGTAGGCTTCCTCATCATCCTCCTCTTCTTCGTCACGCTCTAGCGAGCTATCGGCTGTACGGCGACGATTAGGACGCTTGACCCAGCCTAGACCGATAGCTCGGCGCATCCACTGGAGGTACTCATAGCGTATCACCACAATGAGGGTAATGATCGAGACGAGTAGGATCAGTGCTACCCCCAGCCAACCGATAGCTGGCAGTAGGTTGTCTATCCAAATCGTGCCGTAAGCTCCTCCCCAGCGGAAGAAAGTGGGCATGCCGAGGATGTTTTGTATGGCAGCTGCCGTGAGGCCAGTCCATAGACTCAGGAAGATGGCGTAGACCGTTATTTTGATGAGACTCCCTCTTGTGGATATACGCATCAGACGTAGTGCTCCAATGAAGCACAAGACGAGCAAGAACCAGCTACCGAAGCCGAGGAAGCCGTCCATCAGCCAATGTGCTAGATAGGCTCCATGCACACGGGTCACGTTTTGGATATCCGCGACGGCACCATCGATCCCCTCAGGGAGTGTCTGTGTCAATGCCTCCCAAGGCGTTAGCTCCGTGACAATGCTTTGGTCACGAGCGCCCACCATAAGGTAGGAGCCACAAGCCACCAAGGTGTATATGACGAAGGCAAGGAGGATCAGGCCTAAGACAAACGAGATCAGCTCGCCATACCGCTTGTCGGCGATATTGGTTTGTAAGCCCTGCGCCCATGAGCGCATACGACTCCCCACCGAGCGAGAGGGGGTTGCGTCCTTTCTGCTAGATGCGTTCGTACGCTTGCGAGTCTGTGCTGAGCGTTTCTTGATCGGTTTATCTTTGGATGTAGCCATGAGGTAGTAATAAGGGAGCCTGTAGTGCGATCGTTGCGCCAAGCGTGGCGATCTCCTACAGAAAAGCTTGATGCAAAGGTAACGATTTTTACGCCAATGGCACACCACTCCACATCTCCGATCGCATTAGCTTATGGCACCGTCTGTCGCTGACTACCATTGCCCATAGCGACATATAGGGCTCTTGGTTAGTTCCGAAGAGCCCAACTTCAATTCTTTACGGAAGGTATCGCAAGCGCTTTTGGACAGAAACTCCTTTCCTGCTAAGCGGATTTTGCAAAGCTCCCTCGTAAGACTCCCATTCGCTTGGGAAGGTGCGCTACGCTTATCTTAGGCGATTGATGATTTCGTCCTGAGCCTTACGTCCCTCTGGAAAGAAGCGGAAGAGCGGATAGCAGTGGCACAGTCCCTCACCGATATGTATCTCATAGGGGACCCCATACTGGACGAAGGCGCGCTTGTAGTAGGGGGCGCAAGCGTAGAGACACTCGTGCGACCCATAGTAGAGGTAGGTCTTGGGGAAGTGTGAGAAGTCGCCCACGCAGCTGTTGATCATATAGTCGGGCAGTCGCTTGTGTCGGTTCATTATCGAGGCGACGGTGCCGAAGTAATGGTAGTCGACGATTATGTCTTGCTCCGAGAGAGCCTTTAGAGAGGCAATGAAGTCTGCATCTTCGTCTGCCATGTCTTCATGTCCCTTACAAAGCGAGAGGGGGATGCCTCCAGGAGAGACCGCTATGATTTGTCTGGGGCTAGGTAGCTGCTGGTGCTGCTCATTATTATATTGTCCTATCCCGATAGCGAGACAAGCTCCTGAGGAGAAGCCTAAGATCGATATTTGCTCAGGAGCGTACTGCTCGAGCATACGCCGATAGAGCTGATGCGTCTTCTCAAAGGTCACATCGAGTGTTTGCTCCACAATAAGGGGGTAAAGGAAAAACCACACATCGCTCCCCGTCTGATCGACAATCCTCTTGGCTATCTTGAAGTCTCTCGCATCTGGTGGCGTGACATATCCTCCGCCATAAAGCAGCAGGACAGCTTTTGCAGCGGACTTAGGAGTCGCCTGTAGCTTGACACACTTAAAGCCATCGACCTCCTCTATGGAGCAGTGATAGTCCTTGAATTGATCTAGCCGAAGCCTGAACTTATTCGACTGCTTAGTCGCAAAGGCGAGGATTTTTGCTTCTGACATTCTAAAGAGCCTCTTAATGTTTAGGAGTCTCACTATTGAGGCTACCACTCTGTATGTAATACTCATAGCTGTATGGTCTTTTGTGTGAGTCTATGGATGGGCTTAGGTGCTCTGTGGAGACAAAGATAATGCTTCATCTAGTATGCAGTGCTAGTGATAGATACCTACTATGCGGTAGCAGGTGCCTGATCGGCTCTTTATGTAAGTGACCAGATAAGATAAGTCCCTCCGACTAGGTGTACCCAGTCGAAGGGACTTAACTGTCTGTGGGGTTGTGGAGCTGCGGGGAATTGAACCCCGGTCCAAACATGGTGGCAAAGCGCTTTCTACATGTTTAGCTGTACTTTGATTGTCGGGCCTTAACTCACGAGTACAGCGACCGAGCTAAAGCCTTATCCTCTAAAGTTTAAGACGATGTACGAGGCGACACCATCCGATCCCCGATATCCATGCACCACCGTATCAGAGCGCCTCGGAGCAACGGCCCCCTGGGTGATGTCTCGTCCCGGCATCTATGCCTGGGATGAAGCGTTAGTGTACTATACTTCGACTACGCAGCGAGAGCAAAGTTGTTTTCGCCATTTAGAAAGGTTCGCAGTAAGGTTTTAAGGTGCGTCACAGCAGGCACCACATGCTTACGAATCACTACAACACGCTGTCAAAGCCAATCAGCCCCAAGAGTGTATGCTGCGTCTCCCAGACTAGCGTATCGCTATACCGCTCAGCTGAGGAGAGATCGTATCTGAGTCTAGCGGAGGGTCGCTTCAAGCGAAGTCTTCTCCTACTCATCTGGTGCAAAGGTACAAAAAATCGAATAGCTGGGACGATGCTGCCCGAGGAACGAAGTGGACTGACGCATTATGTACAATTAGCTCGTTGACCTCTCTACGCCTCGTCTATCGTTGTGCGTGGCTCTTGAAAAATTCGATTATGATGCGTCATCCCTGGCTGGAAAAAGTTGATACCGGCTCGATACGATAATTTACAACTGACTACATATCAAAACGGTGCCGTGTCGGTGAAAAGTGATTTCCACGTGGATATTTCGAAATCCCCACGTGGAGAATAAAAAATTCTTCGGAGGAATGAAATGAAACTTCGGAGGAATGAAATGAAACTTCGGAAGAAATGAATCACGCCCACGTGGAAAATAAAAAACATCCACGTGGAGATTTGAGATTTCCCACGTGGATGTTCGAGAAAGGAGGGGATCAGACGAATTTCCCCGTAAAGATATGTAAATAGGGGTTAGAGGTCAGAGGTTAGAGGTTAGAGATTAGAGGTCCGATCACTCCGATACCTCTGATGGCTCCGATACTATCCGATGGATAGGACCTCGCAAGAGGTCCGACGCATCGTAGCCGTGGGTCGGAGGGGCAAAGCCCCGAACGACCGATGGGGGGGCAAGATGATATCAGTTTATCGACCCCTTGTGGGTCGGACTAAACAAAGGCTATAGTCTCAGTCCGATAGCTCCGATGGTTCCGATAGCTAACAGCCAATAGCCAATCCATGGTTGACTCATTATATATGGTGTCCTCATCTATTCCCTCGCTTGTCGCTCATGGGTAGCTTCTGACAGAGCAATTGTAGAGACTGTTGACTTTTGCAATAGGCATTATGGCTAATTCCTATTTTGCGTGTGGCTTCTCCCCCAGCACCTCAAAGTAGGAATTAGCCCGATTACCCTTTAGCACGATATCCACGTGGAGAAGCTCAAATCCCCATGTGGGGGCTTGTTTTTCCCGAAAAAGAATATTAGCTTTGTAGCAACAATAACTCTTAAATGCATCAAACGATATGACAAGAAAACTACTATCTTCATTACTCCTACTCCTGGCTCTGAGCTACGCACTGACTGCTCAGCAGGCTGGGTGTAAGATCACGCAAGAGCCGAAGGCACTACCTGCCGAGGCGTGCAACTTCTCCATCTATGGTACGAGCCCCAATGGACGTTACATCTACGGCGGTAGCCCTAACTCGACAGCTTTCTGCTACGACACAGAGCGTGACACCACCTCGCTCTTCCTCTCTGAGACGGGTGCTGAGAAGTATATGATCTACGCGGTCTCTGATGAGGGTGAGATCTTTGTCTCTCAGGATGAGGTAGGGGCTTTTGTCTACAACATGGCACAAGAGAAGCTACACGAGATCAAGACTCCTGAGAGCGACTGGCCTGACGTAAGACCTGTCTATGTGACTCCTGACGCTAAGTTCCTCGTGGGGTACGTGATGGATCCGACCTATGCTCAGGCGAGCATGACGCTCCCGATCTATGGCACACGGGGTGAGGATGGCTCCTGGACGATCAAGACACTCCCCGTGCTGGACAAAGACTATCTAGGCCTCAAGCCTCACTACACGCAGGCTTTCTTCTGCTCGTCTGATGGTAAGAAGATCCTAGGTCGACAAAATACCCGCAATGGCTCTGACAGACCACTTTTCTGGCAGCTGGATGAGCAGGGACAGTATCAGTGCTCTACACCTTGCGACTCATTCCTCTACAATCTAGATGCTCCCCAGCCTGGTCCCCAGCCTGAGTGGGAGGATTATGTAACGGCAGACTATGAGCAAGACCCAGATCTATACAAAAAGCAAGAAGCTGAGTTCAATAAGGCATACGATGCTTGGCTAGAAGTGTATGACAAGGTGTTTAAGGGTGTCACTGCTGATCTAGCTTGGCAGATTATGTCTCCAGCAAGTGGATACTGGATGATATCCATCAAAGAGGAGGTTGGTGAGGGCTATGCGAACATCTCCTATCCAGGTGCATTAAATGTCTCTGATGGTAGTATCGAGCGGATCAACATCAAAGAGGCTTATGGTCTCGGTGGGGTCGGGCGTACTAATGATGGTGGCTGGATCTGCAATCCCGATGGTAGCCGAAGCCTCTCCGATCGCAGTACCTACGTAGTTTACCCAGATGGAAAGAAGATGACCATGCTGGAGTACCTGAAAAGTTTGACAGGTAAGGATCTGTCTGAGTTCTTTACCTACTCCTACACGCCTGATGATGAGACGGAGCAAAAGAGCATAACAGATATGGGGGCCATCGCGATCTCTGCTGATGGCAAGACCTTGGCCTCTTGCGCGGTAGATATGACGGGGATGCACAGCTGTCGCAATGCGTATCTACGTATTGACAAGCAATTCCTCGCACAGCCTCTAGGCGTTGCTCCTGTAGAGCTGCAGCCTAACGGACTCTCGATCCGCTGGCAGGGCGATGCACTCCTCTTCTCAGAGCCTGCTACGGGTACGCTCTATCTGTATGACATGCCCGGTCGACTACTAGACAGCTACACGCTGGTAGCTGCCTCAAGGCTTTCCCTGACAGACCTAGCTCAGGGTCTCTACATTGGTCAGGTTGTCACGGAGCGTGGCGTTAGCACCGTACGATTCGTCCGCTAGAAGACGTATCTGATAAAACGAAGCAGTCCCGCAAGGAGTCTACAGCGATGTAGTGCTCCCTGCGGGACTGCTTTATAGAGACTGTTGACTTTTGCAACAGTCTCATTATAATGCGTCAGCCTGAATAAAAGCTTCGGTTTTGACCGCTATCTCAAAAGTTGTTTGTATATTTGCCACTACTACTAGTGACTATATGCTTATGAAGCAACTACTACATACTCTATATACCCTCGTCGTTTGCGCTCTACTACTGCCTTGTGGGGCATTCGCTAGTGATCAGTGCGTAGACGCCGAGCAGCTCTCCGACCAGCCTCTCACCATGGTGACAGCGCAAGCCTTAGGCATTGACCAGTCTGCCCCTCAGGTAGAGGTGCGTGACGGGTCTATCATACCGCTCTGCGAGTATGAGCAGATGCAGGTCTTTAATGTCATGGGACAGGAGGTACGCAACGAGCATTTGCCGTCAGGTGTATACCTCGTGCGTCTTGTCGTGCAGGGAGAGACCTATACACTCAAAGTGGTCATACGCTAATAAGACTACTAAAGCTATTCATGTAGCCCACTCGTCGAGAGCTATCCGCGTCGTGCTGTGCTATCGTTAGCCAGACTCACGTGGAGGATAGCTCTCTTGTAATATATCCTATCCTATGCTTGATCAAATCCAGCAACTTCAATCAGCACTCTCCAACCTCGTAGCCTCTACACCCGAAGAGGCCGAGCAACTACGTATAGCTTATCTAGGTAAAAAAGGACGCATCACCCAGCTCTTTGAGGCCTTTCGTCAGCTTCCCCCCGAGGAGAAGCGACAGCTAGGAGCAGCACTCAATGAGCTCAAGCAAGAAGCCACCGCACGTATCAAGGAGATCCTAGCCTCTGTCGCGACGCAGTCGGTGCAGCAGACGATCGATCTGACCCGTCCCGCCGTACCTTATCCACAAGGCTCGCGTCACCCGCTCACACTCATACAGGAGGAGATCTGTAACATCTTCGAGAGGATGGGCTTTAGCATAGCTGAGGGACCTGAGGTAGAGGATGACTGGCACGTCTTTGAGGCACTCAACTTCCCGCCAGACCATCCCGCACGAGACATGCAGGACACCTTCTTTGTGGATCACAAGAGCAATATACTCCTCCGCACCCACACCTCATCCGTGCAGACACGTGTCATGAAGAGCCAAGAGCCGCCCATACGCGTACTCTGCCCTGGGCGAGTCTATCGCAATGAGGCTATCTCGGCGCGTGCTCACTGCTTCTTTCACCAGATCGAGGGACTATACATCGACCGCAACGTGAGCTATGCCGATCTTCGAGAGGCGTTGCTCTTCTTCGCTCAGTCGCTCTTTGGAGCGGATACGCAGATACGCTTGCGCCCCTCCTACTTCCCCTTTACCGAGCCGAGTGCGGAGATGGATATCTCGTGCGGCTTGTGCCATGGCGAGGGGTGTGGCTTCTGCAAGCATACTGGATGGGTCGAGATCTTGGGCTGCGGTATGGTCGATCCTAACGTGCTGGAGAACTGTGGCATCGATAGCTCCGTCTATAGTGGCTACGCCTTCGGACTAGGTGTGGAGCGCATTGCCAACCTCAAGTACAATGTCAAGGATCTGCGCTACTTCTCGGAAAACAACCTAGACTTCCTCTCGCAGTTTACCGCACACACTACACCACTCTAAAGGCTGCTCAACGACGTGACGCTCGACGAACGCTACCGCCTGGCACTGGAGGGGCTTGCACAGCTCTATCCCGATGCCGATACGGAGCTTATCTACCACGACCCCTTCAGTCTACTCGTAGCGGTCGTGCTCTCGGCACAGTGTACCGACAAGCGAGTCAATATGGTGACGCCACAGCTGATGGCGCACTACCCGACGCCCGAAGCGATGGCGCGCGCCTCGGTCGATGATCTGCTAGCCTTCATGGGGAGCGTCAGCTATCCAAACAATAAGGCGAAGCACCTCATCGGACTCTCCGAGCGGATCTCACAGGAGCATCACGGCATCGTCCCCTCAACGCGCGAAGAGCTAGAGGCACTCCCAGGCGTAGGACGCAAGAGTGCTAGCGTGATGCTAGCCGTCTGCTTTGAGACGCCAGCGATGCCGGTCGATACACACGTTTATCGTGTGGCTAAGCGCATCGGGCTTGCCTCCTCACGCGCTACGACGCCCTTAGCGGTCGAGCAAGCACTCGTCAAGCGCATCCCACAGGCACAACTCATACGTGCGCATCATCAGCTCATCTTGCTGGGACGCTACATCTGCAAGGCGCGCAAGCCACTCTGTGCAGAGTGTACCCTCCACAACTGCTGTCGCCACTACGCCACAGCAGCCCAAAAGCAATAAGCACATACATAAGTAGCCCACAGGCAACTCCATCGCATACCCTGAGAAGAGCGAGGCCTTATAGTCTCTGCTCCATAGAGACTGTTGACTTTTGCAACAGTCTCACATAACCTTTGCGCGCTCTATTTGCTAAAGGCTCATAAACTACGAGGGAGACCTCCGCTACTATGCGGGAGTCTCCCTCGTGATATATTACAGTGCTGTGTCTCCTATTGTGAGACTATTGCATAAAGGAGAATCGCTGTGTTGCTTTCGGGATTCGGCTTCGGTCACATACGGAGGTATGCTCCCTTCAGACCTCACCCTCAGCGCCTTGCGCTTCATCCTTTATGCAAAGCCTAGACAATCTTGCTTGCAAGATTGTGAGACTGTTGATTTTTGCAACAGTCTCATTAGGAGCGCCGCGCTGTGGTCCTAGTGGACCATCGGTTTACTCTTACTTGACGATGCGCGTCGTGTAGTTGCCGACGAGGACGATGTAGCTACCAGCAGGTAGTGCGCTGATGTCGAGCGCATGCTCCGTGCTAGCTAGGAGTAGCTGACCTGTGTAGTCGTAGAGACGTACCTCAGCACCCTCAGCACCACCAGCTATCTCGAGGCGTGTACCGCCGTTGGTCACGTAAGCGACGAGCTGGTTCTGTGTCGGCTGCTCGACAGCCACAGAGAGCCTAAAGGTTACCTTGACCTTGGTGTCCTTGTTGAGGTCGAAGTAGTAGTAGCCTTTTTCTGGTGTAGGGATGGTCTCATCATCGACAAACCACTCGTCGATCTCGTAGCCTTCATCTGGCGTAGCTATCACCTTGATCGTGGTACCAGCGGGTACCTTAGCACCACTCTCGATAGTCTCTTGGTCTACCATAGCTGTGACAGCACCACCCTTACTAGCTTCTAGGGTGATGGTGTAGTCGACTGCTGGAGCAGCCTTCTTGGAGAAGACTGCATGTATATCAGCATCCTTGTCAGCCTTAAAGGTATAGACAAAGCCATCCTCTGAGAGTGCCTCTGCAGGTACAGGCTGGCCATTGTTTGTGAAGACCACCTGATAGTCTCCACTTATGGTGAACTTAGCCTTTACCGTGACGTCACTGCCTAGCGGGATGCGCTTCTCGCCGAAGATTGTTAGCGGGTTGCCCGAACCCTTTGGCTCAACGTAGGTAGTCTCAAGGGAGCATCCCGTCGGTCCCTCGGAGCTAACCTTTATGAGAGCTGTGGTCTTCTTCTGGGTCTCGGCAAATACCATCGCAAAGCCATCTACTGTGAAGGTGTAAGGGTTCTTGCCCTCAGAGCCTGGGATGAGCTTATAGTCAGCATCAAGCCAATCCTTGACTTCGTAGCCTTCCTCAGGCGTTACGGTCAGTACGACTTTTGCGCCAGCAGCAATGTTATCGCCATTTTCGAAGGGCTTACCATCTGCTGTACCAGTGATCGTAGCATGCTTATCGCAATCGTAGTAGATGTAAAAGCCTATGGCACCCTCTGTGAAGATAACCTTGATATTAGCTGGCTCCTCTAGGGTAAACTCGTACGTGAGTCCCTCGTCTGTGAGCTGGTCAGCAGCCACTGGGTTATCATTGTGTGTGAAGGCGACGGTAGCTCCAGAGACGGTAATGGTTGCCTCGACTCTTACCTTCGTACCGACAGGCAGGTCTAGCGTTGGATTTTTACTCTCAGCTGGTTTCTCCCAAGTGGTGCTACCAGGTGTCTGATACTGAACCGTAGCATAGCCTACTGCACCCTCCTCCTGGACTGAGAGCTGAACCTTCTCTGCCGGTGCGGCCTTCTTCTTGACTACGGCTGATAGTGTGAGAGGTCCCGTTACGACGACCTTAATCCCTGGAAACTCTTCACTCTCTGAGGGTGTTGCCACTCCATTAACGAGGAAGTGTTCTAGCTCATACCCCTCGTCTAGGAAAAGATCGACACGAAGCTCTGTCCCTTCGGGGACTTGATCGCCACTATTTACTCTCGTCGAAGATAAGTAGCCACCATACTCTACCTTTAGGTATGCATTCTCTAGCTCCTCGATGGTGACAGCGTAAGACTTAGCTTCAGCCTTCTTCTCGATGACCGCCTCGATGGTCACTGCAGATATATCTTTCGGAGCTACATAGTAGGTCAAGAGAGTCTGCATATCGTTAGGTAGTCGCTTCTCGCCATTGATGAGGTAGTGCTTAAACTCATAGCCCTCATTGACAGTTGCCTGGATCGAGATGGGAGCTAGCTCCTTGACACGCGTGCCAGAGGGTACCTCTGCGACGGGATTGACGGTCTTCACTGTGATTGTACCATTTGCTGGCTGCTCGTAGGTGACGACATAGCCACTCTCTACGAGCACAGCCGAGACGATTGTGGGCTCTGAGACAGTGATCATCTTCCTCTCAGGACGGAAGTCATCCTTAGGCTCCTCCTTGCGATTGATAAGCCAATGGTCTAGCCTATAGCCCTCGTTTGGCTTGATCACCATAGTAATCTGACTACCAGTCTCTACTTGGTCACCAGAATTGAGGGACTCATCATCCGTACTGGTTCCCTTGTATAGGTCGATCGTACCATGCTCGGGCTGCTCGACAGTTATGACACAAGCTGTAGATGCTTTTTGAACTACTCGTGCTGAAACTGTCATATCTTTTGAAACCATCCTCGGTAGACCTTTAGAGGAAGTATTCTCTACTTCCTCTCCATTGAAGATGTAGTGCGTAACTTCATATCCCTCGTCTGCCGTTGCGACAAACATGACCATCGTGTAGGGGGGCACCTTATCTCCACTTTGGAGTTCTACCAATTCGCCTTTGTCATAAAAGCCTGTGATGGTGCAGTGCTCTACCTGTTCGAAGGTTACTGTTACCTCCTGCGCTTGCGCCATAAATGGCCAAAGCAGGAATGTACCTAGTAATGATAAGATAGATAACATTCGTTTCATAAGCGTATCTGTTTAAGTGTAAGTGATTGATTTGTCTATTTATAAGGGTTTGTGTCGCTACACAAGGGGGAAGAGGGGGCGAAGCTACGATGCTTAAATCTACCTACTTCTCCTCAGGGGGCTAAGGTAATGAAAAGTAAAGAGAAAAACAACTGTAGGACAATTTCTGTTTTTGAGGCTGTTCGGAGGGCTAATTTCTATTCATTGCTGTCCGGTAAAAGTCAGAAAGGGCTCATCAAGGGGGCTCAACCGCAGAATTGAAGCGGTTGAGCTTTCTGATTTTGCTTT
>ERZ773148.167-NODE-167-length-55718-cov-6.352281_pt1 | contig 55718 bp, 37 predicted proteins | sample MGYA00580846_ERZ773148 | MGnify/ENA primary metagenome ERZ773148 (study PRJEB29015, sample SAMEA2737879) | human gut metagenome | biome: human gut; feature: human-associated habitat; material: faeces | place: China | collected 2012 ... | reverse complement strand
CCCCCTTCCATAGATTTTGGTTATTTTCCTTGTCTACTTAAGAGGGATCATATCATTTTGACTTATCGGTTGCCTTTTTCTGTCCTTTCCAATATCATTTCTTTGGTACAAAACATTAGAAAGGATTCTCATGACTAATCATATCACAGATTTACTAAACTTAAAAGCTTCTGATATTCAAATCAAGTCAATTTCCACACATGGTAATATCAAGGAAATTACCTTGTTCGTCAGCGTCGCTGGCGCTGCAGTAATCCTCGTTGCAGGCATATCATTACCGATCGTTTCGCCTTTCTTGAAAAACGAAAGCGAAGCACCAATATGACGGATCTCTTGATTGTACAATCCTTCAAAGATGCCAGCCTAAGTGCATCACAGATTGCCAAACGCTTTCATGTTTCGGACACTTACGCAATTTACACATTTCAAAGATATGTAAATACGCTCTTGTGATACAAGATTTTGCGACGGGAGAGCCCATTGATTTGGTCATAAACAGAAGAAAAGAAATCACAGATATGTATCGCCCTTACATCAACTATGTGGACTCCTACTTTCCTAATGCAATTTCTGTTGTCGATTCTTTTCACGTGATTAAAATGATTACCGGTAGGCTGCAGGCATATTTACGCAGAATTCTTCGAAATCTTCATGAGAAAGACGAGCAGCGCCATGCGAAGCTGGAGCAGGAATTTGGCCGCAAAATTGGATTCGTACACTCACGAGAATACTACCTTGTTAAGAATCTACGACTATGAACATGAACTCTTTAAAATTGATCAAAACTTGGCTGTTTTTCGAGATTTAAAAGAGATGTATATCGACTTTAACAACAAGTATGTCGGAATTCCAAAAGAGGCACGCAAAGGGCTTGATGATATTTTACCTGCATACAGAAACAGTGGTTTTAAATGTTTGAAGAAATTGCAGATACTTTGGATAACTGCAAAAAGCAAATTCTGAATTCTTTTATCATGATCGAAAGAACCTGCCGAAGCGACACCCGGCTAAGGCATCTGTCAAACGGTCCTATGGAGTCACTGAACCGGATTCCTAAGGATATGAAACGCCATGCCAGAGGCTATGGAAATTTTGAACATATTCGAAACCGCTTTCTCTTTTCGCAGCGAAAAAATGCAGCCATTTTAGCGGCTCCTAAGCCATGGAAGGACGTTTGTTTTCGAACCGATAATACCAGAGGGCCATACAAAAAACATGCTGTAAAAGGCCCAAAATTAAGATAATACAGAAAATATGTTTTGTACCAAATCAGGCAACCGAAAGTAACTCGATTGCCTGATTTTTTTACCATTTTTTTATTGAGTATCCAACGATTCCGTCCCACAACTGATTTTGGAGAATTTCCGTTAGCCCACGATTCCATCCCACAGTTGATTTTGGAGAAACCACAAGTAATTTTGGATACCCGCATATCCGTTTACTGCCTTAACTGTGCAAGTATTATAGCAATCCAGAATTTGTCTTTCATATTTTGGTGTGTACGTGTCCACCATGCCTACAAATGCTCCTACCCGTGTGGATCCAATAATCTGTCCCTCTTCCAATCCTAATGATGTGATAGTTCCTCCCAAATATTTGAAAAGTCCCGTATCATTTTCGTTCGGTCTGTTAATGTACAAGCCTTTAATCACATGTCCATTTCCATCAAAGATTCCTCTAAATGCCGTTTCATTGCCTGCGTTGGTCTGACTCGCACCGAGTGGTAGCCATCCCTTACCATCATTATAAAAGTCTCCATTTTCTTCGAAATCTGTAGCCGTAAAAACTATATCTGCGTTTAAACGGTAACACGCATTCATATAGTTTCTGACATTGTTGAGCTGCGCCTTTGTCGATATGATATATGGGTCTGCCTCCGTACCACTACCTCCTGCAAATCCCGTTGTGCTTGGAGCTGCAGTCCCGGCCCCAGCTGTTTCCGGTATCATGCACAGCACCATACCCAGTGCCAGTATCAGGGTCAATATTTTCTTTCCTCTCTTCTTCATCATTCAGATTCCTTTCTCCAGAATATATATTGTACATACATTACATTAAGATCATGCGCTTTCCGTCTGCGTTTTGGATACCGGTAGGGTTTTATACCCTTTCCATCCGGCGATGTGTCGTTCGAGGGCGATGACATCTGCTTTGTCTATCACGCCATCTTGATTTATGTCAGCATTCTCAAGGGTAGCCTTGTAATTTTCCCAACCGGCAAGGCTGCGGCGCAGGTAGAGTGCATCTGCCGCATTAATTCTACCTGAACCAGTAAATTTGCCGAGTCCCGGGATTTTAGACTCACTTTTACCAACAATATGAATGCTCATTCCGCTTATATTGCCATATCGGGAGTCTGTATCCCTGAAGTCAAAATTCTTCAGCAAGATTGAAAGCAAAATTCCGTTCTCATTTCCCTCGTTGTCACTGGCTTGAAACGCATCGGTGACCGTAATCTCCCATATAAAGCATCGTATTCCATCAAAGTCCGTCTCATATGGTGCTTCAATTTCAATGCCCTCTACTTCTTTCTGTTCTATTTCAAAATCATGACCGGTACTTGGATTTGTTTTTATTTCTGAAACAGAAAGTGAAACTTTAGCAAGCTGGCTGTTTCTCGCTTCGGCAATCACATAGAAGTACGCTTCCGTTTCGGCTTCATTCTTTTCTGCCGCTTCATCAAAAGCAAACCGACCAACAAACTCTTCACTTTTCGCTCGTTCCGGTTTTTTAAAGTAGCCAAAGTTGCGGAACTTTACAACATCCAGTGTCATGCTATAGTTCTTTCCGTTATACATACCATTTAATGTATAGCTTCCTGCCTTCTCAGCCTCTAAACATTTGGCGCCCGACTGGTCATAATCCTTAATATTCAGTCCTTCTTCCGCTATATCGATATTATTTACAAGGCAATATTCCGTTCCCTGTTTTATCGCAAAATAAACAATGTTGTTGTCTCCCTCAGCCAATCCGATGTTCTTGAAAGGACTAAGGTCGCTCCCCCACTTTCTTATCTCCTCCGATAATGTCAGCTTGTCATCCTGCACCGAAGTAGAATAATGATTAAAAACATGCAGCATCGGTTCTGTGTCCGCCCCGTAAATTTTTAAACTGCTTAACTGCACATCATGCAAAGCTTCTCCTGATTTTTCTTTTAAATTAAACCACACCTCCGGATTGTTTGTAGTTTCATATTCATCTGTTAATGTAATTTTGCATAGCTGTAGTGCCTCGCCATTCAAAGTTATCGTTTCTTCCTCATTTTCAATGATAATTCCACGAATTTCTGTTGCCATTCTCTTAGATCTGTCCCATAAAATTAATTCTAAATTTTCTTCTATGAGCGTATAAAAATACACTTCTGTGTTTTCTGCATTCCGTTCCGCTGCCTCATCGAATCTGAATTCACCTGTGGTGATCATATTCTTTGCGTTTGGTTCGGGATGTTCAAAAAAACTTTCTCCTATTTCCAAATCCAACCAGACAGTGCATTCCGTTTTATATATTTTTCCCTTGTATTCCGCCTGAATTATACTATTTCCAAGGCTATCCGTATAAAGGGCATAATGCTTTGTATTTTGCGTTTTATAGATCCGGACAGTTGGTGCTTTTCCCTCAATTCCATGCACAGAGGGCTCTACCGCATAATAATTTCCGTTTTCCTTTATCGCAAAAAATCCATGTACGCCATAGCAGCTCAATGCCACCTGTCGAAGTTCCGACACATGCAAAGAGCCTTCAGGAGAAACAATCTTTCCATCGGAATCCACCCTTAATTCACTATCGTACATGTATCGAGTGCAACCTGTTTCGGTATCGTAAGCATCATACCCATTGATCCAGTATAATTGCTCTGCACTCTCATTTGTATTTGCAGACACGATACCGGTCATCGCCATAACAAGTACGAACGTAAAGAAAAATGTCCTTATTATCTTTTTCATTTTGCCTCCGATCCCCTTGGAAATGCATCATAGGCTTTCCATCCCGAAAAATAGCGTTCCATCACATTATTGATCTATGTTCAAAGCATTCCGCTGAATGTTCAAAATTCAAAAATATATTTATTATACCTATCCAAAATAGTTCGTATATAAATATCACACACTTTTATGCGACCCCCGGCACGCTTTGTGGGCATGCCGAGGGTCGTCATAACTCATTTTGTTCCTATGAATGTCTTGCACGGGTTTCGTGCGTCTTACCTATTACTTTTTCGTCCACTTTCTGTTAGCGTACTTGCACTGCTTCAGTTCAGTCTTTGCTACTAACTTGCCGTCTTTGTCATATACCATGACTCTTGCTTTATAGTAGTACATCTTGCCCTTCTTGCCTGCTGTGTTCAGGTAGTTCGGAACGTCCTTAGTCACTGCTGCTTTGTAGCCTTTTGCCTTCTTCGTGCTTCTGTAGAATTTGTACTTTACAGTGCAGCCATTCTTTTCGAATTCGGAAATGTCGCCTTTGAGCGTAATTTTGATATTGCCGCTCTTCAGCTTAGCGGATCTTGCCTTCAAAGCAAGTTTCTTCACTGCTTTCTGTACATCGAAAGATGAATCGCCGATGGAAGCCTTCATTGCTTCCGCCTCAGCCTTAAGCTCTGCCATCGTCTTTCCTGTCTGAGCCTTCATTTCCTTATCAACAGCCGCTTTTTCCGCTGTGGAAAGCTTGTCATATTTGTCAGCTGCTTCCAAAACATGCTTGTAGTTGTCAGCATCCGCTGCTTTTACAAGCTCGCCGTTAATCGTCATATTGTCCTTAATGAAGTCTTTTGCAACCTTTTCAGGTGTGTCCGTCGGAATTACGAATCCACCGCCACCACCGCTGAAAGAAGAATCTGCCCACGGTGTAGCTGTTCCTGTTACTGTTGCGTAATTCCTATCATTCGGTGTAAATGACCATCCGTATTTTGCGCCTTTTTTAATTGGAGCGTTATCGCCGTCATCCCATGTAAATGTACCTTCAACGTCAAACCCGCTTGCTGCCTCTGCCTTAATCTCACCGAGAGTTTTTCCTTCAGCATTAACGGTCGGAAGCTTCGGTGCACCTGTAACCTTAGCTTTATTGATGGTTACCTTGATTGTAGTTACTGCTGCTGCATATGCTTCGTCACTTGGCGTAAATGTCACTTTTACATTCTTTCCGCTGTTGACTGCAGTTAAGTCTTCGCTGCCGTCAAATGACCATGTTCCTTCAATTGTCTTTCCGTCAACAGTTGCGATTCCCTTGATAGCCTCTGCTGTAATCGGCGTTCCTGTGTATGTGACTTCGATATCACTTGCTTTAAGTTCTGGAACCGTTTTTTCGGTTACATTTACCGTAAGCTTGATTTCATAGTCCTCATAGTTTGTTGCTTTTACTTTGATTGTTATAACACCTGCTGGCGCTGCGGAATCTGTTACTGTATAGGACAGTTTTCCATCTTTTACTTCAGGAGTCCCTGCAATTACATTGGAATCTGCCGTTATGCTCTGAATGTCGTATCCGTCTTTCAGATACTTCGAAAGATCATAAACTGCGGATGTTCCTTTTGTTGCAGTGCTGTTTAAATTCTGCGGTCCGTAAACGGCTTTTGCGATATCTACATTTGCTTTAGCTGTGTTTACTGCCAGTTTATAGTTGTCATTCCAAAGCTCTACCGTAACGGTTACTTCCTTATCCGTTCCGGCGTTGTCATCTGCCATAACGCCTGTTGCCCTGTAGTCAACGCCCTTTGTTAAGACTGCATCACCAAATGCAACTGCAGTAACCTTTACATCCTTCTGTCCTGCTGCATAAGCGCGCTCTTCAAAGCTTGCTCCGGTAATTGTGATTTCCTTTTTCGCAATTGTGAAGCTCTTCGTAAGTGTGCCTGTGTAGTTGTTCTGTCCGGAAATTGAAAGTGTATAGCTTCCTGCATTTATTCCGGTGTTTGCGCTTACCGCATAGTCCGTGCCTTCAGCAAGCGTAATGTCATTAAGCTTAACACTGCTTACGGTCTGTGTCTGTTCTGCACCGGTGTAAGTTAATGCGGTTCCAAGCTCAATCTCAGCTCCGTTTATGGATTTCTGTGCGATCGTGAATTCTTTCGAACCCGTATAGATTTCCGTTGCTGTTTCACAAGATACGGTTACTGTATAGTCTCCGGCTTTTGTCGGAGCTGTTTCTGAATCTGTCAATACAGTTCCGTCTTTTGCAGTACCGCTGTACTTAATTGTTGTGGTCTGCACGCCGGAAGGTGCATTGTATATAGGTTCTTTCACTCCATCGCCGAATGTCCATCCGCTCTGGTTTACTGTAAGTTCCTTAACTTCTTTATCGGTTACTGTAATCTTAATAGCGTTATCTTTTCTGTATGCGTTGTACTCCGGAGTTCCATCACCGTTTAAGTCCTTCGCTGCAATGCTGACATTAAGTATAACTTCACCTGTCTTGTCAGCAGCTGTTGTTAAAACAGAACCTTCGAGTGTTGCTGCGTCTGGTGTTCCCACCACTTCAAACGAGATTTCACCCTGTGCGCCTGAAACTAATGTCTTAAGGTCGAGTGTATTGCCGCCTTTTGTTATGGTTCTTGCTTCTGTGATAGTAGGAGTTTGATTGATTGGATTAATCTTCCATGTTTTATCCTTAATTGTGCCTGTTACTTCACAGTTCGTGCTGTCTACTGCTGTTGCTGTTGCTGTTGCAGTATATGTTCCTACATACCTTCCCGCATTGTCGGTGTAGTCAATAACGATGCTCGTCGGTACATTTACAAGCTGTACTCCCTGAAGCTCATTGTTGAAGTCGAATTCCGCGGTCTCAACCCATTTCAAGCTGCTGACATTGATTTGAGCCTTTGTGATATTCACGATGTTGGAACCTGTCAGCGGTTCATGATTTGGTGCGGTTACCTGCCAGTAAACAGTCTGTGCGCCATCTGTGACATTTATAAATGTAGGTGCCGTTGTTGAATACGAACCGTTTTCCAATTTCGTATATTTAACTGTCAACTGTTGATTTCCTACTGTGGAAAGCTTCGCAGGGTCATAGCTGATTCCGTGTTCCTTTCCGTCATATGCTGCTGCATAGTCTGCGAATGCACCGTTGTTTGTGATTTTTGCAGGGGAAACCTTGAATGACAATTTAAGTTCTCCTGTGTAATTGCCTTTTCCCTTGATGATCATTTCATAATCATCGCCGGCATCCGTTGCAGTATTTCCGGAAACTTCATAGTCCTTGGAAGTTAATGCTGGTGTTGATGTTCCTGCTCTAACCTCCGTTACTTTGAATGTAAGCAGACTTCCGGTATAAGTTTTTGTTGTTTCAGCAGTCGCCCCTGTAATTTCAGCAGGCTTTACCTCAGCATATACGGTAGTAGTATATGTCTGGTAGTTTTCTCTGCTGATTTCTACATAGATTGTCTTGCGGCCGGATACATTTGTAACCGTTGGGATTCCGGCTTCATATGTACCGTTCTCAGAGGTCTTATACTTAATTGTATAGCCTTCCGTTTTAGTCGTATCAACAGTTACTGCTGCCTGCGCTTTTCCGTTGTAAGTAACGGTACTGCCTTTGACTGCATTCTTAACTTCATCCTCAATTGTTTTTCCTGTTATCGTGAATCGTGATGTTACCTCAGCAATATCCTTATAGTTTGTTCCTCCGGATGCTGAAACGCCAACCCAATAGGTTCCCGCATTCGTCGGCGCATCTGTGAGTGGTTCTCCCTTGGAACCGTTGTTGTCACTATACCAGTTTACTGTGATTCTTCCATCGCCGTTGTAATGATATGCGATATCTGCTTCGGATGCGTCGGAGTCCGTAAGAGCTTTGCACTGTATAGGTTCTCCGTCATAAGTAATATTTGCAATCGGGTTGATGCCGAGGTTTCCTTTGATTTGATTAATCGTATATGTCTGCTCTAAATCCCCTGTAAACGCATAATTTCCCGTGCCGGTATCGACAACCTTTACTTTCGCTGTTCCTGCATCTGTATTATTGCTGTATTCAAGAGTATATTCAGATTCAGGGATAATTTCGTCTCCATCTTTTACAACAACTGTTGTCGGTACAACCGGGTTTCCATATTTGTAGTCATAGCTTCCTTCAACCACGATGGTCGGGTTCGTTACTGTTTTTCTGTTTACGGTTACATTTACCGGAACTGTAACAGCCTGATAGTTTTCCGTGTCATTCGGCGTGAATACGGATTCTAAGGTCTTAGTGCCTGCATCTCCATATGACTCAAGGTTCTTCCATGCAAAAGTTCCCGGAACCACGGTTCCATTGAGTTCCATTACGCCGCCTTGAATAGCGTCCTTTGAAACTGCATCTTTATATGTAACCGTTGCTGTCGGAGCAGTCTTGACGGTCGGTGTATCCTTCGATGCGGTTTCCGCAAACTCTGCTGTGAAAGTAACTGTTTTTCCGTCAGCGGATACTTGTTTATTTGATACTTTTTTAAATAAGAATGATGGTACAAAGTCCGAAGCGAAGATGTAGCCATCGTTTGCTGTCATAGTTACATTTGCCTTATATACTGTTCCTGCCGCAAACTTATCCGGGTTTCCTTCCCATGCGATTGTTCCTGTGAATCTGCCGCTGGTATCTGTGATGGATGTCTGCGGTACGGCGTTCTTTACAGGAGCAGTGATTGGTACATAAGTTTCGCCGGAAAGCTCTTCTACAACATTAATTTCAATATATGGATTATCGCTGTAAACGCTATCCGAAGTGGTGTTGCTTATTGCCATCTCTGTTGTATAAATTTTGTATTTTCCCGCTGGTGCATTTTTTTCTAATTTTGCCTTTACCTTTACAAGGCACACTTCTTTTTCAGTTAAAGGATACGCTTCAAAACTGGTATTCATATTCAGCGCAGTAAAAGCATTTGAAACATATGTCACACTGCTAAAGCTTTCCGTTTTCGATATCGGTGTTTTTTCCAAGCTTAATTTATCTGATGCAGAATTTAACGTAAAATTGATTCCTGCAATATCACTGCCTTCCGGGTCTGGGTTGTGCAGTAGTACAGAAATCTCAATTTCCTGTTCCGCATCGCTCTTCACTATCTGTATTTTATCAGCTTTGATTTCAACGGTGGGCCCACTCGAAGCATATGTGGTGATACCCATTGTTGAAAGAACAAGTGCTATGATAAGAAATACTGCAAGCCATCTTTTTTTCATTCTTGATTCCTCCTTAATAAATTGGTTTACTCTTATTTACATGGTTCAAAAGTCTGATTACATCTTGTATATTTACCTTTGAGTCATTGTTAATATCACACAGATAATCATCAGCAATCGGCGCAGTCTTATTCACATGATTCAAAAGTTTTATTACATCTTGTATGTTTACTTTTTTATCTCTGTTAATGTCGCCTATTAAGTATATCGTTATTTTCTTCTGAATGTTCGTAGAAATATTTATTATCTCTGAATATGTCACATTGTTTTTCTTACTCACTCTCAAGGTATATTCGCCTGCCGCAACTCCCGCAATACTGTATTCTACGGAGTTGCCCGTAGCAGCTTTGCTATATGCAGGTTTCGTTTCGCCCTTTTTAATCAGTTCAATCGTTACTTCATCTGTCTCGCTTCCGAAACTCGTCACCGTTCCGCTTACTGTTACACCTTCAGAAAGATTCCGGTCTTTTTTGAATGCGTCCAAGGTTTCCTGCTCAGCCACAAGATATTTGGAAAAATGCCTTGTCTTAAAGACGAATTTGCCGTCAGTGGAAACATTTCCCTCTACCGGTGTACAATTGGTATCTGTGTAGTTCCAGCATTTTACCTCCTTTCCCTGCAAGGAGGACGGCAGCTCTAATGCAACTTCCACTTCTCCGCCGCCAAAATTCGTAACATCCGCAACGAATTCGCCTGCATTGTTCACGAGTTTAGCAGTTACATCGAAATTCACCGCATTCTTTGTTTCCTGACCGATAAGAATGTTGTCTTCTTTGGTTACCGAAATAAGCAGGTTTTCGCCTTCTGCATTTTTATTAACGCTTGCCGCAGCTGCCGTATTGAAATTCAGCGTTCCGCCATTTGTTTGAACAATCAAGGATTTTCCCTTGCCGGCAACTAAATCTGCCGCAGTTTTTGAAATTTCAACTTCTGCTGTTGCTGCCGTCCCTGAGGTCAGGTCGATAATCGCATCTCCACCGGAAGCAAGCGTTTCTGTAATCAATTGCTGCTTGACCACAGCAGCTCCCGTCGAATCAAGTGTTGCTTTGATTTTCGTCGTTCCTTCTTCCGTTGTAATTTCTCCGCCGTTTCCGTTTGCACCGTATATGCTTGTATCCGCGTTAACAAGATTGAAATAAATGGTTTCCGGTGTGCCTGCTGAATCGGAGGTCAAAAGAAATGCTTTGCGCTTTTTATCTAAAATTTTAAATGCATATTCTTGTCCCTGTGTCAGCACTGTATTCGCTTCGAAAATGAAGGTCACCAGCTTACCGCTCGCCTTGTCTGTCGACTCTTCTCTGTTTCCGTCGCTGCCATGACTTCCGAATCCGCAAAACAGAGGATTCGCATCCGTCTCACCGTAAAAGCTGACTCCACCTTTGAAGAAATCACCCTCCTTCGTATCAATCAGAGTGAATTCCTCCGGATATTGCAGTTGAAACTGTAATCCCGACACGCCTTCCGTTGCATTTTCTTTGACACCTATCGTCAGCGCAACCTTATCGCTTGTTCTGTCATTAAGCGTTGTCAGGCTTGCCTCCAAAGTGATTTGCTCGGATGTCGCTGCATAAGCTGCATTTTGAAGAAGATTTTCGTTTCCCGGCAAAATAGCTGATGTCAATATCAGTGCAAGCGCCAGCAGCAATGCGAAAGTTTTTTTCCGGCCTACAGCCTTCCTTTCTCTTCTTTCCATAACTTTTTCCTTTCCATAAATTTCTTTTATAACTTTCTATTTCAAAATAACTTAGTGATACTATCCTGCATTCTCAAGGTCTACGGCTACTTTACTGCCGTTCTCGTAGTCTTCAAGATACTCATAGTCTTTCCATCCTGCTAAGTGGCGTTGAAGAATCGTTAAATCCACTATGTTGATTATTCCGTCATCATTGATGTCTGCCGCGCACCAATTTCCGTTTTTAAGGTAACTATTCCATTCCGCAATGTATCTTGTAAGGAAGATCGCATCCGAAGTATCCACAACACCGTTGTCATCTAAATCTCCGAGATCGTAAAAAAGCCACCTGTTCTCTGTCGCAGTATCTTGTGTCGTTGCTTCCTTTCCAACGAAAATGTAACTGCTATAGCATCCTTGTCCTTCTATGTTTACAGCCATTACATACTCACCTGCCAACAATCTATCTGAAAAATTCTTGCGGTAAGTTCCGTAATACTTTTTGTTAACATAATCATTACAATCTTTCCATTCTGCATCGATATCAGCGACTTTGCTGACGCATAAATCATCCTCGTTTTCTCCCTCGCCCACAGGAAGCTGAATTTTTTGCTCTATCACGCTGTCTTCCGTTCCATACGGATAAAAGCGAATTGTTACAGCATTAGTGTTTACTTTGCCCTGCTCCAAATATCCGTAAATGTCGCTCTCATATTGCAGTTCGAAATGATATTCAATCTCTCCCATACTGCTATACCCAGGAAGGTACGTTCCTTCATAATCTCTGCTTTCAAGTATCTTTTTCGCTGAACTTTCATCGAAAAGTTTTCCCAATGCTTCCTCTGTTGAATTGTCACCAATAGCATAGATTCGGGCATATATTATATTTTCTTTAAATTGCTTTTCTAACTTTTCAATAAAATCCTCTTCGTCAATATCCGCTCCGACTGCGACTACGCAGTCCGGGTTCTGATTATAATACCAATATTTTGTGGCATTACACTCAAAGAGAACATAATTCGGAAAGTTTTCATCAGTATCATCTGAAATTATATGATCTTTTTCCATCTGCTCCGTTGTAATGTTAAAATATGCATAGAATATATCCGATTCCCTGTCTCCTTGGTCGTCCCAAGTCACATCCACCTGATACCATTGTCCATCATCAAGCTTAACTACATTCCAAGTATGTCCCACTTCTTTGCTGGTTCCCGATACCGTATAATTCTCAATGCCTTTTTTATTTAAGAGAACCTGCATAGCACGAGTGTAACTTTCGCAGACTGCAGTTCCCGTCATAATCGCACCAAAAGCGTCATGATTATGAACAGATTCGTCCTCATCATCATAGGAAGTGTTTAGCGCAATCCAATCATGGAAAAACAATTCACTTTCATATTCGCTCATTCCTGCGGTTTGCTCTGCGATTTCGTCTACCTTCGCGTCAAACTCTGCCTTCGCAGCTACTATTTCATCACGAGTATCAAAAGTATACACATTCGCGATGACCGGTTTTCCCTCCGAATCCTCTGCCTCGCCGACAAAAGTAATTTCTGCGATTTTATTACCACCCTCATATACGTAATTTATGTATGTGCCGTTTCCCCACCAAAAGAACTCCGGATAGTCTTCTTTAACTAAATAGTAAACCATGTCTGCCTCTTCATCTGTAATGCCACTGTTTTCATCCCATGTAAACTCCACAGATGATGCATGATGATCGATGGCACTCGCAATTTCTTCATAAACATAGCTGAGATTATTGGCATTCTCTAATCCGTTCAAATAGTTTTTTCCGATTTTATCTTTGCCATATTCCTTAATGCCGGAAATGGATTCTTGTGTTTCCTGCCCTGAAGCAATGCGTCGAACAGCTTTTCTCGCAGCTTGGTTCTGTGCGGAATCCGGCAGCGGCAAACATACGCCTTTCGGTCTTTCATACCCACAGTCATGCCCTTCGCCCGGGGATGCAGGCTGCGATTCGGGCGCAGCTGATGTGACATTTTCGGTCGCCGCTCCTGCAGTGTTTTCCGCCTCCGTCGCAAATACCGTACCTGCTGCCTGCGGCATGCAAGTGAATATCAAGCATAGGGACGCTGCAATAACTAAAATTCGTTTTTTCATACGCACCTCCTGTTTCATCATACAGTCAGCTTTTTCTTAACTGACCAGTTCGTGTAGTATGTCTTGCCTGCAATCTTGCGAAATCCGCGCACCTTGTAGTAGCGCACCGTGCCTTTCTTCCCTACCTTCTTGTCCGTCCAGTTTGTACGGGAAGTGGAGGCTGCTTTCTTAAAGCCTTTATTCACTTTCGTTGAGCGGTAAATCTGATAACCGTCCAGTTTGTATGCTTTATTGGATCTTTTATATTTCAAAGTATAACTTTTCTTTGTCTTGCTGTACTTCGCCGAAGTATAGATGATTTTCATGGCTTTGACTTTCGCAATCGTTTTCTGCTGAGCTGCTGTCAAGGCCTTGTCTCCGCCGGTTGTCGGTTCGGACGGGCTGATGTTTCCATCGTTCTTGATCCCCGGCTGCGTTGGTTCACTTGGACCTGCCGGAGTGGCCGGCGTCGTGCCTCCGCCTCCGCCTGACGGCGTGCTCGGCTTCGCCGGTTCTTTTCCGTTCTTAACCTCTATATATCCGTTTTCCGGTGTAAAGCTAACCGCCTTAATGTCGGCGTCATATCCCGTTACGCTGCTCTGCGTAAAAGAAATTTCCTGTTTTCCGTTGACTGCTCCGTCCTTAACTTTAAAGGTCAGGATTATCAAAACGCCATCATCTTTGCAGTTTTCTTTTTGCAAAGAGTTTATCCAACCGCAATAATACGGAACCTTGTCCAAAGTCTGGCTGTTCATCGTTCCGCCAAGGAGTTTGCCGTTCTTCTTCGCTGTCAGCTCAAACTGCTTCGCATCGTACTGCACAGAAAAATCTATGGATGTAATGCCGGGGTTTCCTGTAATGGAAACCGTTAAATCAACGCTGTCTCCGGGTTGTGCTTCCGCCGACGAAATTCCGATAGTCGGCGATGCCGCAAAGGCAGCTGTCGAGTAAAATGGCAGAGACGTTATCAATACCGCTATGCTTAAAATCAGCACAAAAATCTTCCTTCTCAATCTGCTTTCCTCCTTGCACGTGTTCACAATTTCTTCACATTTCATTTTAGCGTAAAATCCGCTAAAACGCAACGCAAATTACCTATATTTTCAAAAAAAGGAGAATTTCTTTATTCGAAAAAGTTGTCCGTATACGGAAGCATTTCATAATCCTTCCATCCAGCGATATGTCTTTCTAAAATCATAAGATTTGCCGGGCTCGCTTCGTCCATCCACGAAACATTTGTTTTCTGCGGAAGTTCCTTATAACCTTCCCAGTCCGCTAAATGCCTCTTCAAGTAAAGCGCATCCGCCGCATCGACCTTTTTGTTTCCATCCGCATCTCCGAAGCAGTAGCTTGAATCATAAATATTGATGTTTCTTTGCCAATATTCTGAGCCTTCAGTTTCTCCGCAGCGCAGACCGAGCCACATCTCACCGTCATAAACGAAGCTGTCTCGAACAACCACTCTGCAGGAAAAATATGTTTTGCCATTGCACTGTACTTCTTTAGCTTCTTCAATTGACAGTCCCGTCACTTCGCCTTCCTGATACTCATGCACATTGTTTTCTCCGCCGATTAAAATCTTTATGTCGGAAGCGTTATAGTCTTTCGCAGGGGTAAGCAGGTAGAAATACTTTTCCGTTCCGTCTTCACTGCCCGCTTTCGCGAAGTTATACGAAAATGCCGCGCCTAAATAGCTGTCCTGGCTGATTTCCTCCGATGAGAAAAGTCCGTATTCCGGCACGCTTACCTTCAATTTCATTTTATATGTACTGCCTTCGTAATCCGCTGTAACGGTGTGCTCTCCGAATCGATTCCATTCAAGAAGGCACCGTTGCTCGCTTTCTTTCCATATTTTCAAGCCCTTCGTTCCGCTAATCTGCGTAATCGGAACCGCCTTATATTGGTTATTTTCCTGAAGCACTCCGAAGTATCCGCTCATAGCCCCGGACTTGCTGTCTCCTTCTATGCCTGTTTTGATTTTCTCCTTTAAGCTGTCATCCCTGTCTATAATATATCCATTGCTGTCAACATAGACGGAGTCCCCTCCTATCCAGCAAAATTCCGGCAGGTACTGTATTTTATTTTCGATTTCAACGAATGTCGCACCGATTCCGTTTGGATCTGTTCCGATATAAAATCCGCTACTCTCAAACCGCATTCTTTCAATGACCGCTTTCCAGATGCAATGTTCGCTGTCAACAGCTCCGTAATATTCAAAGCGAAGTCCTTTTATATTAATGCTTTCCCGGTTATTATTAAAAGTTCTCGGCTCTCCACCTGTCATGCTGTATACATAAAAATACGCCTCGCTGCCTGTTTCATTTGTGTTTAATTCTTCGCAGTTGATGTTTCTAGACAAGTAATCAGAAAGCTCGCTTAGCCTGTCCGGATTTTTGAAGCATCCGTTTATCGGCATCGGAATATACATGTCTATCATATATTCTTTGCCTTCGAAATCTCCGACAATTCTGTGCATGCCGGTTTTCCTCAAAGAGTAAGTATACAGGTACTTTTCGTTACGGTCTCCGGAAGTTGTTCCACCCTTTGTCAGGCAAAGGTCGCCGCCTGCTTCTGCAGTCAAATCCCGAACATTTTCCAGCGCATAATATTTACCGCCTTTTTCCACCGCAAAATATCCGTGAATCTCATGATCCATCCAACTCTCCTGCGCCACACACTGCTCTGCGCGCGATTTCACACCTTCCGGCGAAGGACCGGTATACTGAATAATCCCGTTTTCATCCGCGTAGATATAATCTCCGCCCGTCACCCAGCAAAGCTGCTTTTCCGGAACGATTTTTTCGGCGTCGTAGATTGTCATTCTCCAATCAGCTCCGATGATTTCGCGACTGTTTTCCGTTTCGGCATAACGATCTTCATAGGTAAATGCCATGGAAATATCACTCCGCTGCATAATTGCCTTGTAACTTCTATCCACGCTTACCTTGCATACCCAATATTCATTTTCGTTTTTATATAGATGTATATTGCTGATTGAAATGCCTTTAACATCTTTGCTTTTCCAGATTCTGTTGCCTTCTGCGTCCCGATCATCCTTTCCAATCGATACACGCGAGTTTATGGCATTGCTCGGCATTCTCCCTATAATATAAAAGTTAACCCAATCTTTGTCACTATCGGAGTCATCTAATAAATCCCCGAAATAGACAGTATCGCCAAGGAATCCGCTTTCTGTTCTCGCTTCCTCACGGAAAGCCGCTACCGACGGTACGGTAACTCGAATCTCAAGTTCACAGGTTATCCCGTTGTAAGTTCCCGTTATTTTATGCGTTCCGACACGATTCGGATAAAACTCGCGGAAATATTTCACCCCGGTTTCTCGCAGACACGAAGACGATCCGCTTTCTCCGCTGCAGCTTACATTGTCAAGTGCGTAGTAATCGCCTGTTGTTGTCTTAATCGCAAAGCACATCGTTTGTCCGACCTCCGGCTCATAATTAAATGCCGCGTATTCAAATGTAGTTGCAATGGCATCCAAACTTCCGGAATATTGTTTGGGGTTAGGGGCCAATTTCCCGTCCTCGCTAACAGTCAGCCTTACCGGGATCAGAAAAGCATATAACTGCCCTTTTGTCTCCGCATAGCCTGCCGTCGGCAATCCAATAAAGCTGCATATCATCGTCATGCACATCAGCAAGCAAAAAATCTTTTTTCTCATCTCATTTTCTCCTCTCTCATACTGCGGTTTCTTACGATGAGTTTAGCGTATTTTACGCTAAAAAGCAATGCACTATCCACGCATAAGCGAAGAAAATTTCCACTTTTCGTCAGTTCTGATTTTGAGGGATGTTTTGATATCCCGTCCACCCTGCGATATGGCGTTCGAGGATTATCAAGTCCGCTGGTGTGATTTCGTTATCACTATCGAGATTGGCTGTTTTGAGGCTGATATCTTGATATTTCGACCAGTTTGCGAGATAGCGTTTAAAGTAGAGTGCATCGGCAAAATCAATTTTTCCATTTTCATCAATGTCACCGAGTATAAGATTTCGGTAAACAGAAAGGTCTGTTGACATCCATGTATCTCCCTCTACATAGGTCTGGAATGTGAGCCTTCCCTTATCCTCATAATCTTTGCTAATCTTGAATTCCCAGAAATAGTATTCTTCCCCTTCATCGCTAAGCGTCCCTGTATCGCCTAATGTAATTCCATTTACAGGTCTTGTTACCCATTTTTGTTCTACCTCAGAATATTCACTAATATATGCTGTAACAGAAATATCCTCCAAATTTGCGTTTCTTAAATTTGCTTTAGAGACGATAAAATAAAAATGGTTATTTGTATTTGCTCTTTCATAAGTATAATCCTTAATAAAAGTATCCGTACTTCTCTCTGCACTCTTGTAAAAACCACAGCTTGGAAGGCTTGCATATCCGCGAAGATAATACTCATTTCCATTAAATAATGCTTTAATTTCGTAATCACCAGTTTCTTCGACATGCATACGATTCATCTTCAGAATTGTATCATACGCACAATATACGCTTCCTGTACTTTGCGTTTCCGAAATCACATTAAATTCTCCGCTTTTATATACTGCTAAATATCCTATGGAACTTTGCCCGTATTGGGGATTAAAATATTGCATTGCATAATTAGTCAATATCTCGGTTCTTCCTTCTTTAATCTTTAATTTCCCGTTCTGTACTTCAATGCAGTCATGCGGATAAAAGAAATACAGTTGCTGCTCTTCAGGCACTTCTCGTGAATCGAATATATGTGTATAAATGGAGTCATACCTTTGGCTGAAATCCTTGTTTGTAATTTGAAAACTAAAATCCGATGCCACACCGGTATAATCTCTCCCGCGGAAATCGCGACCTATACCCAGTTTCCATACATGATATTTTTTATCTTTAGAATTTGTTATAATTCCTTCATAAGTAACGTTAACTCCTTTAATGTCCAACGGCTTATCTTCGCCGCGAAGGCAAAGTTGTACATCGTCTTCTCCATTGGCTGCTTCTGCTATCAAGTAAAAGTATTTTTCGTCCTCATTACCCTCTGCTGCATCGTTAAAATGTAATTCCCCACCTGCAATGTAAGTGTCATCTGTTCTTTGCGGGCTGCTGTAAAAGCCTATTGCAGGCAGCTTTGCAGTCAGATTCAGTCGATATTCTTTTCCTTCATCATTAAAATGAATCCAATATTTTCCAGTTTGTTCTAAAATTAGAGAAGCGTAATAATATTGATTTACGGTCGTATCTTGTACTGCTTTTACCTCGTCTCGTGTTAAGCCTTCATCCGGTGTAACTGCATAATAAGCTCCGTTTTTCTTAACTGCAAAGTAAAACTCCTGCATTCCTACCTTTACTGTCATTTCAGCTTTTTTACGTACGGCACCCTCATTCTCGATGACCAGTTTTCCATCGGCAGCAACAGACTCAACAGTATATCTTGGAACAATGTATAATTGTTCCTCTTCTTTGACCGAATATCTGTCGTGAATTTGAACGCTAGTAACATATCTTTCGGCAGGACACTCAAATTCCAATTTCCGCTCTTCATCACCTTCAAAATCTTCCGAAATCAATGCTTTAAAAATGAAGTACTTTTCCCCCGCATACACTGGTATGGAAAATCCAACTTTTTGCAGTTTAATACCTGTTACATCTATCCTGTCACCGGCATCATTGTAGTAAACCCGCCCCTCGGGTATCAGGTCTGCTTCTTCATAAGAATATTGATTTTCAAGTTCATACACATAAATGTATCGGTTACCTTCTTCATCTTTAGGTAAATCCTCCAGCCAAAGTTCCTCCGGATATTTGTAAGTTTCCCACAAGTTGTCCTTATCGGAACTCAAACCGATAGACGGCAAACTGTACCTATAATCGATCGCATATCTTTCTCCGTCAATTTCACAGCTGATTTGTGTTTTTAAAGCTTCCGTTGGTGTCCCAATTTCATATAAATATGGTTTTTCACTAATCCTGTTTATCCATGCCGGTAATGTTTCGGCAATATCCACAGCTTGATACTGCCCATCTTGGAGAATAGCAAAATAGCCCTGCAAACTGCCGGTTGCATATCCATATAGGTGACGTTCGATGCCACGTCTTACAAACCATTCTACTCCGATTTCCCCTTCATATTCTTGAGAATCATTTTTCACACTGATGATTCCGTCGGAATTCAGCTGTAGGTGCTCATCATAATCAATCCAATACATCTGCTTCGGCGGCTCCACATAAGAATTCGCGTAAATCTCTATTGTTGCGCTCCAAGAGTCTTCTTCTCCTGTTTCTGTCAAAAATCCTTGTATGATATACCCGTTTTGCGGATTGAAATTATCTTTATCGATGCTTACTTTCCATGCTAAACAGTTTTGTTCACCGTATTGCAAAGTTTCGTATGTATCCGAAATCGAAAGCCCCTCTACCGAAACATCCTTCTTTATTGTCTCATTACCTTCTTCATCAGGCACCCATTCACAAAATACAAGTTTTTGGTTTTTCCCTATTTCGTGAGTGAGCACATAAAAATAGGCATTTCCGTTTTCGTCTTTTGAAAGCTCTTTAAATTTGGCTTCAACATGTAAATTTGTTCCTTTGGTCGGTTGCAGCGAAGAAAAGGCTTCTAAGCCGAAATATTGCAGCTGAAAGCTTCCGCTTCTTTCTTGCTCTCCATCATCATAAGCCACTTCGTATTTCTGAGAGAGGTCAACATCAATCTCGTACAAATAGGCACTTGTTGCATCTCTGTTTATCCCCTTAGGTAATGTTGTCGGATCGACTGCATAATAACCGTCCTGATTGAATATTGCAAAATACCCGGATACATTCCCTCTTAGGTTTGTATCAATGATATCAGTGGTAAAGAAATATATGCTTTCTGCTTTCAGTAAACCGTCTGCCTCTGAAACGCTGCTGACCTCATTTTTATCAATCCAGTAGATTTGTTGTTCCCTTGTTTTTGTTGAAGCATCTCCAATCCAAATCCGGCTGCTATCATCATCGACCCAAATCCAAAAGTCACTTGTTTTAAAAGCAACTCTGTCTAAAACGGCTTTCCATATGTGGCAGCCGTCTTCCAACTCTCCTAAATCTTCAAAGGAAAGTCCCTCCACAGTGATATCTCGCTGATGCCATGTATCTCCCTCTTCATACCAATCAATCGTCTTAATTTTAGAACTAGAAATGGGCTCCCCTGTAATCACATAAAAATAGGCTTCTGTCTCATCCGCATTTTTTCCAAGTGCAGAAAAGGCCAATTCATTTTCTAAAAGATTTCCTTCTTCTACAGAATTGCTCTCCGTTTTATAAAAGCCGATATTTGGTCGTTTTGTTATAATATTAGCCTTATATTTTTCACCTTCATACATGACAAAGATCTGATAGGATCCCAATACATTGAATTCTATATTATAGAGAAATCCTGTTTCATCTACGCACTTGATACTATCTTTCAATGCATCCGGAATCGAAAGCTGCTTCATTGCATAATAAACTGTTTTACCTTCTTCCGTCTTTCGGATTGCTACATATCCGCCTGTGTTTTGGTCGCCATATGAGCACACTCCATCCAGTTCATATCCTGTAACTTCTGTTTCACTATCTTTTGACGTAAGCCTGCCATCTGCGTTCACGTTACATCTGTAATTATCAACCCAATACAACTGATGTTCCTCATCAATCTCTTGTGAATCATAAATATGCAGCCAAATATTGCTGCTATATTCATAATAGGTTTCTCCGCTTTCTTCGTCTTGAGCCAATCCTCCGTACACGCGAATATACTTCTCTCTTTGATCATCTGCGTATTTTTCTTGCACGGTGACTTTCCACACATAGTAGTCTTTCCCATTATCTGCATCAGTATAGACACCATCTTGCGTGAAATAGATGCCATCTTCATTCCTAAGTACCCAGTCATCTTTATCGAAATCATACCGCGCCAATGAAATGGTTAAATCATTTTGCGTTTTTATGATGTCTGAATTATACTTCGGCATCATCACATAAAAATACGCTTCTGAATTATCTGATTTTTTTTGCTTTGCATTTATAAAGTGAAATTCGCTGTCTAAATAGGCACTCTCACTTCTCTCTCTGCTTGCGTATATACCACATTCAGGCAGACCTACCCGGCAAAGGATTGACAAAGATGCATCAGCTGCGGCATGCAATACACATTCGCCCGGTTGACGGCCTTCCAAAAAATACTCATAGTCGTCAACCGCTTCTACTTGCATAGGTTTATTTTCGTTTTCAATTTTAAGCTTTACAGCTTGAAGTTTTCCGTCTTGATATACTGCAAATACATATCTACCGCCCTCATCTGCACTTATCTCGATATGCGTTTGAACATCCTCCTGCAAATCGGCATTACTGTTCAGTTTTATGTTTCCTGCTGCATCAATCTCACTTACGACTCCGCCTGAGGCGTGAAATGCATAGAGTTTGTTCTCTTCGAGTGAGATATTGGCATCTTTATTTTCAATTTTGGCAGCCACCGTTGCAATTTGTCCGCCTTTTCTGAATTTCAGACTAAATGTCTTACCATTCATATCCGAGGTTATGTTCTTTCGGTGAACCACCAGCGGCACGACCTGCATCTCATTGTCAAAAAACAATTTATCTCCTGTCGCAAATACATCGGCTGCTGCGGAGGCTACATCGTCAGAACTGCCTTCGACGCCGATAAAGTCAAAGATTCCGCTTACATCCGAATCCGTATAGATATAAGATTCGGTGACCTCCACTTGCTCTTCTGTATCTGTTTCTTCGTTCCACTGTGTTTCCATGTAGCTTTTAAAAGGGCTGTATTGTACCGTCAAGCCTTGGGAAGCTTCCGTGTCGTTAGCATACATATAATCAATTACGCCGTTTTTATCCTTGGTCATCGAAAGAATTTCAGAAAGAACCTTCCCCGGTATGACAATAATCTCTGTTGTGGCTGTGTAATTTTCTCTGTTTTCTATCCACGAGGCCTCAATTGTATAGGTTCCACATACTGCTTGATAGTCTTTTGTTGCTTCTGAACTTAAATGAAAACTTAGTTCCGGATAGATTTGGAGTACTTCGTTTGTTTTCTCATCTTGTTCATAACTGATGCCATAGTCAATTCCTGTAATCGCATCATTCTGCGTTATACCGTCTGCTGCAGAGATTACTGTTTTTCCTTGTACGATTCCGTCCTTTTTTACCGTCATCGTGCAGCTTTCGAGTTGCTCGGAATTTGCTTCTGTAAAATGATCTCCGCTTTTCGTTCCTAAATAATAATAAGACCCGTCCCTGCCTGCACTTGCGTACACAGTTTCTGTTGCACTAAAATAGTAATTATCCGCATCTTCGTCATATTTAGCAAGAACAGCTTTAGGTTCCTCCTCCCGCTCTGTTTTATATGTATATCCGCTAATATCAAATTGCCAATATACCGTTTGTGCTGGTGTTTGGCTTTCATCTAAATATCCACCAACGACATTTTGAATTTCGAAGGCATAATTTTCTAAACGCTGCACATTCTTTTTTTGGAATGTAAAGTTTACAAGCTTTCCATTGTTTGCAGTACTTCCTTCATGTTTCCTCCACATGCAGTACTGAGGATTGTCAGTCAAACTCTCACTTTGGGTGAAACTTCCTTCTTCTGAACCAGAAAAGAAAGCTTGCTGTCCATTAACATCTGTCAATAAAAATGCGTCACTATCATACTTCAATTCTAATTCCAAGGTTGAAAGTCCCGGATTTTTTTCAAGTTCAATAGCCAGTGTTAAAATTTCTTCGTCCTCACTGATTTTTTTAACCGCCAGTGTAGGCACATCTGTGTTTTTTTCACTTGTTTCGTTTGCAAATGCAGGAACACTGCCGCTAAAAATCAATGTTACTGCTATAATGCCAGTAAAAACCTTTTTTATAAGATTCGCCTTCATCTTTTTCATCGACAACCCTCTCTTTCGCCATTTTCGCTCTTCTTTTAAATTGCCAATGGAAGAACACCATATCCCTTCCACTTCGCTAAATAACGCTCTAAAATCGTAACATCCTTCAAATCAATCATACCATCTTCATTTAAATCTGCTGTTTCCTTATTTAAGCCTGCATAAGGTTCCCACGCCGCAAGATAGCGCTCAATCCACAGCACATCAGTTGCATCAATTTTAAAGTTTTCATCAACATCGCCATACAGGATGCCGGATTTCCCGGTATTTTCTTCCCACACACCATAAAGTGTCAATGTTTGGTTCGTTACAATGCTATCTCCTATGCGATACTCCGGCTCACTTGCTTTTTTATCGGTTGACCAACCGATTAGTCGGTACCCTTTTCTTGTCGGACACGCTTCCGTTACTGCTAATGCTTCATCGTATACCTTTACAGCCTCATAAAAAGCCTCCTCATTGTTCTTGATATTGGCAAAATAGGATATTTGATAGTCCATATCCATATAAACCAGCTCTTGGTTATTGTACAGGCTCGTCTCTTCTTTGTCCGCGGTAACATTTACCGATATTGTACCGCTGCTTCCATTTGATAACATAATATCGGATAAGCCCACTGCAACAGTCGTGCTCTCGCCGTTTATAAGCTCTTCAATTTCTGTTTCAAAGGTAACTTCTTCGCCGCATTTGACTTCAAGCTTCCCACCACTTGGCACATAGCTTTCATTTGTGACCGTCATATATAGGAACTGTTTGTCTCCAATTTGTGCTTGCTCATAGTCGACGGATAAGTCTGTGTAGCCTACCGTGAAAGTAGTTTCATTGTCAGCAAAATTTTTGTCAGCCTTCTCCGTTGTCACTGTTACCGTATAATTTGTCTGCGCAATCGTTTCCGGCATAGTGAGCTGCGCTTCAATGAAGCCTTCTTCCCCTGAAGCAAGTAAAACATCCTGCGCGTTTGAATATACAGCAGTACCGTCAGTATCTGTAATCGTTACATTTACCTTTTCTATTTTTGTTGTTCCGTTGTTTTTTATTTTAATCTGAATCGGAAGTTCTGCACCCGGCTTTACTTGTTCCGATTCATATTCTGCGGATATAATGGCTAAATCAGTTACTTCATTCAATTTCGTCCATCCAAGGTTGCAATTTCTGTTAACGGCTTCTCCTTCAGTAGTTAAATCAGTATTAAGAAGCGTTGCAAAAACATCGTCCCCAAATTTGGTTACCGTCAAAGCTTCCACATAACGTTCACTTTCGGTAAGCTGCACCGGATCTGCCCATGTTTGTGTGTTCGCATCATATACACGTTTATACAGGTTCGCTTGATTTCCCTCTGACATAACATAGTAAATATCATTGTCGATTACCTGATATCCCGATGCTACTGTCAAGTTATCAGCAATGTTCAAAGCTTCTCCCTCATACTTTTTCAGGCCATCTTTGCTCATCCATGTCAGTTTCTTATTTTCGCTGCCCGGAAGCTGTGTATATGACAAGCCATAAACCTTTCCTTCCGCTACCGATACTACTCCATTGTCCTGCACAAGTTTCAGAACACGATCATCGGCCGTATTCAATTGATTGTCTGTATCCATAACATATGCAATTCCATCATCTCCAACTGCAACTTCTGTAATGCAGCCTTCGTTGCTGACTAAAGTTTCTGCTTTTTGCCACCGACCATTTTCAAATTTGCTGCATTGGATTGCATTTGTATTGTTCTGTCGGAAAACATCACTCGGATCCGGATTGCTTATCCACGCAACTGTTGGGGTTCCTTCAACAAGTCCAAATACTGCGTCAGTATTGTAGCAATCATTTTCCAAGCTTTCCTCAGAAAGAGACGTAATATCTACAAATGTTTCCGTATCATTATCAAATCTTGCGATCTTAATTACCTGCGCCTTTGCGAAGTTACCCATATCTGCTCCGCTTTCTTCATCAAAGGTGGTATTACAATCTTGATATACAAGATAGATATCCGTACCGTCTGAATAAAGTCGTGGTGCATAATCTCCGGTTATATCCATTTCGTCCAATGCCTTAGGTTCTTTCCAGGTTCCTGTCTGTGCATCATAAACGGAATACATGACCTGTGTCATGTTATATACGCTTCTGCTTTTATCCCCCCTAAGATATGCCATTACCATCTTTTCCTGATTGGATGCAACAGACGGCTGCGCGTTCTCATAAGTAGTGGTAACCAAATCGTAAATCTGAATCCCTTCCTGCCCATTTCTTGCCGCACGCAGCATCATAGGCTTATATAATCCCAACCATTCAGACTCGTCTTCCAAGTAAGATACATCTTGAAGCGAATAGTTTGCTGCATTATACATATCCATTTCGAAAGCTCCGTCCTCCGGCGCATGCATCATCAACATCTGTGGGGAGTTCGTACGCGTGTAGAGGTTGTAAGTCTTCGAAGCGAAACAATACTCCCACTCCCGGAATCCTAAATATGCTTTAACGCCTGCCTCAATCGTTGCATCAACACTTTTAATCCCACTTGGCTCATTGCGCCCTAAAATTACAAATTCACTTTCAATCTCACCTTTTGCATATCCCCCTGCACTAATCAGTTTCCCAACTCCTGCACCCAAGTAGATTTCCAAGTATGGCTTGAGTGTTGCGGTAAGATCCGCAGAAGAAGAAAACTCCGGGAATGTGATCTCTGCTTCAGCTGCCAGAACTGCCTCCATACCTAAATCAACTTGTACCGTCATTGGAACCACAATGAAGATCCAATCCCAGCTGGTTGAAACTGAAGCATCAAGCTTTACAGCCAAGTATGCTGTAAGTTTGACCTCTTGCAATCGCCCTTTTTTAGTTGTCCATTTTCCTTCCGCATAGCCTATGAGGTTTGCTTTGAACTTTCCTTTCGTCTCTGATTTTGCTAATTTTTCAAATGCATTTTTAAATTTACTCACATTTGATTTCGAAATATCCAACTGTCCCAGGCCTTTTACAGCCCACATTTCTTTGCGTATTTCGTTAATATCTTTATCCTTGAAATTGCTGATATTGAATCCTGCATATACCGAGTCTTCACTAATTTTAAACTCTATCGGGATATTCTTTTTCAGATCAATATCAATTTCTTGCCCGCCTAAAATTGGAACCGAATCCCCAATCTTAAATTTGAGTTTACTTCCAAATTCAAAAGTATGCTTCACCGGTTCTGTTTTCGTGATAACAAGATTAATGGTTTTGCTTGCACTTCTTCCTTTGGCATTGAAAGTTTTTACTTGAATCGGTTTACCTGATGAAAACGGTTTCGCCGTCAGGGTGAATTTCCCGTCTTTAGATTCAGCCATTTTCTTATTGTTTTGCCAAAGTTCGTACCTCACTACCGCATTTTTGTCAACGGCCTCGCATTCCAATCGAAATTTTACATCACCTTGATATTCGGTAAAAATGTTCGTTATATCGTCATCCGAAGTCAACGTTAATTTTTTAGTGTATTTAAGAACATCAACTGTATACTTCACTTCATCTGAAGTGTTGTAATAAACCGCACTGTTAAGCTTCAAACCTACTTCATCATCTTTACTTAAAACGACAATGTCATACCTGTCCTTATTTTTCTGATAATTCTCGCCGGAATTTGTGTATGTAATATAGCCCTCGCAGGATACGACAAGTTTCGGTATGCCAAAAGTCTGTTTTGGACATAATGCCAAACCATTTTCATCGGTAAGGACTGGTGCGTTCTCTCCAAAGGTTACACTTGCATTTGGAATCGGCTGGCCCTCACTGTCATAGACAAAGATGCCGTATTGCTTTTTGCTAATTTGAGATAAAAGGTACTCGTTGGTAGTTTTAAATGTATATCCATACCTTTTTGCATAAATTTCTGCATAAGAGTTCTTTTCACCAATAATATAGGTCAAATAACTACATCCAGCAAACACCATCCCCTTTTGCTGAATATATCTTACTTTTGGTGGGATTATGATTGCTGTAAGTGCCGTACAATCCATGAACACATTCCCTTCTAAGCTTCTTACATTTGGGGGTATTTTGATTCTTTTTATGGATGAGCATTCTTCAAAAGTATGCGTCCCAATACTTTCCACACTGTTTGGAATCGAAATTTCACTCAGTAGTGTACATCCAGTAAATGCATAATCCTCAAGCTTTGTTATATTATTAGGAATATTAACCTGCTTTGTTTTTTGTGGGCAACGAATTACTGTTGCCACATCTTTATCATATAAAACCCCACTGATACTTCTATAATACTCATTATCCGGACTCACATTAATGCTTTTTAAATTCTTACAACGCATAAAAGAGTCTCTCCCAATCTCTTTTACACTATCTGGAATTGTGATTTCACTTAATGCCTCACAGCCTTTGAATGCCCAGCTTCCAATAGTCTTTACGGAACTCGGAATTGAGATTTTGCTTAATGCGGTACAGCCTGAAAACGCATGACGGTCAATATCAGTTACACCATAGGGAATACTAACTTGCTTCGTTTTCTGTGGACAACGAATTAAGCTTGTTACGGACTTGTCATATAAGACCCCTTGAATGCTTGCATAATACTCATTCTGAGGACTTACAGTAATTTTTTCTAATTTTTCGCATCCCTCGAAGGCAATTTCCCCTATGAAATTTACACTGCGTGGAATCGTAATCTCAACCAGTGAACAATCCACAAATGCAGCCCGAGCTATATGTCTCATACCGCTTGGAATTATAATCTCATTAAGCGCAGCACACCTAGCAAATGCGAATGTTCCAATGCTTGTGATAGCGTTCGACATTTTGACTTTCTCTAATGCTTCGCAATCAGAAAAAGCCTCGTCACCTATACTTGTCACGCTATTTGGAATTTTAATTGTGTTTGTTTTCTGTGGACAACGAATTACTGTTGTTACATCTCTATCATACAAAACCCCGCTGATGCTTCTATAATACACATTATCCGGGCTTACATTAATACTTTCCAAATTCTTGCAAATCGTAAAAGGATTGTGTCCAATCTCTTTTACGCTCTCAGGAATTGTAATTTCAGTTAATGCACAGTTGCCAAAAGCACAGTCTCCAATACTTTCTATAGAATTTGGAATTACAATCTCTTCCAAACGGATACAATTAAAAAAAGCATCTCTCCCAATTTTTTTTACTCTTTTACCATTAATTTCTTCAGGAATTTCTACTTTTTGCACATATCTCGAGCATCCAGTAATTGTTCCCGTTTCTGTGTCAAAATAAATCCTCGAATTTCCATTTCCAACTGGCCATTCTATGTCTGTTTTTTTTACATGATCAGTATCTGCAAATGCAACATCCGCTACAGCAAACATAGTTATTATTACAGTTATAACTGAAATAAAAAGTAACATTATCTTCTTCATTTTAACGCTCCTTACTTTTCTTCACACTTGTATACATACATTGGTCGCATTATGTCTGAACCCAGTGCATAGGTAGATGCTTGATATGTGTAGTTTCCATTTTTAGGAACATAATTAAATAAGCATATTTCTGAGACTTTTTCCCCCAGTAAAGCGCCGTCGATGCTTTTTTTATCAAGCAAAGGGATTTTTACATCTTCGTCGTCTCCGATTTCTCCTTCTTGAAGATAGCAGTATAAATGTTCTGGTGTTCCCTTATAGTCTTGAGATTTGTAATTTCTCATGCCTATAAATTCTCTGCTCCACTTGCTGTCTAAAGCTCCCTCCGGAAGTTTCAGTTCAGAAGCAATATATATCCGGAGATGTAATCCTTCACTGCTTTTGTCCGCATCTACCCGTGGCATGTATACTTTCTCACAAAGCTGTGAAAACTCCAAAGAATCAAAATGGTCTTCTGTGTCTGCAGTTTCTATCAATTCTTGCACAGCTTTATATTGTGGAATACTATCACTATTTTCAGGCTTATAATAGTAATACCTTGCACTTTTGTCATCTCTCATAGCATAGAAGTCAGCGTAGTTAAAATAACAGTCTTCACTATTTTTTAACGTCAAAATACATTTTTCTGAAGTATCAGTTAAATTTATAAAGATAGGTGCATGTGCTTTTTCTTTGTTTATCATTTCGATATATCGATATGTTTCTCTCTGCGTTCCACCATCAGCATTAATCCTTTGAAAATGTCCCGACAAGCGTCCTGTTTCCATTTCTAATTCGGTTTCCACTATGCGAACATAATAATTGTCTAAATCTTTATATCCGCTCTCTATCATTACAGCCTCATCCTGTGCAGTTATGTTATCTGTCCATACCTCGCTTTTATCTATACTTTGAACCTGTTTCTCAACTATACCTTGGGGAATGGACATTACTAATGGAATAATCAGCATCGTCAGAACATATATGAATATTTTATAGCGCAAATTTACTTCTCGTCTGTGTTTTTTCTCATAGAATGCTATAATAGCAATTAAAGCTAGTACGCATAGAATACTCCCTATTAAAAGCTTTGTTGAAAATACCATCTTTACTTCCTCCCTATTTCTTTTGTATCATACCACGTCTTCCATCTGAAATCAGAGTGCAGTAATTTTTAGCCTCCGAAATGTAACATATTGTCGGTATATCTTGCGAATGCAATGCGGCTGTCCCGTATGTAGGCACGACTGACCTGAACCTGTCTGCCGTCAAACAGGACGAACTCGTTTCCGCCCAAAGTCCGTGTTTTGGACAGGTTAACGATGAAGCTGTTGTGACATCGATGAAAATGTCCCGGCAAACTATCCTCAATATCGCCGAATCTGCCGTAAAAACAGCACAATTCCTCTCCGTCTTTGCCACGCACAACAATCTTGCGCTTGTCTTTTTCAAACAAAAAAATCTGCTCATACGGTACCACAAACCGTCCGCTTTTATTCTCCACATAAAAGCAGTTTTGCTTCGCCTCAAGCAGATGATTGTGCGCGATTGCAAGCGCTTTTGTCAAAGCCTCTTCGCGCACCGGTTTTTGCAAAAAATAGATGTGGTTTACATCATACACATCCTCATAGTAATCGTCGTAGCCGGACATAAAAATAATCTGCGCGTCGGGAAACCTCTCCAGAAGTTTGTCTGCAAGCGTAATCCCATTGCAGCACCCCAGCTCAATATCGAGGATAAAAATCCCCTCCGAAAAGTCATTATCCTCTAACGCCTCAAGCATGCGTTTTCCGTTATTGTACGACAAAATCCGGTGTGCCCCCTGCACATCGGCTGTCTTTAGTTTCTCTTTTAAATCGGTTAGAATCTCTTCGCGGTCGTCACAAATTATGATGTCTGTCATCTGCATTTCTCCTAAATCGGTATTGCAGTCATCGCCTCGAACGATTCCCCATAATCCTTATAATCCACCACACCTTTATGTTTTTTCACGATTCTCTTTACAATTTTCGTGCCCAAACCGTGATTCTCTTTATCTTCTTTCGTTGTTTTCATGTTCTTTTCCAGCGGCACTGCATCGCTCTGCTTGGAATTTGTCACACGCAAAACCCACTGCCCCGATGCAGTAAAGCTTTTCAGGCGCACCCACGGCTGCGAAGTTTTTTCAGCCGCTTCCATCGCATTATCCAGCAAGTTCCCGAGAATCCCCACATATTCTTCTCCCGAAAATCCCTCCGAAGGGAACGCAGTCGTTTCCATCTCCAGCTGTATGCCGCGGTCATCGCATTCCTTACGCTTATATGCCAGCAATGCGTCCACAATCGACTGTCCGGTAAGGTTTCCGCCGATATACTGCCTGCATTGTTCAGAAATTGCCAGCGCAGTTTCGGTATCGCACGATTCTTTCTCGATTTCCTTAAGCAGACTGCGAATGCTTTGTTCATAATCCTGTAGAGCCTTTTGCTGTTCTTGCTGAAGCTGTTTATGTTCATTCAAATCGCGATTTTCCTTTCCGGCTTTTTGCGTTCGCCAAAAGACAAATGCTACAATTGCAAATAATATCGCTCCGATTACAATCACTAATGTCCTTACTTGTTCATCTGTCATAATTTTTTCTCCCTTGACACCATTTCGGCTACAAGACGGTTTTTCAAATCGTGGCGGATTTCACGCAGCTGAAGCTGCGTTTCGAGTACTTTTTGATAATATTCGTACTGTTCCTGCATCTGTATTCGCAGTCTGTGGTTTTCGCGCCGCAGTCGAATCAGAGGCAAAGCCAGCGAAAGGAAAACCAAAGCAGCCAGCCAAACGCTATACAAGGCATATAAAACAACCCAGATTCCACCAAGAAACTCCGCAGAACTCGTCATAAAGGTTCTGCTGCCCATAAGATACAGCACATCCGCGATAGCATATCCCAGCGAAAAAATCCATTTTTCCCGCTCGTTCAGATAGTCGAGCAGCAAAATACATTTGCGGCAGATCAGAATGGCCGCAAGATAGCCAAGGAATATACCCATCGTCTTCAGTATGACGTCTGCCTGTGTCATCGTTTCTGCTACGAACCAAGTCTGATTGCTTTTTCCTGTAAAAAGACCATAAACGGTTGTCAGAACAGAAATGATAGCCGTTCCGAATATATTATAGACGAATACATAAATCATGAATAGAATTAACATCAGCCTGCGCGCGCCGTTTCTCATGAGCGGAACCAGTCCAAGGAGATTAAGCGACGAAGCAAGTCCCAGTATCCATCCGTTTGCTTCTGTCACATAATTCATCGCCCACAGTTCCACCAGTCCCAGCGCGGTTACCACAGTCATCGAGATTTTCACCGGGAAGCGGAACCATTGATGAAAGATTGCATAGACTGCTATAATCTGCGAAAAGCAGCCAAGAAAAATTCTATATATACTGACGAAATCAAAGTCCATTTTTTCCTCACACATCTTCAAATTCTTTTGCTCTTAATCGGTCTTCCTTTGCCACAGTTTCCGCCACAAGATGATTTTTCAAATCATGGCGGATTTCACGCAGCCGGAGCTGTGTTTCGAGTACCTTTTGATAATACTCGTATTGTTCCTGCATCTGTATTCGCAGCCTGCGATTTTCGCGCCGCAGCCGAATTAGCGGCAGCACCAATGCCAGCGTAGTTAAAAGCACCAGCCCAATAATATAGATTGCGTATACGGCAACCAAAAAACCGCCCAGCATAGCCTCTGAACTTGTTGCAAAAATTCGAGTAATCATCATTCCTGCAACATCCGTAATGATGAACCCCAGTGAAAAAACATTTTTCCCGTTCGCTCAGATATTCAAGCAGCAAGATACATTTACGGCAAATCAAAATCGCTGCCGCATAGCAGAGTATTGCGCCCGTCCATTTCAGCACGAAATCCGCCTGCGTCATTGTTGCCCCTATAAACCAAGTCTGGTTGCTTTTGCCTGCGAGAATACCGTAAACGGTAGTCATAGCAGAAATGACAATTCCTCCGAAGGCATTATATATGGACGCATAAATCATATATATAATCAGCATCAGTCTGCGCATGCCTTTTTTCATCAGTGGGATCAGCAAAGGTGTCTGAAGCGTCGCAAGAATTGCCAATATCCACCGCGTTTCGTCCGTCACGATTTCATTTGCGCACAGCTCCATTGTTTTCAGTGCTGCGACCACAAGAAGCGTAGTTTGGGCTGAAAAGCGAAACCATTGATAAAACAAGGCATAGACTAAAATAAGCTGTGTTGAAATTCCTAACAAAAAAGCTGTTATTCCATTAAGTCCAAAATCCATTCTCTTATCTCCTTCTCAGCGCACTTTCTGTTCATGCTGCACTTTCTACTACAAACACACAAGCTTATCATAATTTTAGCGGATAATCCGCTAAAAGTCAATTCTATCTGCCTCTTGCTCTGTTTTTTTAGTGGGACATCCGCTAACTTGCAAGTTGTTTACTTCGACGTGATAAAATTTTTGTCATAAAAAGTTATTTCTTGGTTAATTTTAGTATTTTATTTTTTTGAAGGAAACAGGAGCAAAATGTACAGAAGAATCCGAGACTTACGCGAGGACAGGGACTTGACGCAACGTGAAATGGGCGAAATTCTCCACTGTTCGCAGCGTGTTTACAGCAACTATGAGCGCGGCGATCTTGACATCCCAACCGATATTTTAATCAAACTTGCAAATTTTCATCATGTTTCAACAGACTATCTGCTTGGACTGACAAATCGCAAAGAGCCATACGTATAAAAACACGAAAAATCCCCCGCTGCAGTGCGTACTACTGTGTACACTCCGAAAGAGGGGGATTATTTAATTCCTTATTCGTTCTTTTCCAATGCCATTGTTTCTGCAACCAGTTTGTTTTTCAAATCATGGCGTACTTCACGCAACATTTGCTGTGTTTCCAACACCTTACGATAGTACTCGTACTGCTCTTCCATCTGATTTCGCAATTCCCGGTTCTCACGCCGCAAGCGAAGAAGCGGAAGCACCAAAGTCAATACGCCAAGCAGTGCCATTCCTACATTGTAAATGCCATACAGTGTCACAAAAAATCCGGCCATATATTGACTCGAATCCTCCATAAAGGTCCGTGTCACGAAAGTGAACAGCAAGTGCGACCCAACCAGACCAACAGAAAAAAGCCATACTTCTTTTTCTGTAAGGTATTCCAGAAGGAGAATGCATTTTTTTGTAATCCAAAAAGATACCACATAGCCGATTATCATTCCGATATATTTTATGATGTAGTCCGCTTGCGTGGCGGTTTCATCTAAAAACCATGTCTGACTATCTCTTCCCATAAGCATGCCGTAAAGTGCCGTAAGGGCTGCAATAATCGCGATGCCAAGTATATTAAAAAGCAGACACTGAATTTCGTACAAAATGCACGCCTTCCGCCGATATCCCCACTTTACCAGTTGTATCTCCGCTGCTGCATCCACCAGAAATATGATTGAAAGAATCCATCCGCTTCCAAAAGGAGTCAGCAGAGCCGATACATCGTCAATGAATACAAATACCGCTGCCAGACCTAAGGTTTTCTTAACGGAAAAACGAAGCCATTGGCGAAACAAAATCCAGAAAGTCGAGACTGTTGCGGTGAAATAAATGGAACTTTCAATTATTTGATTGATTGTAATATCCGTATTTATGTTCATATTCCTTTAACAGCCAGCAGCATGTGCGAGGTTGCAAGCTGTTCCGGTGTCGGGTCGAAATAGATGTAGTTTGTCAGGCCTGTATAAGTCCAAGTATTGGTGTTGCGATCCCATTTGTTGCTGTTGCCCAGTCCCGCATCGACTGTAATCCAGCGTCCGTCAACATAACATTCGTTCCACCAGTGGTCGAGCTTGGTGATGTTCTTTTCTGTCGACCAGTTGTTGTACTCTGTTCCGTTAAGACTGATGTGGTGTCCGTTTACAATCCTAGTCGGAATTCCCTGCGCTCTTGCAAGCGCGCAGACTGCTGCCGAATAGCCGACACAGGTTGTAGAGACCTTTCCGTCTTCACTGTTTGCACTCTTTTTCTTGTTTCTCATGTTGTAGAGGTTCTTATAAGGATCAACATACTGCTTCGAACTCGTTCTAAAAGCAACATCGTCATAGTAGAAGTTTTCTGCAATATATTCATAAATCTTCAGGAGTTTTTCGTAATTGGTCGATGCGCCTTTCACAACTTCGTTGGAAACCGTCTTCACATCGCTGAGATTGGTTTTCTTGAAAGCGGAAGCTTTTTTCTTCTTATTGGCATTCTTATCAATGCGTGCGTTTTCGTTGATAACCTTATCATACTGCAAAATCGAGAAGTGTCCGTTGGTTACACGGAATGCACAGTTTTTATAGATAACCGGTCCCGGTTTAGAGCCTAACTGCTTCGTAATCAGCAAAACATAATCGCCGCTCATCGCGCCGTTCAGCTTCGTCGAGTTCTGCAGTTCAAAAGAAAACTTATTATACTCGCCCATATCCGTCGGGATAGCATGTCCTGCCCAGTCACTCGCATTGCGGCCTTTCTGGCGCACAGAGATATTATACTCCGCAGCCTTCACCGAATACCAAGGTCTGAACTTCCGTCGGAGAGCCGGCACTCTTGAGTGCAGCGGATGCAGGCGCCGGAATCATCGATATCACTAAGGACAAAGCCAAGACTAAGACTAATTTTCTCTTCATTTTCATTTGCTGTATCCTCTTTTCATTTTTAAAATTCCATCACAAGGCCGCAGCGAAGCTGATGGAGCTTGTCGCCAAGTTCCTCTTTGAGAATCGCATAGGCTTTATCTCCGGTGCAGTGGCCGGTACACACATATTGTATGCCGGTTTCTTTGACCCGCTTGGCGAATTTGCGAACTTCTGCCGCCGATTTGTTGTAGAGGTGAAATCCTCCGATTATCGCATGAACCTCTTTGTCCGGAAAAGTCCGTGCAACCTCGTTTATGATATTAGCCGCACCACCGTGGGAACAGCTGTTAAAAATCACAAGACCCTTGTCGGTCTCAAACACCAGACTCTGTTCATGCGAAAAATTGTCCGGATGCCATCCGTCAGCCCTGCGTTGGTACATGTGCTCCCGTCTTCCGATTTTTTCGAGGTTCGGTGTCTTATGCGGGATGAGGTAGACTCCGTCCGCAATTTTCGTGTCATCTTTTGCAAAAACAAATCGGTCCGGATATTCCTCGAGTATTTTCTTCGGTATCCCTATGTATTTGCTGAAAAACCACCACTTTGTATAGCAGTTTTCATCGCAGGTTTCCCGCACATAAAACTTTGCTTGATCATTTGTGAGGAAAAATTTCTCCATTCCGTTTGCGTGGTCATAGTGCGCATGCGAAAGGACTGCCGCGTCCACGGCTTTAAGATCCATTCCGAGTCTTGCAGCGTTTTCGGCAAACAAATCCGATGCTCCCGCGTCGAGCAAAATATTCTGCCCGTTGTATTCTATGTATATGCAAAGTCCCCACTCGCCTTTGAGGTCTTCACTTTTCTTGTTGTCTACAATTACCGTTGCTTTCATGTCTTCCCCCTTTATTCCGGAATATCTCCGACTCCGTTTAGAATCAGACGCGGTCTGTACGGGAAGAGGTCGACTTCTTCTCTGCTCGTCACTCCCGACAAAACAAGAATCGGATCCAGTCCGCTTTCCACTCCGCCTATGATATCTGTATCCATACGGTCACCGATCATTGCAGCTTCCTCAGAATGCACGCCCAGCATCTTCAGTCCGGTTCTCATCATAAGAGGATTCGGTTTTCCCACGAAATATGCCTGCTTTCCGGTCGCCATCTCAATCGGCGAGATGAGCGCCCTGCATGCCGGAATAATTCCTCTGGTCGAAGGTCCCGTCATATCGAAATTGGTTCCAATCAGCTTCGCTCCGCCGCGGACCAGGGACACAGCCTTGCAAATCGTCTCATAATTATAGCTTTGGCTCTCGCCGACGATTACATAATCGGGATCCTTGTCCGTAATGGCAACTCCGCACTGATAAAGTGCTCCGACCAATCCCGGTTCTCCGATTACATAGGCATTGCAGTGATGTGTCTGCTCGCTCACAAACTTTGCGGTTGCCATCGCACTTGTATAAAAATGACTTTCGTCAATGTCCATTCCCATATTCTGCAGTTTCAGTTTCAGCTCGAGCGGTGTCTGTCCGCTGTTGTTGGTCAGAAACAAGAATTTCTTCTCTTCTCTGTTAAGCCAGTCTACGAATTCCCTGACTCCCGGCAATAAATTGCCGCCGCGGTAGATTACACCGTCCATATCACAGATAAACCCTTTTTTTGCTCTCAATTTTTCCATATAATTCCTCCTTATCTTAAAGCTGCATCCTCAAATAAGCTCCTTATCCAAAAGAAAATCAATTAAATTTATATGCAAAATACCATTATCATCATACCAGCGCTTGCCAATATCCCGCCGCACTACAATTTTAGGAAAGGAATCGCCGATAAGAGTAAATGGTCTGATTTCTGTTTCTGCCTTTTCTTCCGTAGGCATGGCATATGCCGATTGTATATAAGTTCTCTTTCCCCCCGAATTTACCACGAAATCAATTTCTCTCGGCACGCGGACCGAACTGCCGTTATCATTGAGCGTTCTCGCATAAACAACTCCCACATCAACCGAAAGCTGCCGGATAGCAAGCTCATTATATATGATGTTCTCCATTATGTGTGTCATTTCCTGTTGGCGGAAGCCGATTCGCGCATTTCTAAGCCCTATATCCTCACTATAATATTTATTCGGAGAATCAAAATAGGATTTCCCCTTTAAATCATAACGTTTGCTTTCAGAAAAAAGGAATGCATCTTCCAAATGCCCGATATATGCACGAATCGTATTGCCTGATACCGCGCAGCCCTGCTTGGAGTTCAAAGTATTGGCGATTTTAGAAGGATTGGTTAATGACCCAATGGATGAACAAAGCAAGTCTAAAATCTGCTCCAACACATCCTGCCTTTCTATTTTCTTGCGCTCAACAATATCTTTAATATACACCTCTGAAAAAAGCGACTTGAGATAATTCATTTTTGCCGCATCGTTTGGTCTTGATAAAATAAGCGGCATGCCACCATAAAAAGCATACTCATCAAATGCCTCGTTTTTATCACCGCCCACGGCGGAATAATACTCAGCAAAGCTAAGCGGATGCACCCTGATTTCATCACTCCGCCCCCTGAACTCAGTAAGAATATCACTCGAAAGCATTCTGGAATTGCTTCCGGTCACATAAACGTCTAAGTTGGATAAACTTCTCAAATCATTCAAGGCGTCATAAAAGGTAATCTTTCTGCCGTCTGCGTTGAATGGGTTTTTTACCTCATCGGACATTTGTATCTCATCAATAAAAAGATAATATTCTTCCTTGCTTCCCTCCACTTTCTCTCTGACATACGACGAAAGTGTAAGCGGATTCCGATATTTAATGTCTTTTGCAAGGTCAAGCTCAACCGTAATAATCTGTCCCTCCTTTACACCGTTTTGAAGCAAATAATCTCTGTATATCTTTTTTAGGAGGTATGATTTCCCGCATCTTCTAATGCCTGTAATGACTTTTACCAAACCGTCAAAACGGTATGAAATCAACTGCTGAAGATAAGAATCTCTCTTAATTTCCATAAAACCCGCTCCGTATCATTGAAAATTTCCGCCCATAAAGGCTTTGTTATTCATCATTATATACTTTATAGCTCTGATTTTCAAGTAAAAAGAGGCAAAAAGGAACTTGAGCATCACACCCAAGTTCCGAATTTTTTAGTACACTTTTGCGCCTGCCGGAATCTGATCATCCAAAAGGATGAAGTTCAGCATTTCTTCGCCGTCGTATTTGTTGACACAGGACAGAAGCATGCCGTTGCTTTCTTCGCCCATCATCTTTCTCGGCGGAAGATTTGTAATCGCAACTGCGGTCTTTCCAACCAGTTCTTCCGGTTCATAATATTCGTGAATACCCGAAAGAATGATTCTGTCGGTGCCGCTTCCGTCGTTAAGAACGAACTTCAGAAGCTTCTTGCTCTTTGCAACTGCCGTGCATTCTTTGATTTTTACAGCTCTGAAGTCGCAGGCTGCAAACGAATCAAAATCTACATATTCTTCAAACAGAGGCTCTACTTCGATCTTTGTTTTATCAAGAACTCTGACTCTCTTCGATTCTGCATCGTCCTTCTTCTCCGATCCGATTGGCTTCATTGTCGGGAAGAGGATGATGTCACGGATGGATGGTGCATCTGCAATCAGCATGATAACACGGTCAATGCCGATTCCCAGACCGCCTGTCGGCGGAAGACCTACTTCCAAAGCATTTACGAAGTCCATATCCATCGGATGAGCTTCTTCGTCAAGGCCTGCGTCAAGCTGCGCCTGCTGCTCTGCGAATCTTTCGTACTGGTCGATTGGGTCGTTTAATTCCGAGAATCCGTTGCAGATTTCCCAGCCGTTGATATAGCCTTCAAAACGACGGGTGATTCTCGGATCAGCCTCACTTCTCTTTGCAAGAGGTGAAATTTCAACCGGATGTCCTGTTACGAATACCGGAACCGGTCCGTCAAGAACTCCCGGAAGGTCTTCACAGTATTCTTCGAACATCTCAGCAATGATTTTGCCTCTTGTCCAGTTTTTAACTTCGTCCTTGTCCATTCCGTATTTGATGGCTTCTGCTCTTGCGGTTTCATCGTCTGCGATGTTGTGGAAATCAATTCCGGTAACTTCACATACGAAGTCGGTCATGTCGATTCTCTTCCAAGGTGGAGTTACATCGAATTCCTTGCCCTGGTATTTGATAATCGGTGAACCGTTTACTGCCATCGCTGCCTTGTATACAACCTGCTCGGTTACTTCGATTACGAGTTCCATATCACCGTAAGCCGCATAACATTCCATGGATGTGAACTCAGGATTATGGTTTCTGTCCATACCTTCGTTTCTGAACATCTTGCCCATTTCATATACTCTGTCGAGTCCTCCGACGATGAGTCTCTTCAGGAAAAGCTCGTTGGAAATACGAAGCTTCATGTCGATGTCCAGCGTGTTGTGATGTGTATTGAAAGGTCTTGCGTTTGCTCCGCCTGCGATTGTTGTGAGGATTGGAGTATCTACTTCCAAATATCCGTAGTCTTCTTCCAGAACTCTCTTGATTTCCTTAATGATTCTTGAGCGCTTGTAGAACATTCCCTGCACTTCCGGATTCATAATCAGGTCAACATATCTCTGGCGGTAACGGATGTCCTGGTCTTTAAGGCCTGACCATTTGTTAGGAAGAACCTGAATAGACTTGGAAAGAAGAACCACCTTCGTTGCATGAACGGAAACTTCTCCTGTCTTAGTCTTGAAAACTTTTCCTTCGATACCGAGAATATCACCGATATCATATTTCTTAAACCATTGATACTCTTCTGCTCCGATGTCATCTCTCTTTACATACACCTGGATTCTGCCCTGCTTATCCTGAATGTTAATGAAAGATGCCTTTCCCATATTACGGAATGCCATGATACGTCCGGCAACCGAAACTTCCTGATCTTCCATCGCTTCGAAATTGTCTTTAATATCCTGGCTGTGCGCCGTCACATCCCATTTTTCAACAAGAAACGGATTTCTGCCGGCTTCCTGTAAATTCTTGAGTTTTTCTCTTCTGACCTGCCTCTGCTCGCTTAAGGCTTCTTCGGAAATCTCTTCCGTTTCAACTTCCGGGTTTTGGTTTACTCTTACATCTTCTGTACTCATTTTCTGTTTTCTTCCTCTCTCGTTTTATCTGCTGATCTTTTCGATCTGGTAGTGAAGGGTTCCGTCAGGAACAATGATTTCGACAAGGTCTTCCGTCTTTCTGCCGATGAGGTGCTGTCCCACCAAAGATTCATTTGAAATCTTAAGGGCGAACGGATCAGCCTCTGTGGAGCCCACGATGGTAAATTCCATTTCGTCTCCGTTGTCAAGATCTTTGACAAGCACCTTGGATCCTACTCCAACGAAGTCGTTTGTCATTTCTTCTTCGTTGATAATCTTGGCTTTCTTCATCATATCTTCAAGCTTGAAAATTCTTTCCTCAAGCTCTGCCTGCTCGTTTTTCGCTGCGTCATACTCAGCGTTTTCCGAAAGGTCGCCGTAAGAAATCGCTTCTTTTAATTTTTCGGAAATTTCCTTTCGTCTTACGGACACGAGTTCTTCATGCTCCGCTACAATTTTGTCATACCCCTCTTGGGTCAACAGCAATTCTTCTGCCATTTTAACGCCCTCCGTTTTGTTTTTGTTTATTATATCTAATTATTTTATCATTTTTGGTATTTTTTATCAACCAAAATTCGTCGTTTTATGCAATTTCCAGTGCAATCTCCATCATTTTTGTAAAGTTAAGCTGCCTTTCCTCCGAAGTCGTAGCCTCTCCTGTAAAAGGATTGTCGGAAATCGTGCAGATTGCAAGTGCATTCTTGCCGGCTCTTGCAGCATTCATGTAGAGCGCTGCTGCCTCCATCTCGACTGCGAGCACGCCCATCTTCTGCCATTTGGAAAGTCCCATGGAATCATCGTAGAAAGTATCTGAGGAATAAAGGTTGCCGACAACCGGCTTTATTCCCATATCTTCTGCGGCCTTAACCGCTTTCTGAAGAAGTTCAAAAGAAGCAATCGGTGCAAAATCCCCCGGCAGATCGAACTGACGGCTGTAGGAGGAATTCGTGCATGCACCCTGCCCGATTACGATGTCCCTGACCTTCAAATCCGGACGGATGACTCCCGCGGTTCCCACGCGAATAATGTTTTCCACATCATAAAAATTAAAAAGCTCGTAAGAATAGATACCGATGGACGGCATTCCCATGCCCGACGCCATTACGGACACCCGCTTGCCTTTGTATGTTCCGGTGTAGCCTTGAACGCCTCTGACATTGTTAATCAGTTTGGCATCCGTGAGAAAAGTTTCCGCGATGAATTTGGCACGGAGCGGATCTCCCGGCATCAGAACGGTCTTTGCAAAATCACCTGCTTTCGCTTCGATATGAGGTGTAGGTATGTTTGACATAAATTTGCCCTCCCTTGTTTTTTATGATATACTTATATTATCACAAATCAATGATTTTTCAAGGAGTTAATGAGTCTAATGATGAAAAAAAGAGTATGCATCTTATATACGGGCGGAACAATCGGTATGGTTCCCACAGAGCTTGGATATGCGCCCAAGCAGAAATATTTTTCGAGCTTGCTGGATGAAATCTCCCAGCTCAAAAATAAAGATATGCCAAACTGGGATGTTGTGGAGTTTGATCCACTGCTGGACTCCGCAAACGTTGCGGTAGAGCAGTGGGTAAACATCGGCAGGGAAATTCGGGACCGATACAACAATTATGACGGTTTTGTCGTTCTTCACGGCACGGACACCATGTCCTACACCGCATCGGCGCTTTCCTTCATGCTTGACGGTCTGAACAAGCCGGTCGTTTTCACCGGTTCCCAAATTCCGCTTTGTGAGCTTCGAAGCGATGGAAGAGACAATCTTATCAATTCGATGCTTATCGCTGCGGATGGTGTTGCGAATGAGGTATGTCTGTATTTTGCAGGAAAACTTCTCCGCGGCAACCGCTCGACGAAAGTCTCCGCAGATGAATTGATGGCTTTTGCATCACCGAACTACCCGGCTCTTGCCAATGTCGGAATCGACATCATGTACAACCGGCAGGCATTGATGATGCCGAAGCAGGCAAGGGAGTTTTCACTTACGGAAATGAAGCAGGTTCCGATCGGTGTTCTCAAAATTTTCCCGGGCATTCAGTTTGAACTCTTCGAGCAGATTGTTGCCGAAAAACTGGACGGCGTTGTTCTTGAGACCTTCGGCGAGGGCAATATTCCGAGCAACAATCACACGCTTGTGAACAGCATCCGCCGGGCATCCCAAAACGGTGCTATCGTTTCCGTCTGCTCGCAGTGTTACAGCGGGAGCACACGCCTTGGCATCTATGCAACCAGCAATGCACTCAAGGAATCGGGTGCGGTCGGCTGCTATGATATGACCACAGAGGCCGCCGTTGCCAAGCTCTATTACCTCTTCAGCTGCGGCTATCCGAAGGAAATGATTAAAGAACTGATGACGCAGAATCTGCGCGGAGAGATCAGTGTTTGAGTTTACGACTGTTTAAAAGCCCGGGAGTGCTTCCCGGGCTTTTTCTATGTTGTCAGGTTTAAAACTGCATGACAGGTTCGTCATTTACATGACTGAATTCTTCTTTAACGGCTGCCAGTGCTTCAGGTTTTGTCATGAGCTCGATTGCGGTCATAACCAGCCCTTTGACGAAATTGAGTCCGTTATTGATGCCGTATTCGGAGCCTGCCGCAGCTGCCATCTCCGGTGTATGTCCGCCTCCCATAGGGTTCGGATATTCACCGATTTTGAATATCACTTGGATTGCAGGTGCTTCGTAGCTTACATCGCCCAGATCTGACGAGCCCGGTGCGTGAATATCGCCCAAGCGATAAATCGGTTCGCTGAGAAACGGCTGAATATTGTCCACTGCCAAATTGTTCAACGCTTTGTTTGTGCAAGTATCTTTGAAGTTTTCTTCATTGTATTCCATTTTGTAAGTGCAGCCGGTGCCCAGCGCCGCTCCCGCAGCACAATTTCTTACTCTTTCCGCCAGTTTCTTGACATCGGCTACGCGGTTTGCTCTGATATAAAAGTTTGCCGCCGTATAATCCGGAATAACATTTGCAGCTTTGCCGCCGTCCGTAATGATGCCGTGAATCCTTGCATCCGGTTTGGTCTGCTGACGCATTGCGTTGACAAGATTGAAGAAATTAATCATCGCATCAAGTGCGTTGATTCCTTCATGCGGAGCTGCCGCTGCATGTGCGGGTCTTCCGAAAAATTCAATCTTATACGCGTCCATCGCTATGGTATTGATGGATTCAGCGTTGGCAAATGCCGGGTGAGCCATCATTACGGCATCGTATCCGTCAAAGACTCCCTTTGCACTCATCGGAACCTTCGTGCCTGCGGTTTCCTCCGCCGGTGTTCCGATTACGTCAATCTGCGCTCCGTATTCGTCGGCAAATTCACGACATGCAATCCCGCATCCTACCGATACCATGGCGATTAAATTATGTCCGCAGCCATGTCCGAGTTCCGGAAGTGCATCGTATTCCGCCAGGAACGCAATTTTGGGTCCGGGTTTTCTGCCTTTATATACCGCCTTATAAGATGTTTCTATATCGCAAAAATTCTCTTCGATTGCAAAACCGTATCTGCCAAGAAGCTCCTTCTGCCAGGCACATGCTTTGTATTCCTGCAGACCCAGCTCCGGATTGTCATGGATATCCAGTGCGAGTTTTCTGAGTTCAGGTGCCAGCCTATCGACGATTTTCGATACTCTTTCTTTATTTGTCATTTTGCACCGCCTCCTCTATGCTCTCCGCTTCCGTTTCCGGAAGGAGAACTTCAATCTTGCCGGCCTTGTACATTTTCTTCGTAATGAAGTAAATCATGACGATTCCGAGAATCATCAGGAATCCTTCGAACAGCTCATACATGTCGGAAATCAGAAGATACAGCACGATGAAGAATATAAACGGCAGAATCGCTGCTTTTAATCTTCCCTTGATGATTACGCCGCCGCCTACATCATTTCCTATGAATCCAAGCACAAGACAGCCGAACAATGCCGGAAGCACATTCGAAGCGGCCACGCCTACCGCCTCCGATGTAAGGAACGGTTCAAGCGGCATGAGAAGCACAACGCCGACTGCCAGTATTACAAGTGTTACCAGCGATGAGATTGCAATTGCGATGCCGACCACAACATCGGCCTCTTTGGTGCCCTGTTTAAATCCTGAAACCTTAATTGCGTTGATTGCCGAAGGTAATTTGAGGTTCAGTATATTTCCCGTCAGGCAGGCAAGATAGTAGGAACTTCCCATAATCGGCACTTCGCCGAATATCTCCGCGATTCCGGTCGGCACGAAAATGGCAATCAATCCGATGCCGGTAGCGATAACAGTGCCGAAGTTCGGCATAATATCATACACGATACAGGTAACGGTCGGAACCCCTACAAACAGAACAAGTGAAATAATCGTAAGAATAATGCCTTTCTTGTGCATTTCTTCAAAATACGGGTCCACATATGGTTTTGCTTTCTTTTCTTTCTTCATTTCCGCTTCCTCCTATCCAATTAAATTCGTATAAACAACGGACATGCACATTGCGCCTATCAGGCAGATCGCAAGTATGAAATCGTTCATCCACTTTGCTCCGGTCTTTTTGGCAAGCGCCGATACGCCGACCGCAATCAGTGCACTTGTAATAAAGGTGAAAAGTCCAACCAGACCTCCGAAGAGCATCGATACAATCAGCACTACCAGGAGAGCCGTCATGAAGGTTGTCTGCGAGAGTGCACCCCATTTTTTATCTCCGCTGCCCACACGCAGTGTTCCAAGGTGCATCGGCTTGCATACGAAAATATTAGCAAGAACCGTGGATGTAATCGGAATGCACATAACCCACATGATCATGCCGAATGCATTCGCGTCTGCACTCGCAAGGTCAAGGTTTAATGCACTGAGAGCCATGTTGGAAGCCATCAGCTCGTACGATACGGAGCCGATTACCGACAGGCGGAACCACGCGTACGGAATGCCGATAACGATTACCAGCGTAACAAGTCCTATTGCGATGGCAATTGACGGTACAATCGAAAAGATTGCCGTGGACTTTATAATTTCGCTTATTTTTTCCCCGGAAATTCCCATCCCTTTTGCTTTTCTGATGCAGATAATGAGATAGTATACGCATATTGCCGCAATAATCACAAGCGATGCGATGACTAATACATACAATAAACTGCTTTCGGATACATCTTTGTAACTCATTGTTTTTATCCTCCCTTTCACTCCCGGGTACCGCTGCCCGGAGAAAATTCATTTCTTAACACGATTTTAATCCTTGCACTTGGTATAAGGTCAAGAAAAGATTATCTTTGCTCGCGTTTCGTGACGGGAATCCACAGTTCCACATACTCCGTGCTTTCGCTGTCGCAATAACAGTTTGCAATCGTGCGTGCCAAAGTGCTCCCCGAGATTTCATAATCGTTGTCGCGCAGGTACGCAAAAATTTCGTCCACGCAGGCATAATCTTTGTTTGTTGCGATTCGCAGAACCGTGTACAGTGCCAATGTCGGTTCTATGACCCGAAATGTTTCAAAGTCAAAGGCCGGGGAGTTTCTGAGATTTTTCTCGTCTATGAGGGAAAGCTTGTAATCGCCCATTTTCCGGTTTTCGATGTTTCGGAAAAAGTCGCCTGCCTTCTCCTGCTGTACATAATTCAGCGTGTCCTCCATTCCGCTTTCAACCGTCAAAAGAGGCAAAAGATCCGAGTCAAGTTTCGCAAAGCTTTCCATCGCTTCATCCATGTTGGTATCAATTTCTTTGATGATAAAAGGCGGCGAATTGACGATTTCGATTTTCGCGCTTTCTCCCCGCGCTCTATGCTTCTCGTGTGCAATCACGCGGTCAAGTTTCGCACGATAATCCCGCATATTGCCAATCAGTCTCTGCAGCTCCTCAACCTCGGCGGCGAGCTTCGCCTCCTGTTTGACAAACATTCTTTCCGCTTCTTCCAGGGGCTCCTCATTCATTATTTTTCTGATGTCCTCAAGTGAAAAATGCATTTTTTTGAGTCTGCAGATATAGTCCATCGTTACGATGTCCTCCCGGGTGTATATCCGATATCCGTTAAGCTCATTTTTGTCCGATGGCAGCAAACCTTTCTTGTCATAGAGTCTGACCGTCTGTGCGGATATGCCGTAATAATCGGCTATTTCTTTTACATAATAGTCTTTTACCTGATATTTCATAGTGGTCACCGTTTAATCGTTGACGGAAATTGCCGTCTGATAATGAAAATATTAAATGATATTGTAGCTGCAACCCTCGAAAATCGTGTCAAAGCGGCAGATTCCTTTGTAACGGCAATATGCACAGGCAGATGTGGCCGCGGTTTTCATCGGGTGGATCGCAATTCCGCCGCCTGCAAGGGACTTGCAGATATCCGTCACCTTTTCGCACACTTTTTCTCGCAGCGACTCAAATTCCTCGTCTGTAAGCAGATTGTCTTTCCCTGTCCCGCTTATCAGACCTTCCTTGTTTATGCGAATCGGCACGACATCCGATATTCCGGAAAAATCGCCTGCAACATTTCGGATAACGTTCGGATCATCCACGATTACGCCGTTCAGCTTAAAGCTTTTTTGGATTTTGTCACTAATCTCTTCCGGCCCGATGGCTGCACCTGATGCATCAACCATAGGCTCGCTTATCTTGAAATAAAAAACTCCTGCCGGTTTCATCCGGCGTTCCAGGGAGGCTTCAAGATAAAGCATGAGCTGCAGTCTGTATCCTGCCTCGGCTTCCGCAACGCTGAAGTTTTCGTTTCCGGTTTTATAGTCGATTATCTTGACGCGCTCACCCGGCAGATAATCGACACGGTCGATTTTTCCTTCGATATATGCAGTTCTGCCTTCTCCGAGGTTAACCGGAATCGGCGGAATCCTTCTTCCCCGACCGAACGGGACTTCGAAGCTGCTCCTCAGTATTTCGCCCGCACGCACCTGCTCGATTACAGCCCAGCAGACCTTTTCGCAAATGTCCGTAATCCGTCTGCCGCGGTATTTCTCCTCATTTCCGGCTTCGAGGATTCCTTCTCTGTATGTCCCGGACTTCTTCGCAATTACATCTTCCACGAATGTGCGGCACTCTTCCCTGCTGATTGTCATCCACGGCGATGCGGGGTCGGTTATTGCGATGCCCCGTGCCGTCAGGTGCCGGCTCATTTCCATAAGGCATTCGTGGTAGATGTCTCCGATTTCGCGCGGAGCGATCTCGAAGGTTCGTCTTTCCTCCGGTTTCAGCCCGTACTGCACAAAGTGTGAAAACGGGCAGCGTGCGTAGCGCTCCAGCCTTGATGGGCTGAGGGAGAGTTCGGGGCTTGGTTCGAGGGCTTCCTCTCGGGTGCTTCCAATGTTTCCCATATATAGTGCCGCCGTCATTTCTCGGCCCAAATCTTCCTGCTTATTCGTAAAAGCGATGCCCGCACGAATCGGTTCGAGTGCCTCAGGTTTGTTCTGCTTGAACCATGCGAGGGCTTCGTGCCAGTGCGGTGCGAGGGGCCTTCCCTCGCAGGCCGCCTGCAGGGCCTCCGTCAGGTGCCGGAGCCCTGCAGGGCCCGCGCCGACCAGCTCCGCGTCCGACTGCCGGTTGAGGGCGTCGCGGGCCACCGGCGTGTCACCAAACAATCCGGCCAGTTTTGTGAACACGCCGGACGGCCTTGCCGGGCCGCCTTCGGCGTCCGACAAACTGTAACTTATCCACAGCCGCTCACGCGGCTTGGATAAGTTCCGATAGATACCCATCCGCTCCTCGAGGAACCGCACATCATCCACCTTGCAAAGCTCAATCCCGTTCTCCTTGAACAGGTTCTTCTCGTCGCTTCCGAACAGGCCCGAACCGGGCTTCTCATTCGGCAGCACACCCTCGTTGGCACCTACAACCACAAGTGCCTTCATCTCGCCGGTTCGGGTGCGCTGCATCGTTCCCATCATCAGGCCGTCCTTCGTCGGCGGCAGAATCCCGATTTCCACCTGCGAAATACCAGCCTCAAACAAATCCCGAAACGCCGCCGCGCGGAATTTTTGCTCACCCATAATCTCGCTCATCTGGTCAAAAATTCCGATGACCTTGCCCCAGATCTGTGCCGTTTCCTCGGCAAGGTCAGGACGACCCTGCTCCGTCTGCAGCACTGTAAGGTCGGCAATTTTCTCCGGCAGCTTCACCTTCTCGTACAAAAAACCATACAGCCCGCTGATAAACTCACCGCAGGTTTCTGCCTCGAAAATTGCCTCAAGATCCGGCATGAACGCCAGTGCCTTTTCTCGAACGGCGTTCATGCGCACAAGCGCCTCGGCTCCGTACTCGCTCTCTCCGCGCACAAAAGGACGCTTCCACATCGTGCCTCGAATTTTGTATTTTATCGCATAGTTTTCAAGATCCGTAATCTCGTCGTTCGTCAAATCGCCAAAACCCGATTTGAGCATTTTAATCACGAGATCCGTCCTGTATTTTTCAACAACCACATCCATCAGTGCCGTTATGTACTGCACGATGCTGCTTTGCAGGATGTCTTTGCTCGTATCCGAAACGAGGTCGATGCCGTACTCCTTGAAAACACGCTTCAGAATCGGCCCTCTCGTCTCCTGGTCGTTACAGATTACCTTGATGTCGCTAAACCGATAGCCAAAATCGCGCACCAGCTCAAGCACATAGCAAGCCGCGCTTTCGGCTTCATTATATAAGTTTGCCGCCGCCACCAGCGTAAGCGAATCTGTGCCGGCGGCCGCCTCACTCGCGCCGCCCTCGGCTGGATTTGTGCTCTGTCCGCCACGGGCGTATTTTCTCGCCGGAAGTGCGTACAGTTCCTGTTCGATAAACTGAATCTTGTCCGCCCGCTCCGCTGTATAAGTCTTCGGAATCGCACGCTTTCTCACTTCGATGCTGCGCCGTTCCGCCAAATTCTCAAAATTCCGTATCACCGTCTCCGCAAGCGCAAACAAATCCGCATCGCGTGCCTCACGCTTATCATCATAGGTAAGCACAAGGTTGACATCGGCGGCGTACTGCATCAATTCACCGATGACCGAAAGTGCTTTCGGCGCAAAACTGTCAAACCCGTAAATCCAGATGTGATTTCCCGCAACAAGCTCAGAGCGGCTGATTTTGCCGAGAAAGAGATCGATGTAGTCCTCCGAATCCGTGTATTTTCCGCGGATTGCCGCCTCATATTCGCTGTAAAGCAAATACAAATCTTCCAGTTTCCTCTGCGTATACGACCCGTCCGGAACGCTCCTCGCAATTTCCGCAAGCTCGTCCGCACCGCAGTTGAACTGCTTCATCTCGGAAATGAAATTGTTCACAAGTTCGATGAAAGAGTTTTTTTCCTCGAGTCCTTTGAAGACTTGGAGCTTCTCGCGCTCTTCTGCCGCAATCGACGACAAAATCATATGCCTGCCGTATTTGTCTATAAAAGTCCGCTTGCTTCCTCCCAGCTCCTCAAGCAGCCGATAGCCGAGCCTCGACAGGGAAAGCACCTCAACGTCCATCAGTGCCTTGGCGCCGGAATGCGCAATCAGTTCGCGCTCCGCCTCCAATGTAAACTGGTCGGGAACCACCAACAGCGCCCGACCTCCGATATTGTCATATATGAACTTCTCTTTGTCGAGGTTCTCACGACCGTAAAAAATGTTCAGCATATCTCACCTCATCAAAACTCGGGTGTTTTCGCACCGCGCACCGCGCCCGGCCGCTACGCTTCTGCCAACACCGCCATCAAATCCAGCGGCTTTGCGATTTCGTAATCTGCCTTTGCGTCCGTAATCAGGGCGGCACTGTCCGAAGTGATGCGCCAGTCCACCAGCACGGACTTCACGCCTGCATTGTTGGCGCACTTGATGTCGAACGGACTGTCGCCGACCATGATTGCCTCGTCTTTTGCGATTCCAAGCTTCTCAAGGCAGAGCAGAATCGGCTCCGGATTCGGCTTGTGGACTTGCGTATCATCGCAGGAAACCATATCCTCGAAATAATCGCGAAGCCCCAGCATATCAAGGTAGCGTTCCGCCGATTCGCGCGTTCTGGAAGTAACGATTGCAATGCGGTAGCCCGCAGGCGTAAGCGCCGCAAGCAGCTCCGGAATGCCATCGAAAACCTTGACCAGCTCGTCCGCTTTGAGCTTCTGGAAATCGTGGTAGATATTCGCCGCTTCCTCCGGGTCTACGCCGGGAAATTCGCGCTCCATCGTAATCAGAAGCGGCTCACCGAAGCAGGAGGTAATCTTCTCGATGCTTTCCTCCCTGCCTAAATAATGCCTGTATGTATGCTGCCACGATGCGATAATCACATCGTTTGTATTTACTAAAGTTCCGTCAAAATCAAAAAGTACAGTGTTTATCATCTCAATCCTCTCTAAAAAGGCCGGACGGCGCGCGGCTGCGGCGCACCCGGTCAGCTCCGGTGCTGAGTGCAGCAAAGCGCCGCGTGCAGCGAGCCTCCCTCGCTGCACGCATGCCCCACAAACGGGGTATGCGTGCCGTCCGCCTTTTATTTTATTCCTTTCATTGTCAGTCCGACGCGTTTCTTGTCGTAGTCGATGGAAATAATCTTTACCTTGACCGTGTCGCCGACCGAAACGACATCCATCGGGTGCTTGATATACTTATCGCTTAACTGCGATATGTGTACCAGACCGTCATTCTTTACACCGATGTCCACGAAAGCGCCAAAGTCCACGACATTTCGCACGGTTCCGGTCATTTCCATGTCAATTTTAAGATCCTCAAACTGCTTGACATCGTTTCGGAAAACCACAGGGGGCGCGTCCTCACGCGGGTCTCTTGCAGGTTTTTTCATTTCCTCGATGATGTCGGCAAGGGTCATTTCACCGATTCCGATGTCGCCCGCCATCGCGCTCATGCTCTTTGCAAGCGACTGTGCCGGGTAAGCCTTCTTAATCTTCTTCTCCATGTCTTTATCGCCGCCCGCGCGGATTGCCTCAGGCTCAACGCCGAGTTTTTCCATCATTGCCTGTGCCGCGGCATAGGATTCCGGATGAACGGAAGTCGCGTCAAGCGGATTCGTTCCGTCCGAAATACGCATGAAGCCCGCGCACTGGTTAAACGCTTTTTCACCGAGCTTCGGGACTTTCATGAGCTGCTTTCTGTCGGAGAACTTGCCGTTTTCTTCTCTGTATTTTACGATGTTCTTGGCGATTCCCATGTTCACGCCCGCGATGTACGAAAGCAGGGACGGGGAAGCCGTGTTCAAGTCAACGCCGACTCTGTTTACGCAGTCTTCGACGACATTTGTCAGTGCGCCTTCCAAAAGCTTCTGGTTGATGTCATGCTGGTACTGACCCACACCGATGCTCTTTGGGTCAATTTTTACAAGCTCCGCGAGCGGGTCCTGCAGCCTTCTGCCCAGCGACATCGCGCCTCTGGTCGTCACATCGAGGTCCGGGTATTCCTCCGTCGCAAGCTTCGATGCGGAGTAAACGGATGCGCCCGCCTCGTTTACAATTGTATACTGAATGTCATATTCGTTTTTCTTCAAAAAGTTCGCAACAACTTCTTCGGTTTCTCTCGAAGCCGTTCCGTTTCCGATTACAATAATATCCGTGTGGAATTTGTCGATGATCTTCTTCAGCACTGCTTCGGTTCCTGCGATGTCGTTCTTCGGTTCCGTTGGGTAAATCGTCGTGTATGCTTTGAGTTTTCCCGTTTCGTCAAGCACCGCAACCTTGCAGCCAGTACGATAGCCCGGGTCGATTGCGATGACTTTTTTGCCGCGGACCGGTGGGCTCATCAGGAGATTTTCGGTGTTCTTCGCAAAAATCTTCACAGCCTCCGCCTCTGCTCTTTCCGTCAGAAGGTTTCGCATCTCACGCTCGATGGAAGGTGCCATGAGTCTCTTGTATGCGTCCGCAATCGTGTCCGTCATCAGACCGTAAAAAATCGACTTTTCGTTCTTCAGAACGGATTTTCCGATTACCTCATGCATGGTCTCTGCGTCCACGGAAATCTTTACTTTCAGTTTCTTTTCCTTTTCGCCTCTGTTGATTGCAAGCACTCTGTGGTTCGGAATTTTTGCGAGAGCCTCCGCGTGATCGTAGTACATCTCGTAAACAGTCTTTTCCTCAGAGTCCACAGCTTCTGTCAAAACCGTCGCCGAAGCAAAGGTCTTTTCTCTGACATCCTTGGTGATTTCCGGGTCGTCGGCAATCATTTCCGCGATAATGTCGCACGCTCCCGCGAGTGCCTCTGCAGCTGTATTCACTTCCTTTTCCGGGTCGATAAACGGCTCTGCCGCCTCTTCCGGCCTGCCGTCGGTCTTAAGCTGCGCGAAGAGGATCATTGCCAAAGGCTCCAGTCCTCTTTCCTTTGCCTTGGAAGCGCGTGTTGCCTTTTTTTGCTTGAAAGGCTTGTAGAGGTCTTCGACTCTCTGGAGAACCTCGGCTTTTTCGATTTCCGCCTTGAGCTCGTCCGTGAGCTTGCCCTGCTCGTCAATCAGGCGGATAACCTCTTCTTTTCTTTCCTCGAGGTTTCTCAAATATTTCAGTCTTTCGTCGAGATCACGAAGCACGACGTCACTGAGGCCGCCCGTAACTTCCTTTCTGTATCTGGCGATAAACGGGATGGTGTTTCCTTCATCGATGAGTTCCACGGTGTGCTCTACCTGAGCCGTCTTGATTTTAAACTCTGCTGCCAATTTTGCGATAATATCCATTTATTCACTTTCCTTCCATTTCAGCTTTTCATTTATAAAGTAATCGATGTCGCCGTCCATGACCGCGTTCACATTCGCCGTCTCCGCGCCGGTTCGATGGTCTTTTACCATCGTGTACGGCTGGAAAACATAGGAGCGGATCTGCGCGCCCCAGGTGCCCATCGAATAGTCGCCTTTGAGTTCTTTGAGGTTTTCCTTGTGCTCCTGCTCTGCAAGCTCAGTCAGCCGCGCTGTCAAAATCTTCATCGCCATTTCTTTGTTCTGGTGCTGGCTTCGTTCATTTTGGCAGGTTACAACGATGTTCGTCGGCAGGTGCGTGATACGAATCGCCGAATCCGTCTTGTTGACATGCTGTCCGCCCGCACCGCTGCTTCGATAGGTATCGATTCGCAAATCTTCCGGGTCAATCTCAATTGTAATTTCATCGTCGATTTCCGGCGTGACTTCGAGCATCGCAAAAGAGGTCTGCCGTTTTCCTGCCGCGTTAAACGGAGAAATTCTGACAAGCCTGTGCACACCTTTTTCGTTTTTCAGATAGCCGTAGGCATTTTCGCCTTCGACAAGCAGAGTTGCGCTTTTGATTCCGGCCTCCGTATCATCCTGCAAATCGAGCATTTTTACGGTGTAGCCCTTCTTGTCGCACCATCTTGTATACATTCTGAGCAGCATGGAAGCCCAGTCCATCGCGTCCACGCCGCCGGTTCCCGCATGAATGGAAAGGATTGCTCCGCAGTGGTCGTATTTTCCCGTCAAAAGCGTCTTGAGCCTGAGTTCTTCCAGTTCTTCCTGCACAGACTCAAAATCCGCCTCGATGCTCTCTGCGGTTTCCGTCAGACTTTCCGCATCCGCTCCGGCTTCTTCCTCCATCTCGGTAATCTCAATCATTTCTTCCATGTCATCGAGAGCCTTTTCCAGCTTCTCGTAGTTTTCCACGGTCTGCTCCATTGATTTCTTTTCCTTCATCACTTTCTGGGCATATTCGAGCTTCTCCCAAAAATCAGGCTGTTCAATCTCCCGGTTCGTTCTTTCCAGTTCGTCTCTTACCTTTGCCAGGTCAAAGAGAGTCACCGACTTCAATCAGCGTTTCGCGAAGCTTCGGAAGCGCTGTTTTGATACCATCAAGCTGTATCATCGTCTCACTCCTTTTCTTAAATTCTGTATTTGCAAGCCGCCTTCGCAGCTTGTTTACTCGCTCAGGTAATTTGCAAGGTACAGCAAATCATAAAGCGGTACATTCGTCATCCAGTCCTGCTCGCGAAAGTCCGACATCGAGCTTCGCACCGCAAAACGCGGATTATATTTTTCGCAAAAAGCACGCAGGCTCCTTGCTTTCAGGTTTTCCTCGGCCTTTACCTCAAGCGGAATCACACTCGTATCCCCTTGCAGCAGGAAGTCGATTTCGCCTCTTGAGTTTGGTGTCGAATAATAATATGCCGTCACACCCAGCTCCGATACAAGCTGCTGCAAAACATATTGCTCCGTAAGCGCCCCTTTAAACTCCGTAAAAATCCGGCTGCCCTCTAAAATCACCTTTTCGCTCAAGTCCCCCATCGCTGCGAGAAGCCCCACATCCAGCAAAAACATTTTGAATGTGTCAAGCTCCATATAGGCCTTTAGTGGAAGCTGCGGTTTGGAGACCCTGTGCACTTTATGAATCAGCCCGCAGTCAAGCAGCCACTGAATCGCAAGCTCGAAGTCCTTCGCGCGCGCCCCTTCCCGGACCTGCCCGTAAATGTATTTTCTGTTTTCTTTTGCAAGCTGCCCCGGGATGGAATTCCAAACCAGGTTCAGCCTTGGAATCAGATTTGTCTGCGCGTGCTTCGAAAAGTCCTGCTGATAGTAATTCAGAAGATTTTTCTGAATTTCCCGCACGCTTTGATAATTCTTCTTTTCTACAAAGGTCAAAACCGCCTCGGGCATTCCGCCGACGAAATAGTATTCTTTGAGACGCTCGATAAACTTAGATTTGAAGACTCGCATCATTTCCGTATCTCCGGCAGCAAGCAGCTTTGCGAATCGTTCCTCGCCCAAGGCCTCCAAAAATTCCGTATAGCTCAGCGGATATAAATCCATAAAATCCACTTTCCCTACCGGAAACGAAGTCCCATGGTGAATGGCAACACCGAGAAGGGAACCCGCTGCAACAATACAATACTGCGGCGCGTTCTCATAAAAATATTTGAGGGAGGTCAAGGCCTTCGGTGCTTCCTGAATCTCGTCGAAAATCAAAAGCGTGTCCTCTGCCTGTATATCAACACCGGTTTCTGCGCTGAGCGCCAAAATCATACGCGCAATATCAAAATCCATTTCGAAGATTGCTTTCGCTCTGTCATTATTCTCAAAATTGACATATGCAGTCTTCGCAAACCGCGTCCTTCCAAATTCTTTCATCAGCCATGTTTTTCCAACCTGTCTGGCTCCCCGAATAATCATCGGTTTTCGTCCTTTTGAATCCTTCCATTGCTCTAATCGTTTTATCGCATGTCGATTCATTGTATCACATCTCTCCTGTCCTTTTTTCAATCCATATTCTTAGTATATCCGTTTTTTATGCCGTCGTCAACATTTTTAAGGACATAAAAATGTATCGGAATCGCACTTTTAAGGACATAAAATGCAATTCCCGTTTGCCTCCAAGAAAATGCAGGTCTCACCACGAACCGTATAGATCCCGTTTTTCGGTTCCTTTTTCAGAAACATACTAATCATAAGATCCTTTGTCATCCCCAGTTTTTTCGCATCGCGTTGTAAATCTTTTTTTGTCCTAGATTTGCTGTTTATAGTATACTTGATTTCCCTAAAAGAAACAACAAAAAGCCCCACCCTTTGTGTCAAAAAGGGTGGGAAAATGCAAAGTTTTTTTGAGTTTTTTCCGGAATTCGATTCCTCTTTTTTATTTTCTTCCTGTTCTCATGGGGTTTTCGTTACTCCGCTTTCTTCACCATGCACTCTTTCTTGCAGAAACTCAGTGCATACTTTTTCACTTCCGGATAGCCCTCCGTTATAAAAGGCTCTGCGTAATGCTGTTCTTCGATCTGTGCAAGCCCGCGGTCGCAGGCTGCCTCCATCTCCGCGATGCTGCTCGCTATTTTCAGTTCTAAAAGAATCACGCGCCCTTTGCGTATCTGCACCGTCTGCATCACGATGTCGGGTCTTCCATTTCCGCTCTCGCGGTTGGATTTCACGCTGTAGCCGCCGATGTTCACAAGAAGCCCTGCCATAAATCCGTGAT
>ERZ773148.163-NODE-163-length-56302-cov-5.321884_pt1 | contig 56302 bp, 38 predicted proteins | sample MGYA00580846_ERZ773148 | MGnify/ENA primary metagenome ERZ773148 (study PRJEB29015, sample SAMEA2737879) | human gut metagenome | biome: human gut; feature: human-associated habitat; material: faeces | place: China | collected 2012 ... | reverse complement strand
GACCCCAAAGGAGCTTGCCGAATGCAAACAAAAAAAGGCTATAGCGACAAATAAAGAAAAAGATCGAGTTCAGACTCTTGAAGATGAGTTGAGCAAAATCAAAGAATTATACGGTGGGTGATTATAATGTCGGATATGGTAATTGATAATGATGTTCTTGTACGTTGGCTTGGAAATGACTTAAAACCTATTATTCCTTCCAATGTAAAAAAAATTGGCAAGTTTGCATTTGCTGATACAAATGTAGAAGAAATTATTTTATCGGACGTTCAGAAAATTGAAAGAGGCGCTTTTTTTCGCTGTAAAAGGCTACATACAATCGTTGCTCCCAATGTTACAGACATTGGAGACAGTGCATTTGAAGAGTGCGAAAACCTTGAATATTGCTCAGTAAGTCGGAGACTTAAAGCAATCGGAGAATTTGCTTTTAACAAATGCGCAAGAGTAGTAATTAGGAGCGAAAAAACGTCTTTTGCAGAAAAATACGCCAATAAGAACTACATACTGTTTGAAGCAGTCGATGATGCAGGGAAAAGCGTCCATGAAAATGAAAAAATCTCTCTTAAACGAGTGGCTGCTCAAAGTAAGGCGAGTGAGAAAATCAAACCAATGCTCAATCTTAATCAGATTATACTTGGCGGAGCTGGTACAGGTAAATCACGTTTCCTTGTAAAGCCAAATTTAATGCAGTGCAACACATCATTTGTTGTTACAGATCCTTCCGGCGAACTGCTGCAATCCTGCGGAAAAATGCTTGAACGAGAGGGATATCAGATAAAGGTATTTAATATCAATGATATGCGTTATAGTAACAACTATAACCCGTTTTGGTACTTAAAGGATTCAACCGGAAAATACAATGAAAATAACGTCATAAAGATGATAAATGTGTTCATGACCAATACGAAAGTCGAAGGATCATCAGGCGGAGATCAGTTCTGGGATGATTCCACAAGGCTTCTGCTTTCATCACTCTGTTTCCTGCTTATTGAAACGGGAACGGAAGAGGAGCAGAATTTTGCAGGCGTTCTTGATCTGATACATAAAGCAAAGGTCATAGAAGGCAAGGAAGAAGAAAAGTCCGAACTTGACCTTATTTTTGACAGGCACAGAGAAGACTCACCAAATGCCTTATCTGTACAGTATTACGATGAATTCAAACAGGCTGCGGGCAAAACGATGCAGTCAATACTTATCAGTACAACTACAAAATTACAGCATTTTAAACTGGAACAGATGCGTAATCTGACTTGTACAGACAACATACATCTTGAGGAGCTTGGTGATAAAAAAACCGCTTTGTTTATTATTATTCCGTCAACAGATACTACATACAATTTCTTAGCAGCTATGATGTACACCCAGTTATTTGATACGTTGTATAACAGAGCCATAACAAAATACCATGGCAGACTGCCTGTTCATGTACGCTTCCTCCTCGACGAGTTCGCAAACATCGGTAAGATACCCGATTTTGACAAAGTTCTCGCTACTTGTCGAAAGTTTGAAATCAGCGTAGTTGTTATCCTTCAAAATCTCTCACAGTTAAAGCGAATGTATGAGAAATCTTGGGAAGAGCTTCCCGGTAACTGTGATACAATGATTTTCTTGGGAGGAAAAGACCAATTTACTAACGAATACCTTATGAAATCATTGGGCAAGGAGACCATTGATACGGTCTCTATAAACAAATCCAAGGGACAATCAGGGTCAACTTCATATAACGATGGTATTCTCGGCAGAGAACTTATGCAGATTAACGAACTTGAAACAATGGAAAACAGTAAGTGTATCGTTATGATAAGAGGTTTAAATCCGTTTCTTACGGATAAGTTTGAAATAAAAAATCATAGAAGATATTCGATGCTCGATGAAGCGTGGGATAAGGCTTCCATGGGATCTATAAACCGTAACGAATACATTGTCGAAGATAACATACATACAAAAAAGGAAGAAAAAATACTTGACCTGTCTGAATGGATAGACAGTGTTGATGAAGATGACATAGTTATCACAGATATTGATATCAAATGGGTCGATGCAGATGAAAATGAAAATGTTATTACTGTTAATGAGCAGTATTCTGACGTTTCTCTTCTTCCAATATTTGAAGAGGGGCTTGAACTGGTAACAGAAAGCGCAGCGTAAATCCATTCCCCAATGGGGAATGGATCATATGTGACTGTGAAGGAGCTTTATAAAATGAAATATGAATCCGGCGAAACCTTTGAATCTATGAGCCTGAGATACAGTATGATACTCAGCCTTTTAAATTACTCTGGCATAGGCATAACCGTTCCCGTCCCCAAACTTACGGATGGACAGCTTATTGAAAAATTAAGAAAATCTTCGTATTCAGAAAGTACGGAAAGACTTTTAGTGTTATTCGCATATGGAATGATTGATGAAAAACTGCTGCGATTTTTCACATTGGGAAAACCTTTAAAATGCGAAGATACTGTAGCAGCTGAAAGTCTCATACTAAAGTTTGAGAATGAAGAAACATCCAAAAGTGAACGCTATGTAGAGCTTAATTCTGATATGCTTGACTTAAAGGCTCTTGCCAACGCATTACAAATGTGTGCGGAAACATCAAATTCTGACAAACTTACGGACATTAACTTTGATGCAGCATATGAAATCTGTTCAGCAAAGCATAATCACATTACGATAAAAGAAGGATATTGCATACCTGACGAATATCTTTTAACGTTTGCTTCCTTATTTAAAGGACTTATGGCAACAAAATCAAGTGATATTCTTGATGATTATGATCCATCTGATACGTATGATGAAGATGAGCAGATAATTTTCAAAAATACTCATGCAGCATATTTTATTGAATACTACATAGAAAAGCTATTCGGACGAGATTATATCTCAGATTGCCTTAATGACGATCTCCCATTGGATGTTTCAGATGAACGTTATCTTGAATACCTCAAAGATAAGAAACTCAGTTTTACATTTAACAAATATTTGCGAAAGCACTATTTCTTTTCTTCAAAATATAACCACCTTGACTACTGTAAAATAAAAACAGAAAACGGTTGTTTGTCTGCTATAGATGAAGAACCTGATGAAAAGCAGCTGACACTGCGTATAGATGCCTCAGAAGTCAGCTGTGATGATACACCAAAAGATATTATCAAAAAGATATTAAGACGTGAAGTAAATACATTTCCTGCGGAAGATACTATTATGCAGACATCTTATGACGGAACTGCTATGATGTTCGCCTACTCTAAGGGCGCATATACAGAGATAAATTATAATCAGTTTAATCTCAATCTCGTTGATTATGAACGAATACAATCACTTGTGAAAATATTCAGCGATAAGCATCTCATTCGTATGACTGAAAATAACAGCGTAGAAATAATCGTTAATTTTGGAGGAGTAAACTACAGACAAGCAAACAACATTACCGATGATGAATTTGAAGCCGTAAAGGGAATGATCCGAGAGCAGTTGGCAAAGCGGTTTGCACTTGAGCGAAAAAAAACGGAAGGATTGCGCAGTATGTCACAACTAAAAGTTGAAGCAGAAACGGCAAAACGTAATGAAGCAATAGCAAAACAACAGGCGGAAGAAGAAAAACGGAGAAGGCTTGAAGAGGAACACGCAAAGCGAAGCGGAAGAAAAACATCCGGGCAATAAGCTCAAAAAGTTTTCATAATATTAAGGCACAGTTAATATATGAATTTCTGTGTCCTTTGTTGTCCTTTGTTGCACTTTATTGTACTTTATTGTACTTTATTGTACTTTGTTGTACTTTATTGCACTTTTTTCCAAATTTTCAACTATGATATAATATGAATATAAAATCAGAAAGGAAAAAATATGTTTTTATTAACAGAGAACCAAGCTGAGCTTATCAAAGAACCCCCGAAAAAAATCGCCAATAACTATGATAAGCTGATCCAGTGCATTCAAAACTTAGTGGATGCTGTAAATGCACAAACTGCAATGACAATAAAAGAAGAATACACCTGTTTTGGCAAAATAAAGGAACATAGTGAAATAGTGTCACGTATGCTCAAAGAAGTAAAAAAAGAAACTGACCTTTTGTCAAGTTATATTGATCTCTGCGATGATAAAATTCGCTGCGGAGATGATATAGATGGAACATACAGGCGACAGAAAAAAGCATTTCAAAGGCTGCTTCAAGACGATAAGAAACTGCTTGCCAAGTTGCAAAGCGGTGAGCGTGACTATAAAAGATCCATTTCTGAAATCAGAAAAATGTTTGAAAATCTGGAGGAATAGTATATGCCAAGAATTAAAAAACCTGAGAATCTTACAGAAGAAAACGAAAAGCTTTCAAATGAAATAGCAAAGGCAGAAGCACGTATCGCAGAAGCTAAAGCAAAAATGAAAGAAAATACCGAGCGCATTCAAAAGGAGCATATGTCCAAGATAACCAATTCAGGATTTACACTTGATGAAGTGGTAATGCTTGTTCAAACAATGGCAGAAAAGAAGGTATCTGTTCAGGATATTCTCTCTCTTATTCAAGATGATCCTGCTGAAAATTCAAAATCAACAGAAGAAAATGAAAAGGCAAGCGAGGGCAATAACGAGCTTAACAAAATAATGGCAAGTTTGCCTTCATATGACTGATAGGAGAAAAAAGCAATGAAAAACAAAAACAAAGTAGTATTACAAGGCAGGCTTGTAGCAGATCCGGAACTGATGAGCACAAAAGCAGGAGACAGCGTGTGCAACATCTTTGTTGCATCGCAGCGAAGATACAGTAAAAAACGAGAGGAAGAAAAGGTCGATATTGTTAAGTGTGAAGCTTGGGGCGACACAGCGGACTTTATCTGTAAATGTTTTAAGAAAGGTTCTATGGTAGATATCGAAGGTGGCATAAGATGTAAAAAATGGAAAGATGAAAACGACAAGACCAGAGTAGATCAGTTTGTTCATATTGATACCATCGAACACTCTGCAACAAACAACAGCCCGCACAATAAAAGCGAGGATACAACTGAATAATACCAGAATTAAATTTTACGCTTGTATATAAGTTCCCGAATGTGTTTTTGAGACAAATATGTAAGCGTATTTTTATATATTCCCCACTGGGAAATGAGAAGGAGTCAAAAATGGAAGCTACAAAATATTATCTTATCTTTTCAGATGATGAGGACATTGCAGATTATATTGAGGATAATTCAATAGAAGGATTTCTTACTATTGAAGATGATCACATTTCTTTTAATGCGGACAACTTCAACATTGACCTTGATAATGTAGATATCGAGGAAGATGAAAATAACAATATTATCATAAGCACAGGCTATAGCTATTACACATTTTCATTAAATGACATTGAAAGTCTTGAGTAAGGAGGGATAGACAATGGAAAACGAAAAGAAAAAAATTGAGGACTTTGGTAATAAAATCGGCGGTGCAAAAAAAGATCTGACAACAAAAAAGAAGCAGAACCTTACAATAGAAGATACAGCTTATTGGAATGATATGGAAAGAAAGGAGTTTATAAAGAAGAAAACAGTCTGGGTTGAGCCTGACTATAAACAGATGGTTGATGAAGGTGTGGATAAAGTCTGCGTTTACTTCATTAAGCTCATAAGAGATAAACTTCCTGCAAAGCCTACATTGAGTTGGAACGCATCAAATGATATTAAAGAACAGGAAAAATACATAACATTTATATCTGATGTGCGGGATATGGTCCTACAAGTAAAAAACAAAGAGGATATAAAAAATATAACCAACAAAATTATTGATACCTATACCGAAGGACGGTACTCGCTTAATTCCTATTTTACAAACAAGCTGTATCGTGTACTCAGAATGAGCTGTAATACAGTAGAACACGAAATGAATGACAAACAGTTTTTATGGGAGGATAAAGATAAGCTGTTGGCAGCATATAATATCGGCAAGGTTTCGGATGTTGCGCACAGTAATGACCGGAACAGGCTTGACGTTACGGAAGAAACCGAAACCGGAACTCAGCGTGGAAAGTTTTACTACTCTTCTGAAAACAACAACCGCTTCTTTTCTGAAAATGACTGGGAGAAAGGCACATATTATATTTATGATAATAAACGACAAATTCTTGATATCAACTTTGAAACGAAAGAAGATGCAGAAAAATACATATTACAGTACGGCAATATTGAGAGTTCCAGAAAAGAAGCCAAAAGAAAGAAACGCTTTGTTCCTCCCCTTCTTAAAGTGATAAGGCGGGAAGGAAGCGATTACAGACAGAATACAGATGCAGACGGACAAACAATGCTCAACACATTCAATTTTTATGGCGGTGAGTTTGGCAACTGGGAACGCCAAACAGAACGCCAGATGAACCTTAACTTCGCCTACGATGCATTCAAGGATCTTGCTTACGCACTTGATGTTGATGATAAAGATGTATCTCTTGACGGCAATTTATCTCTTGCATTTGGAGCAAGAGGCAGCGGAAATGCACTTGCTCATTATGAAAAAATAGCCAATGTAATAAATCTTACAAGAATGAAAGGAGCAGGCAGTCTTGCACACGAATTTGGACACGCACTTGATTCGTTTATTGCAAGAGCAACCAGAAAAACAAAAGCATTTGCTACAGAAACCTCCTGCGACGTTACCAATAATGTAATGGATATAATCAAGTATAAGAAAGATGAAAACGGATATCCACAACATACAGATTTCTATGCGGAAGCAATGAAAATGGATGGCGAGTACACGGGATACTGGGCAAAAAATGTTGAGCTTTTTGCAAGAGCATTTGCTTGCTACGTTAAAGACAAACTTGCGGAAAAAGGAATGGTAAATGATTATCTCTGCGGTCATTGTGAATCGGCTGGAACTTCCGGCGAAGAACGTACAAAAATAAACGAAGCGTTCGATGAGATGTTTGCAATGCTTAAAGAACGTGATATTTTCCACGCAGTAAATCACGAAGTAGTAGCAAATGCTATTAAGGAAGAACAGATTGTAGAAGAAAACAAGCCTGTTGAACCTGAAGAAACAATAGATTATTCAGACTGCATTGACATTCTTAAAGGCAGAATGAGTATAAGTGGTTCTCTGCTAAATAAAATGTCAAAGTGGGATTATACGAATGACAGCAGAAACGAAATCTATTCTGAATGGGTCTCTGATTATTCTGATAAGGTAAGTTTCATCTTTAATCCCAATCATATCCATTATGGCAATTATGAACGTCCTTACAAAAACAAGGCTTTCTGGGAATACTACCTTAAACACTCTGATGAAATTCTTAACAAGGTCTTTGACTACGTTTATGATGTAGCGATTGAAGAAGGTAACAAGACCCGTGAGGTACTTTCAGAGGAAATAATGCGAGGTTCAGTCTTTCAGGACGGCAAGTTTAGAATAAATGCTTATTACTCTGAACCCCACAAAGCAAATGAACTTGCAGATTTTCTGAAAGAAGAATATGGCATTGGCGGTCGTTGTAGTGACGGAAGATATGAAAGTCACGATAGCAAAGGAATTGCAGTTACTGTTCAGAACAGAGTATATGATTTTACTTGGAATGAGGTTGCAAAAGCAATTAAATCAGCTATTGATGAAAAATCATATATAACACAGAAAGATGTCGCAGACAGAGTACATAATGCAAGATTTCATCTCGAAAATTTTGCGGATAGTCTTACTGAGCAGGAAATAAGGAAATATACCGAGATTCTTGCTGAATACGGACTCGGTATTGCAAATATATACGAACAGGAGCTTGCCGAGCTTGTTAAGGAACAAATAAGGGAGAATGACGGCGTATTTTCGGAACATTACTCGGTAAATAATGCCCCCTACAGTTTTCATCTTCCTGAAGGCACAATGAGTATAACCGAAACTGCTACAAAATATCACGTTGCAGATTATCGTTATGATGTTGAGACAGGTAAGTTTATTGTTTCCGGTCACACAAATTCGGATGTTCGGAAAATGATAAAAGATGCTCTTGAAACATCGCTTTCGGAAAAAGCTACTGAAAAAGACCTTAAAGATATCCCCGGACTTCCTACTACGGATATCACCACTCATTCCCCAGTGGGGAACGAAATCAAACACTCCACCGACCGTGAGCAGAACATTGCTCAGAAAGGAAATGCAACTATGAATACTGCAATCATAGGAACAGTAGATTATAAAAACATTAAAATAAAGAAGTATATTAATATCAACTCTGTTGAAGAATGCCAGAAGCTTGCTGATGAGCTTACTGCACAGGGTGTCCCCTTCTCAGGAAGAATACAGTATAATCTTCAGAAAGGTACGATTACCGTATCGCCTGAGAATTACAAAGCAGTAATAGATATACTGGCAAAAGTCAAATCAACCCCTCCTGCTGAGAAAAAGAATACAACTATCGGCAATAAGCCATATAAGTACATCTACGACAAAAAGTACATCAACAGTAACGAGGAAGAGATCCGTAAACTTGCAGATATCCTAACAAGGGAAGGTTTTGAATTTTCCGGCAACATTTACAATGCAGATAAGGCTGCTATTACTGTAAGCGGAGCAGAAAATCAGAAACTTGCCAACGCATATCTTAACTATGTAAGAAACACTACAGTAGTAAATCATATTGCAGATTATGGTTTCACTCTTGTTGATGTTCAGACACTTACGGTTAAGGATAAGAATGAATTTACAATGAGCTTTGAAAACTATGAGCAAATGGAAAGTGCTTTCAATGACATTGAGAATGAATTTTTCCATCCCACATACTATCAGCTTGGTCTTACGAGCGATGCCTTCAATGGAGTTTATGCTGTATTTGCAATGGATAGCACAACTGATGAAGAAAAGCATATTGAAAAAAATTCCCTCGGTGATTTTCTTACATTTGATACCGTAGATGATGCTTTATCGTATATTCAGAAACATAATATAACTATCGCCAATGCCAGCGAAGAACTGGCAGAATGGAAGAAAATTGATACTGAAAGACATCTTGAAGAAATGCAGAAACTTATTGAGCAGTTCGGTGATGAAGAACATCTCATTATTCACGAAGATGAGACTATCTCTTGGACATACTTTAATCCTGACGGCAATAATGGAAACGGACAGCTCGTTGAAATGTATCTGAATATAAATGTAGTGGCAGGTGCTTATGAAACATATAAAGCCACAAATGACTTCAACGATTTTATCGACTATATCAATTCCAATGCGGACACCTATCTTATAGATTCTGATCGTGGAGATTTTGAAAGCCACGCAAAGCAGTTTATTGAAGAAAAGAATAACAACGATGTTTATATTCTAACGACATATTCTGATGAGCTTGTAGAACGTCTGACTGATAATTTCACAGATATCAGACTTGCAAAGCAGGCTGAAAAGCTTGACCTTGATGCTATCAGTGCTGAAACAGCATATGATATGGCTGTTCAGGCTTCTATGAATGTCTATGATAAAAGCGGTAATATAATGTCTGTTGAATCCTTTGCAGGAGCAGAGTGTTATGCGACGGTAGCAGATGTTCAGAAATGGGGGCAGATTGAAACTATTGCCGACTTTGTTGACGAAATAAATTCTTATGTTTCAGATAATCCTTCCGTAAACATCACGAAGTATCAGCGTGCTGCAAGCGAAGAAGGCTATACATATGCGATCGGTGCTTCTGAATGGGAAAACACTGCACGTTCTATCTCCCAGGGCAAATACGAATGGCTCAAAGCTTGGCTTAATGATGTTAAAAATACTACAATATTCGAAGATATCTCTGTTTTGACAGAAAATGCGATTGATATTCTCAATGATTATGAAACAACATATTATGCTTCTGATGTAACAAAACCCGAAACCGAAAAAGCAACTGAGGATATTGTCAAAATCATTACAGACAAGCAGAACGAAATGAAGGAAGCAATGAACGCAGGAAATTATGCGAGAGTTGCAGAGATAGCGCAGGAGCTTAACACCCTGACCTCTCAAAATAAAGCGAAAGAGAACGGCGATACACAGCTTAAAACTGCAAAAGAATATATCCGCAGTTATCTCGAATCAGAATTTTTGAGTGAAAACGTAAGCTTTGATGACCTTGAACACATCTCCGCAGGCTATACTGAATTGGGAGAAAACAATGAATACGGTTTTCAGATGGAGATAGACCTTGTTTCTTTCAAAATAAGCTATATGCTCAATAATGAAACCGTAAAGACCGAAGAATACGAAAGCCTTGAACAAATGAATAAGCTTGCACTATCAAATCTGAATTTTGAAGAGTTCGTGTCTGTCGGAACAGATGCAGTTGAAAAATATGAAAACAAAACATTTCATCTTTCCGTACCCGAACTGTCCATTGATGTGGATATGAGGGCAATCGACCATATCGAAATTCAGTACCCGGATGATAAGCAGCTTTTCTATTATAGCACAAACAGCAATGACATTGAAGAAGGCTGGGAAAGAAATGATTTCTACGATGCTGCTGTTACAATTCCTTATATACACGGACAGCTTCTTACAGCCAACGCAGAAGGTTATGAAATAAATATTAGGGAACTTGACAGAAAGACTGTTCCTACACAGGAAGAACAGTCGGTTTATCTCACTTACGCAATGTATCAGTTAGAAAATAATAAAAGCAACCACCACAAGAGATTTAATGATGTTCAGAAAATTGATATTGCGAAGCTTGTAAAGATATCTCTTGCTGAAGAATACTATCGGCATGAATATCCACCTTACGTATCATTCAGTTCTCTGAACTCTGTTGATGCCATAATAAGAGAACAGGCAACAGCTGACAGTACTTTTGAAGTCACCGAAGTCACCAGAGATGATATGTTGCATGAAATTGATAATTGGCTTGAAGATATGAAAAAAGAACATTCTTACAAGTCGGTCGTTATCACAGATGTGAATGGCAAAGAAACTGAACTACAAGACAATTCGTTTGAATTTTATGTTTCCGAAAATAGAATTGCGACAAAAGTGCCTGATGTTGGCGATGCAGAAATTGAGAAAAGCACCGAGCTTGTATGGAAAGAAATATCCGAATCCATTGATGAGGAAACGGGAAAGCCTACAAGCTGGGCAGCGGAAATAAACTCCGAAACATACGGCAGATTTCTCTGGATAAGTCAGAATGAAAACAACAGCTATGACGTTGAATATGACACGGGAGAAAGAATTATTCCCGTATCATCTGAAAGTGTGGGATTTTCTTCGCTTTCCGCCGCAAAGGAATGGGCAGAAGAATTTTATTCGCTTGATAAGGAAGCTGCGGCGGATATTCTTGCTGAAAAGCTTACAGCACACCACCCCGGCAAATTTATGATAGAGGAATATTATAACAGCAAAGCCCCATCTGTCGAAGAGCTTTCCAAATATATTCAGAGCCTTGTTTTAAGCGGCAGACAGGGATTCGGATTGGACGGCTATGCAGCAGATGCAAACAGCATAATTCTGTCCGATCTGTCGGAATATTCATGGGAACAGGTCGGCAAGGCAGTTATGACTGCTTTGGAAAAAGGAACATACATCACTCCCGAAGAAAGAACCGAGAGAGCAAATTCACCCAAGTATTCCATATATCAGGTAAAAAGGGGCGAGGAATATTCAAGGCTGTCATTCAACAGATGGAATGAGCTGAAAAAATACAATCTCTCCTTTGACAAAAACAACTATGAGGAAGTTTACGGCGGATATGTTTCGGACATAAGCAGAAGTCAGGTCAAGGGTGTTATCCTTGACAATATTTATACCAAATTCAACATTGACCGTCCCGAAGATTTCAGAGGACACAGCCTTTCTGTCGGTGACGTTATCGTGCTTGAAGATAATAACGTCAGCTCCGCATTTATCATGCTTGAGGATAATAATGTCAGCTCCGCATTTTATGTGGATTCGTATGGTATGGTCGATGTTACCGACCTTTTCTGTGATGTCGAAAAGCAGAAAATTGACATTTCAAAGCTGTCGGAAATTACTCTCACTGAAGAATATGACCGCAGGGGAGATAAACCCGACAATCCTTTTCATGTCAAGAACATTATTTCTTTCAGCAATCTTAATTCCGATACTGTAAAGCGGTACAAGGAATCTACATATGAATATGATATTATGCCCGATCCTGATGAGGGTGACACGTTTAGCTCCCGTCAGGCTATGCTTGAAGAGATTCGGGAATTTTTTGAAGATTCAAGAAGTGATTCTTCAAAAAGCATTTCCATAACGGATCTGAACGGCAATACAGCGGTGCTTGAGGGCAGACTTTATGAGTTTGAAGCAACCGAGGACAGGCTTGCTTTTATGATACCTAATGTGGGCTATGCCGAGATGTTTGAACGTGATGATGATGGTTACGATTATACTATCTATGACGAAAACTATAACGTTATGGATAGTGGAGTATATGACGATACAAGCATTTCAATCCGTCAGGCATTTACAATTATTCTGGAAGATGATGATTATGACATTGATAAATGCGAACAGATAAATTTTGAAAAGTTGCAGGAAATGGTTAAGACTTCAAATATGCAGCATAAAAGTCTTACTCCATCAATTAAAATTGACTTTACTGAAAGCAGGATCCTTTACAACTTTTTACAAGAGCATAACAATAATATATCCGTGGCTCTTGCAAGTGCAGTACTTGAATATCTGGACAATAAGCAGTTTATAGAATCAAGAGACGAGCAGCTTCCTGACGTATTGGGCTATGATAAAACAGCCATAACACTTAATATTCCTGTCAATGGCTCTATGGTATCATTTCCTGAAAGATATGATATAGGAGACGGTTCTGATTTAAATGGTAAGCTCTCTAATTTTCTTGACCATATTGGGATGGCTTCTGAGGCTTCTGCTGTAAAAGCAGCAGAAACACTCACAGCGGAAGAACAGCGTATATTTGATGCTTTTGTTGCCGAAAATCCTATTTTAACAGCACCTGAGCTTGAAGAAGCAGTTCATTCCCCAGTGGGGAATGAACCTCCAAAGCCTATACTTGAAAGTCCAAGTGCTATAAAATCAGGTGATAAATTCACAATGAACGGTGACATTTACACCGTAGTTGATAAACCCGGAATATATCCCGATGATGTCGTTATTCAGAAAACGGAAGTTTCGGGAAACCTTTCATTTGAAGTGACCTCTAACATCAACAGAAATAAGCTGTTTGAGAACTATACTTACATAGGTGACAGAACAGAACACAGATTAGAGCCTGATGCAGCAAAGAAGCCTGAAAACGCTGATACAAGAGATTATCGTATCACTTCTGATGATTTTAATAATGGCGGTGGCTTAAAGACACGTTTCAGGCAGAATATCGAAGCAATCAAAACGCTTAAAGCTCTTGAAAACAACGGCAGAGCAGCAACAGCCGAAGAACAGGCTGTACTTGCCAAGTATGTTGGTTGGGGCGGTATTCAGGAAGCTTTTGATGATACAAAGCCCGAATGGAAAAATGAATATGATGAGCTTAAATCACTTCTTTCAGAGCGTGAATACGCAGATGCAAAAAGCAGCGTGAACAATGCTCATTACACAGCTCCCATTGTTATCAACGCAATATATTCCACTCTTGATAATATAGGCTTTAAGGGTGGTAAGATCCTTGAACCTGCAATGGGAACAGGAAATTTCTTCGGAACAATGCCAGAAACAATGAAAGATAATTCTACCTTATCGGGCGTTGAACTTGATGAAATAACAGGCAGAATAGCTCAGCAGCTCTATCAGTCTGCTAACATTACTGTAAGCGGTTTTGAGCGCACAAACTTCAAAAACAATTACTTTGATGTTGCAATCGGAAATGTACCATTCGGAGACTATAAGGTTTATGATAAGGAATATAATAACCTGAATTTCAAAATTCACGATTATTTCTTTGCAAAGTCTCTGGACAAGGTGCGCCCCGGTGGTGTTGTTGCCTTTGTCACTTCTCAGGGAACAATGGACAAAAAGGATGAAACAGTAAGAAAATATCTTGCTCAGAGGGCAGAACTACTTGGTGCAATCAGGCTTCCGAACAACGCTTTTAAGGGCATTGCAGGAACAGAGGTTACTACTGATATAATTTTCTTACAAAAACGTGATAAACCTATTGAGATAGATGCTGACTGGATTGGCAGAGATGAGCTTAACAACGGAGTAATGGTAAACAAATACTTTGCTGAACACCCTGAAATGATCCTCGGCGAAATGGTTGAAGGCAATAAAATGTTCGGTAGCGGTACAATGTGTGTTCCAATCGAAGGCAAAAATTTAAAGGAACAGCTTGCGGAAGCTGTAAAGAATATAAAGGGGGAGTATAAAGAACAAGAAAAAACAGCTGCTGTTACAGAAGAAGCCACCATGTATGCTCCTGTTGACAGTAAAAAGTTCAGCTTTATTGTGCAGGATGATAAGCTTTACTACCGTAAGGGAGACAATACAATGTCACCTGCAAATGTTAAGACAAAGGATATACCTCAAATAAAAGCTCTTTGCGAAATAAGACAAAAGCTTAACGAAGTTCTTCAGACTCAGGTTGATAATTATGACGGAATAAATTCACATGAAATTTCCGCAGAATTAAATGAACTTAATACGTTGTATGACGTATATGTCGCAAAGTACGGCAGATTGAGTGCAAAAGAAACATCCAATGTTTTTGGTGAAGATTATTCATATCAGCTCGTCAAAGCCCTTGAAGTAAACGACAGTAATGGAAAATTTGACCGAAAAGCAGATATAATGCAAAAGGCTATCATTAAAGCTAAACAGCCTATTCATCATATTGATAACGCAAATGATGCACTCCTTGTTTCTCTTTCAGAAAAATTCAAAGTAGATATTCCATTTATGTCAAATATAACAGGAATGGATGAATCAAGTCTTATTTCTGAGCTTGAAGGAAAAATCTATCAGAATCCTGAAAACGGAATGAACTGGGAAACTGACAATGAATATTTGTCGGGAAACGTGCGTGAGAAGCTTAATGCTGCAAAAGCAGCGGGGCTTGAAAAGAACATTGTTGCGCTTGAAAACGTATTGCCTGAAACGGTTGAAGCGGTAGATATCAAGGTTAGACTTGGTTCATCTTGGATAGATCCAAAATATATGAAGGATTTTATCGTTGAAACATTCGGTATAAATAAATGGAGCAAAACTTATGCTTCGCTTGAGGTTGAATATTCCGCAGTCAGCAATGACTGGAAAATCAGCGGATACAAAAACAGCGATTTAATCTACAATGTTCAGGCTACTGATGTTTTCGGTACTAAAGAATTGAATGGTTTCCAGATCCTTGAAAAAACCTTAAACCTCAAAACGATTGAAATAAAAAAGGATAAACTTGATGAGTTTGGCTATCCCGTTAACGATATCAACGGAAACCCAATAAAAGTGACCGACACAAAAGCAACAGAGATTGCACAGGCAAAGCAGGAGATGCTGCAAAACAAGTTTAAAGAATGGATCTTCAACGATCCTGACCGACGTGCTTATCTGGTCGAAAAATATAACCGTTTATTCAACAGCACAAAACTGCGTGAATATGACGGCAGCCACCTGAACTTTGTCGGAATGAATGAAAACATCAAGCTCAATCCGCATCAGGTAAATGCCGTTGCAAGAGGTCTGTCCGGCGGCAATACGCTGCTGGCTCATGAAGTCGGTGCAGGAAAGACATTTGAAATGGTTGCAATAGCGATGGAGGGCAAGAGACTTGGACTTCATAATAAATCTATGATAGCTGTTCCAAACCATTTGACAGAACAGACTGGACAGGCATTTAGAGACCTTTATCCAGGTTGTAACATACTTGTCGCAACTGAAAAGGATTTTAAGCCTGAGAACAGAAAAGCAATAATGGCAAAGATTGCAACAGGAGACTGGGATGCAGTAATCGTCGGACATTCTCAGTTTGATATGTGTGCTTTGTCAGAAGATAAACAGAGAGAATATATAAATGCTGAAATTGACGATCTCGAAACTGCCCTCGAAGCTGCAAAGAGAGACGGTCAAAATTCTCTGAGTGTTAAATCTATTGAACGCTCAAAAAAATCACTTGAAGAAAAGCTTAACAAGCTTAATGACAAACAGCGAAAAGATGACTTCATTGAGTTTGAAAAGCTTGGAATAGATAAGCTGTTCATTGATGAATCACAGGAATATAAAAATCTCTCGACTGCTACAAAAATGAACAATGTTTCAGGTGTTGTAAGTAAAGGTTCAGCTAAGGCTTTACAGCTCCTGATGAAGTGCAAGTATATGGATGAAAAGACCGGAGGAAATGGTATCGTCTTTGCAAGTGGAACCCCCATTTCCAACAGTATGACCGAAATGTACACGCTTTCACGTTATTTACAGGCAGATAAACTTGAAAAAATGGGCATTGATTCCTTTGATAAATGGGCAAGCGTATTTGGTGAAACTGAAACATCCATGGAAGTAAAGCCAACAGGTGATGGTCAGTATCAGAACAAAACAAGGTTCGCTCACTTTATAAATTTGCCTGAACTTCAAACTATGTTCAGAGAGGTAGCAGATGTAAAACTTGCTTCCAGTCTTAACATAGAACGTCCAGAAGCCAAAGTTCATAACGTCAATGTTCCTGCAAGCCGCTATCAGAGAAGATATGTAAAAAAGCTTGGAAACAGGGCAGAAGCCTGCCGAATTGGTGCGGTTGATAAGCACATTGATAATATGCTCAAAATCACAACGGACGGCAGAAAAATTGGTCTTGATGCACGTTGTATTGATCCAAATATCCCCGACGATCCTGCTTCAAAGGTAAATATCTGTATCAATAACGTATTTGATATATGGAAAAAAACCAAAGAGCAGAAAAGCACTCAGTTAATATTCTGCGATTTGGCTACACCTCAAAAGCCATCTAAGGATGATAAATATTATATTTTCCGTAAACAGGAAGATGGGTCATATGCAAATATTTTCAGTGGTGGAATACGCACAAAGGACAAATCACCTGAACGAATTCTTGAATCTCTGAAAAAGAAATTACCGAAGGAGTTTGTTGAAGATGAGCAGTGCGGTGTTCTTGAAGAAGGAGATATTGTTGTAAGTGAAACTTATGATATTGAAGGAGGAATGATAGAGCATTCGGGCTTGCTAATTGGCGAAGGTGGGAAAGGCACACCAATAACAGGAGTTGAGCTGAATGATATTGGTATGCCTGCGGAAGTTCCATATGAGCAGAACAAAACATTCTGCGTGTATGATGATATCAAAGCCAAACTTGTGAAAATGGGTGTTCCCGAAAGCGAAATAGCCTTTATTCACGACTGCAAAAACAATGAAGAGAAGCAGAAGTTATTTGATAAGATGAACAAGGGTGAAGTTCGTGTAATGATCGGGTCAACGCAAAAGTGCGGCGCAGGAATGAACGCACAGGCGAAAATGATAGCTTTGCACGACCTCGATGCTCCATACAGACCATCTGATATGGGGCAGAGACACGGAAGAATTGAACGCCGAGGTAATGAAAACAAGGAAGTTGATATTTATCGCTATATGACTGAAAAAACATTTGATAGCTATTTGTATCAGCTCCTTGAAAATAAGCAGACATTTATTTCTCAGGTAATGACTGAAAAGCTTTCTCTCAGGGTTTGCGAAGATATTGATGAAAGCGTCCTTGATTTTGCGGATGCCAAGGCTTTGTGTTCAGGCAATCCACTTGCGAAGGAAAAGGGTGAACTGACGAAAAGGCTCTCGACACTTAATAATCTAAAAAATAGTTGGAATGCCGCACGTTACAAAATGCAGGACACCATCAAAGATGCTCCAAGGAAAATAAGCATTTGTGAAAAAGCCCTCAGTTTATATGAACAGGATAAAGCAACTGTTATGTCTGCTCCAAAGGTATCATTTGGTGATAAGGAAGCTTATCCTATTACAATAAATGGTAAGGAATACGCAGACAGAAGTGAAGGAGGAAAGACACTTGTTCAAATGATTGACAGCAATATGAGAGGATTACATTCCGGAGAGGTGGTTGAAATTGGAAAATATCGAGGAATGACAATCAATGCCATAGCATCGGCTTTGGGCGACGGTTATAGTAAAGAAATCAAGCTTGAAGTTGTTGGAGCCAAAAGATATTACACTACGGCTGTGAATATGGAGAGCAATCGTTATGATGGCAATCTGCTCCGAATTGATAATGTTCTCGATAAGTTCGACAATCTGATTGCTGATGTCAAAAATGATATTACAAACATCAAAAAGAGTATTGTTGATGCGGAAATTTCTATAAATGCCCCGTTTGAATATGAATCTGAACTGATTGAAAAAACAGCTCGTCTTGAAGCGGTCAATGCAGAGCTTCTTGCAGCAGACAACGAAACAAATACTTGCCTTGCAATTTATGAAACCCTCTCATTCATCGTTCCTGAAATTGAAAATCCTGAAATAATAAATGACAATGAATTTATACGTTATTTTGTTTCAGATAAAAACAAGAGACCGTTTGTAATTGAAGCTCTCGGCAATGGTGAATTCTTTGCTTCCAGAGAAGATAAGAAAAACGGTGACGTAATGACGTGCGGAGGAATTACATTCAAGCTTAATGCTGAAGAAAAATCTATTGAACTTACAAGTTATAGAGATGATTATAAGGGAATATATGAAGAATACAGTAATGAAAATCCTGCAAGTCTTAATATTCTCAAAAACTGTCTTGAAGAACTTAATAAGATTGATGATAGCAATTACGCACAAGTTAATTCCAACGCTTTTCACGAAAAGCTTGATTTAAGTGATGATGAACAAACTTATTATGCTCAAAGTTTTGATGAGGCAATAAAAACAGCAAATAAGATTGAAGATGCGCTTGACAGCGGCTTACTTGATAAAAATGAGCAGAGCCGAGGAAGGGAATAATAATTTTTTCAAGCAATACCAATCTAAAAGTTAACATCCCACTCCCCGCTTGGGGAATGAGGCGGAAAGGAAAAATATGAATACTGATAAATTAAATGAATACCCAAATTCCAAAGAGAATGAAAAAGATTTGGCAAACAAAATACTGGATTTTTATGATCGCTATGATCCCTATTGGTCCTTTGGTACTGCAAATGATGATCTCGCAAGTACAATAATGCAGTTGAAAAACTCAGATACACGCCAAAAGCTTTTAGATAATTTACAAAGAATAATAGCAACTGAAAAAAAAGCACCTTGTATGTCATCAAATTCTTTTATTTCACTTGCCGAACAGTTAAAAAATGAAATAACCAATTATGGCATGGAAATATTAGATACATCAAAAAAAAACATAATGGAGGAAAACACTATGGAAAATCAGAGCACAGCCAAATTTTTTAACAAGCATTCATACGGAGAAATTGAAAACAAGGCTTTTCTCTCTTGTGATGCAAAAACAGCGTATGAAATTGGACAGAAAGCGCAGGAGCAGGGCGTTACCTTCTCTGCAAAATATGATGGAGATAAGTCTGCTGTCGTTGTTGACGGAGTAAAAGACAAGGCATTTGTTGATGAGGTAAAGGCAGAATTCAAAGTTCATACGCCCGATGAGCCTACTTTCTTCAACAGCAAGGCATACAAAGATATCGAAAACAAGGCTTTTCTTAACACAGATGCAAAAACTGCTTATGCTATCGGTCAGAAGGCTCAGGAGCAGGGTGTTATTTTCTCGGCTAAGTTTGATGGAGCCAAGTCAGCAGTAACTGTTGACGGAGTAAAAGACAAGGCATTTGTTGATGAGGTAAGGGCGGAGTTTAATCTTTCAGATAAGCTTGACGAGGTTGAAAATGTTACTGAAAAAATTGCAGATGCTCTGGACAGCGGCGAAATTGATATTGAAAGAGACACCCAGTCTATTGATAATCAGGCAAGATAAATCATAAATTACCATTTCCATTCCCCAATGGGGAATGGAAATAAAAGGAGATATAAGCCATGGATAAAGTGAATTTAACATCAAAGCTGTATGAAGCTGCTGCCAATGAATTAAAATCCTTTGAAAACAGCCTTGACACAGCTGAAAAAGCAAAAGAAGCAGCGTATGAGTTGTCTGTTAAACGTGATATTCTGTCATACATTGAAAATAATCTTCCTGATGAAATCACTGACCCAGATATGCAGGCTTCTATTGAAAGCTTGATAGAAACAGGTGCGCCTCTTTCTGTTTATTATGATGAATGGCTGCACAATGAATACGATAATCGAATGGAAGCAATCTGTATGACTGCTAACGATGTGCATTCTTTACTTGAAGCTCGAAACAAGGTAAAAAATGAGGTTGCACAATTCTTCAAAAACAAAATATCTGATATTTTGTATTATTCACTTTCAAAAGAACAAATTTCTGCTCTAACAGAAGCAATTAACAAAGTTCCTTCTGATGAGGGAAAAATTGAGATTGCAAAGCACTTTGTTCCTCAAGAGGGAGCTGCTCTTTATGACATAATGTGTAACAATCCCATAGAAAACGAACTAAAAATAATTGGCATTTCACCATCCGAAATTGTTCCCACATTCAACTCGTTTGATAATGAGATTGAACTAATGTGGAAAAACGTTTCCGTAAAGCTTGATTGGCAGGAATATGCCAAAGCGTGTTTTGATGTAGCTGAAATCGCCACAGCAATAAACAGCCAAATCCCTGAATATACTGACAAAATCAATGACGTTGAACAAATTGCAGATAAAATTCAGGACGCTATTGATAATACTGAACTGAATATCAAAAGGAACGAACATTCTGTCAGTCAGGAACGATAAATAAATTTTCCATTCCCCACTGGGGAATGGACTGAAAGGAGTCTTGAATACATGGGAGAATTTAAGCGATATACAGACGAACAGATTGAGCAGGCAAAAAATGCTGATCTGGTTGATTTTGTACGTTCACACGGATTTGAACTGAAGCAGACAAGCAGAGATTCATTGAAAATCCCCCATTATGGAGGATTGATAATAACTCCATCCAAAAATGCGTGGTCATGGTTAACAAAGCCGCCTGCACCCGATCAGAAACCGGGGTCCAAATGTTTAGGCGGAGTGGGAGCATATTCTTTCTGCACTCGTGCGCTTGAAATGGGCTTTAAAGATGCTATGCAGGCTATTGTTGGAGAGGCTTCGGAAATAAAGCAATTTGTTCCCCAGAATAATGTTATCTCCCCCAAAAGCCGAGAATTTGTGATGCCGGAGAAAGCTTCAACATATAAAAATCTCTACGCATACCTTATAAAAGAGCGTAAAATTGATGCAGCGTTAGTTAATAAGTTTGTAAAGGAAGGATTAGTATATCAAACTACATCTGAATATACTACAGAAGAAGGTGAAATCAAGAAAAATGAAAACATCGTATTTCTTCACAAATCTGAAGATGGTACTATATGCGGAGCTTCTGAGCAAGGCACAAATTCCTATAAACGCTTTAAAAAGAACTATGAGGGTACAGACAATGACTATGGCTTCCTTTATAAAGAATGTTACATCCCCAACAAGGTAGTTTATCTCTTTGAAGCACCGATAGATTTGATGAGTTTTGTACAGCTGCATCCTGAAATAACAAATGCTCATTTTGTTGCTATGGAAGGTTTGAAACCTTCTATAGCTGAACACTATATAAACGATGATTGGCTTGTGTATTCCTGTGTTGATAATGATACAGCAGGAAAAGCGTTCAACGATAAAATTCTCAGTAAAAAAATGGCTGAGGCTTTTGGCGGTAAATGTGAACAGATAACTGTTTCAGACCGAGAACCACCTATTGAATATCTTACCGCAGAACATAACGGAAAAAAAATAAATCTATTCTTATCAGATGAAGATTATAATAGCTACAAATCTATTCAGAAATGTGAATCCGCAGCTTGCTTTGTCTGGAAAAATTACAGTAGGTTTTTTGTCATTACCGAATGCAAAGAATATGGCGTTAAGGATTTTAATGACTTGCTAAAGCTGAAAATATGTGACAGAGAAAATAAAGATGATAAGGAGGAAGATACGTTATTTGATAAAATAGAAAAAATTAAACATACCGCCGACAAGCTTGATTCGATATTAAATGGAGAAGATATTGTCTTTGATATGGACAATAAAACACAAAATTATTCAGAACACTAAGTTCGTTCCCAACTTGGGGACAAAAGAAAGGATGTCGTCTATCATGGATGACTTGCAGTCCTATTCTAATGATAGAATAGGACTGCCTCTTTCAAATTAAACGGTCGTATAATTTGGTATATAACAATCATATCACCAAAAGACTTCTCAGCCAATCATATTGGTACACTTTGCAGTAAGGTTTAATTTAATACACTTCTGTTTTTCGGTAAACCTAATTATTTTTTCCTGAAAAACAATGACAGAGATATTCTGCAATGTTGTTGCTTTCCTGCACTATTTTAATCATTTTATTGTAGATATCGGGGATATCAAGGAAATTACAAAAATCCACGACTGAATCGTAAGCTGCGGCTCTACTTTCATACTCGGTATATTCATTAGGAAAATCTCTTTTAAAAATATTCATTTTTTGAACAGAAGTATCAGCCTGTTCAGATATGCAATTCTGAATGAATTTCTCATTCTGTTGTGGCGACAGCAGCTCCGTCATAATATTGAGAGAGGTTTCTGCATCTTCTTCATCTATACTGTCGGCATTGTCAGTATGAATGTAAATAAGGAACAAATCTCCATTTAATATTTCATCTTTGTCTGACATTCTCGGTTTGCGGTTATAAATCTTCCCAGCCTTATCCATTACAACAATTTCTTCATTGCTGCATTGGGGATAAGGGGGATAGAATTTGCCTATGTGACTAATAATAATCTCTTTTCTTGATAACAGTAATGGCAACCAACCTTGTAGATCCATAATCATTCTCCTTAAACAGTCTCGTGCAAAGACTTTTATCTGCTCATTCCCCACTGGGGAATGAATCATACACTTTACAGAAATCACCAATAAGCTTCAACTCATTTACCAATGCTTTAATATCACCATTGTAATTACTTCCAGTAAAGAAACTTTCACTGTCAGCGGAAAATGTCTTTTCCCATCTATTGTAGATTTTCTCATCAATTTTTCTCTCGGAAAACATCTTTTTAAATTTCTCAATATTTGAAGATGATAACTTAATGCCAAATTTATCTCCTTTACCATCCGGACCGGAAATCATCCAGCGTTCGCCACAAGTAAATAACATGGTGTGAGGTTCGATATAGTAAATCTCTATTCTTCGAGGCTCTTCTTGAGATTGATCAACTTTAAGTTTAATAAAATCACCTATTTCATTATATACAAGTTTTTTTATAAATTCTGCTACCGTAATTTTATTTATTTTGCAGTATTCATCTACCGCTTCTTTTTCTTTTTTTAAAAGATACACCGTTATTCTGGAATAATTATCTTTGTTATACGATTTTTTATAATTAGTATTTTTTGTTCCCATTATATTACTCCTTTTTTTCTTACAATTTAAACCTACAAACATTATACCAAATACATTTATTTATTTCAATTAGCATATTTCACAGTATCTAACCGTAGATATTGTCGTATTTGTCTCTTGATATCTAACGATAGATATGATATAATTATAGTAGAAAATTTTAATGGAGGCGGTCATATTATGAAACTTATACAGACACTTGAAGTTGGAAAAACAAAATTCCACATCGTAAAGGACGCTCACGGCTACTGGGGCATCAACGATAAATACGTTGAAAACATGAAAATCGCACATGGAATAAATGGATTGGAAGGAAATCTTGCTAATAGCTACATCGAAACCATACGCCTTTGCTGGCTCTCCGCTAAAAGAAACACGATCCAGTATCTTTATGACGAAAACAACATCAACGCATGGTTTGAAGCATTTAATAAACTGGAAGATGAGTTTGATCAGATTGGCGTTACGGAAGCTTGGTCAAGAACAAAGCACCTTCATTTAAGTTGATTTCAGAAAAACATATTGACTTTTCTATGCAATAGATATATAATATAAGCAAATTTAAGTTATTACGCAACCCAATAAGGTAGATTCATTATCTGCCTTATTTTTATAAAGGAAGGTTGTTAGATATTATGGCAAAATTCAATTATATAAATGATGAATACAAGATAAATTTTGATGTTCCAGAAGCATTAAAAAACCTATTTATTGATGCTGAACAAGCCGATGCAGAAAAGCACTATGGAACATATCTTTGCTATGCAGATGCAATAGATGTTTGGGCTAAAAACTATTGTAGCGACGGTAAAATAACACATGAAATGTGGGATATAATTTGCAGAAGATATAAAATTTAAAATGATTAAGATTTTTATTGAAAGCGGCGGTCTGGAGCAGCTTGATCGTGATGAAAACAATTTTCTTTCAGAAAACATGACTTTATAAATACACATCAAAAAATATAAAACAGGTGTACTTTCAGCTCATACAATGAATTTATGCAAAAGCGCATAAATTCCGAGCAGAAAAGGATCACCTGTTTTTTTTCTGCAATTATATGATAAATATGATATAATAATATGTCTGCACAAATAATTGTCATATCTAAGTAACGGAACAGGGAAAGGTAAAAAAATGGAAAGATCTGTATTATCTCCCGAAATGACACTAAGCGAGTGGCTTGCATACTGGTTTGAAACATATGCCAAACGCTCTATAAAGCAATCTACGGCGATTTCATACCGAGGATACATAAATAATCACATAACCCCTCAAATTGGCTCATACAAGCTCTCAGAGCTTAATACTGATATATTACAGTGCTTTTTTAATTACGAGTATGATTATGGCAACAAGAGGCAAAATTGCAGCAGCGGATTATCTGCTAAAACACTTCATAACATCAAACTTATGTTACATAAATCCTTGAATAAAGCTGTTGATAATGAACTTATCCGCCGCAACTTCAGTGATAGCGTGGAGCTGCCTAAAGTGGTCGAACCGGATATGCGTGTGCTTACTGTCGCAGAGCAGCAGAGGCTCATGTCAATTCTCAAAAACACTGACGAAAAGTATGCAATGGGCATATGGATATCCATTACCACAGGATTGCGGATCGGTGAGGTTCTGGGGCTGCAATGGCAGGACATTGATTATTCTGCCAATAAACTGTACGTCCGGCGCACTGTCAACAGATTACAGTGTATTGATCAAACTTCTGACTCTGGAAGGAGAACAGAAATAGTGATTGGAAAACCTAAGAGCCGTAAGAGCATACGTGACATTCCATTTAATGAATCATTTGAGGAAACAATAAAAATTTACGAACGATCATCACGAATGAAGGTAATACACATAAAGCCTACTGACTTTGTGGTAACTGTTAACCATAACAAGCCTACTGAGCCAAAAGTCATGCAGGAATGCTTTCAGCGTGTATGTGAGTGCGCCGGAATAAAAGATGCAACCTTCCACAGTCTTAGGCATACTTTTGCGACCAGAGCTATCGAAAAGGGCGTAGATGTCAAAACCCTGAGCGTGTTGCTCGGACACGCTGATGTGAGCACAACGCTCAACCGCTATGCCCATGTTCTCGATGAGCAGAAAAGAAAAACTATGGATATTTTGCTTGCTGATATAATGTAAAAACAATAAACTGCGGCAGGGGAGAACTGTTCCGCTGCTTTGCCGCTTTGCAGACACATTATTAAGATATGCTCTGCAAACGGCGTAAAGTTCAGAGTTTCGCATAAATAAAACTCTAAAGGTTCGCATAAATGGACTTCTACATTATTTAAAATGATAGATAGTTATATGATTAAAAAAAGCTTCCTCAGAACCGGAGTTCCGAAGAAGCTTAACCAAAGAAAACGGAGGAGAATGCCGTTTATCTTATTTTTTAAATAAAATGTTTCAGGGCTTGACAAAAAAGCTTGACAAACCCTGAGAATTATGGTATCATTAAATAAAACAAAACGCACCCACACTCAGAAGTCGGTTTGGCGACCAACTTCTGAGCTTCATCAAACAGATTGAGGAAAAATCTGATTGACTTAGTGAATGCTTTTTATTCTTGTATTCATTATACAGGATTTAAAAATATTTGTCAAGCCGCTCAGCGTTAAATTTTCAATTTGTTTGTTGGACCCATACAATTTGAAATACGCTCGAGCGGCTTGACGTTTTATATTTGGTTGCGGAGGCAGGATTTGAACCTACGACCTTCGGGTTATGAGCCCGACGAGCTACCGAGCTGCTCCACCCCGCGGTAACCAAATGCATCAAACAGGTATCATTATACATATGCTAATCGAATTGTCAAGAAAAAATCAGGTTGAATATTTTTATGACAGCTCAATCCCGTATTCCCCATTTCTGCGCAATGTGCGGAAATCCTCTTATCGAAGCCATTCCTGAGGGAGAAAACCGCCTCCGGGCAGTTTGCCCCAGGTGCGGCCATATTCATTATGTGAATCCCCTTCCTGTATGCGGAACCATTCCCGTCTGGGAGGATAAGGTGCTTCTGTGTCTGAGAGCCATCGAACCACGGAGAAATTACTGGACTCTCCCGGGAGGGTATCTGGAAAGCAATGAATCCTCTTTTGATGGCGCCATCCGTGAAACTGAGGAAGAAGCTTGCGCCAGGGTACTGCCCCGGATGCTGTTTACCGTAATAGATGTTCCTTTCGCGGACCAGATTCATTTCTTCTATCTCTCTGATCTGAATTCACCGGATTTTGCCCCGGGACCTGAATCTCTTGAATGCCGCCTCTTTAAAGAAGAAGATATCCCCTGGGATCAGATTGCCTTCCCGACGATCACCCGTACGCTGCGTTTCTTCTTCGATGACAGGCGTACAGGACTCTTCAGGACGCATCACATCATCCTCAGAAAACCTTAACTTCTCCAACACTGGTCGGGACACATGGCTGACGAACATATCAAGCGGATCATTTTCAAGGAGTACACGACCCCGCCGAACCCCTGCTCTTATTACGAAGACTCAAGAGACATGATGATGGCGATTGAGCACCCCGTATCCTGCACGTCCTCAGAGCTCTATAACCATCTTGCTCTCCATGGCTGCCGCCGACAGGGCACGATCATTTATAAAACCTGCTGTCCTCAGTGCCGTGACTGCATTTCCAGCCGGGTTCCCGCCGATGAATTCCGTCCGAACCGTACCATAAGGAAGCTGTTGAAGCGAAACAGTGATCTCACGCTGATCCCTATTCGGGACCCTAAACCGACCTCCGAGTACTACGACCTTTATCAGAGGTATGAAGCATCCCGGCATGTCGGTTCCATGATGACGGAATACAGCTACGGTGAATTCAGGGAAGCCCTCTTCGAAACCAATGTGAATACCATTCTTCTTGAAACCCGCCTGGGACGTGAACTCGTTTCACTCGCCATTGTCGATCTGTTTACCCATGGCGTCTCCGCGGTCTACACATTCTTTTCCCCCGACTACCCTGCCCGCAGCCTCGGTACCTTTTCAATCCTGAAGCAGATCGGTCTTGCCCGTGCCCGCGGTGCTCATCAGTACCTGTATCTCGGCTACTGGCTCTACGAATTGCCTCAGATGGACTATAAGCGACTCTTCAAACCCTTCCAGGTGTTCTGGGACAGCCGGTGGCAGCTGCTCGAGGACTGCGAGGATGAAATCCGTGAATCACGCGATCGATCCCGTGAACTTGCCGCCTGTCCGAGAACAACCTTGTCCGTAAGTATCTAAAATAAAGCTGACTTTTTTGATCCGATAAAAATTACCCTATGCTCTACGACCTCGCTCGATCAGTTCTTTTCCGCCTGTCCCCTGAAACCGCCCACGCGGTGATCATGAATAACATTGACTGGGCCGTGCCTTTCGGACTGATCAAACTGGTGACCCACATCCCAAAGGATGATCCCGTCACCGTCATGGGACTGCGCTTCCCTAACGCCATCGGGCTTGCCGCCGGCATGGATAAAACCGGCTCCCATGTGAGCTCTCTCGGAGGCATGGGTTTCGGTCATATTGAGGTCGGAACAATCACGCCCCGTCCCCAGACTGGAAATCCCAAGCCCCGCTGCTGGCGTGTCATCCCCGCCAAAGGCGTGATCAATCACATGGGATTCAATAACTGCGGCGCCGATCAGGCCATTAAAAACCTGAAGAGTGCTGATGCCTTCCGGCTTCGGGGCGGCATCCTGGGTATCAATATCGGCAAACAGAATTCCTCACCGCTTTCCGGCGCTCTCGCTGACTACCAGGAGTGCATGGATAAGCTCTATCCGCTTGCGGATTACCTGGCAATCGACATTTCCTGCCCGAATACGCCGGAACTCACGAAACTGCAGGGAGAGGACGAGCTCGGACCTCTGCTGAAGGGGATCGCTGATAAGAGAAAGGAACTCGCGGACCGCACCGGACGCCTCGTTCCGATTACCGTAAAGATCAGTCCGGATCTGGATGACGACGCTATCCGCCGCGCAGCTGATCAGTTCGTGGAGTACGGGATGGATGCTGTCACAGCCACCAACACCACGCTCGCCCGGGACAACATCAAAGGTCTTCCGAATGCCGATCAGGTCGGCGGTCTCTCCGGACGCCCGCTCTTTGAACGCTCAACTGCGGTCGTACGGGTCCTTTCCGATCACCTGAAGGGAACACTGCCGATTATCGCGTCAGGCGGCGTCATGACACCTGAGGATGCCGTGGCCAAGATGGAAGCCGGAGCAAGCCTTGTTCAGCTGTACACGGGCTTTATTTACTCCGGTCCCGCTCTTATCGCTTCCGCTGCCGAAGCGATCGCTGACTGGCGCCACAGCCGCAAAGCCTGAGCCCGGCAGTCATCCGATCAAAGGCTCTGCCCCTGCCAATTAAGGGGCAGAGCTTTTTATATAGCCCCGTGCTTGCGGTAATGCTATTGGGTTCCGTCAAATTGGCAAACATGAACCCCTGTTTTATTATTTGATCCCGTTAAAACAATCTCGGCATGCAGACCCTCTGAAGCCGATACCCGCAGCCCGGCCGGTCTTTTCCTTCCTGTCCAACCCAAAAGGCCGCAGCCTGCTCAGGATTTAAATTCCATGACCCCAATACCTTCTCGTCCGACATTTTGGAACGTGCCTGTCTCCGGACAGGTTCTGATTTATGTTCTCGGCATACTGTCTGTTCTGCTCTGTGCCTGGGGAATCGTCAAAGCGGTGAAATTCATCCGCTCAGGTGCCGCCGCGCAGCTGAAAAAAGATGTTCCGGAACGGATGCGCAGACTGTGGACCGAAGGCTTTGTGCAGAAACGGATCGTTCGCACACCTGTCGGAAAAGCGCATTTCGCGCTTTTCTGGGGATTCATCTTCCTTTTCTTCGGTACATCGCTCGCCACGATTGACTGGGATATCACCCGTCTGCTTTTCGGCTTCCGGATCCTTCAGGGGGACTTTTACCTCTTCTATAAGCTGATCCTCGACTTTGCTGGTCTCGCGACTCTCGCCGGTCTCGGTGTCGCCGCCTGGTCCCGCTGGATCAAAAAGAGTGTGTCACTTGAAGCCTCTCCCCGTTTCGCAATGCTGATCGGGTCTCTCGCCCTCATCATCATTACGGGCTTCTTCCTCGAGGCTCTCCGTCTTGCCGCTCAGAAACCGGCATGGGCTGGCTGGTCCTTTGTGGGCAACTTCATCGCTACCACGCTCTTCTCCGGTGTCTCTGCCGAAAAGCTGGAAACCGCTCATCTGATCCTCTGGTGGATTCACGGCATTGGCTCCCTCGCTTTCATTGCGTCGATCCCGCTTAACTTCTTCTCTCATATGTTCAAGACCCCCTGGAACATCTTTGAGCAGAAGCTCGAACCGATGGGTGCCGCCCCGAAGATTGACAACATTGAAGAGCAGGAAACTTTCGGTATTTCCCAGATGAAGCAGTTCACCTGGAAAGAACGTCTGGATTTTGCTTCCTGCACAGAGTGCGCCCGCTGCTCCGCTGTCTGCCCGGCAGTCAAAATGGGAACCCCGCTTGATCCGAAGAACGTCGTGCTGAAGCTTCAGCACGCGTTTGCGAACGGCGGTGAAAACGAACCGACGGAAAAATTTATTTCCGAGGACGAACTCTGGGCGTGCACCACCTGCGGCGCCTGCACCAATGCCTGTCCTTCCCGCATCAATCTTCCGGATGCCATCGTGAAGATGCGTACCCACTATGCGCTTGAGGAAGGCAAGTTCCCGCCCGGCGTCGCGAAGACGCTGCAGAACATCGCCTCGGTCGGCAATCCGTGGGGGATGGATCCGGATTCACGGCTCGACTGGGCCGAGGGTCTTGATCTCCCGATCATGGATCCGGATCGTCCTGTCGATATTCTCTACTGGGTCGGCTGCTCGGCTTCCTTTGATAAGCGGTCCCAGAAGATTGCCCGTTCGATGGTAAAGATCCTGAAAGCCTCCGGTCTGAGCTTTGGTGTCATGGCCGAGGAGCGGTGCCACGCGGATTTCGCCCGCCGTCTCGGTGAGGAGTACCTCTTCCAGACTGCGGCCGCTGAAAATATCGCCAATCTTTCCCAGTACAAGTTCGGCAAGATTCTTTGCGCCTGCCCGCACTGCTTCAATACTCTGGAAAATGAATATCCGGAATTTGAAGGCGGCAAATTCGAAGTGATTTCTCACGTTGAGCTGATCCGGAATCTCATCCGTGATGGGAAACTTCCGAATCTGAGCGAAAACGATATCGCGACGACTTACCAGGATCCCTGCTATCTCAGCCGCTATAACGGTCTCTCGTCTGAACCCCGCGAGATTCTCGCCTCGATGAAGACGGACATGCGTGAGCCGCAGTTCTGCAAGGAGAACACCAACTGCTGCGGCGCCGGCGGCGGCCAGTTCTGGTCGGATGGCAGCAAGACCCAGCGTGTCAACGTGATCCGCTTCAATGAGCTGAAGGACACCGGCGCGAAGCAGCTTGCGACCGCCTGCCCCTTCTGCCTCTCGATGATGGAGTCTGCCAAGGCAAAAGAGAAGGATGAGACGATTCAGGTGAAGGACATCGCCGAAGTTGTGGCAGAACACCTCGCCTGATCTTCCCTCCACCCATAAAAAAACCGCCTTCAGGCGGTTTTTTTATGACTTCAGAAAAAGCGTTACATGAGGTTATAGGGAAGCTTGGCCGATCCTTCCTTGACACCCAGCTGGCGCTCATACCAGTCACGCATACGCTTCATATCGATGATGCGGTTATTGTTGCTGGTCGAATTCAGAACCACCATCAGGACACGGTTGCCGCCGACCTCAGTCTGCAGCATCATGCAGTGGCCCGCGGCACCGGTGTATCCGGTCTTCTGCATACCGATATCCCAGGCACCCTCACGGATCAGACGGTTCGTCGAACGAACCTGAATCAGACCGCCGCGGGTGGAGTACTGCAGCTGCTGAGAGGTGGAATACTCGCGGATCTTCGGATAACGATAGGCCTCAGCCGCGATACGCGTAATTTCACGTGCCGTCGTGCGGTTATTGGCGGACAGCCCTGTCGGCTCTTCAAAGTGCGTGTGCTTCAGTCCCAGTTCACGCGCGGTTTCATTCATCTTCTGAACGAAAGCCGGAATCCCGCCCGGATACGAGCGGGCCAGCAGATGAATAGCGCGGTTGTCAGAACCGGTGAGACCGATGTGAAGCAGGTCGTCCCGCGTGAAAGTCATTCCGATACGGAGACGCGAGAAAGAGGAGGACGGCAGATGATAATCCTCGCTCTGAACCGTGAAGGCCTCATTCATCGGCAGATTCGCACGCATGATGACCAGAGCGGACATCAGCTTCGTGAGCGACGCGACAGGAAGCTGCGCATCGGCGTTCTTTTCGAAAAGAACCCGGCCGTTATCCTGATTGAACATGAAGGCGCTGGCCGCCGTGAGATTCAGGTTGGCAGGAGAAGGGGCCTGACGAAGCTGCTGAGCGAGTTTCTGATCTTCGGGAATGACTACCGGGGCGGCCTGATGCGGGATCGAGGCTTTCACAACCCCGGATGGCGCAAGCTGCCGGTGAACACGCCCCGCACTGGCGACGCGGCGTCCCGTTGCTTTGGCCTTGGATGCCACTTTCTTCTTGGCAGCCGGTTTCTGTACCTTTTTACCCTTCGCCTTCGCTATTGCATGCGCCACAGGATCTTTGGCGGCTGTTTTTGCGGAAGCCACGCCTTGTCCTGCCAGGACAAAACAGGCCATCGTCACGCTAAAAACGATTTTTTTCAGGGCAAAGGACATAGGAGCCTCTGTTTCAGGATACAAACTACTTGATCAGAATAACGATATGCCGCCAAAGGCTTATCCAGCCTAGCGTAGGACGCATACCTCGCCTTTTGATGGTACATGGGATTGACACCCCTTGCAATTAGTGCGAACGCATGCAAATAAAATCACATAGATGAAAATGTAACTAAATTAAATTTTAAAGTTATTCCGAATCAAGCATTTGCGGAGGAAACTCAATATTTAATTGAATTCCAAATTTTTTGTAACCGTTTAACCGAAACCGGGATCGGTGTTCGCAGCTGCTGTGCGAAAAGCGAAACACGAAGCTCCTGCAGCTGCCAGAAGAACTCTTCAAGCCGGGGCTCCTTCTGTCCGCGGAGTTCAGCCACCCGCCGGAAATAAGGAACCTCAAGCTGATGAATCTCAGAAGTTTTCTCCGCATCCCGGGCGGGCGAATCCCTGAATTTCTCCAGCCGCATCACAATGGCCGCGACATAGCGCGGGTAGTTTGAAAACGCCTTCGCGGGTACCGTCACCAGGAAGTGTTTCGGGAAAAGCTGTCCGAGCTGCTCCTCGACATCTTCCCGCAGTTCCTTTTGTCCCTTATAGCCATTCAGAAGCTTCGGAATCCTCACCGCTTCCCGCATCAGATCCTCAAAAGTCCGTGCCAGATCCTGCGCGACGAGTGAGAGACGTCCCTTCGTATCCTCGAGCCGGCTGTAGAAATCCTGGCGGTTCTTCGGCAGAGGATCCGCGAGAGCGGTGCGCTCGAGGGCACCATCAATCACCTGCGTCTTCAGATCCTCAAAGTTATCGAAGCTTCTTGAAATCTGAGGCACCGCGGCGCTCTGCATCAGAGCGCTCTGCAGACTGCGGAGATTCTTATCAATAAACCGGACCTGCTCCCGCAGCTGAATCCTGAAGAGACGCCTGAGACCGGCCCGATGAACGGAAGCCGCTTTCTGAGGATCATCAAATACCTCGAGCGAAACCGTGTCGCCATGATCCACCAGAGCGGGGATACCGATCAGGGTCTGTCCTTTTCGGTGAATTTCCATCAGTTCAGGCAGTTCATCAAAGGACCAGGTCGTAATGGAGTCCTCAAGCTCATCCACCACCTTGGCATCATGGTCCGCGAGGCCCTGGAAGGTTTCGCGCGCCTTGGCGCCGAGATTGGAGCGGAGCTTTGCGAGGCTGCGGTCCATATCAAGCTGTCTGCCGTGCTCATCGATCACTTTGTAATTCATGAAGAGATGAGGCGCGAGCTGCTCAAGCTTAAAGTCACGCTGCTCGCAGATCATGCTCTTTTCCTCCCGGAGATCCCGGATCAGAACGTCAAGCAGATGTTCCTCCGGCACCTCACCGATCCCGTAACGTTCGAAGAATCCCTCGGCGTACTCCGGAATCGGAATGCAGTTGCGGCGAAGTCTCGGCGGAAGGCTCTTCACGAGTGCCCGGATCTTCTCCTTCAGCATGCCGGGAACGAGCCACTCGCAGCGCCTCTCATCCACCTGATTCAGCGCGAAAAGCGGCACAACGAGCGTGACACCGTCTCTCGGGCTGCCGGGATCGAAGTAGTAATTCAGCGCCATTGATATGCCGGCCATCGTAATGGTCTTCGGATACATATCAAGCGTGATGCCCTGAGCACTGTGGCGCATCAGATCATCGCGGCTGAGCCAGAGAAGCTTCGGGTTGTCAGCCTCCGCTTCCTTTCTCCACGCTTCAAGCGACGCCGCGTCACACACTTCATCCCCGAGCTTCTCGTCATAGAAAGCGAAGATGTCCTCATCATCCACCAGCACGTCAGGCCGGCGGCTCTTCTGCTCGAGATCGCGGATTTCATGAATCAGCGTCTGATTATGCTGGAAGAACGGCGCCTGAGATTCAAACTCTCCCTCTACCAGAGCTTCGCGGATAAAGATCTCGCGGGACAGTTTCGGGTCATGCTTCGCATAGGACACGGTGCGGCTTCCGTAAACGGGAAGTCCGTATAAGGTGCCCTTTTCAAGCGCTACCACTTCACCGCGCTTCTTTTCCCAATGCGGTTCAGTCCAGCTCTTCTTGATAAGGTGAGCGCCGATCCGCTCAATCCACTCAGGCGTCACATCCGCGACACAGCGGGCAAAAAGCCGGGATGTCTCCACGATTTCCGCGGCCACAATCCAGGGACCGCACTTCTTCGCACGGGGAGACCCAGGCCATATCCAGAACCGGATCCCGCGGGCGCCCATATAAGGCGGCGCACGGAAGTCAGCGTCAACCCGTCTCATACCGACAGAGCCGAGAAGCCCGGTGAGGAGCGAGCAGTGCACCTGCTCAAAGGTTGCGGGCGCGGTGTTGATGCGCCACCCCAGCCCCTTCACCATATCGAGCAGCTGATTCACGACATCATGCCACTCGTGAAGCCGTCGGGGCGACAGGAACTGACGCTTCATCTGATCCTGGAACCTGCGGTTCGACTCCTTATCCCGATACGCTTTCTCAACATAGTTCCAGAGCTTCACGTAGGAGAGGAAGTCACTCTTCGCGTCTGAGAGTTTCCTGTGGGCTTCGTCAGCCGCGGCAGCCTGTTCCGGCGGACGCTCACGCGGATCCTGAACAGAAAGCCCGGCCGCGATAATGAGCACCTCAGCGAGGGCGTCATTTTCGCTTGCCGCGAGCAGCATCCGGGAGAGCTTCGGATCCACCGGAAGCTGGGACAGCGTGCGCCCGATCTTCGTGAGACCTCCCCGGTCATCCACGCAGTTCAGTTCGGAGAGAATCGCGTAGCCATCCGAAATCGCGCGGGCAGGCGGCGCCTGCACAAAGGGAAAATCCTTCACATCGCCGAGACCGAGGGACTTCATGCGCAGAATGACCGCTGCGAGGTTGCTTCGCATGATTTCCGGATCGGTATAGGCTGGCCGGCGGGCAAAATCCGTTTCGCTGTAAAGCCGGATGCAGATACCGTCCGCCACACGGCCGCATCGGCCGCTTCGCTGATTGGCCGCCGCCTGGGAAATCGGTTCAATCAGAAGCTGCTCCACCTTATTGCGGTAGGAGTAACGCTTCACGCGGGCAAGCCCGGTGTCAACCACATAGCGGATTCCGGGCACCGTGATCGAGGTTTCCGCCACATTGGTCGCGAGAACGATACGGCGTTTCCCGCCGCTCTTAAACACCCGCTCCTGCTGCTCTGCCGGAAGCCTCGCGTAAAGCGGGAGGATGTCGACGCGGTTCTGGGGATCATTTTTCCTCAGCGTCTCCGCAGCCTCACGGATTTCCCGCTCACCCGGCAGGAAGACGAGAATGTCGCCGCGGCCTGCCATTTCGAGCTCATCCACAGCGTCAGAAATCGCCCCCATGAGCGTCTTGTCGTCGTTTGAATCATCATCCTCAATCGCGCGGTACCGGACTTCAACCGGGTACGTACGGCCGGAGACCTGGATGATCGGCGCGGGATGATCCTCGTCGCGCCCGAAATGCTTCGCGAACCGCTCCGTATCAATCGTGGCTGAAGTGATGATCACCTTCAGATCGCGGCGCTTCGCGAGAAGCCGCTTCAGATAGCCGAGCAGGAAGTCAATATTGATTGAACGCTCGTGGGCTTCGTCAATGATCAGCGTGTCGTAAGCCCGGAGCTGCGGATCGGTCTGTGTCTCAGCGAGGAGAATACCGTCCGTCATCAGTTTCACCGTGATGCCGGATGTCGTATGGTCAGAGAATCGGACCTTGTAGCCCACAACCGTACCGAGCTCCGTGTGCAGTTCTTCCGCAATGCGCTTCGCAACAGAGCTTGCCGCGATACGACGCGGCTGCGTGTGTCCGATAAGCCCCGCTGTGCCGCGGCCCGCCATCATGCAGAGTTTCGGGAGCTGCGTGGTTTTTCCTGAACCGGTTTCGCCGGCCACGATCACCACCTGATTCTCCCGGATTGCTTTGATGATTTCGTCAGCCCTCGCGGAAACCGGGAGCCCCTCCATCAGCTCAAAAGGCGGCACCGGATTCCGGACCGGCATCTGAACGGGCCTGGCGGCATCCGTCCTCCGATCGGCATGGCGGTGATGCTGCTTCGGTTTTTTGGGATGCGAGTCCTGCTTCGGCTCCGGATGGGACGGCTTCCCGGCTTCTTTCTTCTGGGACGCCGTCTGAGACTTTCCCTGAGCGTTCTTTAATTTCGGGAACCGGATGCCTTCTCTCGGCTCTTCTTTCTGAATCGGTGCCGGAGACTGTTCTGTCCGAACGGTCTGATCCGGACGCGGAACGGACGGCTTCCGTGCAGCCGGCGCCGTCTGAAGCCGGGGGCCTTCCGGGCGATTCGGTTTCACTTCGCGAGCTGCGGGAGATACCGGTTTCACCGGCTCCGTACGGGCGGTTTTCACCGCGGGACGGGACGCCGGTGTCTTATAGAGGGAAGAAGCTTTCTTCTCAGTCTTACGGGAGACCGAAGGTGCGGCGGTCTCAGGTTCCGCTCTGAGTCCGGCCAGGGCGCCAAAGCCTGACGCGCCTTCCTTCGGGAAGAAAGGCTTAGCGCCGGCAGGGACAGCGGCCGAACGCTTTTTCTTTGCTTTGAATGGATGCAGCGGATCGAAATCTGCCTTTCCTGCTTCATTCTCCTTTTCCTTGCCGCTGCTACTTCTTTCCGTAAGGAGAGAGGCGAGATCCGACAGACTTTTTCCCGTGTTTTCCAGTTTCATAAATAGGTGGCTCAGAAAGCCTTAAGCGTTAATTCGGAGTATGTCAAAATTATAGGAGTCACTTCTCTGCCTCTGCCGGCTCAGCCCCGGTACCCGGCCGGGAAGAACAGAACAAAAAGAGTAAAGTGTCTGCCGGCAGCGTTGAGGAAGGCCTCACGGTTCTGCCGCACCTAACGAAAAGGATCCCAACTCATGGCACGCATGGTGAAATGCATCAAACTCGGCAAGGAACTCGAAGGACTTGACTTCCCCCCGATTCCCGGCGAACTCGGAAAGAAGATCTGGCTGAATGTTTCCAAAGAAGCCTGGCAGAGCTGGCAGCAGCTCCAGACCATGATGGTAAATGAGTACCAGCTCAATCTGTCGGATCCCAACGTCCGCAAGCACCTGCTGAACCAGTGCGACAAGTACTTCTTCGGCGATGGCGTCGGCACTGAAGCTGTGCCGAACTACGTGCCTCCGACCGAGGCAAAGTAAGACGGATTGATCCCGCAGAGAAAAGGCGGAAGCAATATGCCTCCGCCTTTTCTGTTACCGATCCGCGGAATCCGGCATTAATCAGAGCGCGGCGCTTTCCTTCACGCCGTCCGCCGTGGCGAGCAGCAGCACATCAGCGCCCCGCCGCGCGAAAAGACCGACCGTCACAACACCGGGGATCTGATTGATCTTTTCCTCAAGCGCCACGGGATCCGTGATCTGCAGACCGGAAACATCCAGAATCTTGCAGCCGTTATCCGTCGTGAAGTCACGGAGCTTTGGTTCACCGCCGAGCGCCTTCAGCTGACGGCTCACAACACCCACTGCCATCGGGATCACTTCAACCGGCAGCGGGAATCTGCCGAGCACCGGCACGAGCTTGCTTTCATCGGCAATGCAGACGTAAGTGCGAGCGAGAGAAGCAAGAATCTTTTCCCGCGTCAGCGCTCCGCCGCCGCCCTTCACCATGTGGAAGCCGGAATCGATCTCATCGGCACCGTCCACATAGACCTCGATCTCATCCACTTCATTCGGATCGAGCACCTTGAAACCGAGGCGTTCCAGATGTTCGGTCGAACGGACCGAGCTCGAAACACAGGCCGGAACCTTCTTGCCGGAGGCGGCCAGCGCGTCGATAAAGAAATCAACGGTAGAACCTGTACCAACGCCGAGAACCCGGCCTTCCTGAACAAAAGACACCGCGCGCTCCGCGGCTGCCTTCTTCAGCTCATTCTGATTCATAGGAAATATCGCTTTTTTGTTGGGGGATGTATTGCTGGTTCTCATTTTAATAGTCAAGGCCTTAAACTTTTAGGCGAACCCGCATTAAAGCGATATCCAGCACGGAAGGCGCGGCGGCGCTGAGTGCCGACGCAGGCATAAGGAGACAGGGAAATCGGGCGGACCTGAAATCCCGGATGAACAGATGAAAGTCCTCGCAACGCGAAAAGATGAGAGCCTATTTCAGGGGCTTTCACGCACGGAAGAAATCTCGCCGGGCAATTTCGGCTTCTACGCGACATGGATCGCGCTCGCCGTGATTCTTTCGGTTTTCGTTATTTCCGCTCTCTATATCTCGCATATCTACCGCACAAATGAGCGGAATGATATTGCTCAGTCCGCGGAGCTGCTCGCGGAAACTGTTGACGCCCGTCTGTCGACGACGAGCGAAGCGGTTTCCCGATACTCCTTCAGCATTTTTCACCACCCGAACTGGCGCCTATCCACCCGTGCCCAGGGGCTTGCCAGACGCCTGATGGAGTCCCGTCCCGAGATTGTCGAAATCAGTCTTGTGAAGGATGAAACCGTGCTCACCTCGTACGCCTCAGGATTCGCGTTCGAGGCTCTCAGCCTCCCCGCGGGCCAGAAGCTCGCGATGCAGGACACGCTGGAAACCCTGAAGCGCGCTCATGACAGTGAGACCGCTCTCTTCTCGAATCCCTATTTCTACAAGGGGAACTCAACCCCCTATATCAATCTCATTGTTCCGTCGACTAATAATGAGGCAATCATCGCCCGCATTTCGCTTGCGGGCTTCATGCATCAGGTGACACCGAGCTCGCTTCTTGACCGCGCGTCTCTGTCACTCAAAGTGAACGGGAAAAAGTTTATTTCAACATCCTCAGTCGCTCAGACGACAGAGGAGTCGTTTGATATTCTTCTGCCGCCGCTTCCGCCCGCGGTGACGCTCTCGGTGTCCCCCTTCAATCGTCCGTTCCTTTTCACGAAGGATCTGTCGACGCTCTCCATTCTCGGGCTTGGCACCGCGCTTCTTGTGGCGTTTCTCGGTCTCGCGGGTTTCCAGATCCGTCAGCGTCGGACATCCCGGCATCTTCTTGCGGAGTCCGTGATCCGACGCGCGATGTCCGAAAGCATCGCTTCCGGCCTCCGGGTAACCGACATGCGGGGAATGATCGTTTATGTGAACCGCGCTTTCCGGGATCTCTTCCGCCTCGGGAACAAACAGATCGCTGGAGAAATGCCCCCTTACAGCTACTGGTCCGAGCACGAACGGGACGAGTATCTGAAGCTCGCGCGCGATGTGACTGACGGTGAAAATCTCCGGCGTCAGTTTGAGACCACGGTCACCCGCCCTGACGGCACGACCTTCATCGCGTCAATCGAACTCAACCCGCTCACCGATGACAGCGGAAACCAGATTGGCTGGCTCGAAATGGTCTCCGATATCACGGAGGCGAAGAAAATCGCGGACGAACTCGCGCGCGGCCGCGAACGCATCACGAAGGTGCTCGATTCGATTGACTCCGCGGTGAGTGTCCTTGGAAAACGGAACGGCGAAACGATTCTGCTCTACACGAATCCAACGTATCACAACCTCTGGGGAGACGATCCGTCGCCGCATCAGAAACTGGTGTCCGAGATTCCCAATAAGGATGCCTCATCCGGCACTCTGACCGGCATCATTCACTATCTGCCTGAAGACAAGTGGTTTGATGTCCGCGAGCGTGAGCTCGTCTGGACTGACGGTCTCACGGCAGAACTGCAGATTGCCACCGATATCACCGAGCGCCGGAAGAATGAGGAGCTCGTCGCGCAGCAGGAAAAGAAGGCTGAGCTCTCCTCCCGCCTGATCACGATGGGTGAGATGGCGAGTTCGCTCGCCCACGAGCTGAATCAGCCGCTCGGCGCCATTACGAACTACGCGTCTGCCGCTCTCACGCTGATGCAGATGGGGAAACTTTCCGAAAGCGACTGCGCCCAGGCCTTTAATAAAGTGTCAAACCAGGCCGAGCGGGCAGCGGCGATTATCAAACGGATCCGGTCATTCGCGAAGCGTACCGCGCCTGAAATGACACCCACGCCGGTTCAGAAGCTGATTGATGAAACGATGGAGCTTGCGCTGATTCAGGCGAAAAAGCGGGACGCCACGGTGAAGCTTGATATTTCTCCTGAAGTGAGCAGCGTCGTGTGCGACGCCGTGATGATCGAGCAGCTGCTTCTCAATCTGCTGAAGAATGCCATGGAAGCCGCGGAACCCTGCGAGAACCACGAGATCACGCTTACCGTAAAGCCCCTTGAGGCTGAGCATCAGGTAGCATTCGAGATTTCTGACCACGGTCCGGGCATTCCGGCTGACGTGAAGGCGAAGCTCTTCGAACCGTTCTTCTCCACGAAGGCGGAAGGAATGGGCATTGGCCTCAATATCTGTCGCTCCATCGCAGAAATGCATCAGGGACGGCTCCGCGTCGAGGACAATCCGGGGGGCGGCACAATCTTCATCCTGACACTGCCGGCCTATACGGAAGGCGCTGCCTTCCAGGCGTAAGTCAGGAGCTTTTCCGCAGAACTAGGGTTATAGTTATTTAATGGGCACGATTATTGAGTATTCAGGCCCGGGACACCGCAAGGAGTGAGGACATCAGATGACGGTTTTTTCTAATACATCGACTCAGGATACCAAGGGTACCGTTTACGTCGTGGATGACGACGACGCCATCCGCGACTCTCTTCGCTGGCTGCTCGAAGCAAACGACTATAAGGTCGAGCTTTATGACAGCGGCGAATCCTTCATCGCGAAGTACGATCCGAACGCGATTGCTGTTCTGGTGCTTGACGTCCGCATGCCGGGCATGAGCGGCCTGGAGGTCCAGGAGCATCTCCTCGCGAGAAAAGCCGATCTGCCGATCATCTTCATTACCGGTCACGGCGATGTGCCGATGGCGGTCCGCGCTCTGAAGAAAGGCGCGGTCGACTTTATTGAGAAGCCCTTCCAGCAGGCCGCTCTGAAGGCTCAGGTGGAGCACATGCTGAACGAAGCGCGCGAACGCCGTATGAAGAATGAGCGTCAGAGTCTGAACGAGGCGCTGCTCGCGAAGCTCACGCCGCGCGAACAGCAGGTGCTGGAACGCATTGTTGCCGGCCGTCTCAATAAGCAGATCGCCGATGACCTTGGCATTTCAATCAAGACGGTTGAGGCTCACCGCGCGAGCATCATGGATAAGACAAATTCTGGTACCGTTGCGGATCTTATGCGTGTCGTGATGGACACGTCACAGCCGGCCAAATTCCTCGATGGATCCCAGGCCGCCAAGTAAACCGCACATTACCGAACAGACAGAGAACGAATGACAGCAAAACTGATTGACGGCAAGGCGCTCGCCGCAAAAATCCGCGCCGATATGAAGGTGAAGGTTGCTCAGCTTGAAGCTGAGCACGGCTACCGTCCGGGGCTCGCAGTCGTCCTCGTGGGCGAAAATCCGGCGAGCCAGGTCTATGTCCGCAACAAGATCAAGGCCTGTGAAGAAGCCGGCATCCGCTCGATTGAAAAGCGTCTTCCGGAAAGCACCTCCGAGGAAGACCTCCTTAACCTCGTGCGCAGCCTGAATGAAGACCCGTCAGTTGACGGCATTCTCGTGCAGCTGCCGCTTCCGAAGCACATCTCGGATCTGAAAGTCATCGACACGATCAGCCCCGATAAGGATGTTGACGGTTTCCATGTGAACAGCGCCGGACGCCTTCTCGTCGGACGCCCGGGTTTCCGTCCCTGCACGCCTGCCGGCATCGCCGAGATGCTCGACTCAATCGGTTTCGACTGCTCGGGCAAACGCGCCGTTGTGGTCGGCCGCAGCAATATTGTCGGCAAACCCATGGCGCTGATGCTCCTTGAACGGAACGCTACCGTGACGATCGCTCACAGCCGCACGAAGGATCTTCCGGCTGTCTGCCGTGAAGCCGATCTCCTCGTCGTCGCCGTCGGCCGCGCGAAACTGGTGACCGCTGACTACGTGAAGGAAGGCGCAGTCGTGATCGACGTCGGTATGGACCGCGACGAAAACGGCAAGCTCTGCGGCGACGTGAATACCGAATCTGTCCTCGAAAAGGCCTCCTACGTCACCCCCGTTCCGGGCGGTGTCGGCCCGATGACGATCGCGATGCTCCTCACGAACACCGTGAGCGCCGCCTTGGGCAAATTCGGGAAGTCGCTAAACTAATCATCAAGCATTCACGAGGAAAAAAGCTTCCCGCGTCTGTTGCCGGAAGCTTTTTTCTTTTTACAGCTATTCATTTAGGAAAAAGTATTTGTCTATGTCGCAGAATCCCCTTCTTAATCTTGACGGTCTTATCGATTTCGCGGCGATCTGCCCTGAGCATGTCGCGCCGGCTATCCGGGAACTGATTGCTGAAGCACAGAAGACGCTGGACGCCGTGACGAAGCCTGAAGTGCCCGCGGATTTTGACTCGGTCGCCGAGACTCTCACCACGGCGACACTCCGTCTATCCCGCGCCTGGGGTGCCGTGAGCCACCTGATGTCCGTGAATGACAGCGAGGCGCTCCGCAGCGTCTTTAACGAGATGCTCCCTGAGGTCACGCAGTTCTGGATCGGACTCTCTCAGAATGAGAGCCTGTACGGAAAGTACAAGGCGATGCATGACGCCGCCGGGTTTGAGTCCCTGACACCTGTCCGCCAGAAAATCATCAATGATGAGCTGCGGGACTTCCGCCTTTCCGGCGCGGAGCTCCCTGAGTCTGAGCGCCAGGAAGTGAAGGCGATCAGCGAGCGGCTTTCCGCCCTCTCTCAGAAGTTCTCCGAAAACCTCCTCGACGCGACGAACGCCTGGACGCTCGATCTCGCGGATGATTCCCGCCTGAAGGGCATCCCCGAGGACGCCCGTCTGCTTTTCAGCGAAACCGCAAAACAGGCCGGCAAGGAAGGCTATCGGATCACGCTCCAGTTCCCCTCTTACATCCCCGTGCTCCAGTACGCGGAAGACCGCGCGCTGCGTGAGGAAGCCTACCGGGCGTTCTCGACCCGCGCTTCCGAACTCGGCCCCGATAAGTTCGATAACACGCCGGTGATCCGTGAAACGCTTGAGCTCAGAAAGAAGCTCGCGTCTCTCCTCGGTTTCCGTAACTACGCTGAATATTCTCTCGCGACGAAGATGGCTGAGACCCCCGAACAGGTGGTCGGATTCCTGCGTGATCTGAATAAGAAGAGCCGCCCCTACGCGCTGAAGGATATGGAGGAGCTGCGGGAATTTGCCGCGAAGGAACTCGGCATCGAATCGCTTCAGCCCTGGGATATCAGCTTCGCTGCGGAAAAACTCCGTCAGGCGCGCTACGCCTTCTCTGACGAGGAAGTGAAGCACTACTTCACGCAGGACGCGGTCTTCAAGGGACTCTTCCATCTTGTCGAAACGCTCTACGGCATTCATATCCGCGAGGATCACGCAAGCGTCTGGGATCCGGATGTGAAGTTCTTCCGGATTGAAGATAAGAACGGCAAACTGATCGCCCAGTTCTACTTTGACCTCTATGCCCGTCCCACGAAACGGGGCGGCGCCTGGATGGATGGCGACAGAACCCGCCGCCTCTACAAGGGCAAGCTCGATACACCGGTTTCCTATCAGGTCTGCAACTTCACGAAACCCGCGCCCGGCAAGACCGCCACGATGACGCATGACGAAGTGCAGACGCTCTTCCATGAGTTCGGCCACGGCCTTCACCATCTCCTTACCCGGGTTGATGAGGCTGAGGTCTCCGGCATTTCCGGCGTTGAATGGGACGCGGTGGAAATGCCCTCGCAGTTCATGGAAAACTTCTGCTGGGACTGGTCTGTCGTTGAATCCATTTCGAAGCATGACGTGACGGGTGAACCGCTCCCGCGCGCGCTCTTCGACAAGATGGTGGCAGCGAAGAATTTCGAGTCCGGCATGGCGATGGTGCGTCAGCTTGAATTCGCGCTTTTCGACATGCTCCTTCACATGGACTTCGATCCGGAGCATGACAGCGTGCTGCATCTGCTGAATCAGGTCCGCAAGGAAGTCTGCGTAATCCCGGTGATCCCCGAGAACCGCTTCCCGATGAGCTTCTCGCACATCTTCGCGGGCGGCTACGCGGCTGGCTACTACAGCTACAAGTGGGCTGAAGTGCTTTCCGCGGACGCTTTCTCGCTCTTCGAGGAAAACGGTGTTGTCAGTCCTGAAATCGGCAAGAAGTGGCTTGACGAAGTGATTTCCCGCGGCGGCTCCCGCCCCGCGATGGAAAGCTTCGTTGCCTTCCGCGGACGCAAGCCCACGGTGGACGCCCTGCTTCGCCACTCCGGCATGAGTGAAGACAAATGAAAATCGCGACCTGGAACGTCAACTCCCTGCGCGTCCGGCTACCGCACGTTCTGCAGTTTCTGCAGGATGAGCAGTGCGACGTGATCGGGCTTCAGGAAACCAAAGTCGATGACGACAAGTTCCCGGAAGATGAAATCCGGAAACTCGGATACAGCTGTCTCTTCTCAGGGCATAAGGCTTATAACGGAGTCGCTATCCTGACCCGTGACGAATCAGTGGCCGTGTCGGACGCATCGTTCGGAATCCCGGGCTATCCGGATCCTCAGAAGCGTCTTGCCGCGGCGACCATTACGGCTCAGTCAGGAGCGTCGTTCCGGTTCGTCTGCGGTTATTTCCCAAACGGTCAGGCCCCGGGCGCGGCGAAGTATCTCTATAAGCTTGAGTGGTTCTGCGCGCTCAGGTCCGCGATTGAAGCGCGCCTCCGTACGGACCCCAACCTTATTCTGGTGGGCGACATGAATGTGGCGCCTACTGACGAGGATATCTGGGATCCGGAAGGCTGGAAGGGACACATCCTCGTCTCTGACGCGGAGCGCGACGCCTTCAACTCCCTTATTGCCCTGGGACTCACGGACGCGTTCAGAAAAGCACCGGTCACGGAAGGTGACTGGAGCTGGTGGGATTACCGCAATAACGCTCTCCTTCGTGATCAGGGCGCGCGGATTGACCATACGCTCGTCAGCGATCCGCTCGTCGGAAAGATTGAATCCGTGAAAATCCGGCGCGCCTACCGGGAGCTGCCGCAGCCTTCCGACCACGCTCCGGTGGTGCTGGAACTCAGTCTCTGAGTCTCTCAGAGCTGAAAATTCTTCAGAGTGCGGGCTCGGAGCTGCCCGCACCCGCCCTCCACATCCTGAGCCGCGGAGACGCGGATTTTGGCAACAATCCCTCGGGAGCGGAGGATTTCCGCAAGCTCCAGACACTTTTCTTTGTCGGGCCGCACAAAGTCCGATCCCTCCACCCGGTTCACCGGGATGAAGTTCAGCATCGCGTTTTTCCCTTCAAGAAGGCAGGCGAGTTTCTCAATCTCATCCTTCCCGTCATTCACGCCGCGGATCAGCACCCACTCATACTGAACCGGATACTTCACCGCGTCCGAATACGCCTGGGCGCGGCTGATGATTTCTGCGACGGAAAGCGCTCCGGGTTTCGCGATCAGATGCCGGCGCTTCTCATCAATAGCCGAGTGAAGCGATACCGCGAGTCCCGGCCGGACATCTGTTGGCTTCAGGCTGAGCAGCGCATCAAATATCCTCGGATCCCCAACCGTCGAAATGACCAGGCTCTTATGCCCGAAATCCCCATAAGTACCGAGAAACTGGACCGCTTCGAGAACGGCCCGGAGATTGTGGGACGGCTCCCCCATCCCCATAAAGTCGACTTTCCGGATACCGGGATTGATCCGGCGGGCCGCAGCCACCTGGGCCGCGATCTCGGCGCTTCCAAGCTGCCGGATGAGTCCCGAGCGGCCCGTCATGCAGAACGCGCAGCCCACAGCGCACCCCACCTGAGTCGACACGCAGACGCCATCCTTCGGGAGCACGACCGTTTCCACGGTCTCTCCGTCCCGAAGCTTCATCAGAAGTTTTTCTGATCTGCCGTCCCCGCCCCCGCTTCGCAGCGCGGGCACCACGAGCGAGTCAAGATACCGCCTGAGTTCGGGCAGCGCTTCCCTCACGGGTTCCGGAAACCGGAGATCATCCTCTCCCGGCCACGCGGCCCTCCCAAGCCAGGCCCGCGCAATGCCTCTCAGATGCTGCTCCTTCGCTCTGAGCGACCGCAGCTTCTCCGTTACATCACTCAGGCGCGGCGCGCCGTCATTCACTATGAACTCCATCGAGCAGTTTTCCTGATTGGGCAAAGGCGTCATTTTAAAGCCTCCCGGCTTTCCGTTTTCTCATCCTCCCTCATGGACAGGTATCCTCCGGCGATTAAAATGCATCTACTTATCCAACATTTGGTCCGGCCGTATCTCCATGAATAATCTTGCTGTACTGATCCTCACAAAGAATGAAGAAAAGAATATTGCGGAAACCATACAGAGCGCCAGGCAATGTACGGACGAAGTGATTCTGATCGACAGCGGCAGTACGGACCGGACAGTGGAAATCGCGGAAAAAGCCGGTGCCCGGGTGGTCTACCGGGCCTGGACAAATGACTTTTCGGCTCAGCGGAACTTCGGCCTCTCGGCAACCGACGCGACGTGGGTGCTCTACCTCGACGCGGACGAACATCTGACACCGGAACTCGCCTCCGCGATCCGCCGCGCCACGGAGCCGGGAGCGGAACCCGCCGCATACCGCATGCTCAGACTCTGCTGCGCCTTCGGAAAAACATTCCGCCACGGCGTGATCGGCCCCAACTGGGTAACGAGGCTCTTCCCGAGAACGGAGGTGACCTGGGTGAACCAGGTTCACGAGCATCCGGAGTGCAGCCTCCAGGAAAAAACACTGCCCGGCTACATGGAGCACTACACGTATGCTGACTGGAGATCCTGGGAGCGGAAGATGAGTCTCTACTCAACGCTCTGGGCCGAGAACGCTTTCCGCCAGGGACGCAGAACATCGCTTGGCGGGATCTTCGGGCACAGCGCAGGCAGCTTCTTCAAAATGCTGATCCTGAAGCTCGGGTTCCTCGACGGTGCTCTTGGAACCTACCTCTGTTTCCTCAACTTTTCCTACACGATGATGAAGTATCTGAAGCTGCACGAGCTTCAGCGCACCGCGGCGAATAAAAAAGAAGCCTGAGAAAATCTCTCAGGCTCTGCCGGATGTCTACTCCTCCATCCGCAGTTCCTTGATCTTCCGCGTGATGGTGTTCCGGCCCATGCCAAGCCGGGCCGCCGCGTCGATTCTGCGGCCGGATGTCTTTTCAAGAGCGGCCTCAATCACCGTCCTCTCAAACTGATTCCGGAGCGACTCCATGATATCGGGTGCGCCGCGGTCGAGCATATCGGAAACGGTCTGCGAAAGCGCGTCCTTCCAGTCTGAAAGCGCCCCCATGTGTCCTTCGGGAAGCGCGGCGTCCTTCCCGGCCTCCCAGTTCCTCACTTCCTCAGGCAGATCCTCCGCTCTCACATTCTGAGAGGGGGCCATGACCGTAATCCAGCGGCAGACGTTTTCCAGCTGACGCACGTTTCCCGGGAAGGGGTAGCGGGTCAGCGCTTCCATCGCGTCCGGCTCAAGCCGCTTTACTTCAACCCCAAGCTCCTTCGCGGTCCGGATCAGAAAGTGGTGAGCAAGAAGCGGGATATCCTCGGATCGCTCTTTAAGCGATGGGAGCCGGATCCGGATCACATTAAGCCGGTGGAACAGATCCTCACGGAACTTCCCCTCCGCCACACGGCGCTCGAGATTCTGGTTCGTCGCTGCGATGATCCGCACATCGGCGTGCAGCGGCTGATGGCCGCCCACCCGATAGAAATTTCCGTCTGAAAGCACCCGGAGAAGTCTCGTCTGAAGCTCCATCGGCATATCGCCGATTTCGTCGAGAAACAGCGTACCGCCGTCAGCCTGCTCAAACCGGCCGCTTCGTGTCGCGAGGGCTCCGGTGAAAGCGCCCCGCTCGTGGCCAAAGAGTTCAGACTCCATCAGCTCACGGGGAATTGCCGCCATGTTGAGCGCGATGAAAGGGGCTTTGCTTCTCGGGCTGCTGCGGTGCAGAGCCCGGGCCACGACCTCTTTGCCGGCGCCGGATTCACCCGTAATCAGGACAGTCATGCTGGAGTGAGACAGTCTGCCAATCGCCCGGAAGACATCCTGCATCACCGGGGCCTTCCCGATCAGCTCCAGCGTCCCATGTCCCTCTTCCTCATTTTCCTCAGCTTCGTCAGCCGCGGCAGAGGGCTCCTGATCCGCCATCGCGCGCTGCACAAGCTGGACCGCTTTATTGATGTCAAAGGGCTTCGGCAGATATTCAAACGCCCCCTTCTGGAAAGCGGACACCGCGCTTTCCAGATCGGAAAACGCCGTGGTAATGATCACGGGAAGCTTCGGATACTTTTCCTTGATACGCGTGAGAAGATCGATGCCATTGGGACCCGGCATCCGGATATCGGAGATCAGAACGCCGGGGCAGTCATTCTGCAGAGCGGTCCAGGCCGCGTTCCCGTCAGAAAAAGACCGGCAGGTGAACCCCGCCTTTGTCAGCACCTTTTCGAGAACCCAGCGGATCGAGCGGTCATCATCCACAATCCAGACTTCATTCATGAGCTTTTCTCCTTAATCACGCTGGGCTGATATCGCCGGTCTCAGGCGGAGAGAGCGGCAGAAGAATCCGGAAATCGGTTTTCCCGGGTTCGCTCTCCACATCGATCGATCCGTCATGCTGGCGTATGAAATTCTGCGCGAGTGAGAGTCCAAGACCGCTCCCATTCGCTTTCCCGGTCACGAGCGGATAGAAGATCCGATCCCGGATTTCTGGCGGAACCCCCGGACCGTTATCCTGGATATGAATGGAAAGCGCGAGCCGGTAACGCCTGAGCCCGATCTGCACCTGCTGGGCCACGCGCGTTATCACCCGGATCTCAGCCGTGCCTTCGGCAATCTTTCCGTCAAGTGCCTCGGCTGCATTTTTTTCGATATTGAGAAACACCTGCAGCAGCTGCTCACGGTCACCCCGGAGTGTCGGAACCGAAACGTCATAGTCCCGGATAAAAGAGAGTCCCTTCGGAAACTCAGCCAGAATGATCTGCCGGACCCGCTCCAGCACTTCGTGGATGTTGATGTCAGAAAGCGACCGCCCCGTGCGGTAAGGGGCGAGCAGCCGGTCAACGAGATTCTGCAGCCGGTCCGCCTCGCTGATGATGACTCCGGTGTACTCACGGAGCTCCGGATTCGTGAGCTCCCCTTCGAGGAGCTGCGCCGCGCCCCGGATTCCGCCGAGCGGGTTCTTGATTTCGTGAGCGAGGTTCCGGAGCACCTGACGGCTGGTTTCCGAGAGCCCTACCTTCTGCGCCTCATTCTCCGCGATCAGCACGGCTCCAAGATCCGACACTTCCATCAGAATGCCGCCGGTTCCCGGGAAACGGCTGACCGTCACACGGACCTTCCGGCTTTCTGTCGGATTGCTCGGGCAGAACATTTCAGTCCGCTCGGTGAGGGTTGGCTCCCCCCGGACGGTATCCGACAGAAAACGCTCGGTCCAGCGGCGGGCTGATGGAAAAACGGCTTCGGCAGAAATACCAAGCAGGCGGTTCTTTGAGGCTCCTGAAAGGATCTCACTCGCCGCATTGGCATAGACGATCTTTCCCTTCGGGTCCGTCGCGAGGACACCCGTTGCGAGGGAATCGAGAAAAGAGCCCTCAGGCCACGCCGCGTTCTTCGTCATTCAGCCCTCCGCCGTTTATTGAAAAAAAGAGGGGGAAAAATCCCCCTCCTCTGCTGCTTACTGCTTACGCAAGCGCGTTAGCTCGCGAAGTAGAGCGCGTACTCGAGCGGGTGCACCGCAGCGCGGTACGTCGTCACTTCTTCCTGCTTCACCGCGATGTAGGCGTCGATCAGGTCATTCGTGAAGACACCGCCACGGGTCAGGAACTCGCGGTCCTGATCGAGGTAAGCCAGGGCTTCAGAGAGATCGCTGCAGACCGTCGGGATCTTGGCGTTCTCTTCGGGCGGCAGATCGTACAGGTTCTTATCAGCCGGATCGCCCGGGTTGATCTTGTTCTGGATGCCGTCGAGACCGGCCATCAGCAGAGCCGAGAAGGCGAGGTAGGAGTTAGCCGTGGGATCCGGGAAGCGGACTTCAACGCGGCGGCCCTTTTCGCTGAACACCTTCGGAATACGGATAGCGGCGGAACGGTTGCAGGCCGAGTAGGCGAGCTTCACCGGAGCTTCAAAGCCCGGGACCAGACGCTTGTAGGAGTTGGTCGACGGGTTCGTGAAAGCATTCAGGGCACGGGCGTGCTTGATGATGCCGCCGATGTAGTAAAGCGCCGTTTCAGACAGACCGGCGTAGCCGTTGCCCGCGAAGACGTTCTTGCCGTCCTTCCAGATCGACTGGTTGCAGTGCATGCCAGAGCCGTTGTCACCCGGATAGGGCTTCGGCATGAAGGTCGCGGTCTTGCCGTAAGCGGCCGCCACGTTCCAGATCGTGTACTTCTGGATCTGGGACCAGTCAGCACGCTGCACGAGGGAGGAGAAACGGGTGCCGATTTCGCACTGGCCGGCAGCGCCCACTTCGTGGTGATGCACTTCAACCGGGATGCCCTGCTGAGCGAGCAGCGTGCACATTTCAGCACGGATGTCCATCAGCTTATCAACCGGCGGAACCGGGAAATAGCCGCCCTTCGTCAGGGCGCGGTGGGCCAGGTTGCCGCCTTCATACTTGAGGCCGGTGGACCAGGGAGCCTCTTCGCTTTCAATCTTGTAGAAGCAGTCCTGGGAATCATTGCGATAGCGGACGCTGTCGAAAATGAAGAACTCGAGTTCCGGACCAAAGTAAGCGGTGTCGCCGATGCCGGTGGACTTCAGATAGGCTTCAGCGCGCTTCGCGAGGGAGCGGGGATCACGTTCGTAACCCTTGCCCGTGTCCGGTTCCACAACGTCGCAGGTGAGCAGCAGCGTGTTCTGCTCACGGAAGGGGTCCATGCGGGCCGTTTCCGGATCCGGAAGCAGCAGCATGTCGGAGGCCTCGATGCCTCTCCAGCCCTTGATCGAGGAACCGTCAAAGACGTGGCCCACTTCGAACTGGTCTTCAGTCAGCTGATCTGCGGGGATCGTGACGCTCTGCTCTTTGCCGAGCGTATCAGTAAAGCGGAAGCCAACGAACTTCACGTCGTTGTCTTTGACCATCTGGAGGACGTCATTAGCCGTCGTCATCTTTTTCTCCTAAATCAATCTTGGGCCGGGAGAGCATTTCTCCCTGGCATTCGCCCATATATAAGCAACTACCGTGCCAGTTTTTACTTTTCAGCAAAACCTCAGCAAATAGCCCTTCTCCGGCAGACGGTCAGAATTTCACCGTCTGCGCGAATCAAAATGAGGCAGAACCATGCACCATGATAGTGCATCCGCTCCCCAAAAATGAGATTTTTTCAATCGGCAACACTTTACAGGGCACCGGATCAGGGCAGGAAAAGCTCCTGAAGATCGGAAAGGAAGTCGAGCCCCCTGGCGGTTGGCACAAGACGGCCGCTTTCCGCGGTGAGAAGTCCTTCGCCCACTGCCTCGTTCACTGCCGGCTCGATCACGCTGTAACCGAGCCCGGTTCTTTCCTCAAACGACTGGACTGTGACCCCGTCCGTAAGCCTCAGCCCATCCAGCATGAACTCAAACGGCAGCTCATCACGTCCCACCCAACGGGATTCCTGGAATGGCGTCTCCAGCGTCCGGACGTTATCCATATAGCGCCTCGGATCCCCTGTCTGGGCGTAGCGGAAGACGCCCCGCTCATCACTGATCTTTCCATGAGCTCCGGCCCCGATCGCCAGATAGTCGCCGTAGCCCCAGTAGTTCAGGTTATGGCGGCAGCGGCGCCCTTCCTGCGCGTATCCCGACACTTCGTAACGCCTGAACCCCGCACGGGCAAGTTCACTCAGCACCAGGTCTCCCATTTCAGCGAGCGTATCCGGATCCGGAATTCCTTCCGGCACCCGTCGGGCAAAGGCTGTTCCCTCCTCAATCGTGAGCTGATAAAAAGAGAGATGCGTGCTGCCGGATCCGATTGCTTCCCGCAGATCCTCGGCAAGCGACTCCCGGGTCTCCCCCGGAAGGCCGAACATAATGTCGATATTGAAATTATCAAAGGCTGCTGCGGCCTGACGGATTGCTGCTCTCGCATCGTCCGCGGAATGAATGCGGCCGAGAATCCGGAGCTCCCGGTCATTAAAACTCTGAACTCCAAGTGACAGCCGGTTAACCCCGGCCTCGCGGTAGCGGATCAGGGAATCGGATTCCACCGTCCCCGGATTCGCTTCCATTGAGATCTCACACTCGGGCGATACCTCAATCAGATTCCGGACTCCCTGCAGCAGAGTTCCAATCTCCTTCCCTGCCATGAGAGAGGGAGTACCGCCGCCGATATAGATCGTCTCAAGACGTCTTCCGGGCCTGAGATACTCGAGCTGAGACTCCAGATCGCGAAGCAGCAGCGATACATAGGTCTCTGTCGGCAGAGCTCCCATCACCGGACGCGAATTGAAGTCGCAGTAAGGACACTTGCGGACGCACCAGGGCCAATGAATATAGAGGGAGAGCGGGATGCGGCTGCTCTCCGGAACCGGCACTCCGCCCGTGCCCGGAAGCGTCTTCATGCGGCTCACCACCCCCAGTGATTCCTGAGAAGCGAGAGAAGGCCCTGAACCGCCTGGCCGCGATGGCTCACGCTGTTCTTTTCTTCCTCGGAAAGCTCGGCCGCGGTCTTTCCTTCCTGCGGAAGGAAGAAGTACGGGTCATAGCCAAAACCGTTCTCACCCCGGGGCGTATCCACAATTTCGCCGTGCCAGTAACCGGTCGCCACCAGCGGATCAGGATCGTCTGCCGACTTAACTCCGATCAGAACGCAGACATAGTGAGCCTTGCGGTTTGCTTCGCCCTGAAGCCGGCTGATGAGAAGCTCGTTATTGCGGGCATCGCTTTTCGGCAGACCGGCAAAGCGGGCGGAATGAACGCCGGGGGCTCCCCCCAGGGCGTCCACGCAGATCCCGGAATCATCCGCGATTGCCGGGAGTCCCGTCTGACGGGAGGCATTGCGGGCCTTTGCGAGGCAGTTTTCAAGGAATGTCTCAAAGGGCTCCTCGGCGGGCGTGACGCCAAGCGACCCCTGAGCCACCACTTCAATCCCGAGAGGAGCGAAGAGCTTATTGAATTCACGAATTTTCCCCGGATTATCCGAGGCCAGAACCAGACGCTTCATCCGTCGATCTCCAAATGGTTTCTTTCAGGCCTTCAGCGCTTCGTTCTGCGCCTCGGCAAGTTCCTTATTGCCCTTTTCCGCAAGGTCAAGCAGGCGGTTCAGATCATCGCGCGTGAAGGGATCGCCTTCAGCCGTGCCCTGGATTTCCACAAAAGCGCCGCTCCCCGTCATGACGACATTCATATCGGTGTCGCTCGAAGAATCTTCCACGTAGTCGAGGTCGAGCACCGGCTGACCTTCGCTCATGCCGACAGAAATCGCGGACACCGAGTCCTTGAGCGGACTCTTTTCAATGAGTCCCTTGGAAATCATCCAGTTAACCGCGTCTGCGAGTGCCACATAGGCACCCGTAATCGAGGCGCAGCGGGTACCGCCGTCAGCCTGCAGCACATCGCAGTCGATCTTGATCGTGTTTTCGCCAAGCGCCTTGCGGTCGATCACCGCGCGGAGGCTGCGGCCGATCAGACGCTGAATCTCCTGAGTCCGGCCGGTCTGCTTTCCCTTCGCGGCTTCACGGTCCGTACGGGTTCCGGTCGCGCGCGGCAGCAGTCCGTATTCCGCGGTCACCCAGCCTTCACCCCGGCCCTTAAGCCAGGAAGGAACGCCCGTGATCACCGAGGCCGTGCAGAGAACCTGCGTTTCGCCGTCTTCAATCAGGACAGAGCCCTCGGCGTACTTCGTGAAGTGGCGCGTAATTTTTACGCTCCGTTTTTCATCTGCTTTCCGGCCGTTCGTACGTTCCACTTCGCTTTCTCCCTGCAGCCCGTCGCTGCGTGTATCTGATGAAACAGAGCCGCAGGGCTGACCTGAGCCCGCGCTTCCCTGTTGATGATCCCAAAACCGTTACAATCTGCATGCGCCTTCCGCCTGGACTTTCGCATCGCAGGCAGAGGCATCCAGCAAACTCGGACAAGGATATATCTTATGGCATCCGTTTTCAGCATGACAGGTTACGCGACGATCCAGTCAGCGATCGCGTCCGGCCAGCTCACTGTCGAACTGCGCTCCGTCAATTCCCGTTTTCTCGATCTCACGCTCAGAATTCCTGATGATCTCCACTCTCTGGAATCAGCCATCCGTGAAACGATCGGTTCCCGCGTAAAGCGCGGCAAGATGGAGTGCCGGCTCTCCCTTAAGTCTGAGACGCTCGGTGCCACGTCACGTCTGAGCCCGTCTGCTCTCACGACGCTCGCGTCCCTGCAGGGGGAAGCGCTCAAAGCCTTCCCGGAAGCCCGCGCGCTCTCTGTCAGCGAAATTCTCTCTTACCCCGGCGTTCTTACGTCTGATTCCGTCGACGCGGAGCAGGTGTCAAAAGACGTTCTCGACGCGCTGAACCGCGCGCTGGATGCCTTCCTCGCCTCCCGCGAACGCGAAGGCGCGGCTCTTGCCAAAGTGCTTCTGGGGTACTGCGACAACATCGAGGGAATCGCCCGCGATATCGCGTCCCGACTCCCTGACATTCTTGCCGCCATGAAGTCGAAGCTCGAGGAACGGCTCTCTGAGGCACTCACCCAAGCGCTTTCCGATAAGTCTTCCCTGACGCCGGAAGACGTGAACGAACGGATCCGCGCAGAACTTACGCTCTACGCTCTCCGCATGGATGTGGCTGAGGAAATCAACCGCCTCATCACCCACGTCAATGAAGTCCGCCGTGTGCTGACCGCTGGCGGTCCTGTCGGCCGCCGCCTCGACTTCCTCATGCAGGAACTGAACCGCGAAGCAAATACTCTGGGCTCCAAGGCTGTGGCAATCGAGATGACCAATGCTTCTCTCGATCTGAAACTTAATATCGAGAAGATGCGCGAGCAGATCCAGAATCTGGAGTAACAGAAGAAAGAGCGGGTTACGCCGCTCTGGATTCTTTTGAAAGTCCCGCCTCCGCGGGGCTTTTTTTATTTCACACCATTTTCCGTCAGGGTTTCTCTGCAAGCCTTAATCGTTATCTACATTATTACTTTATAAAGTTTGAGCCTATAATTCTCTCAATTTTTCTTCAGGAGTCTATTTATGTACCGCTGGCTTCTTGCAGGCCTTCTCGGTCTCACTTTCACGCTTTCCGCATCAGCTGCCACGTACCGCTACGGCACCCCGGTTTCTGTGACGGGTACGCTCGGCAGCCGTCAGGGTGTTGACTGCTGCAACATGGGGAAAGAAGAGGTGGTCGAATTCCCCGCCATTATCCTGGATCACCCCATCAACACGATCCCGGCCGACAGACAGGATGAGGAAGGTCCGGTCAACGGCGTTCTCATCATGCAGCTTGTCATGGGAAACGACAGCCAGTGGAAGTTTTATAAAAACAATCAGGGACACCGGGCCCGCCTGACCTGTTCCATGTTCGTCGCACAGACCGGTCACCATCTGACGCAGGTCCTGTGCAATGTGGACTCCATGAAAAAGGCGTCGCCGAAGGATACCTTCCGGTAAGAGACACGCTGCAATTTCATCGTTCTCCGGTCATTTCCGGGCGTCTGAAATTTAAATTTTGCTTTTTGGCTTTCCTTATGTATAATTGACTTCTCTCGGGGTGTGGCGCAGTCTGGTAGCGCGCCTGCTTTGGGAGCAGGATGTCGGGAGTTCGAATCTCTTCACCCCGACCAGACAGAGTCTGCAAAGCAGAATCGATCCGCCCGTAGCTCAGTTGGATAGAGCATCTGCCTTCTAAGCAGAGGGTCGCTGGTTCGAATCCTGCCGGGTGGACCAGTAGTAAATCAGTTGTAATGGTGGGTGTAGCTCAGTTGGTAGAGTCCCGGATTGTGATTCCGGTTGTCGTCGGTTCGAGTCCGACCCCCCACCCCAGATTCAGAGTCCGTGAAGGTTGATGCCTTCACGGACTTTTTTCATATCTCTCCCAGAAAAGGAGCAAGGCATGAATACGGCTCAGGATGAAGATGACGACGAAGAAGGCGTAAAGCTGCCAGGACTGCCAGCCAACGCCCCGAACTACATGACGCCGGAATGCTATCGGAGAATGCTCGACGAACGGGAAAACCTCGTGCGGACAGAACGTCCGAAAGTCGTGAGCATTGTCTCCTGGGCGGCGTCGAACGGCGACCGGTCCGAGAACGGCGATTACCAGTACGGCAAGCAG
>ERZ773148.159-NODE-159-length-56914-cov-17.322992_pt1 | contig 56914 bp, 49 predicted proteins | sample MGYA00580846_ERZ773148 | MGnify/ENA primary metagenome ERZ773148 (study PRJEB29015, sample SAMEA2737879) | human gut metagenome | biome: human gut; feature: human-associated habitat; material: faeces | place: China | collected 2012 ... | reverse complement strand
AAAACGGCATGGGTGGACGGAATGAAGCTCGTTTCCAAGCAGCTTTACGAAACGCTCTATAAGGCCGGGCTTGAAGAAATTCAGGCGGAAGGCCAGTTCGATCCCGAGCTTCACGACGCCGTGATGCAGGAAGAGAACGAAGATAAGGAAAGCGGCGAGATTATAGACGTTTTCCAAAAGGGTTACAAAGTTAAAAATCGCATAATTCGCCACAGCATGGTGAAGGTTGCGAAATAATAAATAAGAATTGAGATTTTTCAGGAGGAAATAGATTATGGCAAAGATCATCGGTATTGACCTTGGTACTACAAATTCTTGCGTGGCGGTTCTGGAAGGCGGCGAGCCTGTTGTTATCCCCAATGCTGAGGGTGCGCGCACCACTCCGTCCGTGGTTGCATTTAAGGGCAGTGAAAGGATAGTCGGCAGCGCGGCAAAGCGCCAGGCTATCACCAACCCCGATAAGACCATCAGCTCCATAAAGAGAGAGATGGGCACTGCTTATAAGAAGAACATCGACGGTAAGGATTATACTCCGCAGGAGATAAGCGCAATGATCCTTCAGAAGCTGAAGCAGGATGCCGAAGCCTACCTTGGTGAGAAGGTAACTCAGGCCGTTATAACCGTCCCTGCGTATTTCAGCGATTCCCAGCGCCAGGCCACTAAGGACGCCGGCCGCATTGCGGGCCTTGACGTGCTGCGTATAATCAATGAACCTACCGCTGCCGCGCTTGCTTACGGCATGGATAAGGAAACCAATCAGAAGATTCTGGTATACGACCTTGGCGGCGGCACGTTCGATGTATCCATACTTGAAATCGGCGATGGCGTGTTCGAAGTTCTGGCTACGCATGGCAATAACCGCCTTGGCGGCGACGACTTCGACCAGAGGCTGATGGACTATATTGTGCGTCAGTTCAAGAGCGAGACGGGCATAGATCTCAGCGCAGATCGTATGGCCATGCAGAGGTTGAAGGAAGCTGCCGAAAAGGCTAAGATAGAGCTTTCCAGCATGGTGCAGACCAACGTTAATCTGCCCTTCATCACGGCAGACAGCACCGGTCCTAAGCACCTTGATATGACCATCACCCGTGCCAAGTTCGAAGAACTTATCCATGACCTGGTCGAAAAGACCCGCGAGTGCATGAGCATTGCCATGAAGGATGCAGGCCTTACCAATTCCAATATAGATAAGGTTATACTGGTCGGCGGCTCCACCCGTGTTCCCTGCGTACAGGAGCTTGTTAAGAACGTTACCGGCAAAGAGCCCTTTAAGGGCATCAACCCCGATGAATGCGTTGCTATCGGCGCGGCCATACAGGGCGGCGTGCTCGGCGGCGAAGTGAAGGACATTCTGCTGCTTGATGTAACTCCGCTGTCCCTTGGTATCGAAACTGTCGGCGGCGTATTCACCCGCCTGATAGACCGCAATACCACCATCCCCACCAAGAAGAGCCAGATATTCTCCACCGCTGCGGATGGTCAGACAAGCGTTGAAGTGCATGTGCTGCAGGGCGAACGCGAGATGGCGAAGGACAATAAGACTCTCGGTCGCTTCCAGTTGGCGGGCATAGCACCCGCACCGCGCGGAGTACCTCAGATAGAGGTCAGCTTTGATATCGATGCCAACGGCATAGTGCATGTAAGCGCTAAAGATCTTGGCACCGGCAACGAGCAGAAGGTCACTATTACCGCCTCCACCAACCTGAACGAGGACGAGATAAAGAAGGCCGTGCGCGAAGCCGAGCAGTTTGCCAGCGAGGATAAGGCCCGCAAGGAAGAAGTTGAGCAGCGCAACCATGCCGACAGCCTTATTTACTCCACCGAAAAGACCCTGAAGGAACTGGGCGATAAGGTGAGCGCGGATGATAAGGCGAAGATTGAAGAGCAGGTAGCGGAGCTGAAGAAGCTGATGGAAGGCAATGACACCGCCGCCATCAAGGCTGGATGCGAGAAGCTGACCGAAACCTCCTACGAAGCCTTCGGCAAGATATATCAGCAGCAGGCCAACCAGCAAGGCGGCGCGGGCTTTGACCCCAACGCGGCTCAGCAGGGCAATGCATCAGCAAACAATGACGATAACGTTGTGGATGCCGACTACGAAGTAGTGGACGACGACAAGAAATAAGCATGACGCTTAAATAGCAAGATATTTTGCATAATGCGGGGGCGATTTTGCGGTCGCTCTCCGCGTTGTGCGTTGTAAGAAGATAAGGAGTTGGGGACAGTGAAGGAAGATTATTACGAGCTGCTTGGCGTGAACAAAAACGCAACCGACGACGAGATTAAAAGCGCCTTCCGCAAGCTGGCGAAGCAATATCATCCAGACCTGCACAAGGGGGCGGACAAGGAAGAGGCCGAGGCTAAATTTAAGCAAATAAACGAAGCCTACGAAGTGCTATCCGATAAAGAAAAGCGTGCTAAATATGACCAGTTTGGTCATGCAGCATTCGATCCGGCTGCGGGTGCGGGCGGATACGGCGGATACAGCACGGGCGGCTTTGGCGATTACAGCGATATTTTTGACAGCATATTCGGCGGTGGATTTGGCGGTTTCGGCGGCGCGCGTCAGCAAACGCGCAACGGCCCCGTCCGAGGCAACGATTTGAAATATAACCTTACGCTCACCTTTGAGGAAGCGGCGTTCGGTACGAAGAAAGAAATATTGGTTCCGCGTGAAGAAAACTGCCCTGAATGCGGCGGCACGGGCGCAAAGCCCGGCTCCACGCCCACCAAATGCTCCGCCTGCGGCGGTACGGGTCAGGTTCGCGTGCAGCAGAACACGATGTTCGGCTCATTCTCAACCGTGCGCACATGCGAAGCGTGCAACGGCACTGGCAAGATAATAAGCGATCCCTGTACGCATTGCAAGGGCCGCGGCCGCGTGAACAAGAGCAACCGCATAAACGTTACAATTCCCGCCGGCATAAACAACGGCCAAACGCTTACCATGCGCGGCGAGGGCGAAGCCGGTATACGCGGCGGTGCGAACGGTGATCTTTACATCGGAATAAATGTAAGGCCGCATAAGCTTTTCAGCCGCAAGGGCTATGACCTGTATTTGGATATAAACATCCCCATGACTACGGCAGCGCTCGGCGGCGAAATACAGGTGCCTACGCTTAAGGGCAGCGTTAAATATAACGTGCCGCAGGGTACTCAGCCCGGCACAACGTTCAGGCTTAAAGAGCAGGGCGTACAGAAGCTGAATGCTGCCGGCAAGGGCGATTTGTTCGTGCGCGTAAACGTGCAGATACCCAAGCGGCTGAACGAAGAACAGCGCGAACTGCTTGAAAAGCTGGCAGAGGCCATGGGCGATCGTACCACAAACACGCCGAAGCCCATGAAGCGCACCATAATCGAAAAGATGAAGGACAAGTTCAGCCAGGACGACAGATAATAAAGCATACTAAAAGGTCGGGATATTCTCCCGACCTTTTGCTGTACGTTAAGTGTAATACTATCCCGGAGGCCACTGAAGCTCACGCCCGCCGAGAAGATGAATATGCAGATGGTTAACGCTCTGCCCGCCGTCCTTGCCCGTGTTTATAACAAGGCGGAAGCCTGCCTTTACGCCAAGCTGTTCGGCAACAGAGGATGCAACCTGCATAAGATGGCCCATGAGCGCGCCGTCGTCAACCATGGTAACGTTATCATAATGCTTCTTGGGCACTATCAAAACATGTACTGGCGCCTGCGGCTCAAGGTCATAGAAAGCTATCGCCTTGTCATCCTCGTATACCTTTTTGGAAGGTATTTCGCCAGAGGCTATTTTGCAGAAAATGCAATTCTCCATTTTGTTATGGTTCCTCCTTCCGTATAAAATCAAATTTGCTTTATAATACCCGTCGCCCCGAAGCGGTTGTATCCGCTTATCGTAACGGGAACGATGGTGTTTATAAGCTTAGCGCCGTTCGGCTTTACGCCTACTTTAACGTATGTGTCGGTATGTCCCCAAATAAGGCCGTTCTTTTCTTCTTCAAAAAGCACATCCTGCTTTGTATCGACAAGGGATGAAATAAACTCGCCTTCAAGCTGCCTTGAAACAGCGATCAGCCGCTTTGCCCTTTCGTGCTTTTCGGCGGAGGACAGCTGATTCGGCATGCTGTATGCGGGCGTGCCCTTGCGGCGCGAATATGGGAACACGTGGATTTTTGAAAGCTTCTGTTTCTGTACGAACGCCATCGATTCTTCAAACTCCTCTTCGGTTTCGCCGGGGAAGCCGACTATAACGTCCGTGGTTATTGCGCAAAGGGGCATGGCCTGCCTAAGGCGGGCTACGCAGTCCGCGTAAAGGGCGGGGGAGTAGCGGCGGTTCATGCGCTGAAGAACGCTATCGCTGCCGCTTTGCAGTGAAAGATGGAACTGGCGGCATACAAGTCCGCTTTCGCTTACGGTCTTTATGAACTCATCGCTCAAAAGCTGCGGTTCAAGCGAGCCTAAGCGTATACGGACTATGTTTTTCAGCCCTTCCGCCTGCTTTATGGCGTCACTCAGCGTTATTGCGCCGCGCTTGTCCTTACCGTAGGACATAAGATGTATGCCCGTAAGCACTACTTCGCGGTAACCTTCATTATCCAGCAGTTCAAGCTGATGCCGTACATCTTCAAGCGAACGGCTCCTTACCGGGCCGCGGGCATAGGGGATTATGCAATATGCACAATATCTGTCGCATCCATCCTCTATTTTTAGATAAGCGCGCGTGCGCCCTTCGCGGCTCACGCTTAGGTTTTCAAATTCATCCTTTGGCCCGTGCGGCGTAACGGCGGAGGTTTTATCGCCGGCGTTTTCAGCAATGAGCTTTTCCGCCAGCTCAACTATCCTGCTGCGTTCGCTTGTGCCGAGTACCAACGATACTCCCGGCAGGCTCAGCGCTTCTTCGGGCGCCGTCTGCGCGTAGCAGCCGGTTATTATAAGCTTTGCATCAGGACAGAGCGAATGCGCGCGGGAGGCCATCTGGCGGGATTTTTTATCCCCTGTTGAGGTGACAGTGCAGGTGTTTATAACATAAACATCCGCAATATCATCAAAGTCAACAACCGTGTGGCCGGCGTTTATGAACATTTCGCGCATGGCGTCGGTATCATATTGATTTACTTTGCAGCCAAGCGTGCAGAACGCAACCTTCATGCTTCACCCTCCATGTGATACATTATTATTGCGGTTATAGCAGGGCCTGCCGTTTCCGTGCGCAGTATCCTGTGTCCAAGTGAAAAGGATTGCGCGCCGAGTGAGGCAAAAAGCCTTGCTTCTTCGTCGCTTATGCCGCCCTCAGGTCCGATTATCACGCCTACGCGCTTTATGTTGCCATCCAATGCATCAAGCACATTCTTTATTGAATGCTCGCTTTCAAGTTCGTATGCGAGCAGCAGCGCATCGAACGCGGCAGGGTCTATCTCCTTAGGCTCTATCAGCCCGCCTACGCGCGGGATAACGCCGCGGCGCGATTGCTTTGATGCTTCCATTGCAACGCGCTGATAACGCTCCAACTTCTTGCCGAAGTCTTTCTTGCTCAGCCTTACAACGCTGCGTTCCATCGCCACGGGAACTACCTCGCTTATGCCAAGCTCAACGCATTTTTGTATTATGGTTTCAAGCTTGCCTGCCTTAGGCAGCCCTTGGAACAGCGTAAGGGAGCATTGCGGTTCCGTAAGCGCAGTGGAGGAGGAGAGTATGTCAAAGTGTACCTCAGCCTTGCTTATTGCGGTTATTCTGGCGTGGTAATCCATACCAATGCCGTCGCACAGCATAACTTCATCCCCGGTCCTAAGCCTTAATACGGAAGAAATATGCTTAACATCCTCCCCGTAAAGCACGGTGGAAGAATCGGTTATATTCTCTTTCTCTACAAAGAAGCGGTTCATGCGCGTTTCTCCGCCAATATGGCGCGCCAGTCTCCGCCGCGGCGTATTTCAAGTATGTTCAGCCCTGCGGCGGTCAATGCGGCGGCAACCTCATCTTCACGAGTGTCTATTATGCCGGAGGTTATGAATTTACCGCCTTCTTCAAGCAGCTTCGCGGCATACGGCGCAAGCGCGATTATTACGGAAGCCACTATGTTTGCAGTAACTATCGGGTAGCGCTTGGCTTCTATTTTTTCACGCAGCGCGCTGTCGGTCAGTACGTCTCCTGTAAGCACGGTATAGCGGTCCTTGCCTATGCCGTTGAGCGCGGCGTTTTCATATGCTATGGTTTCGGCTATCGGGTCTATATCCACGGCTATAGCGTCCTTTGCGCCCAGTATAAGCGCGGCTATGGACAGTATTCCGCTGCCGCAGCCAAGATCAACCACACTGTCGTCTTCTTTAACGAGTTCGTCTATGTATTCAAGGCACATGCGCGTGGTGGGGTGCGAACCTGTGCCGAACGCCATGCCGGGGTCGAGCGACAATACGCGCCTGCCTTGGGCGTCGTATTCATCTTCCCATGATGGCCTTACAAGCAGATGCTTACCGACGGGGAAGGGCTTATATGCTTCCTTCCATGCGTTGAGCCATACGGAATCGTCAACCGTTTGCACTAGCATATTAAGGCTGCCCACGTCAAAGCCGAGAGCCATGCCCTTCAGCTCCGCAAGTGATGCTTTAAGCGCGGCAACGGCAGCGTCCGCCGCGTCATCATCGTCAATATATGCCTTTACGCAGGGTTCGGCCGCGCAAAGCTCGTCCATGTCCGCAAAGTCCCAATATTTTGCGCTTTTCTGCAAAAAGTCGGCTATTTCTTCGCGGCCCTGAACTATTTCAAGCTGCTCCATGCCCAGCATTGAAAAGCGCGCGCATACGGCGTCCAGCCCTGCTTCGGTAGTGAATACGGAAATCTCTTTATACTTCATCAGCTTACTCCATTTCTGTTATCAACTGATATGATATTACATTTTGGCCTTGTTCGCAACCGCATTCGGTTGATTACTCAATGGCTGTATGGTAGAATTTGCTAAATAAAAGCATTGGAGGCAGAAGCTATGGAAATAGATTCCCTTGAAATAAGAAAAGTCGATAAGGATACGGAGCTTGCGGAAAAGCTGCTGGACTTCGTTGGAAACTTTTCGTGGGAAGAAGTAAAAGAACACACCGTAATGATGATAAAAAACTGGAGATTTACGGACTGGGAGACTATGTTTGCCGCAATAGCGGACGGCACAATCGTTGGCATGGCATTGTTTATGAAAACGGACTATTATCCGCTGCCGGAAATATACCCGTGGATATCGACCATATTTGTTTCCGAAGAATACCGCGGGCACAGAATAAGCCAAAGGCTGATAGACTTTGCCAATGATTATGCCAAGGCGTGCGGCTTTGACGTGACGTATATACCTTCCGAGCATGTTGGGCTTTATGAAAAGTTTGGCTATAGCTACGTTAAGGACATTGTAAACTACGGAAACGGAGTGGACAGGCTGTATTTTAAGCGAATATAATAATATAATGCAATAGACAAAATAAAACCTCCGCATGATTTATGATATGCGGAGGTTTTGTGCTTTTGGTTTACTTATTTATTGCCGCCGAAAAGACGGGTGAAGAAATTGCCTACGGAGGCGAAGAAGCTCTTTATGCTTTCGCCTATCTTGCTTACGGTCTGGCCTATTTTTCCGGCGTTATCGACTGTTTTGGCTATGCCTACAAGCTTATCCTTCAGCTCGTCCGTATCCAGCTTTTCAAGGCTGCGGCAAAGGGACACGAGCTGGTTCTTCTGCGAATCGTTAAGGGAAACGTTATAGGTTTCGCAAAGCTTATCTATTTCGGCCTTAACTTCTTCGTCGGTCATGGTCTGGGTCTGGTCAAGTATCTCTTTAAGCCCGTTTACAAGCTGCGTAGCCTCTTCGCTGCCTATGTATTCGGCCAGATTGCCCGTGGTTATCAGCTCTTCAACGCCGACTGCCTTGGCGATCTCATTAAGGCTTGAGCCGGTTATGTCCTCATACGCCTTGTATATGCCCGTGAGTGCAGCCGTGCCGGATACGTCAAACGGCGCGGTGACTATCACCTTTGCATCGGTTATGCCGGCGGTGGTCAGCGCATTGATATACATTTCGGAAGTGCACCAGTTGATATGCTTTGTGGTTATCTGCAATCCGCTGCCGGGCTCGCCAATCACTATATATGTGCAGGAAAGCGCAACCTTACCTATTTTCTTTTCGGGTGCTATGCCTTCAAGGTAGGCGCGCTCATCGGCATTGGTAACGGTTATTTCTATCGCGTCGCCGGGTTCAATGCCAAAGTCCGCATAAACCTTGGTGCGCTCTTCCGCGTCAAGGTCTGCACCTATTGTAACGCGCGCGTCGCCCTGTTCCATGGCCGTTGCGCCAGCGGGCAGCATGCAAAGCAGCATGCATACCGCCATAGCTAATGATAATATTTTCTTTTTCATAAACAAGTCCTCCTTTAGGTTCCCGCATGGGAGCTAACAGGTTAGATTATACCACATTTTTTATTGAGACGTATTAACAGGATGTGAAATTTGGCAATGCTAAAGCCCCAATTTTTGCCATAATATGGCGATTTGGCGCATAAAAATGCCCGCCGCGGGCTTTTCGCCTGAGACGGGCATAGTTTTGGTTGTTCAGACAGCTTTACGCCTTCTTGGCATAATGCTTGCGGGTAAGTATGTAGATAGGCAGACCGATAAGGGTCACGGCTATGCTGCCCAGGGAGAGCAGGGTGGCCTTGGTGCCGCTGAGGAACAGCTGACTTACCATAACATACAGACCGCTGACGATGGCCAGTATGGGGATAACGGGGTAAAGGGGAACCTTGTACTTGCGGTCAAGGTTCGGCTGCTTGCGGCGCAGAGTCATTACGCACGCGAAGGTCAGAGTGTAGAATATCCAGCAGGAGAATACCGCCAAGTCGGTCAGCATATCAAACTGCTGAGTGATGGAATACAGGCAGCCAAGGAAGCCGACCAGTATGATGGAGTTGGTGGGAACGGAGTTCTTGTTCAGCTTGGCAAAAGCGCCGCTGAAGGGGATGGACTGAGTTTCACCAAGGTAGTAGGCAACGCGGGAGCCGGAAAGCAGGAAGCCGTTTGCCGCACCTATAACGGAAATTATGATACCAACCTTTACCAGCGTACCGCCGACAGGCCCGAATATCCTCATGGCAACTTCGGCCGCGGGGGACTGATAGTTCATCAGTTCATCGGCGGGGATGACCCACAGATAAGCCATATTGATTATGAAGTAAACGGCCATTATGATGGACACGCCGCCAACGATAGCGCGGGGAAGGTCACGGCCGGGGTTCTTCATTTCGCCGGCGATAGCGCCAACGTTGGTCCAGCCTTCAAATGCGAACAGAACCGCTATAAGCGTCTGGCCCAGTACTGCGCCGGTGCTCAGCTGCGCGCCGGTGGCGGGATCGTTACCGACCATGGGGGTGAATATGGGGTGTCCGCCTTCGCCGAGTATGAAGCCGAATACCATCAGCAGTACCAGCGGGATAAGCTTGCAGATGGTGGAAACTATCTGCACGCCGGAAGCGGTCTTATTGCCAAGGGTGTTGATGGCAACAAGAATGATTATAACGGCCATGCCTATGGGCAGCGCGTACTGGGAACCGACATATTCGGCCAGCTCCTGACCAACACGCACGCCGTAACCGGCAAGGAAGGCAGGGTAGAATATGATTACCTGCATCCAACCGGCAAGGAAGCCGATCTTATCGTTGTAAACTTCGCCAAGATAGGTGACCATGCCGCCGGTCTTGGGGATTAGCACTGCGACCTCGGCAAACGTGAGCGCGCCGAGAATGCTTGCTACGCCGCCGATTATCCACGCCAGCATACCCATGCCGGGTGCGCCGCCGGTGGCCTGATAGATGGCGTAAGGCTTAAAGAATACGCCGGCACCTATGACGCAGCCGACAACGATAGACATTGCGGACATTACGCCAAGGTTCTTTTTGAGTCCTTGCTTTTCCATTGTTAATGAAACCCTCTCTGTCTTTTTTAACAATCGAAATTGTTATTTTTTGCGCAATTCTATGCGCCTTTATGAATATAGAACAAAGTTAACAAAATGTCAATGGAATTGTTGATATTATTCAAACAAATGATGATATTATGTCAAAATCATATGCCTCCTTATGTTTATGTATATATGCTTAATACCGTGATATATTCATAAATATATGATATAATTAAAAAACTTAAGAAGTGTAAGAAAGGGCGGTAAAGCGGCAATGTATGCAAAGGTAATGGTGGACGTTGCGCACAGCAATGTGGACAGGCTGTTTACATATGAAGTTCCGAATGATCTGGCCGTGACCGCCGGGCAAAGGGTGCTTATACCGTTTGGCGGGAACAACCGCAGCATAGAAGGCTTTGTGCTTGAATTGAGTGAAAATGCGCCCGAGAATATCGGCACTATAAAGCGGATGGTTCGCGCCATGGAGCCGTATCCCGCGCTTACGGCTGAGCAGATAGAGCTTGCCAAGTGGATAAGCAAAAGCTACCATTGCCTGCTTGTTGAGGCGCTGCGGCTTATGGTACCGGCGCAGCTTAGGGGCGGCAGGGTTAAAGAAAAGACCGAGCGCATAGTGCGCATAAACGCGGACATAGACCCCCATCAGGCGCTTGATTCGCTGAAAAGCAGCAGCGGGGTATCCCGTGCGCCTAAACAGAGCGAGGTGCTGGAGCTTTTATGCCGGATGAACACCGCTGTAAGCGTTGCGGACATCAATGCGTTCATACCAAACGCAACGGCGGCCGTAAACGCATTGATAAAGAAGGGCATACTGACGGACGATGATTTTGTCGTCTACCGCGATCCGTTCGCAAGCGTAAACATAGCGCCGAGCAAGCCGCTTCAGCTTACGGCGGATCAGCAATCGGCGCTTGAAGCGATAAATAAAAGCATAGACGGCGGAGCAGGTACAAGCCTTCTGTTCGGCGTTACGGGCAGCGGAAAGACGGAAGTATATATGCAGGCAATAAGCCATGCCCTCTCGTTAGGGGGGCAGGCGATAGTGCTGGTGCCGGAAATATCGCTCACGCCGCAGGCAATGCAGCGCTTCCGCAGCCGCTTCGGGGAGCGCGTCGCCGTGCTGCACAGCCGCCTGTCCTATGGCGAACGGTACGATGAATGGCGCAGGATACGCCTTGGTATGGTGGATGTTGTAATAGGCGCGCGCAGCGCCGTGTTCGCCCCGCTTGAAAGGGTAAAGTTGATTGTAATAGATGAAGAACATGAGCAAAGCTACCATAGCGACCATACACCGCGTTATGGCGCGGCAGAGGTGGCGCAGAAGCGCGCGGAACTGAGCGGCGCGGCAGTTGTGCTGGGCAGCGCAACGCCGTCAGTAGCCACGTTTAGGCGGGCGCTCAGCGGGCGGTATTCGCTTATAGAGCTGCCTAACCGCGTGAACAACGCCCCTTTGCCAAGGGTGAAAATAGTGGATATGCGCGCGGAGTTTTTGAAGGGAAACAGCAGCGTGTTCAGCGAAGCGCTGCATGGCGAACTGAAGCGCTGCTTTGACGCGGGGGAGCAGGCGATTTTGTTTATGAACCGCCGGGGGTATTCAACGTTTGTATCCTGCCGCGGGTGCGGATATACGCTCAAATGCCCCGATTGCGACGTGTCCATGACATATCATAAATACGAAAACGTTATGAAATGCCATTACTGCGGCCGCACGGCAAGAATACCGGCAAAATGCCCGCAGTGCGGCAAGCCGTATCTTAAATATTTCGGTGTTGGTACGCAGCAGGTGGAGGAGCAGCTTAAGGAGCAGTTTCCCGGCGTTGCCGCGCTCAGGATGGATTACGATACTACGCAGGGCAAGGACGCGCATTATAAAATACTTGATAGGTTCATGCGCGGCGAAGCGCAGGCGCTGATAGGCACGCAGATGATAGCCAAGGGGCTGGATATACCCAACGTTACAATGGTTGGCGTCATTGCGGCGGATACGATGCTGCATGTGCCGGATTACAGGAGCGCGGAGCGTACGTTCCAGCTGCTTACGCAGGTGGCGGGCCGCGCGGGCCGCGGGGAGCGGGAGGGCAGCGTTATCGTGCAAAGCTACACGCCTGAGCACGCCGTGATAGAGCTTGCGGCAAATCAGGATTACAGGGGCTTTTATGCTTATGAGATAGCATCGCGCCGTGCGGGACTGTTTCCGCCGTTTTCGCTGTTTATAAGAATAGTGTTTACGGGAGAGAACGAGGCCGCAATAGATAACTTGAACGAGCGCTTTGCGGCGGAAATGAAGCAGCGCATATATGCCGCGCTTGACGCTCAGGGTGCAAGCCGGCAGGAGTTGCTTTTCATGGTGGCGTCGCCCGCGCCGATGAAAAAACGGCAGGGGCTGTTCCGGTACGAAACGCTGATGAAGCTGGTGCGCACAAAGCATACCGCGGCGGTTATAGACGCAATATATGCCTTGTGCGACGAACGCCGGCGCAGCGAGATGGGAAACGTGGAGATAAATCCGGCGGATATGTTCTGAGTATTGATTCTTGGGGCTTTTGCGGGTTATAATATTTTGATGCAATTATGGAGGAGAATATATGGCTAAAAGACGAATCATGACCGGCGATGCAGAATGTTTGTACAAGGTTTGCCGGAAGGTGGATAATTTTGACAAGCGTTTGGCCGTTTTGCTTGACGATATGGCGGAAACTATGTACGATGCCGAAGGCGTTGGCCTTGCCGCGCCGCAGGTCGGCATACTTAAGCGCGCCGTGGTTATAGACTGCGGCGACGGCCTTGTGGAACTTATAAACCCCGAAATACTCGAAACAAGCGGCGAACAGGGCTGCTATGAAGGCTGCTTGTCCTTTCCCGGTGAAAGGGGATATGTTGTAAGGCCGAATTTCGTGCGCGTGCGCGCCATGAACCGCTTGGGCGAAGAATGCGAATATGAAGCCGAAGGACTTTTTGCCCGCGCCATACTGCATGAGACGGATCATCTTAACGGCCTTGTATATAAGCGCCTTGTTACCGAAGCGCCCGAAGGATACGATGAAAACGAGGAAGATGAATGAAAATAGCTTTTTTAGGCACGCCTGATTTTGCGCTGCCTTCGCTGAAAATGCTGCATGAGCGCGGAGACGACGTGGTCGTGTTCACACAGCCGGACAAGCCCGTTGGGCGCAAGGCGGTAATGACCCCGCCGCCGGTAAAAAAGGCCGCGCTTGAATACGGCATGAAGGTTTACCAGTTCGATAAGATAAAAAGTGAGGAAGGCGTCGCCGCGCTGAAGGCTGAAGCGCCGGAGCTAATGGTAACGGCAGCTTTCGGGCAGATACTCAGCCGCGAAAATCTTGCCGTGCCTAAGTACGGCTGCATAAACGTACACGGCAGTCTGCTTCCCAAATACCGCGGAGCCGCGCCGATACAGTGGGCCGTGATAAACGGCGAAAAGATAACCGGCGTTACTACCATGCTTACGGATGTGGGGCTGGACACGGGCGATATTCTGCTGAAGAAAGAAACCCCAATAGGCGCAAACGAGACGGCCGGAGAATTATTCGACCGATTGGCCGAAGTTGGCGCGGAGCTGCTGAAGGAAACTATAGAAGCGCTTGAACGCGGCGAGCTGAAGCCAATAAAGCAGAACGAGGCAGAGGCAACCAAGTGCGGCATGATAAAAAAGGAATACGGGCATATAGATTTTTCGCGCGGCAAGGAGGCTGTGCATAATCTGGTGCGCGGCATGAATCCGTGGCCTTGCGCGTATGCAATGCTTGAAGGCGAAGCGGTGAAGATATGGAAAACGCGCCATAGCGACGCGGAGCCGAGCCGCGGTGAACCCGGGCTTATATTGCGCGCGGACAGATTTAACGGCATACTTGTGGACTGCGGGGACGGCGTGATAGAAATACTTGAACTTCAGTTCCCCGGTGCCAAGCGCATGGATGCGGCAAGCGCGGTGCTTGGACATAAAATGGGCTTTAAGGTGTTTGAGTGAGCACGCGGCGCGTTGCGCTGAATGCGCTTTCAGACATAATCGATAACGGCGCGTATGCCAATCTGTGCCTTAAGCGGGCGGAGCAGGGGATGAGCGAGCGGGATGCGAAATGGGTTTCCGCCGCGGTGTACTGTACGTTGGATCATCTTATGATGATAGACAGGATAATCGCTTCCCACGCTAAAGGCAAACTGGATAAAACCATACGAAACATACTGCGCCTTGGCGTTTGCCAGGCAAAATATATGAACGTGCCGGACAGCGCCGCCTGCAACGAATCCGTGCGCCTTGCCAAGGAAGTGGGCAAGGGCGCGCTTTCGGGTTATGTTAATGGCGTTATGCGCTCCGTTTGCAGGGATACCGAGCTGCCGCCGCTTCCAGATGAACCGGTTGAGCGGCTGAGCGTTGAATATAGCTGGCCAAGGTGGCTGGCTGATGAGCTTGTTGTCGATTACGGCATAGCCGAAGCCGAAAGTATAATGGCGCAGCAGACGCATGATTTCTGCATACGGGCGCAGTGGCCCTATACCGCGGATGAACTTGCCTGCGCGCTCAATGATAGAGGAATAGGCTTTAGGCGCGGCAAAATAGACCCAAACGCATTTTGCCTTGAAAACGGCTTTAATGTTGAAAAGGAGCCGCTGTTTACAGACGGTAAAATAACCGTGCAGAGTGAAAGCGCTATGCTTGTCTGCCGCGCTATTGAGCCTAAGGCTGGAATGAGAATACTGGACGCATGCTGCGCGCCCGGAGGGAAAACGGCATATATGGCGTCGCTTGCGAAAAACGGATGCAGCATTACGGGCTTCGAACTGCATGAGCACCGGCGTGAACTTACGCTGAATACGCTCAAAAGGCTGCATGCTGAAAACGCAGAAATAGTGCAAAAGGATGCATCGGTATACGACGAAGTGTACTGCGGTGCATTTGACGCGGTGCTTGTGGATGCGCCGTGCTCCGGCCTCGGTGTGCGTGGTAAGCCCGATGTTCGCTACGCCAAAACGAGCGGAATGATAGACGCGCTTAGCGAATTGCAGCTGAAAATACTCAATAGATGCGCGCGCTATGTTAAAATCGGCGGCACGCTTGTGTATTCAACGTGCACCGTGTCCCGGCGCGAAAACATTGGCGTATGGGAGCAGTTTCTTGCCGAAAATTGCAACTATGCTCCGGGCAATATGGAAAATATATTGCCCCATGATATGCGAAGCCGCGCAGAGGGCGGGCGGATACAGCTGCTGCCGCAGCATGACGGAATGGAAGGCTTTTTTATAGCCAAATCTATACGCAGGAGATAATGATGACGGGGCTAGTTTCAATGGACACGGCGGAGCTTGAAGCGCTGCTGAAAGAATGGGGCGAACCGCGCTTCCGCGCGAAGCAGGTTTTTTCATGGCTCAGCCGCGGCGTAAAGCCCGAAAACATGACCAATCTGCCGAAAACGTTAAGGAACAGGCTGAGCGAGCTTGCGTTTGACGGGGCGGAAATATACGATAAGTTCATATCTCAAAAGGACGGTACCATAAAATACCTGTTCTCGCTAAGCGACGGAAACATTGTTGAAGGCGTGCTTATGCGTTACCATTACGGCAACACACTTTGCATATCCACGCAGGTCGGCTGCCGCATGGGCTGCGCGTTTTGCGCATCTACACTTGAAGGTTGCATAAGGAACCTTACTCCGGGAGAGATGCTTTCATTCGTTGCGCTTGCAAATGCCGATGTCCCCGCGGAGGAAGGCAGGGACAGGAGCGTTACAAACATAGTGCTCATGGGCAGCGGCGAACCGCTTGATAATTACGATAATACGGTCAAATTCCTAAAGCTTGTTTCCTCGCCTGACGGCATGGGCATAAGCCCAAGGAATATTTCGCTTTCAAGCTGCGGCCTTGTGCCAAGGATAGATACTTTGCCGCAGGATGCGCCGCACGTTACGCTTTCTGTATCGCTCCATGCGCCCAATGATGAAATACGCAATAAACTGATGCCTATAAATAAGGCATATCCGATCGCCGAGGTACTTGCTGCGGCAAGGCGATATGCCCAAACAACGGGTCGGCGTGTTGTGTTTGAATACGCGCTGGTAAAAGGGCTTAACGATTCGCAGGCGAACGCCAACGAATTGGCGGCCCGCCTTAGGGGGATGACATGCCATGTGAATCTTATTCCGCTTAACCCCGTAAAGGAGCGCAACCTTTTGGGCACCAGCCGAAAGGAAGCGGAAGTGTTCAGAAAATGGCTTGAGGATAGAGGAATATCCGCAACCGTTAGGCGTGAAATGGGAACCGATATAGACGGCGCCTGCGGTCAGCTTAGGCGGCGCGTGCTTATGCAAAGGGAGGAGCAACAATGAAATATGCTGCAAAGACCATTACCGGTATAAGAAAGCAAAATCAGGACGCCGTTTTTATACCCGAAAGGGGCATGATAGCCATCGCTGCCGTTGCGGACGGAATGGGCGGCCATAACGCGGGCGATATTGCAAGCGCGCTTGCAATAAAAACGCTGGTGGAGAATATGCATAAAAACGCGCCCGGAACTATTCGGGAGCGGCTTATAAACGCGGTGAACATGGCCAATTCAGCCGTGTATGAACTATCCTTCAGCGATGAAGGATACCGCGGCATGGGCACAACGCTTGTGGCTGCGGTGCTGGAAGAAAAGCGTTTTATCGCGGCAAATGTTGGCGACAGTAGGCTCTATCATTATGATGGGCTGCATCTTAAGCAAATAACTGAAGATCATTCGTATGTTGCCCAGCTTGCGGCGCTTGGCTATATCACGCGGGAGGAAGCCGCGCGCCATCCTCAGCGCAATATTATAACCCGCGCTGTAGGCACACGTCCAATTGAGCGGGTGGATGTGTTTGAATGCGCATGGGAAAAGGGAGATAAGCTGCTCATATGCACGGATGGGCTTTACGGTGAACTGAGTGAAGATGAACTGGCGGACGCACTCGGCCGGTCGGCTGAAGAATTGCAAACAGCGTGCGATGCGCTTGTCGAACGCGCGCTGAAAGCCGGCAGTCGGGACAATATAAGCGCCGTAATAATATATAACGATGGGGAGAATGCCGAATGATAGGAAGAGTGATTTCCGGAAGGTATACGGTAGAATCCCTTATAGGCTCCGGAGGAATGGCGAACGTGTACAAGGCGCATGATAACATGCTTAATCGCACGGTCGCACTTAAAGTGTTAAGGGAAGAACACGGCGGGGACATGGAGTTCGTGCGCCGCTTTGAGCGTGAAGCGCGCGCCGTGCTCAGCCTTTCGCATGAAAATATTGTCCGCTCCTATGCCGTTGGCGAGGATGGGGATATAAACTATATAGTGCTGGAATATGTTGAGGGCAGCACATTGAAAGAATTGATAAAGAGCGACGGCCCAATGTCGCCAAAGGTTGCCGTCAATATAACGTGTCAGGTGCTCGATGCGCTGTCCCATGCGCACCAGAAGGGCATAATACACCGCGACGTTAAGCCGCAGAACGTTATAATCACCCCGCGCGGCAGGGCGAAGCTGACCGATTTTGGCATAGCGAGGGACGTTGCGGCCACCACGCGCACGTTCACCGGATCGAACGTCGTTATGGGGTCGGTGCATTATATTTCTCCGGAGCAGGCAAGGGGAGAGGATGTCACCGCCGCATCGGACATTTATTCGTGCGCAATAATGCTTTATGAAATGCTTACAGGGCAGGTGCCGTTCGGTGGGGATAACTCCGTGGCTATTGCTCTTAAACATTTGCAGGAGGATATAACGCCGCCGTCGGAACTCAATCCAAGGGTTCCGCGCGCGCTGAGCGACGTTGTGGTGAAGGCCGCCGGCAAGGAACCGAGCCAGCGCTATCCTTCCGCAAGGCAGATGAAGTACGATCTTCTTAGGGCGCTGCGCGAGCCGCACGGCAAGTTTGCCCGCATATATAACCATGATGAGCACGGCAAACACCGCATGAATCACGGCGTGATGAATATTGTGGTTATGCTCATTGTAGTGCTTGGGCTTTTCACGGCGCTATTTTTCATTGCAAGATCAGTACGTGAAGACAAGGGCTTCACGGCAGCCACGGAATACATAATTCCTACCGTTACCAACAAAAAGCTTGAGGAAGCCATAGGTATAGCGCAGCTTAGAGGCTTTGAAATATCGGTTGACGAATATAAGCCGAGCGATATAGACGAAGGCACCGTGCTGGAGCAGTCCCCTGCCGCGGGAACAAACGCCAAGCAGGGCGATACGATAAGCGTTACCGTAAGCTCGGGCAGCGATTATGTTACCGTTCCGGAGCTTATCGGAAGGACGCTGCAGGACGCTACGGACCTAGTATGGGGCATGGATCTCCAGCTTGGCGTTCCGCAGTATGTTACGAGCGATCTGCCGTATGGCCAAATAGTCAGGCAGGAGCCCGTTGCGGGCACGAGCACGTTCGCCGGGGATAGAATAGAAATATGGATAAGCGGTACGCCCGGCAAAGCTACACAGATGCCAAACGTTATGGAGCTTGATCTCAGCAAAGCGATAGCGCTGCTCAGGGAAGAAGGCTTCAAGCAAATACGCATACGCACCGTGCAGCCGGACAGCCAGATAGCGGCCGAAGAATCTGTCGTTGCTCAAAATCCGTCCCCGGGCATATCCGTTGCGGCGGACGCGGTCGTTGAATTGAGCGTTTGCCGGTCTCAGCTTGGCAATTACGCTGCGGATGTTGCCTTCAATTTGGATATTGCGGCAGGACCCGGCGTCGTAACAGTAACAGCAAAGCTTGAGGATGGGCTTGAGCTGGTGATATATGAAACCACGCTGCCCGTAGGTTCGCAGCAGAGTGTTTCATTCACCGCGTATTTGCAAAAGGCCGGCCAATACGAATGCACCGTATATGTGGATGGCGTGGTCGTAAGGAGCGGGCAGATAGGCTTTGAATACAGGAGATAATGCATGGCTGATACAGGGCTGATACTAAAGGGCGTAGGCGGCTTCTATACCGTGCTTAGCGATAACGGCACGGAAATAGTATGCCGCGCGCGCGGAAGGTTCAGAAAGGATGGTATAACGCCCGTGGTGGGCGATAGGGTTGAATATATTGAGGACGGCGAGGGCCGCTCGGTCAGTAAAATACTGCCGCGGCGCAATATATTTATTCGCCCTGCCGTGGCCAATTTGGATAAGCTTATAATAGTCGCCTCGCTTTCCGCGCCGAAGCCCGACCTTATGCTGATGGACAAGCTTATTATTCGCTGCGAAAAGCATAATGTTGAGCCTGTGATAGTGCTGAACAAATGCGACCAAGCGGATGCGGACGCGGCGGAGGATATCCGCGCGCAGTACGCGCCGGCGGGGTATACCATCATTACCGCATCGGCCGCCAAAGGGGACGGCGTGGACGCTATAAAAGCTGAGATAGCGGGGAACATATGCTGCTTTGCGGGGCAGAGCGCCGTGGGCAAATCTTCGCTTATAAACGCCATTGTGCCGGAACTTGCGCTTGAAACGGGCGGGCTGTCCAGAAAAACGGACAGAGGACGGCATACCACGCGCCATGCGCAGCTTTGGCATGTATGCGGCGGGGCGGTGCTGGATACGCCCGGGTTCAGCTTGCTTGAAGCGGACGAGATGGAGCCGAAGGAGCTTTGCGAATGCTATCGCGAAATGCGCGGCAAACGCATAGGCTGCCGCTTTGGCGAATGTTTGCACCGCAGCGAGCCGGACTGCGCCGTTAAACCGCTTATAGGCACTGCGCTGTCGCCGGAGCGATATGAAAGATACCTTATAATACTTGATGAATTGATAGAAAAGAGGAAACACAAATATGATTAAGATTGCCCCCAGCCTGCTCTCTGCCGATTTTGCGAACATGGGAGAAGCCACAAGAAAGCTTGGCGAATGGAATGCCGACCTTGTGCATTTCGACGTAATGGACGGCACGTTTGTGCCCACGATAACGTTTGGGCCGGCCATGTGCGCCGCCATACGCCCGTATACCGAGCTGCCTATAGATGTGCATATAATGGTGGAGCATCCGGAAACATATATAGACCAGTTTGCCAAGGCGGGCGCAGACTATCTTACGTTCCATGCAGAGGCCGATGCACATGCGCACAGAACGCTTCAGGCAATACGCCGCGCGGGCATGAAGGCCGGCGTTGCAATTAATCCTGGTACGCCTGTTGAGATGGTGCAGTATCTTTTGTCCATATGTGATTTGGTGCTGGTTATGAGTGTTAATCCGGGCGCTGGCGGGCAGAGCTTTATTGCGGAAGTACTGCCGAAAATAGAGTGGCTTAAAAAGCAGCGTGAAGCACACGGCTATACATATGAGATAGAGATAGACGGCGGCATAAATGCGGACACTGCGAAGCTTGCTGCCAAGGCGGGCGCGGACATACTGGTATCCGGAAGCAGCGTATTCAAGGCGAGTGATCCAAAGGACATGATCGCGCGGATGCACGGAGCCGAAAACTGATTTTAGAAAAATTTTTATCAGCCGGCGTGGGGATAAAACGGCATTTGTCCCCACGCGCGCAAAAATAATGCTTGCAATAAGTCGGCTTTTATGTATAATAATATGTGCGTCAAGCGAACGGGGTTATAGCTCAGCTGGTCAGAGCGCTACGTTGACATCGTAGAGGTCGTTGGTTCGATCCCAACTAATCCCACCACAATAATCCTGCGGTGTGCGTAAGTTCCTGTGTATAAACCCACAGAGTAACTACGGGAGCGCAATTGCCGAGGCGGATGTCGAGCCGGCCTGACCGGATGGCAGCAAACCAACAGAGCGCACCCACCTGCCGAGAGGCGGGTGTTATATAGGGAGCGACGGCATCTTGGGATTATCAAGCTTCAATGCGGAATTGTGTAATGGTAGCACCTACGACTCTGACTCGTATTGTCTAGGTTCGAATCCTAGTTCCGCAGCCAAGGAAAGCCCTCAAACCGGACGGTTTGGGGGCTTTGATTTACAAAAAGCTTTTTACGGGGGGAAACGTATGGAAGACGGCGAACGGACAAAGATAAGCTGCGGAAGGTTTTTATTGCTGCTGTCCCAGGGAGTGATAATGGGCATAGGCGCCGTGCTGCCCGGCATAAGCGGCGGAGTGCTGTGCGTCATATTCGGAATATACCAGCCAATGATGGAAACCCTGGCCCACCCTAAGAAAGGGATAAAGAAGTACGGACATATGGTGCTGCCGGTAGTGCTGGGTTTTCTCGGTGGGTTTGTGCTGCTGGCCGGGGCGATAGCAAAGCTCGCCTCATCTGAGCCCGCAATAGTCACAAGCCTTTTTGTAGGCCTTATCGTCGGGACACTCCCGCAGCTTTTCCGCGACGGGGCAAAGCGGGGCAGGGATAAGTCATGCTATATAGCCCTTGCCGCAAGCACGTCATTGTTACTGGGCTTCTTTATGCTGCTCAAGTACGGTGCGGAGCTGCACATAACTCCTAACGCCGGCTGGTTCTTCTTCTGCGGCGCTATGTGGGGCATAAGCATGGTGGCGCCGGGAATGACATCGTCGTCGGTGCTGATGCTGCTTGGGCTGTATTATCCTATGTCTGAAGGCATAGCTGCGCTGGACATGGGGGTAATTATACCGTTTTTGCTGGGCATAGCAATAACCGTCATTGCGCTTGCCAGGGCAGTGAACGCTTTATTCAACAGGTACTACGGCATTGCGTATCACTGCATAACAGGCTTTGTTATTGCCTCTACGGTACCCATAATACCTGTGTCGTTCAGGAGTACGTCAGAACTCATCTGGAGCATCGTAGCGGCTACGGCGGGCTGCGCTGCGGCGTACTTTATATCCAGGATAGATGGACTAAAGGAGTAAGGAACAACTGGGAGAGGTCGAAGGGCCTCTCCTTTTATATGCCGGTCATTCCACAGTGTACAAGAGTAAAATAGTGTATTATAATATAATGTGGTTAGTAATATTTGGATATACCGTATATTGTAGCGGAGGAAAAATGAACAAGCAGTACGACGTAAGCGATATAAAAGTTATGGAGGGTCTTGAGGCGGTGCGTATGCGCCCCGGAATGTACATAGGAAGCACCGGTTCACGCGGCCTTCATCATATGCTTTGGGAGATAGTGGACAACGCTGTGGACGAGGCGGCAAACGGATATGCGGACGCGGTACGCGTGACCCTGCATAAGGACGACTCCGTTACTGTTGAGGACAACGGCAGAGGTATTCCTGTAGGCATTCACGAAAAGCTGGGTGTGTCCGGCGTTGAGGTGGTGTTTACCCAGCTGCATGCAGGAGGTAAGTTCGATAACGAGTCTTACGGCTTTTCGGGGGGCCTTCATGGAGTAGGCGCCTCCGTTGTGAATGCGCTGAGCGAATACGTAGAAGTAGAGGTATGTACTGGCGGCAAGATGTACCGCCAGACCTTCAGGAGCTATGAGGGCCCGGACGGCAAGATGGTATCCGGAAAGCCAATGGCTCCCCTGGAAGAGGTGGGCCGCGTGCGCCGTCAGGGCACTAAAATAACCTTCCTGCCGGATAAGCGTGTATTCGAAACGCTGGAGATGAACTTCGGCATAATATCAAAGCGTTTACGTGAGCTTGCGTATCTTAACAAGGGCGTTACCTTCATACTTATAGACGAGCGGGAACGGGGCAACAAAAAAGAGGCCGAATATCACTATGAGGGCGGCATTATAGATTTCGTGCGTTACATGAATGCGGACAAGACTCCCCTTTACGATGAGCCTATATATATTGCCGGCAAGAGGGATGACATAGCAGTAGAGATAGCCATACAGCATAACGACGGCTATACCGAAAGCATGTTTTCATATGTGAATAACATACCAACCACTGAGGGCGGCACCCATGAGACGGGCTTCAAGGCGGCCTTAACCAAAGTCATGAACGACTACTGCCGTAAGGCCGGCATACTCAAGGATAAGGACCCGTCGCTTTCCGGAGAGGACTTCCGCGAGGGCCTGACGGCGGTGTTATCCCTCAAGATGCACAGCGTGCAGTTCGAGGGGCAGACAAAGACAAAGCTGGGAAATACGGAAGCTAGGACGGCCGTAGAATACGTGCTGACAGAGCACCTTGCGCCTTACCTCGATGACCTTAAGAATGCCGATACGGCTAATAAGATAGCCGAAAAGGCGGCAAAAGCCGCAAAGGTTCGTGAAGCTACCCGCAAGGCCAAGACTATGGCCCGGGAAAAAAGCAAGCTGGAAAACGCGCCTCTGGTGGGCAAGCTGTCGAGCTGTACGGGCCGCAACGCAAAGATAAACGAGCTGTTTATCGTGGAGGGAGACTCCGCAGGCGGCAGCGCCAAGCAGGGCCGGGACAGGCGGTTTCAGGGCATACTGCCGCTTCGGGGCAAGCCGCTGAATGTGGAGAAAAAGCGGCTGGATCAGGTAATAGCAAACGAGGAGTTCCGCTCCATAATAACCGCCCTTGGTACAGGCATAGGCGAGGATTTCGATATAAGCGGCCTCAAGTACGACAAGATAATAATACTTTCCGATGCAGACCAGGACGGTGCGCATATAAGGGCAATACTGCTGACATTCTTTTTCCGCTATATGAAGGAGCTTATAACCGACGGTCACGTGTATATAGGCCTTCCTCCTCTCTATAAAATACAGAAGGGCAAGGAGATCAGGTACGCATATTCCGATGGGGAGCTTGCAAAGATGACAAGAGCCATCGGCAAGGGCTACACCCTCCAGCGCTACAAGGGGCTTGGAGAGATGAACCCGGAGCAGCTGTGGGAGACGACCATGAATCCGGAGCACCGTTCGCTGGTCCGGGTAGAGCTTGAGGACGCGGCGGACGTGGACCATATAGTGACGCTGCTCATGGGGGATAAAGTCGGCCCCAGACGCGAGTACATCAGCGAGTTCGCCAACTTCAACAAGACGGATACCTTTGAGGAAAAGATGACGGCACATCCTGCCGCCGAAAGGTAACAGCGTATGGCAAAAAGAGATGATAACCAGATATCCTTCGAGGGGCAGACCATAATCACGAAGGGCATGGAGGCGGTTATGCACGACTCCATGATTCCCTATGCGGAATATGTAATAATGGAGCGGGCGCTGCCGCGGATAGAGGACGGCCTGAAGCCCGTTCAGCGCCGCATACTTTATACCATGCTGGAGCTGGGGCTGACTCCGGACAAGCCGCACCGCAAGAGCGCGCGTATCGTGGGCGACTGCCTCGGTAAATATCACCCCCATGGCGATACATCGGTATACGATGCCATGGTGCGTATGGCTCAGGAATTCAATATGCAGATGCCCATGGTGGACGGCCACGGCAACTTTGGCAGCGTGGACGGTGACTCTGCGGCGGCAATGCGATATACCGAGGCCAGAATGACCCCTGTAGCCATGGAGATGCTGCGGGATCTGGAGAAAGATACGGTAAAGTTCAGCCTGAACTTTGATGATACATTAAAAGAACCCGACTTGCTGCCCGGACGCTTTCCGAATCTGCTGGTAAACGGCTCCTCAGGCATAGCCGTAGGTCTGGCGACTAATATACCGCCCCACAATATGGGCGAAGCCATAGACGCGGCCATAATGTATATGGATGATCCTGAGGTATCCCTGGACGAGCTGATGAAGGTAATGCCCTGTCCGGATTTTCCGACAGGGGGTTATATACTGCAATCCGACGAAATACGGAATGCTTACGAAACGGGCAGGGGAAAGATAACCGTTCGTGCCAAGGCCGAAATAGAGGAGCAGAAGAACGGCAAGAAGCTCATTGTCGTGACCGAGATGCCATATCAGGTGAACAAGGCAAAGGCGCTTGAGGACATATTGCACATAAGCGAGGAAAAAAAGGTGCTGTTTGCCGGCATAGGCGAGATACGGGATGAGTCCGACCGCATGGGCATGCGGGCGGTGATAGAGGTAAAGAAGGATGCTGACGCGGAAAAAATACTGCAATACCTTTATAAATACTCCGACCTTCAGGTAACCTTCGGCGCTAACATGGTGGCCATAGCCGACGGCAAGCCCCAGACGCTGGGCCTGAAGGAGATACTGCGCCATTACATACGGCATCAGGAAAATGTAGTCACCCGCCGCACGAAATTTGACCTTGACGCAGCTGAGCGCCGGGAGCACATACTGGAAGGCCTTATGGTGGCCATTGCCAATATAGACGAGGTGATAGCTCTCATAAGGGCCGCAAAGTCGCCAAAGGAGGCCAAGGAAGGCCTTATGAAGCGCTTTGAGCTTACCGATATACAGGCTCAGGCCATACTTGATCTGAGGCTCCAAAGGCTGACCAACCTGGAAAGACTGGCCATAGAAAAGGAATACATGGAGGTAGGCAGGCTAATAAAGGAATACAAGGGCATACTTTCATCCGAGGAAAAGCTCAGGGCGGTCATACGCCGCGAGATGCTGGCCATAAAAGAAAAATATGCCGTACCACGCCGTACAAGGCTGATACAGGGCGAGGAGGAGATAGTCGTGTCCCGTGAGGACATGATAGTGGTGGATGACGCCATAGTGGCGCTGCTTGAGGGCGGCAAGATACGCCGCCTGCCCAAGCGCAATTTTACAGCCGAGTCCATCGCCTCCGAAAAGCCGGTATTTATAATGGAGACCCAGACGGACAGGCGGCTGAGGTTCTTTACCAGCCACGGCAACTGCCTGATAATCGGAGTGGACGAGCTGCCGGAAGCAAGGCTTACCGCCAAGGCTACAAACCTTAATTCGCTGGTACAGCTCGAAAAGGGCGAGGAGATAGTAGCCTGCTTCGATGAAGTAAAGGATGACACGCTTGTGTTCTTTACAGCCCTCGGCAACGCAAAACGTACAGAGGGAAAGGAATTTGACCTCCGCACAAAGAAGACGGCCGCCATAGCCCTTAAGGACGATGACAGGGTTATAGCCGTAGAAAAACAGGACGATACCGCAGGCACCGTTATCATGGTAAGCAAGGGCGGAATGAGCATACGCTTCGCGACAGATACCATTCCCGTAATGGGCAAGGGCGCAGGCGGAGTGAAGTGCATGAAGCTTGATGAGGGGGACAGGGTTATATTCGCCGCGCAGATAGCTGACGAGGGCGAGATACTTACCATATCCGACAGGGGCTACGCAAAGCGCAGCCTGGTCTTTGATTACGAGATACAGGGCAGGAACGGCAAGGGCCTGAAGACCTTCGACTTCAAGAAGAACGGCTCAAACGGCACTGCCATCGCTGCGGCGCTTTACGTAAAGGAGCCCTATGATATAGTCATACGCCAGTTCCACGGCGAGGAGACGGTAGTGAACACCGAGACGGTATTCATCGAGCAGCGGCCCGGCAAGGGTATGCTTACAGTCATGGCGCTGCTGGACGATATAGTTATTGGCGCAAAGAAAATTAAATCATAAAACCCGGTGGATACCGAATACTTATATACGAACACACATCAAATAAGTGTCAGGAGTAAGTATGAGAGTATCCAATGATGAAAACGCGGTATTTGTAAGCGGTACGCTTGGCGGCGCGCCGGAGCTCAGCCACAGCCTTTACGGAGAGGATTTTTACAGCGCGGAGCTGCTTGTGCCGCGGCTCAGCGGCACTATGGATCACGTCCCGCTTACGATACCGGGGCGCAATCTTGCCTTCATGCCGGACGAGGGCGACAGGCTTTCTGTATGGGGACAGCTGAGGACATATAACAGGCATACGGAGCAGGGTACCCATCTTTGCGTTACGGTGTTCGCCAAGGGCATAGAACCTCTGGGCGAGGAGGAGATGCCTCAAAACGAGGTGTCGCTTTCAGGATATCTTTGCAAGCCCGCGGTGTTCAGGACTACGCCCTTCCTGCGGGAGATAGGCGACATGCTCATAGCCTGCAACCGCTCCTTCAATAAATCTGACTATCTGCCCTGCATAGCATGGGGCAGGAACGCCCGCACCGTGAGCGAGCTGCCGGTGGGCAGCAGGCTGTACATTCAGGGCAGGATACAGAGCAGGCGATACCAGAAGCAGCTCAGTGACGGCACAGTACAGGACAGGACGGCCCATGAGGTATCCTGCTCATCCATTGAACTGCTTTAAGCCGTTTAAAATTTACAGGAGATAACTTATTTTACTATGGCAATGGACGGACTTAATCTCGCCGCATCCGTGGCGGAGTGCAGGCGCATAGTTGGCGGCAGGATAGACAAGATACAGCAGCCCGAAAAGGACGAGCTTGCGGTCAGTCTGCGCTGCGGCGGCGAAAACCTCAGGCTGCTCATAAGCGCATCGCCGGAGCATTGCAGAATGCAGCTCACGAATGTCAAAAAGGAAAACCCAATAGACGCGCCGGCCTTTTGTATGCTGCTGAGGAAGCGCCTCGCAGGTGGGCGCATAGTGTATGTAGAGCAGCCAAACCTTGACAGGATAGTGAACATAGGCATCGAGGCACAGAACGACTTGGGAGATACCGTTACCTTCGTGCTCTGTGCCGAAATAATGGGCAAATACTCCAATATAATTCTCATAAACGAGCAGGGCATAGTCGTTGATGCAATAAAGCGTATCGGCATAGGAATGTCAAATGTGCGTACAGTTCTGCCGGGGCAGAGGTACGAAATGCCGCCGGCACAGGATAAGGCCGACCCAACAAAGGCCTCCGCCGAAGACTTTGAGACAGTCATAGCAGAGGCAGAGGGTATCAGGATAGACAAAGCGCTTTCAAACGCGTTTTTCGGCCTTTCGCCCAAAATGGCGGCAAAGCTTTGCGAGAATGCCACGGATAAGCGCGGCTGCGGCGAGCTGAGCCCGGGGGAGCGCAGGGAGCTTGCGGAATACCTGCACAGCTTTTACCGCCGCCTTTCGCAAGGCGATGTCACGCCCTGCGTTACGCTTAATGACGTTGGCGAACCTGAGGGCGTGCTGCCGTTTGTACCAAAGGAGGGAGAATACAGACCGGCGCCGACTATGAGCGAGGCGCTGGATCGCTTTTACGCTGAAACCGATAATCTCCAGCGTATGCACCGCCACGGCGCCGGCATAAGGAAGATACTGCAAAACAATATAGAGCGCTGCAACAAGAAGATAGCTTTGTATGACGACGCCATAGCTTCGGAGGGCGATATTGAAAAGCTTAAATTGTTCGGCGAGCTGCTCATAGCGAACGCATACAGGATAATCTCAGGCTCCTCGGAGGCCGTAGTGCAGAACTACTACACAGACCCGCCGGAAAACGTAAGAATACCTCTGGACGCAAGGTATTCAATAAACGACAACGCGCAAAAGTATTATAAAAAATATCAGAAGGCCAAGGCAGCCCGGGATATGGCGGCGCAGCAGCGGGAAAGGGCGCTGGAGGAGCTGAACTATCTGGAGGGACAGCTTTACAATCTGGACAAGTGTACCGGTGACAGCGAACTTAAGGAGCTTTCCGACGAGCTGATGAACGAGGGGTATATAAAGAGACCCAAGGACGGCAGGAAGGGCCAGAAGCTGCCGCCTTCAAAGCCCATGTGCTTTATATCGTCGGACGGCATAGAGATATACGTGGGCAAGAACAACAGGCAGAACGATGCACTTACACTTAAGTTCGCGGGGCCAAAGGACACATGGCTGCATACAAAGGATATACCCGGCTCACATGTGATAATACGGGCAGAAAATCCGCCCAGGAGCACGTTGTATCAGGGAGCCCTGCTGGCGGCCTACTACAGCAGGGGCAGGGGCAGCGAAAACGTGCCTGTAGACTATACCGAGCGGCGGTTCGTAAGGAAACCCTCCGGCGCAAAGCCCGGTATGGTGATATACACCACAAACAAAACGGCCTATGTGACCCCGGACCCAATTGAGGTCAAAGCTATAATACAGAAGCAGTAACGGCAAAAAGCGGCAGACGGGCCGCTTTTTTCGTTATTTTATGCGCCGAAGGCGAATAGCTTATATATGACTAATAAGCCGGAGGGCATGAGAATGAAGCGATTATTTATATTGATTCTGGCGCTGCTTACGGCGCTTATGATGGCGTCCTGCAAAAAGGCGGAGGAACCCGCCGAACCCGAGGCCGATACGGACAGCGGCTACCGGCGAACCACTCTGTACTACGCCACGGAGGACGGATTCATAGTGCCTGTTATGAAGAGCATACCCTGGGAGGAGGGAATAGGCAGGGCGGCGCTGAGCTACCTCGTATCTGGCATCGATAACGATAAAAGCGCCGCCATGATGGGCTTGAAGACGGTAATACCCGAGGGAACGGAATGTACTCTACGCATAGGCGAGGGAGGCAGCGCCCGGGTAGACCTGGCTGACATCGGTCAACAGACAAAGGAGCAGGAGCAGGCCATGGTGGTTGCAATAGTGAACACGCTGACTGAGTTCCCCTCCATAAGCGACGTCAGCATAACCATCGACGGCAAGGAGAAAAAGACCCTCTCCAATGGCACTGACATATCCAAACCCATGGAGAGCTTTGCGTTGAATATTGAGGACGGGGAGGTGCCGGTTTCAGGCGAAGCCCACGCCTTTACGCTGTACTTCCCTAATTCGGCTGCCAGCCTGAATATCCCCGTGACACGGTATACGGACACTGCGCCTTCATTTTCCGGGGCTGTGCAGGAGGAGATAGCCGGGCCTAAGGATGAGGGGCTCATAAACTGCTTCCCGGCGGGAACAGAGCTCATAAGCGCATACATAAAGGACGGAATAGCCTGCGTTGACCTGACGAAGGACTTCGAGAAAGTCGCTGATACCGAGGGTATGCTGGATGCGGCAAGGGATTGCCTGTATCTCTGCGCCAATCAGTTCGATCAGGTATATGGCGTTGACATAACTGTGGAAGGAAAGGAGTACAGTATGCATACCTCCGCCGTGTCTGTACCCGTATACGTGAACGAGTGGCGATAAATATGGAAATGCCGCGGGCGCTGTGGTAAAATAGCCGTATTGAATTTTGCCGTACAAAGGAGAAATATATATGAAGCTTATAATCGCCTCCAACAACGCCCATAAGGTATCTGAAATAAAGGCCATTTTAGGTTGCTTTTATGACGAGATACTCTCCCTCAGGGAAGCGGGCATAGATATGGACGTGGTTGAGGACGCGAACACCTTCGAGGGCAATGCTCTCAAGAAGGCCAGAGAGGTGTTTGCCGTTGCCGACGCGGATGCAGTACTGTCGGATGACAGCGGCCTGATGGTTGACGCCCTGGGCGGCGCTCCCGGCGTTTACAGCGCGCGCTACGCAGGCGAGGGCCACGATGACGCCGCCAACAATGCGAAGCTCCTCGACGCACTCAGGGACGTACCCGGCGAAAAACGCACCGCGCAGTTCCGCACCTCTGTTGCGCTCATACGCAGGGGAATGCCTGCCGTCACCGCGGACGGAAGCGTGGAGGGTAGGATACTCCGCTCCCCGCAGGGCGAAAACGGCTTCGGCTACGATCCTTTGTTCTATTATGAGCCGCTGAAGAAATCCTTCGCACAGCTAACGCCTGAGGAGAAAAACTCCGTCAGCCACAGAAGGCGCGCGCTCGAATCCCTATGCGACAAGCTGAGAGCGGAAAAGTGATGCGCATAGGCATAGTAAGCGATACCCACGGCGATTCATACGCCATAAGACGTGTCATAGAGCAGGCGGGCAGGGTGGACGCATGGATACACCTGGGCGACAATACCCGCGACGCGGAGGCTTTCGGAAAGGACGGAACGCCTGTCTATTCCGTGGCGGGCAACTGCGATTTCGGCGGTGAAAAAGAGCTTCGCATAAGCCTTGACGGTGCGGAGATATTCGCCGCTCATGGCCACTATTACGGCGTTACTGCAGGTACCGACCGGCTCGCTTACCGTGCGGAGGAGCTTGGCTGCAACGTTGCGCTGTACGGCCACACACATATCCCGAAGCTGGACTATGACGGTAAGCTGTACATAATCAACCCCGGCAGCCCCTCCTGTCCCCGAGGCGGCGCGCCCCGCACCTTCGCCATACTGACCGCCGAGTGCGGCAGCCTCAACGCCAAAATGATGCAGCTATAGGAGAAACAGGCCGCCCGTCGGGCGGCCTTGAAACTGTAGAAAAAGCCTGGCAAAGCTAAGCATAAGTCTGTCGAAAAACTAACCCCCGGCATAGACGGGTGTCCGTAAAACAGTTAATCCTCCGTATGGCTTAGACCATGCGGAGGATTTGTTTATGTCTAATCTTCAAACTTGCTGGCGGCAAACGGTTTGTCAAAACCGTTTGCGGACGGCAAGTCCACAGGGGATAGCCGCTTTAGCGGCGCAAGGGGGTGTAGCCACCTTGACGGAACGAAGTGACGCAACATTCTCGGTCATGCAGTATCCTCCTGCTGACGGAGAATGAAGCTCCGCAGGACGCACGATACTCCCGTTAGGAGAGTATAGAAGTGCGCCCTTTAGTTCCTAAAGGGTTTTTATCAGTTCGACAAACTGGAAGTTGTTTGATGCTTAACTCCGAATCAAAAAATACAAATTCACACATATCATAATCACTGCGATTCCAATAAATACAGAATAAACAGCCTTACTCCCTTTTGCTTCTGTCTGTTTCACGCAAAATAGAAGATAGATAATCCAAACAACATATGCTATAAACAACAAACCACTTCTATAAAAAAATGCAGAGAGAAAAAACAGCACATTCACCATTCTCATTCCTTTTTCAGAAAAGAGCAAATTTTTGATTTTCTTCATATTCCACCTCCACAAATTCCGATTTGTTGCTTAATTTCGCATTCAAACTATACCATAAAACCTGTGAACAATTCTACCGCAGCTTTGGAATATATGAGAAAAGTCCGAACAGCTTTCTGTCCGGACTTCCTCACTCAATCGTAAATCAATTCGATTTTCACAATTTCCTCTGCCTGTGCCTTGCAAGCGTTCATCTGCCGCACCCATTCCATTTGGTGTCGGCTTTCAGCTGTTCGGTCACGCCGTTTTGCTCTGCCAGTGACCGCACGATCAGCTCCATGCGGTTTCGTGCCGCTTCGTCAATCTTAGCGCAATACTGTCTTACGTACACCCAGCTATATTTCCGGGCTTTTTTATGAATATTGGCGCGCATATCCGTTAAAGCCCTTGTCGATTAGTACGTGCTTATGGAATTTTGCCAAGCTTATGCCTATTATGCGCAATCTGTCCTTATTGTCTGCTGCTATAACCGTAAAAGCTCATTGTTCATCCTCTATCTCAATCGCCAACGTTTTCTGCTGTTGCGCTGCATCTTATGTACTATGGCGATGGCAATAATGAGCGCTATGACTGCTGCCAGTATTATCCTGCCCGTGGTGGAAGGCCGGTATGCCGTACTGCGCCGCACAGTGCGGCCGCATACGGCGCATGTGCCTTCATCGATTCCGTCCTGTTCCTTTGTGGCCTCGGCTGCTGTAGTCCATTCTGCCACTACGTGATCTGCAAGATTGACCTTCTCACCGCATTCACATTCTTGCCAGTGCCGGGTGTCGTCGCTTTTCCACTGGGCGGAGAAGGAATGTACGTGAGGCGCGGCAGTCTGCATCGGCTCTGCTGTGGGGACGAGGGTAACGACGGGACTCTGGGTAACAGCTGCCGCAGGTATCCGCGTAGGCTTTGGCTTGGCTGAATCGGATACGTGAAGACGCGCCTTGCTGGTGGAGACCGAGCCGGCAGCCCCCTTGAATACGCAATATACGCTCCAGCCGTCCAGAGACTTGGGTATGGCGCTGAGTATAAGCTTTTCCGTACCGTCGCCTGCCACCTTGAGGCCGGGGAAACGCTCTTCAGCCCTGTCGGCTTCCACAGTCTCGCCGTCCTTGGAAAGGTACCACTTGCAGGAGGTATAGTTGACTGCCTGCGTTATGAAGGAGGCGGTGCCTCCGGGCTTAACGTTCTCGTTTTCCGGGCTTTTGGTGATTTCCAGCTCGCCGGGGGTAGGGGATGGGATCGGCGTGGGCGAGACGGAAGGCTCGGGAGTGGGTTCGGGAGAGGGCCATGATATGGGTTCACTGGTAGTGGAGACACTTACAGGCGGAGTGGCGGTCTGCTCCGGACTTGCCGAAGGATTGCTGCCGCCTGTCGCAAATGCAGAGGGAGCCGCCATTATCAATAAAGCTGCGAGAACCGAGCATATAGCTTTTCTGATGTTCATGTAAACACCGCCTTTATATCCGATAAACTTAAAATACACCGCGCAAAAAGGGTAATTTTGTCAGTTAATTATAGCTACTGGACATGTTATGTGTCAACATTTGCATATGGATACGGCCGTGACGGGCAGCCACGGATGGTCATCTCTTGCCTGCCTTTTATTGACATGGGGGGGAATACACATTAAAATGCCTATTGAAATACAGAATTACAAATGATAGCAGAGCATCGGGAGAAACCGTTATGGCATTCGACTACAAGAAGGAATACAGGGAATTCTATCTGCCCAAGGAAAGGCCGGAAATAGTTACCGTTCCGCCTATGAATTACATTGCCGTTCGCGGCAAGGGCGACCCCAACATAGCGGACGGCGAATACCAGGCAGCAATGGGTATGCTTTATGGCGTCGCTTTCACCATAAAGATGAGCAAAAAGGGCAGCCATTGCATAGAAGGATATTTTAATTATGTGGTGCCTCCATTAGAGGGTTTCTGGTGGCAGGAAGGAATAGACGGCGTAGACTTTGCACATAAGGACGAGTTCAACTGGATATCGGTGATACGGTTGCCGGATTTCGTAACCAAGGAGGATTTCCACTGGGCTGTGGAAGAAGCTGCGAAGAAGAAAAAGCGGGATTTTTCCAAGGCGGAGTTTTTGACGGTTGACGAGGGACTCTGCGTGCAGATGATGCACATAGGCCCCTTCGATGACGAGCCGCGAAGTGTTGCGCTGATGGATCGTTACATAGCGGAGAACGGATATGAGAACGACTTTAGTGGAACGCGGCTGCACCACGAGATATACCTGTCGGATGCCCGGAAGGTACCGAGGGAAAAGCTGCGCACAGTCATACGGCATCCCATAAGGAGGACTGGAAGATAGGTGCCGGGTTTGCTATTTATATTTCCAGAGTGGATGATTAAAGATTACAACACCCATGATAATCTGAAATATAAAATATGCGCCTAAATATAACAACATTATGCGTGTATTATCAATGATTTCAAGTTGACCTAACACGGAAAATACAACTATTGAATAAAGATGGATTGTATTTTCCTGTTTCTATCGAACTAACCGGTTGCCGTGAAACTTTAATTGCCTTCCAAAATCTGCTTGACTTATGCCTGAGCCTCTTCTTAACTCTTCAACTCGGTTTTCCAAATAACCCCTATCCTTTTGACAAGGTCCCTTTACAAAAAACATTCCTCACCATACTTCTCTGGGGCGTGACGGTTATGGAGCGAGGTATCAAAACAGGCCCGCTGGGTTAAGAAAGTACATGCTGGTGTACCCCGGAGTATTCATAGCCCTGGCGCGGGGCTTTATTTTGTTAAGAAATGTATGTTATAATAAATCATTAAGTATAAGGAGCAATATATGCGGTTTTGGATATGCTGCGGCTACTATGGCTTTATAGGCCTGCTGTTTTTTATAATTGGACGGATATTGCCGAAAAAATGGTTCGATTATAACGCGTTTCCGTATAAAGCGTTTGATTGTGAGAAAGACGGAAAAATTTATGAAAAAATAGCGATAAGCAAATGGCAGTCAAAGGTGCCCGATATGAGCCGGATATTTCCAAAGCTTATGCCGAAGAAGCGTATGGTGGCGACCGATCCGGACACGCTGCTTCTTATGGTACGTGAAACCTGTATCGCGGAGCTTATACATGTACTCCTGAGCATCTGTGGCCTTTTTGGAATTTATATAATGCCGGGCGTTTGGGGAGTGCTTTTTTACGCGGCTTATTTTCTCCTTGGCAATCTGCCATTTATACTTATACAGCGCTACAACAGGCCCCGGCTGGTCCGGGTATACGAAAAGAAAAGGAGTATAGTGAAATAGAGTGAAAATACTTATACTGAGCTGCAATACCGGCGAGGGCCACAATTCCTGCGCCAGGGCTATATCAGAGGAGCTGGAACGCAAGGGAGATTGGGGCTATATTGCGGACGGGCTGGCGTTTTTATCAACGGGCACGTCGAAATTCGTATCTGGCTGGCACACGAGGCTATACAGGTATTTCCCACGGCTTTACGGCAAAGGGTATGAATATGCGGAAAAACATCCGATGAATATAAAAAAACATACCGCCGCATACAGGATGATACGGCGGGGCGCGAGACGGCTGCGAAAGGCCATAAAGGCCGGAGGCTACGACGGCGTGATATGCACCCACCTGTTCCCGGCAATGATGGTGACGGGTCTGGTGAAAAAAGGCACTGTGACGATACCCGCCTGCTTTGTAGCTACTGACTATACCGCAAGCCCGGGCTGCGAAAAGGTGGGCCTGCCAACAATAACGCCCCATCCGGACCTTACGGGAGAATTCCAGGCCGTGGGCATACCTGCTGAAAATATACTGGCCTACGGTATACCGGTTAGAAGCATGTTTACGGAAAAAACTGATAAGGCGGAGGCAAAGAGAAAGGCAGGCCTAGATCCTGAAAGGCTGCATATGGTCATAATGGGCGGCAGCATGGGCTGCGGGCCCATGGAGGACGTGCTGGCGGAGATAGCGGCGGGTATGCCAGAAAATATAGAGCTTACCGTCATTTGTGGTACAAATAAACAGACGGCGGAGAAGCTGCGCCGCCGCCACGGAGAAAACCCCCGCGTACATATACGGGGCTATGTGAAGGATATGTCCCTTATGCTGGACAGCGCAGATCTGTATCTTACCAAGGCTGGCGGTATAAGCACCACCGAGGCCGCTATAAAGGGCGTGCCGCTGGTGCTGGCGGACGCTGTGGGCGGCTGCGAGAGCCGTAATCTCGAGTTCTTCGTGGAGCATGGTGCGGCGGTGACCGCAAAGACAGAAGAACTTGGCAGGCTGTGCGTAAGCCTCCTCGAAGATAGGCGTAGGCTGGACGCTATGGCGCAGGCCATAGAACGGCTGCGCATGGAAGACGCTGCGGAGAAGATATGCGACTATATGCGGCAAAGGGTGGGCAAATAGGCGCGGAAAGAAAAAACATCAGAAAAAATTAACAAATGAACACGCCGTCATTCTGGTATAATATATGATTAGCGGGAATGCTACCATCAGTTGACAAGGACACACAAGGTTTTAGGAGCCAAACAGCACGGCATAACTGTGTCGTCCTCATTTGAAATACAACCAGTATTTCTGCACTCGTCCTCCTTGTTCTGCCATACTCTTTGGCTTCTAAAACTCAAAGACCCTAAAGAGCTTGTTTTGAGGGCGATCCAAGGCCGAGGAGCGCAGTACTACTGGATGTAATACAAGCGACGAGAACGCAGGAGCGTCCCAAAACAAGCCTTTCGGGCTTGTGTGCTCTTGTCAACTGATGGTATGCTTCGCGCTGTATATTTGAAAGGTTAGAATCATCAGATGGAAGACAGGCGCGAGAAGGACAAGGGACTTAAAACAGGATGGCTTTGGACCATAACGGCAGTTTTGGCCCTGCTTTGCTGCGCCGCCATATATGTAGACTGCGTCCTGGGAAGGTTGTACAGTGAGCAGCGGAAGCACATACAGCTTTCGGCGGAGGCCACGCCGGTGCCTGTGATAAGTGTCACCCCGTCGCCGATACCTACGCCGGTACCTACCAGAGCACCAAAACTCGGGGACATAGAAAATGTAAGCTTCCCGGACTATGATACCGGAGCCGCGTCCGATTACAGCTATCAGAGCGACGAACTAAAGATAGCTGTAAACAAGGTAGAGGACGACGGCGTAACATATTACGTCGCGGACATATGGATGCGAAATGTTAACTGCTTCCGCACCGCCTTTTCCAGCGGCAAGTACCGGGGGAAGCGGGAATCTGCGGAAAAGATCGCCAAGGACAATAACGCGATACTGGCGGTCAACGGAGACTTTTTGAGCGGCCTCGTGATACGCAACGGGGAGCTTTTCCGCCAGGCGGAGGTAAGAGCTACGCCCACGCCGGACCCCGATGCGGCGTCTGCGCCGGGCTATAACAGCTATGGAATGTACGGCACGGTGACGCCTGCGCTGTCCACTGACGAAGCGGCAAGGCCGGAGCGCTCCACCTGCGTGCTGTACCTTGACGGGACAATGGCTACCGCCGAATTCGAGGATTTCAGCACTAAAAGGGCGATGAAGAGGGGCGCGTGGCAGGGCTGGCAGTTCGGCCCCACGCTGGTTCGGGATTCCAAGCCGCAGAAGGACGTTAAAAAGCAGGGAAGAAGCCCCCGCTGCATACTGGGCTACTATCAGCCCGGGCATTATTGCCTGATACTCATAGACGGGCGGCAGAAGGGCTACTCCATAGGCATGAATTTCGATGAGATGAAGGAGCTGTGCATCCGCATGGGGATAAGGGAGGCGTACAACCTTGACGGCGGCGGCAGCGCCATAATGGTGTTTAACGGCGAGATAATCAACCGGCCCTCGGGCAGCGGCGACGCGCGCAAGCTGCTGGATATGATAGTTATAGGCGAATACCTGGACGGCGGCCAGCTACATGGCGTAACGCCTTCACCTGCACCCACGGTGGCTATGGAGGAAGCGGAAATTGAAGGACAATGAAATAAGAAAAAGGCTTAAAGCGGCTATATGCTTCCTTTCCGCGGTGCTGATGCTTTCCGTCGCGGCGGGGGCGGCGCTTTTGAACAGCATAGGCAGCACCAACGGCTGGGGCGGCAATAACAAGCCGGAGGCCGAGATATATACCAAGGAGCAGATAGACAAGTTCATAACGAGCGTGCTCATAGTCATTCAAAACCGGTCCCTTTCCGACGACAATGCGGGGGCGGATATGGTGTTCATAGCGTCCTTTGATTCCTTTCGCCAGCGGTTGACCATGGCTGCGCTGTACAGCCAGATGGAGATAAATGGCGCGGCGCTCAGTAATATTTATGCGAACAGCGGCCCCGGCGGCCTGGTGAATGCCGTAAACGACGGGTTTGGGCTGGATATCGAGTACTACGCCTGCACAGATACGGCGTCGCTGGGAGCCATGATAGATCTCCTTGGCGGTATAACCGTAAAGGTGGATTTCAGCGAGGCGGACTATATAAACAAGGCCCTTGGCGAAAAGAGCGTAAATGCGGGCCGGGAAAAGCTCAACGGCAGCCAGAGCATGATATACGCCATGGACGACATAAGCGGAGAGGAGCAGATGGGCGGCCTGAAGCGCCGCCTGGAGCTTGTAGAATCTGCGGTGAAGAATATGCGCAGGACTGCCACAAAGGAGGCAATGCTGCCATTGCTCAGCCTCGTTGCGGGCAGTATAAAGACTAATCTCGATTTTTCCGCCCTACACGATATGGGCTATGAGATATTGAAGGCCGAAGAGATGGAGTATCGGAACATATGGATCCCTGCCGACGATAGCTGGAAGCTGGACGAAAACGGGCAGTTCACAATAGAGGACTTTGAGACGAACAAAAAGCAGCTTTATAACGGGCTGTATAAGGAGTAAAAAAAGGCGGCACGAGGCCGCCTTTTTGATGCTTAGCTACTCGACCACCCGCCGGGCAAAGGCGAAGTGCTCCTTCCAGTATCTCGTCTGAAACCCGCGTTCGGCTACCTTTCTGTGTGACGATGAGGCGTCAATCATGTTTTTTGAGGAAACGGCTATACCCGCGTGCCGTATTTTTCCGTCCTCGCCGCAAAAGAACAGTATGTCGCCTGCCTTGACGTCGCTCAGGCTTTCGATTTTGCTCCAATCCTCATTTTGAGCGTATCCGGCGCAGTCCTTGCGATCGACAGCTATGCCGCATTCGTTAAGTACATAATACACAAGTCCCGAGCAATCGAACTCATCCGGCCCGGAGGCATTTAAAACATACTCTTTGCCGACCTGATTCTTCGCGGTGGCGGCGATGGCGTCTGCCGTCGGCGCCTCCCTTGCGGGCCGGGCGTCTGCGCTGCGGTACAATATAGTGAAGTTATGCTTGTTTTCCCATTTCCTTGCATCCTCCTTGCTGGCAAACCACAGGTCTATCATGTTCAGCGGCTCCTTGGTTAAATGATTGACCTTGTTTTTGTAGGCGTTGACGTCGGCGGCTATTGCGTAACCGTAGCCGGGTATATAAAGCTCCGTGCCTATGGGTATAGCGTTGGGATTTACTGAGGCGGTGCCCAGCTTGCACTCTGCACCTGTAGAGGTAACGGAGCTGCCGGAATAGGCTGATATTTTGTCCGCCGTAATACTGCTCCAGCCGTCAACGCCGTCCTTTGGCGGCTCACGCCATATACGCTTATCGCCTGTGTATATTCCGTCCGCAAGCGTCCAATTTTTTGCGCTGTCGCTCAGCAGCAGGGCAAGGGTTTCATCTCCCGCAATGCCATCGGAGGGCAGCGCGTTATCCTCCTGAAACATCTCGATTGCAGCCCTTGTGGCAGAGTCGTATGCGCCGCTGGGATTTTCGAGGTAGCCGAGCGCCTTCAGGGCGGATTGTATGTCAGCTACAGCTGAGGAGGTCAAGCCGCTGGAAGGATCCGATTCGGGAGCCGCTATCGGATACCTTTCCGCAGCCTGCTGCTTCTGCTTGCGTATGTACTCGATGTATGCGTTCTTGTTGTAGTCCTTTATATCGTTCCTCTCGGCGTAATCTATGAAGTCGGCGCAGAAATTCTGATATTCCTTGCTGTCAGGGAAATCCACATAGGTTATTACATATTTATCCCCGTCTTTTATCAGCCCCGCTTCGATAAAGGTACCCATCACGGTGGTTTTGAAATACCCTTTTAGAAGGTATTCGTACATTATGCCGCCGGAAAGCTGGTCTACTATGCCGAATTCCGTGATCTCAAGGCTTTGGAATCTGCCCCTGTCTATCGCGGGGACGGTGGTTTCCCTGAGGACCTGGGTGAAGCTTATCCATTGCCTGAGCAAGGCGATGTTTTTGTGGGATTCAAAGTTGCCCTGTAATTGCAGCAGCCCGTCGTACATGGTATTGTTCGAGCTGTCGAAGCCGAAGTCGTCGTTGCCGTGCGCCATGTCGTCAAGGTAGCGGGTGAGGAATTCAGCCACCGCCTGCTTAGGGTCTGTGCGGTCAAAGGCATAGGTAGCCGCAGCCGCTTCGGGCTCCTGTGCGGAGGAATCAGGGATAAGTGTGGGCTTGGGGGACGGGTCTGCCGTCTGCTCTGCCGCCATGTCGGGAGTATCCTTTTCCGGCGCGCTCTGGCAGGCGGTGGTGAAGCAGCATAGGGACATTATCAGCGCGATGCACAGCGTTATCGCCCTGAAGGCGGGAGAGGTGCGGCTTTTCATAAAGGCTCCTTTCATGCGCCGCTTTGCCATGCGCTTTGAGCGTATCTGGCTCATGCCCAGTATGGGCTCGGTGTCATATGAGAACATGTCGAGTATCACGGTGAGGTAGCCCCGCTTGTGCTCGTGGCCTATATAGGCCAGTACGTCCGAGTCGCAGGCCGATTCCATATCGGCGCGCAATTCCGAAAATGCGAAGTGAACCACCGGGTCAAACCAGTACACGGCGCGAAGGATATTCAAAAGCAGCGTCATGTAATGGTCGCCGCGCTTTTTATGTGTAAGCTCATGCAGCAGGGCAAAGCGCAGCCTGCTTTCATCGCCGCAAAGCGAGAGGGGCACCAGCAGCACAGGCTCGCCGAAGAAGGCTATGCCGGGGGACATGGACTTATTCACTATCCAAAGGGGAAGCGGCTTTACACCGAGCTCCTTGCAGCACCTGTCGTAAAGCTCGTAGACCTCCCTGGGTCCACCCGCCATGAGGTGCTGGAGGGATTCGTAATAGCGCAGCTTTACGAATATCAGCCAGCCGAGGAAGCCTATCGCGCCAAGCAGCCATACTACGAATACGATGGAATACCAGTCGATGCTTTTTGCAGGCTCCGTGTGCTGCGGCAGGGCGGGGGTATCATCCGGCTGCACTGCCGGCGCGGGGCTTTCGCTCTCATAAGAGGACTGCGTGTTGGGTACAGACGCCGGGGCCACGTCCAGAACCGGAGCGGGAGTGGGCAGCTCGGCTTGATGGGCTTGCTTGAGCAGCATGTCCTGCAAGTTAAAGTGGAGGCCGATGTCAGGTGTTACAGGCATGAGCAGCCGCAGTATCAGCAGCCACCACATGAGGTATTGAAGCTTAGAGGATATGCGATTTTTGAATATAAAACGAAACAGGAGTATGCCTGCCGTTATGGCGGCGGAGTAGAGAGCCACCTGAACGAGGGCATCAACGGTCGCTTTCATTTTCGGTTTCCTCCTTCAGCATCTTTTCCAGCATATTCATGAGCTCCAGCCTGTCGCTGCGTGAAAGGTCGCCCTCCCGTACCATGCTGGTTATCATCAGCCCTACAGAATCCGACTGCATCTTGCTTAGCACGGCGCGGCTCTCGCGGGCTATGCATTCCTCACGGGATATGGCTGGGGAGTAGAACTTGTCCCGGCCGCGCTTTTCTGATGAGATGTAGCCTTTCTTTTCCAGGACGTTCATGTAGGATTGGTATGTCTTGTAGTTCCAGCTGGCGCGGCTGCCTATGCGGTCTATGGTTTCGCCCAGCGTTGCCGGGGATTTTGCCCAAAGCGCCTCCATAACTATCCATTCGTTGGGGTTTAGGGTATCCTTCACAGGCATTACCTCCTATGCTTTTAATATCAAGCTTGTGATTATAAATATAATCTAAATTGACATGTGGGTCAATAAACTGCGGCAAAGCTTAACAATTAGTTCATCAAATAAAAAGGCCCCGCAGGGAAGAACCTGCGGAGCCGTGTACTTGCAGTTATTACTGAGCGACGGTGACGGCGGTTATGTGGGTATTTACACCCTCATACCAATAGAGGAAGCCCTCAACGTCAACTACGTCGCCTTCCTTGAGAGCGCCAACGGTGGAGTAAACCTCGGTGTCGGGGCCGGTAAGGTATGACTCTACGCAGAAGTCATAGGAAGCGCCGTTGTAGCCGAAGGTGACATAGATGTCATCGCCGGGCTGGTCGTTCTTGTAGGCCACCTTCTCGACGGTCAATCCCTTGAAGGAAACAAGCTGGTTCTGGTGGTCGATCAGCTCGTCCTTTCCCAGAAGCTCGGTGGCGTCAAAGGGAATGGCGATGAAGCTGCCCTCTTCTATTTCAAAGGTGGCGTCGATTATCTCAATTTCGCCTGACCACTCAGATTTGTAGCCGGTGACTTTGATCTTGGTGCCGGGTACCAGCTTGTCATAGTCTTCCTGAGAGCATGCCATGTTGTAGAGGAAGTAAGCGCCGTCCTTATCCTGGGAATAAACGGTAGCCTTGTCTTCCCACCAGGATTGCTTGGCCTGTACGTAGGTTTCTACTGTAACCTGACTCTCCAGCTCGGCCGCCACATATTCGGCATAGGTCATAACGCCCTCGGATTTGACGTCTTCCTCGGTAGCAGCGGGGGTTTCCCCAGCGGGAGCCTCAGTGGTAGCCTCCTGGTCGGGGGCTTCGGTTGCCTCGGGAGCCTTCTGGGCACAGCCTGCGAAAGCGAGGACCATACAGAGGGTCAAGAGCATTGCCAAGAATTTTTTCATTGCTTTTCTCCTTTATAATTGCCGCCCCTTTCGGGAGCGGTTTTATGACTTAATGATTATACAATAGACATTGCAGGATATCAAACCCGTTTATTACGCTTTTTTGCGGCGTTATGGAGGGTATACGCCCCTATAAGCGCCCATGCCGCACAAAGTGACAAAAGCAGCGCCCTTGAAGGGCCGGGGAGAGGGCCGAGATCTTCTGCGCCTTCTGCGGATACGCTCTCCCTTCCGGCTCCGTCCAGACGGTAAAGGGAAGTAACATCTGAAAACAGCTTGTCCATATATGCGTCATCTACGGTCTCCTTGCGGCGGACGGATTTTGTGACGTTTTCTATGAGCTGTCCCGCAGCGTCGCGCAAAGACGCGGAGCCGTTGTATACTGGGGTGACGAAGGTATTGTCGGAGTTGGCCAGCAGCATCTTCACCGCTTTTATCTTTACATCGTAGTGGGCGACGTCCTGCCCTTCCCTGGAAAGATAATCAAGATATTCGTCGGAACCCTGCGCCATGGAGGTGACGGGAACGTAGCCTTCTGTTTCGGAGTATGCTATCTGCACGTCGTTGGTCAGCAGGTATTGCGTGAACAGCCAGGAGGCCAGTACCTCCTGAGGATCGCCCTTGTTGAATACGCATACTGAAGGGCCCTGGGATATCATCTGGGGGTGATCCGGATCAAACTGGGGTATGGGCATTACCGCCGTCTCAAATTCTACCAGCTTGTCCGCGCTTATGTCGGAAAGGGGGGCGTGGGTGCCCATCCATGTGGCGCCCGCCGTAGAGTCTATGGCGAATATGCACTGGCCTGCATTCAGAAAATTTGCCGGATAGCTGGATATCTTGAAGGTGGAGAAGGAGCCCTTCTTCACGTGTTTTGCTATGGTGTACAGCAGCTCCTTTGTGGTATCGTTGAAAAGCAGCACTTCGCCCTGATCGTTGGAATACCCGCCGCCGGACTGGCGCAGCAGCTGTATCATCATATTGTCGGTGGACTTGTATATGAAGGGTATCATCACCTTCTGGCCGTTTACGGCGAATGTGCCGTCGGCGTTTTTCTTTGTGGCGGCGTCGGCCACTTCCCATACGAAGTCCCATGTCAGAGTATCCGGCAGGGTATAGCCCATGGCCTCCACGTAGGTCTTGTTTATGTAGCAGGCCTCTGTGGAGCGCATGAAGGGCAGGGCATAGCAGTGACCTGCGAAGCTGCATTCGTTTAGGAAACTGGGTATTATCTCGCCGCTCCTGGGAGAGGTGAACCTTACGTCACTGCCGCCAAGCCCGTACCTGGGGTGGTCAAGTAGCTCATCGAGGGGCGCTACCACGTTTGTCCCGGTTAGGTACGTCGCTATGTGGTCGGGGTAGGTTATGCAGACGTTTGGGGTGGTGTTGGTGGAAATATTTGTGATGACGTCGTTGTATATCTTGCCGTAGTCGGTATAGAGCCGAAGGTTCACGCGGATATTCGGGTACAGCGCCTGAAAGTCTGCTATGGCCTTTTGGTATATCTGGGTCTGGGTCTTGTTGGTGTCGTTCTTTGCCCAGAAGGTTATCTCATAATCCCTGTTTGTGTCGAATTCCTCAGGCACCGCGAATTCCCTGAGTCCCCGGGAGCCGTGGCAGCCGGCAAGGAGAGGAAGCAGCATACACAGCGACAGTATGAGGCAGATAAGCTTTTTATTCATACTAACCCTTTGTACCTCCTCTGGATACGCCGTCCATTATCTTGTTGCGGAATATCAGAAACAGCGCTATGAGCGGCACTGATATTACCACTACCGCCGCCATCATGGCGGGTATGTTTTCCCGGCCAAAGCCGCTTTCGCGTATGGCCTGTATGCCGTTGGAGACTAGGAAGTAATTCTCGTCGTCGGTGATGAGCCGTGGCCAGACGTAGGAGTTCCAGCACTCTATGACCTTCAGTATTACTATGGTTATCATAGTTGGGCTGCAAATGGGTATCATTACCTTGGTGAGATACTTGAAGTCCGAGGTGCCGTCCACCTTTGCGGCGTAATACAGTTCGTCTGGTATCTGTGCGAAATTCTCCTTCAGCAGATAAATATAGAATACCGACGTTACCGAGGGCAATATAAGGCCGGTGAAGGTGTTGCGAAGGCCAAGGTCGGTAATTGTCACGAAGTTGGTAATTATCACCAGCTCGTTGGGTATCATCATGAGCGACAGCAGCAGGGTGAAGGCAAGACGCTTGCCCTTGAATTCAAGCCGGGCAAAGGCGAAAGCAGCGAGGGTTATGACCACCAGCATCAGCAGCGTGGTGATTAAAGTGAATACCAGCGTATTGGTGAAATAACGCCCGAGGGGCACGGCGGTAAAGGCGTCGGCGTAGTTTTGCAGAGTGGGGGAGAGGGTAAAGAACTTTGGTATGTATTCTGAATTATACGCGCTGTAGCTCTTTACGGAGGTCAGCACCATCCAGTAAAAAGGAAACAGCACTATGACGGCCCAGAGAGACAGCAGTATATGCACTGCCGTACTGCGTACCCGGCTGCGAATTCTTGCCTGCTTTTCTATTTTGGCGTAATCGGTATGTTTTTCCATAGGTCGCTCCATCAGTAATGAACGTGCTTTTTGCTGATAATAAGATTTATGCAGGTTATGGTGAGCACTATGGCGAACAGTATTATGGCCGCAGCCGATGCGAATGAGGGGTAGCCGCCGCTGTTGCCGTAGAGCATATCGTAAATATAGCCTACTATGGTGTTCATCTCCGCTGCGTTAAGGTCTGTGCCGAAGAGGGCCACAGCGTCGCTGTACGCCTTGAAGGCGCCTATAAAGCCGGTTATTACCAGATAGAATATCATCGGGGAGATGAGCGGCAGCGTTATGCGGGTAAATATGCGGAATTTGGAGGTGCCGTCTATGCGGGCGGCGTTGTAGTAGTTCTGGTCGACGGAGGCCAGCGCGCTTGTGAGAATGAGTACCTTGAAGGGCATTACTATCCATATAGTATAGAAGCAGAGCACGAACATCTTGGCCCAGTAGGGGCCGTCTATGAAATCCACGGACTTTCCGCCGAACCAGTTTATCATCAGGTTAACAAGGCCGTCCGTATAAGCAGTCTTCTTGAAGAGTATCATGAATACCAATCCCACCGCCAGGGTATTTGTGACGTAGGGCAGAAAATATACGGTCTGGAAAAGATTGCGAAGCTTTTTGATTGAGCTTAGCCCGGCGGATATGAGCAGGGCAAGGCCGGTGGAGAGGGGAACGGTGATTATCACCAATAAGAAGGTGTTTTTCAGCGCCTGCAAAAAGTAAGGGTCGTGGAGCACGTAGGAGTAGTTGTAAAGCCCTACGCCGAAAAAAGTCTGGGAGGCGGAATTATAGCCCTCCTCAAAGGAATACACGAATACGTCTATGAGGGGGTATATCATGAATACCCCTAAAAACAGTATGGCGGGCAGCAGGTACAGCCAGCCCTTTGCATTGTTCTTTTCCATATATCACTCCGCCCGGAAGGCTATGCGCTTTCCGTCAGTTTTATCGAAAAGGAATACCTTGTCAGGCCGCAGGGCGAAACGTATTTTACCCGAGGCCCCATCGGGCTTATTTGCAGAGCTTATTATGGCCCGTACGGTGTCGGCTTCTGCCGCGGGGTGGGAGAATATGACGCTGGTGTCCCTCCCCATTACCTCTATGCGCCTGAAGGCGCAGCAAAGGGGGCCGTTTTCCTCCGGGATGAAGCCCTCGGGGCGTATTCCAATATTATATTCGCCATCGGGTGTGCCGACAGCCGGCAGGACGTCGTTTTCGCCTATGAAAAGCCTTCCGCTGCGGACGCTGCCGGTAAACATATTTATGGGCGGAGTGCCGAGGAACTTCGCTACGAACATATTTACGGGCTGGTCGTAAACCTCCTGAGGCCGGCCTATCTGCTGTATCACGCCTGACTGCATTACTATTATCATATCCGAAATGCTCATGGCCTCTTCCTGGTCATGGGTGACGAATATGGTGGTGATTTTGGTTTTCTGCTGTATGCGCTTGAGCTCCTCCCGGGTCTGGAGGCGGAGCCTCGCGTCAAGGTTGGAAAGAGGCTCGTCGAGGAGCAGCACCCGCGGCATCTTAACGAGGGCACGGGCGATGGCGACGCGCTGCTGCTGTCCGCCTGATAGCGCCTTTGGCTTGCGATCCATGAGGCCCTCGATCTGAACAAGCTTAGCCGCGTCGTAGGCGCGAGCGAGCATTTCTTCTTTGGAAAGCTTGTCCTCGCCCTTTAGGTTTTGCAGAGGGAAAAGTATGTTTTGCTTTACTGTAAGGTGGGGATAAAGGGCATAATTTTGAAATACCAGCCCGACGCCGCGGTTTTCAGGCGGCAGGTCCGTAACGTCGTCCTCGCCAAAGAATATGCGTCCCGCCGTAGGGGAGAGCAGGCCGGAGATGAGGTTTAACGCGGTGCTCTTGCCGCAGCCCGAGGGGCCTAAGAGGCCGATGAGTTTGCCGTCGGGTATTTCCACATTAAAGTTGTTCACGGCTATTACGTCCGGGGCGTTTTTGCCCTGACCGGAGAATTTCTTGGTGAGATCCTTTAATACGACTTTCATACTGATGTCCTTTGACACTGAATTTGTCTTTGAAAGATGCCTTTCAAGCTATTCTAACATATATGAGCGGGGTTTTCTATGATATGGCAATAGTTAAGTTATAAACAAAGAATGGACGGAAAACCGTCCGTTCACATGCAATGCATACTTATTATTTATTCGCCACGTTTATGGGCGCGCCGTCCAGGAACGCCTTTACATTGGCTACAGTGGCGTCCATTATTCGCTGACGGCTCTCAATGGGCGCCCAGCTTATATGGGGAGTGATAATGCAGTTCTTGGCCTTGAGCAGCGGATTGTCGGCCCTGATGGGCTCGGTATAGACAACGTCCAGACCTGCGCCGGCGATCTTGCCGGAGTTCAGCGCGTCCGCAACGTCCTGTTCAACTATGAGCTGGCCACGGGCGTTGTTTATGAGTATCACGCCGTCCTTCATCTTGGCGATACTCTCCCTGTTTATCATGCCGGTGTTTTCGGGGGTAAGGTTGCAGTGCAGGGTTATCACATCCGCCTCTTTATAAAGGGTGTCCAGATCTACATATTCGGCTATGGCGCGTCCAGAGTCGTTGGGGTAAAGGTCGTATGCGAGAACTCTCATGCCCAGAGCTTTGGCTATTCGGCCCTCGGCCTGGCCTATGCGCCCGAAGCCTATTATGCCCATGGTCTTGTGCTCAAGTTCTATTAGGGGGTAATCCCAGTAGCACCAGTCCGCATTGTTTGCCCACCTGCCCTCGTGTACAGTGGCGTCGTGGTGGCCTATGTGGTGGCATATCTCCAGAAGCAGAGCTATGGAATACTGGCTCACAGAGGCGGTCCCGTAGGTGGGCACGTTTACTACAGGGATTTCTTTTTCCTTAGCGTAGCTGTAGTCGATGCAGTTGTAGCCGGTGGCCAGCACCGCGATTAGCCTGATGTTGGGGCATTTATCTATTGTGGCCTTAGAAATGGGGGTCTTGTTGGTTATCACTATTTCCGCATCGCCTATGCGCTCGGCGATAATGGGGGCCTCGGAGTAGGAGGTGCGGTCGTAAACGGTGACGTCGCCAAGGGCGCTAAGGCCGTCCCAGCTCAGGTCGCCGGGGTTTTCGGTGTAGCCGTCAAGAACTACTATCTTAGTCTTTGCCATGTCTTTATATCCTTTCTTGATATGTTTTGGCGCTTATGAGTGCGGTATTCATCAGCTTGAGTATATCATCAAGCGGCGGCAAGGTATATAATATAAAAAATATTTTATTGCGGCGTAACCTTCTGGCCGCATAAAGCATCTTATTTTATGACCGGCTTGACCGCCGGGCTGACGAAAGGAAATAAAAAGCAGTGAACCGTTTTGACGACCAGCGCGCGTGGTTCTGCGAAAGGGTAAACGAAAACAGCGGGGGCTTGTACTGGCTGGCCAAGAGCATACTGCACAACGACGAAGACGTAAAGGACGCGGTGCAGGAGGCGGTGCTTACGGCATACGAAAAGCTGGATACACTGCGGGACGAGCATAGCTTTAAGCCATGGATAATGCGGATACTCGCCAACACAGCCTACAGCATGATACGGCGCAGCAAGCCAAACACGGACATAGACAGCTTGGCGGAGGAACTGCCCGCCCCTCAGAATGAGGACAGGGAAGAAAGCATGGCCCTGTGGCAGGCCGTGAGGGGATTGGGCGAAAGCTTGAGGACCGTAACAGTGCTGTTTTACTACGACGATATGCCCATCAAGGATATAAGTCGCGCCCTTGGGATAACAGAAGGCACGGTAAAGGCCAGGCTGAGCCGGGCGCGGGCAAAACTTAGGATCGCGATGTCGGAACAGGAGGAAACACTATGAACGAATTCCAATTTGAAAAGCTGATCCGGGAAGCTGCCCATAAGGAAAAAACAAACATACCGGAGGATTTTAATAATATGTTGAAGGATACGTTGAATAAGCTGCCAGAAAAGGAAGCAAGGAAGGATGGGGCCTCAGGCCGCAGGATACTTACCGTCGCGGCGGCTGCCGCCATGCTGTTTGTGCTGCTGCCCAATGTAAGTCCATCTATCGCATACGCAATGGAGAAGCTGCCGGTCATAGGCAGCGTGGTAAAGGTAATTACCGTGAGAAATTATACCCATTCCGACGAGCACAACGATCTGAATGCAGCGCAGCCCGAGATACAGGAAGCTACGGCGGGCGAACAGCAGCTCAATGCTGATGTAAAAGCATATGTCGACGAGCTGGTGCAGCGTTTTAATGATAACGCTATGGATGAAGGTTATTACGGTCTCGATGTGAGCTATGAAGTACTGACGGACAACGACCGCTGGTTTGCCCTGAGGGTGAACGGCTGCCAGGTGATGGCCAGCGGCTATGAGTTTTCCCGCTGCTATAATATAGATAAGACCACTGGCAAATACGTAAAGCTGGTGGACCTTTTCAAGGAGGGCAGCGATTATGTTGCCGCAATAAAGAAGGATATATTCGCCCAGATGAAGGCCAGGATGGCGTCAGACGCCAATTTGACCTACTGGATGGAGGACGACGCGGAATTTCATGTGGATTATGACGCGCTCATCACCCGGGACGGAGCGTTCTATATTGATAAGGATGGGCAGTTGGTGGTCTGCTTTGACGAGTACGATGTAGCCCCCGGCGCCATGGGAGCCCAGAGCTTTACCGTGAGCCGCGAGGCAATAGCGGGGCTGCTCAGGTGATCTCCGCAGATCGCAGCTTTCAGCCTTGACAAAAGCGGGGAGGGCGGGTATCATAGTCAAATGAAGTTAATGCTTTAGCTTTTTTGATTATTGCCTGAGGGAGTAATTCCGCAAAGTAAGTGCTTTGCGAAGCAGACCCGTCAGTACGGCGAGAGAATCGTCCGGGCTGTTTTTAAAGAATGAGACTCATGCGTGGTTTTTTGCCGGCGCATGAGTTTTTGATTTTACAGACACACTTATTTAAAGGAGAAGATTTCATGAGCGAAATGTATCAAAGATCCACTGACGAGGTTTTGGCGGAGCTTGGAACTTCAGTCCATGGCCTTTCGGGAAAGGAAGCGGCTGAGCGCCTTGCACGGTATGGTCAGAACAAGCTTAAGGAAGCGCACAAGATAACGGTTTTTCAAAGATTCCTACAGCAAATAAAGGATCCCATGCTGCTGATCCTCTTGGCTGCGGCAGCCGTATCCGCTGTCACAAACGCCATATCCGGCGAGAGCTTTGCCGAGGTATTCATAATACTGGTGGTAGTGCTGCTCAATGCTATTCTGGGAGTAATACAGGAGAGCAAGGCGGAGGCCGCAATAGAGGCGCTTCAGACAATGACCGCGGCAAAGTGCAAGGTGATGAGGGACGGAAAGCAGATCGTCATCGAGAGCAGCCAGCTGGTACCCGGCGATGTAGTTATACTTGAAGCGGGAGACGCCGTGCCGGCAGACGGCAGGCTTCTCGAAAGCGCGTCCCTTAAAATCGAAGAGGCTGCTCTCACCGGCGAAAGCGTGCCGGTAAACAAGGCTGTGGAGGCTATTTTCGGCGGCGATGTGCCCCTTGGCGACAGGAAGAACATGTGCTACATGGGTTCTACCGTGGTATACGGCAGGGGCAGGGCCGTGGTCACCTCTACCGGCATGGATACAGAGATGGGCAAGATAGCCGACGTTTTGGCCCAGACCGAGCAGGAAGAGACCCCCTTGCAGCGCAAGCTCGGTCAGCTGAGCAACTCCTTATCCAAGATGGTGCTGGGCATATGCCTGTTCATATTCGTATTCGATCTCATAATGGCGGGAAAGTTCACTGCCCAGTCCATACTTGATAACTTCATGGTGGCGGTATCCCTTGCTGTCGCAGCTATCCCGGAGGGCCTTGCCACAGTCGTTACCGTTGTGCTGTCCATAGGCGTTACAAATATGAGCAAACGCCACGCCGTCATACGCCGGCTGACTGCCGTAGAGACGCTGGGCTGCACTCAGGTCATATGCTCCGATAAGACAGGCACGCTCACACAAAATAAAATGACGGTAGTGGAGCACACCGGCCCCACCGAACTTCTTGCTGCGGCAATGACTCTATGCAACGATGCGAATCTTGCTGACGATGGCGCTCAGGGAGAGCCCACAGAGGCTGCGCTGGTGAACTTTGGCGCGGCTAACGGCTTAAAGAAATATGAGCTGGAGGAAAAACAGCCCCGCATAGGCGAGGCCCCCTTCGATTCCTCCAGAAAGATGATGTCTACCCTGCACGATAAGGGCGGGGAAATAGTGCAGTACACCAAGGGTGCGCCGGACGAGGTGCTTGCCCGCTGCGCGTATTATATGGAGAACGGCAAGCCGCAGCCCATGACGGAGGCAAAGCGCGCCGAGATACTCCAGAGCAATCACGCCATGGCAGCGAAGGCTCTGCGCGTATTGGCCGCCGCGGAGAGGCTGTGGCACAGGATGCCTGAAAATACCGATCCCTCCAACCTCGAGCAGGAGCTTTGCTTCATAGGCCTGGTGGGCATGATAGACCCTGTTCGTCCGGAGGTCAGGGCGGCCGTGGAGGAATGCAAGGCTGCGGGCATACGCCCTGTGATGATCACCGGCGACCACAAGGATACCGCCGTTGCGATAGCCAAGGAGCTGGGCATAATCGACGACGCCTCGCAGGCCATAGAAGGCAGGGAGCTGAACGGGCTCAGCGATGATGAGCTGGATAAGCTGATAGACAAGTGCGGGGTGTATGCCCGCGTGCAGCCTGAGCACAAGGTGCGCATAGTTTCCGCCTGGAGGCGCAAGGGCGCGATAACCGCCATGACAGGCGACGGAGTGAACGACGCGCCCAGCATCAAGTCCGCAGACATAGGCGTAGGCATGGGTATTACCGGCACCGATGTTACCAAGAACGTCGCGGATATGGTGCTTTCAGACGATAACTTTGCCACCATAGTTTCAGCTGTGGACGAGGGCAGAAGGATATACGACAATATAAGAAAGACCATACAGTTCCTTCTTGCCAGCAACATGAGCGAGGTTCTGGGCGTGTTTTTCGCCACCATACTCGGCTTCACGCTGCTGAGCCCCGTGCATCTGCTCTTTATCAACCTGATAACCGACTGCTTCCCGGCGCTGGCATTGGGCCTTGAGCCCGCCGAGCCCGACACCATGCATCGCCCGCCAAGAGACAGCCGCGACACCATATTCTCAGGCGGATTGGGCGTGGATATAGTCTATCAGGGCCTGCTGGTGACCGTGCTGACGCTCACCTCCTACATAATCGGCCACTGCATGGAGGTGGGGTACTTTGAAATGCCGGTAGGCGTCTCCCCCCACGGCATGACCATGGCGTTTTTGACTATGAATATGTGCGAGATATTCCATAGCTTCAATATGCGCTCTCAGCGGCAGAGCGTATTCAAGCTGCCGGGCCACAACAAGGTGCTTTGGGCAGCCATGATAGGAGCTTTGGCGATAACCACCGCGGTTCTCGAGGTACCTGCCATAGCGGCTCTGTTCAACTTCACACCTGTGGGCTGGGGCGAGTATGGAATAGCTCTCGGCCTGGCTGTGCTGGTAATACCCATCGTAGAGTTGGTCAAGGCTTGCCAGAGGGCGGCAGACCGCAAGAGATACTGCAAAGTAAAATAGACAAATAAAGAAAAAGCCCCGAAGCTTTCGCTTCGGGGCTTAAGTTATTCACCCTTTATTCTATTTCCACGCGCTTTGCGGTGGGCAGCTGCGCGCTCTTCTTGGGCATATTCAGAGTAAGCACACCATTCTCATACTTGGCCTTCATGGCATCGGTGTTGATGTTGGATACATCGAACTGACGGGTGTAGGTGCCGTAGGAGCGCTCACATCTCACGAATTTGCCCTTCTTATCCTTATCCTCGTGCTCGGAATGACGCTCGGCGCTGATGGTCAGCACGTCATTGTTAAGGTCGAGGTGGATATCCTTCTTATCGAAGCCGGGCAGATCCGCCTGAAGGGTGTAGCTGTCGCCATCGTCCTTGATATCCGTCTTGAACTGTTCAAGGGTGGTCTCAAAGAACGAAGGATTGAAGAAGTTCCTTTCAAATTCGTCCATGGTCTGGAAGGGATTGTAATATACGCCGTTGTTCTTGCGGGTGTAAGGTTTAAGCTCAAACATGATAAATACCTCCGATTCAATATTGTCTTTCGGAATTGTTCCCGATTAGGTGAATTTTGATTCACTGAATCGGGAGACTATCCGAACCATTTTTCTTTCCGGGGACATATCCTGGGGAGCCTCAGCCCCTTAGGTCTCGTCCCTTTTGATGACTCTATTATACTCCAGGGCCTTGTTTGAACAATGTTCCGATGGTATAATTCAACCATATCAAACTGTGCTGAGAGAACAAAAGGAGAATCCCGTGACGAATGAGATACTGAAGACATTCCTTGAGGCGAACAGCCTGAAAGAATTGACAAATGCCGCGGGCAGGGCTCTCGGCTGCCCTTTGCTGGTAATTGACGACAGCTTCCATGTGGCGGCGTATTATAGGGCTGACAGCATAAACGACCCATACGGCGGCGTTATACGCCACGGCGAGCTTTCATACGATGAGAGCGCCCTGATCAGCGCCTCGGCGGCGTCGGGCGAGCTGCTGCATTCGCCTGCGGGGTACCATTACAGGATATCCCAGCTCAACTGCGGAGAGCTTCGCATGGGCTATACGCTGTGTATAATGCCTGAAAACGCGCTGCCCTCAGGAAGCGACGAGGACTTTGCGCTGATAAACTCATTCCTGGCAAAGCAGCTCTATTTCGAGCGGCACAGGGGCGGCATCATCGCCACGGCCGAGGAGGTGCTGTCCAGCCTCATAGACGGCAGGTTTCAAAGTGAGGAATTCTTCGAGCTACAGGCAAATACAACCTTTCTTGGCAGCTTCCGCCCGGAGAGGTTTGTACTGATGAAACCTATGGAGCAGCTGGATGGGCTTAAAACCGATATGCTCAGGGACAGGCTGCGCCGCGGCTTTCACGCTTCCGATCCATTCCCGTACAGGGACTGCGTGATAATGTTCCTGCATGGAGAGCACGACCGGGAGGCGGTAGGCAGGGCGGCGGAGGAATATGGCCTGTACGCGGTAATATCCGAGCCGCTGCAAAGCCTGTATGCCTTGGGCAGGGGCTACGGGCGGGTGCGCAGGCTGCTGGATTATCTTGTCAAAAAGAGCAACGGCAAGGCATTCGCGGCGGAGGAGAGCTGCTACTCAGCTCTTATGATGCTTAAAACCCTTGCCGGCGAGGGCTATTGCCTGACTGACGAGGTGGACAGGCTGTATAAATACGACCTCCAAAATGACAGCGAATACTGCCTGACGCTGTACACATACCTTATGTGCAGCCGTTCGCTCAAGGATACCTGCGAAAAGCTTTTTACCCACCGAAATACGGTGTTATACAGGATACGCCGCATAAGGGAGGACTTTGCCATAGATACAGACGGCACGGAGGACCGGATGAGGCTGATGCTTTCATTGGGCCTGGCACTGGTGATGCAGGGACGGGACGAACTGTTTATACAGGAAATGCCCTCAAAGAGGGAGATCGATGGATGACAAAGGAGCGGCAGTACCGCTCCTTTGTTCTATTACGTATCCTTATCCGGCCATGTTTTTGAGCATATCCGAATAGGATGACGACAACTCAAGCAGTGCGTATTTCATTTCTGAAGAAAAGGCTGCGGTGGAAGCGTCTCCATTGCCGGCAAGAAGGGATAGCGAGTTCAGACACTTGTCGCAGCACTGCACAAGGCTATCTATGGCGGGAGAGGCGTCCCGGTAGGCAAAGAGTGGGGAGCAGGAGGCGGAAAGCTCATCCTGTATGGATTTTACCAGCGCAGCACCCTCACTGACCGTCATGCTCTTGCTGTCAAAATCTATGCAGGCTTCGCACAGCGCGTTCTGCGCCTGATACAGCGCCGTGAAGCCCTCCTTGAGCTGCTCCGTCTGCTGCTGGTCCGCAGTTATGCTGAATGTAACGGTAGGCGTAGCCATGGCATATATGGCGCAGTCAGTGCCTTCGCTTATGAGCCGTTCCTTGACCGTGCGCGCCTCGCTTTCGCTATGGTAGCATGAGGCCAGCACACGGTATACGCTGCCGTCGCTGTAAACATAGCCGCCGGCACCCTTGCTGCGCATTTCTTCAGAAAGCTTATCCGCGTTATCCTTTGAAGAAAAAACTCCCATTTGCAGTGCGAAGCAGCTTATGGATGGTACGTCCAACGTGCTGGTGAAAGAGCTGCTGTCGCTGCTGAGGCTTACGCTAAGAGCGTCGCCGGATGGCTCCGATGCTTCATTTTCCAGCGAATCAAGCCCGCCGCCGGTAAATAACGGCAGCTCGGACAGGGCTGAAAATGCCGGCGCCATTACCTTTTCGCTCAACCACTTGCCTGCGGCCGATGCGGTTATAAGATATACTGCGAGACCAAGCATGAGCAGCACCGTCATGGTTCGTATACCGTTTCGCCTTCTGCGCCTGCGCCTTCTTGCAAATTCCATATCAAAACTATCTCCTCGGTGAGTATGGTATAAGAATATTCACATTATGGGCTGTACAGAACAAAAAACATAAAAGCCGCATGGAAATAATGATAAGTTAATGATAGTATAAATACCTCTGGATTTTCCAACTGACGGCATGACGGTGTTCCCCATGGAGGATTTTAAAAAGCACCCATTTGTGGAGCCGGTGTTCTGGGCGGATGAGACGGCCATGGCAAAGCAGATAGAAAAGTACGGAATAGTGCCGCAATTTAATGTTACGTCCCCGTATAACGCCCCGGTCATAGCAATGGTGGAGCAGGGGATAGCCTTGAGTACCATAACCAAGTTTACCATTCAGCCCCATTCAAAGGTCAAGGCACTGCCCATAGACCCGCCCTGCAGCCGCATACTGGGAGTCAGCTACCATAAGAAAAACTGCCATGATAAACTCGCTGCGGCGAAGTTTTTAAAGTGCATAAAGCGATGGAAAAAGAAACGCGAGGAGGCTGAAGAATAATTTGATGACCCGATGAGAAACACTTATTTCACAGATATTTCAAGGAATGCTATATTATCTGCAGGAAGAGGAAACACCTTGACCAAAGGTGAAAACAAAAAACCAATCTGGAGGATAATAAAATGTCGGAAAAAGTATTTCTTATCGTTTGCGTAGTATTTTCCTGTGAATATCAAATACTTAAAGAGCCCGGGGTGCCAGCCGGGCTCTTTGCTTTCTTCAGAGGAAAATAAAATCAAAAAAGCAGCTGAGACTGCTTTTTTGAAACCAAACTTATGCGAGCAAGCCGTAAGCCGAGTTCTGTCCGGAACTTTCGTTCCTGGGTGACCATCTATCTAGGCCTGTCGTTGCCGGCAGGCTCGTGCGATTATCAGGAGCGTGACGGGCCGCCATTGAATGCTCCCATTCCAATCTTGCACCGGGTGGGGTTTACATGGCGGACAAGTCGCCAGGCCGCCGGTGAGCTCTTACCTCGCCTTTCCATCCTTACCGCACAAGTGCGGCGGTATATTTCTGTTGCACTTTCCCTGGAGTCGCCTCCGCCGGACGTTATCCGGCACCCTGCCCTGTGGAGCTCGGACTTTCCTCATACGGTCGGGCCGCATGCAGTCACCTGTCTTACTCGCAAAGTATATTTTAAACCAAATCTATTTGGAATACAATATCCTTCCGCAGTTTTCGCACTCCACTATGCCGGCGCCGGAGGCGACCTTCTTTACTATGGCGGTGGGCAGGGACATGCGGCAGCCGCTGCACTGGCTGTTTTCCACGGTAGCCATGGGTCGGGCATGGTTCGCATGGATCGCGTCATACCGTTGGAGCAGCGCCGGATCTACAAGCGCCCGCAGCTTTGCCGCTTCCGCGGCAGCCTTTTCCCTTTCGGGTTTGGCCTCCTGCGCTTCGGCTTCGCAGGCGGCACGCA